>Ga0182013_10000291_pt1 | contig 68275 bp, 70 predicted proteins | sample 612S2MmetaG_FD_120487 | JGI IMG/M metagenome (GOLD analysis project Ga0182013, IMG submission 120487) | Permafrost microbial communities from Stordalen Mire, Sweden - 612S2M metaG | ecosystem: Environmental > Terrestrial > Soil > Wetlands > Permafrost | place: Sweden: Stordalen | collected... | reverse complement strand
GGAGCGGCTAACGCCGGCCTCGGTCTTGCGATTTCCAAGGCCATCGTCGAGGCTCACGGCGGGACGATTGAAGTCGCCAGCAAGGAAGATGTCGGGACGACTTTCAGGGTGAAACTGCCTTTGCCCTAATTTCAGCGTAAAAAAAGTTCTGCTGCGGAATCGGCGAAGCGAAGTCCCTGATGCGTGAGCTGGAATTTTTCCGCGTCGCGCGAAGCCCAGCCGCGTGAGGTCAATTGTTCCATTTCCATTTCCCACTCGTTCCGCAAATCAAAGTCCGTCGCCCGCTTGAATTCAGTGAACGGCCAACCGGCGTTCATCCGCAAACCAAATGCGGCGATTTCTCCCGCGCGGAGCAGCGGCGGCAGTTCCTCGCTGGATTCGATGGCACGTTTTCCTTTTTCCAATTGCTCGCAGTAAAGCTGTGTGTTCGACCAGTTTTTTGTGCGCACGCCGCGAACGTATCCGGTCGCGCTTGGGCCTAGTCCGTAAAACGAACCGCCACGCCAATAATTGACGTTGTGTTTGCAGGCGCGCGCCGGAATTTTTTCACCGTCCAATCCGCCGCGCGCGAAATTGGCTATTTCATATTGGTGGAATCCGCCGCGCGTCGCTGTTAAAATCAATTCCTCATACATTTCGCACGCGAGATTTTCGTCCACCGAAAATTCACCGGCCTTGAGCTGTTCGTAGAGCGGCGTGTCGTCTTCGTAAATGACTTCGTAGCTGGAAAGATGTTCACTTTGCATGGCCATCGCCTCGTTCAAGGTCGCGCGCCAGATTTCCATCGTCTGCGACGGGATGGCGAACATCAAATCGAGATTGATGTTTTCGAATCCGGAGTTGCGCAAAATGTCGAACGATTTGAAGACCATTTCGCGCGAGTGGATGCGGCCGAGCCGGTCGAGCAATTTTTGGTCAAGCGATTGAACGCCCATCGAAATGCGGTTGATGCCGAAGTCGCGGAACAGCTTTGCCTTGTCGGCAGAAACGGTGGCGGGATTGCATTCGACGGTGAACTCTTCCGCGCCAAGCAGATTCAGTCTTTCCATCACGCGGAGAATTTGCTCCCACTGGCGCAGATTCAAAAGCGACGGCGTGCCTCCACCGAAGAAAATGGTTTGCGGTTTCAAATCGTCGGCGACCATTTCCATTTCATTGACAAGCGCGGCGACGTAGCGGTTGATCAATTCGCCGGACGACGCCTCAGTATAAAAGGCGCAATACGCGCATTTTTGTGCGCAGAACGGGACGTGGACATAGAGATTTTGGATGTTTTCGGCTGACATCACCATTTAGGAAGAATAACCACCGGCATCACTGCTGGCGAATGAAAACACTCACGGGAAAAATCCAAGTTGATTTTGCAGACGCTAGGGAGCCTGTGTCCGCTGGACGTTCTGGGCTTTCAAACCCTTTTCGCTTGTAATGATTTCGAAGGAAACCTCATCGCCTTCATTCAGGGTTTTGAATCCTTCGCCTATGATACACTTGTGATGCACAAAAATATCGGGACCGGAACCTTGGGCGATGAAGCCGAATCCCTTTTTGTTGTCAAACCACTTGATTTTGCCGCTGGCCATATCTCGCTCCCAAGTTGCGAGGCCATGCTCCAAGCAAAAAACGGACGCTGCTGGAAACCAGTCTGTGCCCGTAAATTAAGCTTGGAAACGGCTCATGCCTCTACCCAAGGAAAATCGTAAACATTCCGCCCGCCACCGTCAAGGATAAGTTTCAGAAACACCATCTGTTTGGGACAATCTTGAGCGAACTATTCAGCCACCAACTCCGCTGTTTCTGTATTCAATTTTACCTGTGCCGGAGTTTTACAGCCGCAAACCACGGAGGTGACAAGCGCATCTTGCAGGCACCATGCCATCGCCCATTTCGCCATTGGCACGCCGGACGGCACATCGGTTTTTTGCAGGCGCTCCACTTCGGCAAGGTCGCGTTTTAATTTTTCTGCGTTGAACGTCGCGCGCACGTCGTTCGCGGCAAATTCCGCACCGGGCTTATATTTTCCAGACAGCAATCCGCTCGCCAGCGGCACGCGAGCGAGAACACCAAGATTGTTTTTTTTCGCGTGGGGAAAATAAATCTCCTCGGCGCGGCGGTCGAGACGGTTATAAAAAACCTGCAACGACTCGACTCCGAATTTTGCAGCTTCGCGTGCTTGGATCTCGCTGCCTTTTTGCAAAATGGACAAACCGATGTGCCGGATTTTGCCTTCGCGCTTTTGCTCCGCGAGAAACGACCAGAGTTCCTGATTCTGGAATACCGCATCTGAACCGGAATGAAACTGGTAAAGGTCAATCGTCTCGACGCGTAACGCTTTGAGCGAGGCTTCGAGTTGGGCTCGCACACCTGATATGGAAAAATCGTCGTCGCGGTTCATGAAACTTTTGAAATGATGGCCGAATTTCGTCGCTATGATCCAGCGCGAGCGGTCACTGCGCGACAAATAATCGCCGACGAGCTTTTCCGAAAGGTGCTCCGGGCCGTAACACTCGGCGGTGTCAATGAGGTTGATTCCGCTTCCGGCGGCCGCATCAAGGATTGCGTCCACCTGTTCCTGCGAAAAGTTGACGCCCCATTCACCGCCAAACTGCCATGTTCCGACGCCGATGACCGACACGCGCAAACCTGTTTTTCCGAGAGTCCTGTATCGCATGCGCGGAATTTAGTGGATAAATTCCGCTTGCGCCAAGTTTGTTCGTTGCTAAAGTCGTCCCACAATTTCTCCGCCGGTTGCGGCGGTTTTTCCATTTTAACCAAACAGAACCATCAACTCGTGAAAATTTTCAGCGGCACGGCAAACGAACCATTGGCGAGAGCCATCTGCAAATCCATAGGCATCGAACTGGGTAAATGCACCATCAAGCCGTTTCCCGACGGCGAGACATTTGTAAAAATTGAGGAAAACGTGCGCGGCGAGGAAGTGTTCATTGTCCAGCCCACGTCGCCGCCGACGAACCACAATCTGATGGAGCTGTTCATCATGATGGACGCCCTGCGCCGAGCGAGCGCCAAGCGCATCACGGCGGTGATGCCGTTTTACGGCTATGCCCGGCAGGATCGTAAAGACCAGCCGCGAGTTCCCATCACCGCAAAGCTGGTGGCCAACCTGCTCGTGGCGGCTGGCGCGAACCGGATTCTGGCAATGGATTTGCACGCGCAGCAAATCCAGGGATTTTTTGACATCCCGGTGGATCATCTCTACGCCGCACCGGTGATGTATGATTATTTGAAGAAGAAAAAAATGGCCGACCTCGTCGTCGTCAGCCCAGACACAGGCGGGTTGAAAATGGCGCATGCGTATTCACAGGTGCTCGAAACGGGGCTGGCAATTGTGGCGAAACGACGCACCAGCGCGACGCACGTTGAATCCCTGGCTGTCATCGGCGACATCAAGGGGAAAAACGTTTTGCTCGTGGACGACTTGACGGAAACGGCCGGCACGCTCACGTCAGCGGCGGCTTTGTTGAAGAAAAAAGGCGCGAAACAGATCATCGCCTGCGTTTCCCACGCGATTCTGGGCCAGACGGGCATCGAAAGATTACGCAAATCGGATATTGACGAGTTGATAACAACTGATACAGTCCAACGCCCTGCGATTGACGGCGTGAAGATTGTCACGCTGTCGGTAGCGGGGCTTTTGGGCGAAGCCATCAAACGAATTCACAATAATTCGTCGGTGAACTCGCTCTTTGAATTCAAAGGCGGGCGCACCAGTTAAGCGCCGGCCGCAAACAATTTAATTTAAGAAAAATGAAATCTGTCGCATTGAAAGCCTATCCGCGTTCGCAGGTGCAGCGCGCCGAAGTCACAAAACTCCGCCGCGCCGGTCGTGTGCCCGCCACCATTTACGGCCGCCAGGCCAAGCCGCAGAATCTTGAGATCAGCGCCAAGGAAATCAGCGACCTCATCCACCACTCCGTCTCGGAAAATTTGCTTGTTGATTTGTCCGTTGAAAGCGATGCGCGTTCCAAGCGCCTGGCGCTGGTGAAGGAAATCCAGCACCACCCGCTCGACGGCAAGGTGCTGCACGTTGATTTTCACGAAGTCGCCGAAAATGAAAAAGTCACCGTCCATGTCCCCGTGGAAACGACCGGCGAAGCGGCCGGTGTGAAAACCGGCGGCGGCACGCTTGAACACGTTTTGTTCAAATTGAAAGTTCGCTGCCTGCCGAAAGATTTGCCGGAACAAATCGTGATTGACGTCACAGCCCTTGAAATTGGCAATGCAGTTCATTTGGGTGAAATCAAAGCCCCAGAAGGCGTTGAAATTTTGGGTGACAAGCATCTCACCGTTGTCGCCGTGGCCGCGCCGCGCGCCGAAGAAGAAGTGGTCGCCACCGAAGCTGCCCCGGCCGCCGGCGATGTCGAAATGACCAAGGAAAAGAAGGAAGAAGGCGCGGAAGGTGCCCCCGCGAAAGCCGGCGAAAAAGCCCCGGCCAAGGGCGACCCCAAAGCCGCCGCTGCCGGAGACAAAAAAGCCGAGGCGAAGCCCGAAGCCAAGGCCGAGAAGAAGAAATAATTTTTGCGGCTGATGCCGCTTTCCCCGCGCATGGAGCCATTGCATCTCATCGTGGGCTTGGGAAATCCGGGCGCGGAATACGCGAACACGCGACATAACGCCGGATTTTGTCTGGTCGAAAAGCTGGCGGCAAATTGGAAAGCCGGTTGGACGAACGAACGGAAGTTCCGTGCGCGGATGGCGAAGGCCGAACGAAACGGCAGGAAAGTTTTGCTGTGCGAGCCGCAGACGTTCATGAATTTGAGCGGCGAGACGGTCGGCGCATTGAAAGATTTTTATCAGTTGCCGTTGAAGCAGGTTTTGGTGGCGGTGGACGACGCGGATTTGCCTTTTGGCGAAATCCGGTTGCGCTCGAGTGGCAGCAGCGGCGGGCACCACGGTTTGGAGTCCATCGAGCAGCATTTGGCGTCACGCGAATTTGCAAGATTGCGGATCGGGATCGGACGCAAAGACGGCGCGCGGCAAATAGCAAATTACGTTCTCGGAAAATTTGATACGGGCGAGAATGCGCTGTTGGAAAAAGTTTTGGAACGGGCTTCGGAACAGGTTGAAACCTGGCTGGAAGCCGGAATAGAAAAAGCAATGAACCAGTTTAACGGAGTCGTTGACTCCACGAACGAAAAGAAAAAATAGTGAAACGATACGAAGGTCTGTTCATCCTGAACACAGCAGGAAAAGAAGAAGGTGTCAAAGACGCGCTCGACAAGGTCGAGGCGGAAATTGTCGCGGCGGGTGGCAAGGTGGAAACCGTCCAGAAAATGGAACGGAAAAGCTTCGCGCGCATTGCCGACAAAAAACACATCTCCGGCTTTTACGCGAACGTCATTTTCAACGGCACGCCCGCGATCATCGCGCAGTTGCGCGCGAAGTTCGGGTTGAGCGATGACGTGTTTCGCGTGATTTTCACCAATTCGCCCGAACCGAAGCCCGCGAAATAAATTCACAGGATTTTATGGCCAGCTTCAATAAAGTCATCCTGATGGGCAACCTGACGCGTGATCCCGAATTGCGCTACACGCCCAAAGGCACGGCCATTGCAAAGATCGGACTGGCCGTCAACCGCGTTTGGACAAACGAGGCGGGAGAAAAAAAGGAAGACGTCACTTTCATTGACGTGGATATTTTTGGCCGCACGGCGGAAAATGTCGGTCAATACATGCGCAAAGGCCGTCCGATTTTGATTGAAGGCCGTCTCAAGCTGGATCAATGGGACGACAAGGCCACCGGAGCCAAGCGCAGCAAGCTCGGCGTCGTTGCGGAAACGGTTCAATTTCTCGGCAGCGCTCCAGGTGCCGGCGAAGGCGGCCCACCGGCGGCTCCACGCACACCGCGTCCGGCGGCGGCAAGCGCACCCGCAAGCGAACCCGTTGAAGGCGACGCGCCCCCCGAAAGCGACGACGTTCCGTTCTGATTAAAAAATTTCCGAAGGCGCTTACTTTCAACTCTCAACCATCAACTATTTACATGGCAAAAACTGAAGTCATCCTCACACACAACATCGTCGGCCTCGGCGGTGAATCCGACCAGGTCCGCGTCGCCGCCGGCTACGCGCGCAACTTTCTGTTCCCGCAGGGTTTTGCGATCCCGCTGACCAGCTCGAACAAGCGCCGCATCGAGGCGCTCAAGCAGCGCCGCGCCGAGCGCGAGGCGCACGAGTTCAACACCATGACCGAGCTTTCCAAGGGCGTGTCGAAACTCATCTGCGTCGTCAAGGTCAAGGCCGGCGACGACGGCAAGATGTTCGGCTCCGTCACGGCGGGCATGATCGCCGATGAATTGAAGCATCAGTTCGACATAACGCTCGACAAGCGGAAAATCCACCTGGAGCACGCCATCAAGACGCTCGGCGAGCGTGAAGTGGAATTACATCTGCACGCGGAAGTCAAAAGCACTTTGAAGGTTCGCGTTGAAAGTTTAACGCCGGTGACCGTGCCCGTGGTGGAAGCCGCTCCCGCAGAAGTCCGGACGGAAAAACGCGGCAAACGCCCCGAAAAGGCTGAGGCAACAGACGAGAAGCCCAAGGCAGAAAAGGAAGAAAAGCCCGTGAAAGCCGGCAAGCCTGCCAAGGCTGAAAAGAAAGCCAAGGCCGAGTAAATTCTTCCGCAAAAGTTTTCAGAAAGCCACGGAATTTTTTCCGTGGCTTATTTTGTTTCACAAAAATCTTTGACCGGCGCGCAGGGCTCTGTTTTGCTTCGCTGAACAGGAATGGTTCCTAATTACTTTTATCCGGCAACGGTTGCGCTCTGCCTTGCGGTGGTCATTGCGGTCTATTTTTACAATAACCCGCTCGACCACGGTCGTTGGTTCATGATGCGCCGGTTCATCAACTGGCTGCCGCTGGGCATGACCTACGCGTTTCTGTGCATGGGACGCTACAACATCATCGTCGCCCAGAAACCGCTCATGTCGAAGGAGGATTTGGGGATCATTTTTGGGGTCGGCACATGGGTTTATGCGCTGTCGTTTCTGGTTAATGGCCCGCTCATTGACAAGAAACTAGGCGGCAAACGCGGAATGCTCATTTCCGTCATCGGCGTTTCGTTGTCTAATATCGCGCTTGGAGTGCTCACTTGGCTGATCACCGCCAGGCATCTGAAAGTGAACCTCGTCGCAAGCTTTTCGCTGCTCTACGCCATTAACATGTATTTCCAAAGCTTCGGCTCCATGTCCATCATCAAGGTCAAGGCCTATTGGTTTCATGTGCGCGAACGCGGCGTCTTCGGGGCCATTTTCGGCTCGCTCATCTCCATTGGCGTTTATTTCGCGTTCGACTGGGGCGCCTCCATCATCGCTATGACCAAGGCGAATTCCACCGGCCTCCTGCACGACATCTTCGTTTCCACGACCAATCCGGTGGACGCCACGTGGTCCATCTTTTACGTCCCCGCCGTCATCTTGATTTTCTGGCTGTTGCTCGACTGGTGGCTCATCAAGGATACGCCGGAAGAATGCGGCTTCCCCCACCTCGACACCTGCGACGCCTCATCCGGCCTGATGCATGTGGAATTTTCCGTGCTCGACCTGCTGAAAAAAATCTTCGCCAGCCGCCTCATGCTCCTCATCGCCTGCGTGGAACTGACCGGCGGGGTTTTCCGATACAGCATGACCCAATGGTATTCAATCTTTGCCGGTGAAGTGAAGCAGCCGGGCGCGGAATACATTGCCCAGCATTGGGGCTGGTTCACCTGCATCTTTGGAATTGTCGGCGGGTTTGCCGCAGGATTGATTTCGGACAGGCTCTTTCAATCCCGCCGCGGCCCGCCCGCCGCCATGCTGTGTGGATTTGTCCTCATCACGGCCATCGTGATGTCGCTCGTCCTGTTCACACAGCCGCAAATTGTCGGCTGGTCCGCGATATTCATCGTCATGGCCTCCATCGGCATCACATCGCTGATGTCCGGGACGGCGGCGACGGACTTTGGCGGGCGCAAGGCCACCGCCACCTGCATGGGCATCGTCAACGGCTTTGCCTATGTGGGCAGCGGCATCCAATCCATCAGCTTGGGATTTTTAATCACACTCCAAGGCTGGCATTGGCTCCCCATATTCGTCATTCCATTCGCCGTGATTGGCGGGGCTATTGCCATCTGGATCTGGCACGAACTCCCCGCCGCAACCAGGAAATACATCGCCGAGAAGGAAGGGAAAATAATCTGATAACTGCTCGCCAGACCCATTTACCTCAAATCTTGATTATCACTGCGGGACTTGGAGTGTTTGCAGATTTATCCCAGCATTGAAACGTCGGCTATTGTTGGGCTGTCCGGTTGGGGGCAGATTTGCGGAACATTCCCCTGGCCGCCGTTGTTTGAAGACTGAATCGTTCGGTTTGACGACCGATCCCATAAACACATTATACAACCATCAATTACCCCGCCGCCACTTGCACAGGTGCGGCCTTAAAACAATTTGAAAATAGTTCTTGCATAATTCTTTTCTGTGACTAATATAGTAACAGTTATGGCGAACAACATCCAGTTCTCGATTGCGGTTCACATCCTGGCCGGGTTGGCCTGTGGATGTGACAAGGAGGGTCTCACGTCCGCCAAACTGGCGATGAGTGTGAATACCAGCCCCAGCTTTGTGCGGCGCACTCTGTCCAAATTATCCAAGGCAGGCTTGGTGGAGACAGCCACCGGCAAGGCAGGAGCATGCTGGCTTGCCAAGGATGCGAAGGGCATTTCGCTGCTGGATATTTATCGGGCTGCGGACGCTCCAAAGGCTTTTGCCATTCACAATTATGCCGAACAGAAAGCCTGCACGGTTAGTTGCAACATCAAAGTTGCACTGGAAAACGCGCTGGCAAAAACCCAGAAGGCGCTGGAAGTGAGCCTGGCTGAAATCTGCTTCGCACAGATTGTTTCCGACGTGAAGAAAAAGTAAAAAATTTACCATTTTTTGTTACTATACCAGTAACAGTAAACAAACAAAAACAACCAGGAAAGACAAACATATGAGCAATAACATCACAAAAAAACTGGCTGGCAAGGTCGCCGTCGTCACGGGCGCTTCCAAAGGCATCGGTGCCTCCATCGCCAAACACCTCGCGGCAGAAGGCGCTTCCGTCGTCGTCAACTATGCCTCCAGCAAGACAGGCGCGGACAAAGTCTTCACCGAAATCACCAGCGCCGGCGGCAAGGCGGTTGCTGTTCAAGGCGATGTCGCCAAGAAGGCGGACATAGACCGCCTGTTCGTCGAAACGAAGAAGGCCTTCGGTCACGTGGACATCCTCGTGAACAACGCGGGCATTTACGAATTCGCGCCGCTCGAACAAATCACCGAGGAGCATTTCCACAAACAATTTAATTTGAATGTGCTCGGACTGCTGCTCACCACTCAGGAGGCGTTGAAACATTTCAATCCTGCTGGTGGCAGCGTGGTCAACATCAGTTCTCTCGTCAGCACGCTGGCACCGCCATTCGGCTCCGTTTACAGCGCCACAAAAGGCGCGGTGGACGTGATCACCGGTTCGCTTTCCAAGGAGCTCGGTGCACGCAAAATCCGCGTCAATGCTGTCCGGCCGGGCCTCGTCGAAACCGAAGGCACGCACACCAGCGGTTTCACCTCGGGTGAATTCCACGATGAATATGTCAAGAACGCTCCTCTTGGCCGCATCGGCCAGCCGCAGGACATTGCCACGGCGGTCACCTTTCTGGCATCGGATGATTCGTTATGGATCACCGGTGAAACGCTGCTCGTTTCCGGAGGGCATCGTTGATACGGCGATCAAAGAAAACCAAATCAACCAAAATCATTATTATGAGCGCACTCAATTCAACAAGCGACCTCACCCACCGCCCGCCGCGCAGCCCGCGCGCGCGGCTGGGTGGATATGTCCTGCTGCCGCGCATCCTCGACAAGGGCCGCGCGTCGCTCGCTGGCAAACTCGGTGAATATCATTTTGCTGGCAAAGGAATGGACCGGCATTTCTTCAACTTCGTTGGACTGGACCACGAGGCCTTGGCAAAAGAAATCGCCAAGGGCGGCGGCGATGGCGAATTGCTTGCGTGGGTCAATGCCAATGCGAAAACACCACGCCAGCCATGGGAAATCACCGCGTGGAGCGAATATCACTTGAACCGCACGCCTGACAGCGATCAGGAGACCATCACCTATTTCGCTGACGAAGTGAAAAAGTTCAATCCATTGCGCGAGGACATCAACACATGGTTCGACCTGCTCGACCTTGACGACTATTGCTCGTCCGGCGGCAAGGCGTGAAACAAAACCAAAGTTAAAAAATATGGACCGATTATGAAACCAACCATTGAAATCAACGAAACGAACTTCGAGAACGAAGTTCTCAAATCAAACCAACCTGTCCTGGTGGACTTCTGGGCCGAATGGTGCGGGCCGTGCAAAATGCTCGCACCGGTGCTTGACGAAATTGCCGTGGAGCAAACCGGCCGCGTGAAGGTTGCCAAGGTGGATGTGGACAATAATACCGCGCTGGCCGCACGGTTTGGCATCCAGTCCATTCCGACCCTGCTTTATTTCGCTGGCGGCGAGGTGCGGGACAAAACCATCGGGGCGGTGAACAAACGCGCGATTGTCTCCAAGCTGGAGAAGCTCGCCGTGCCGGCCTGAACCATTGACAAAAAATAAATTATGAAAATACCAACCGCATTTGAAGGACGCCGGCCAGCCGCATTCGTTCGCACGTTTAGCGACACCGATGCCGCAGTTGCCGATGCGCCAATCCAACGCCCGCCAAACGACGACAAGCTGCTGGACGGCTATTCCAAAACGGTCACCCGCGTTGTTGAGAAGGTCGGTCCATCGGTGGTGAACATTCGGGTTCACGGCATGCACCGGGAAAACCGGCGCAGGCCGGAATCCGGCGGCAGCGGTTCGGGATTTGTCATTGCACCGGACGGCTTCATTCTCACCAACAGCCATGTCGTCCACGGTGCGGCCAGGATGGAAGTCTCGCTGGCCGATGGCCGGGTGTTCGACGCCAGTTTGGTCGGCGATGATCCAGAGAGCGATCTGGCCGTCATCCGCATCAACGCGTCCCAACTGGTTCATGCGCAATTCGGCGATTCAAAGTCCGTCCGCGTTGGGCAGATTGCCATCGCCATCGGCAGTCCGTTTGGCTTTCAGCAAACGGTGACGGCGGGCGTGGTGAGCGCGCTGGGCCGTTCCATGCGCTCGCAATCCGGCCGGTTGATTGACAATGTCATTCAGACCGATGCGGCGCTGAATCCCGGCAACTCCGGTGGTCCGCTGGTCAATTCTCGCGGTGAGATCATCGGCGTGAACACGGCCATCATTCTGCCCGCCCAGGGAATCTGTTTTGCCATCGCCAGCAACACCGCCGAATTCGTAACGGCGTGGCTCATCAAGGAAGGAGTCATCCGGCGCAGTTGGATTGGTGTCGCCGGCCAGAATGTTCCCATCCACCGGCGCGTTGTGGTGTTCCATCACCTGGCAGCCGACAACGGCATTCTGGTATCGGGGATCGAGCCGGGCAGTCCCGCGAGCCGTGCCGGTTTGCGCGAGGGTGATGTGATTGTCAGCTTCGGCGGCGAACCCGTCGCCAGCATCGATGAATTGCATCGTCACCTCGTCGCCAAGGTGATCGGTGTGCCGTCACACGTCACCGTTATCCGGCATACCGAGAAACTGGATCTGGTTGTGACTCCGCAGGAATTGGTTGTCAACCATCAACGCAATTAATTACCCTATCATAACGACATTCAACAGCACTTGTGCGCTGGAGAGCAGTTTTTAAGTTTTCTTGAATCGGCGCAGGTTACGGTGGTGCTGGTGCAGATTTGATAATCTGGGCTTGACCGGCCGGGAGATTTGGCTATATTGACTGAAATGTTGAAAATCAATTCACAAGCTGTCATTCTGGTCGTCGCCGTAGTAAGCGACGCCGTTGGTGCTTGTTGAATGGAACTAATTTAACAAGAACCCACGGCTGGCAACAGTCGTGGGTTTTTGTTTTAATCCGCGACGCCAGCCACAACCGAAAGACACATGAGCAAGACAACTGAATCCGCCAAATCGAAACCTGCGAAATCCGCCGCCAAACCGCGCGCCGAAGTCGGCCCGGCCATGTTCGGCCGCGACATCTTTGTCGAAGCCCTTGAACGCGAAGGCGTCGAGGTAATCTTTGCCTATCCCGGCGGCGCGAGCATGGAGATCCATCAGTCGCTCACCCATTCCAAGATCCGCACCATTCTCCCGCGCCACGAACAAGGCGGTTCGTTTGCCGCCGAAGGCTACGCGCGCGTGACCGGCAAGGCCGGCGTGTGCATGGGCACCAGCGGCCCCGGCGCCACGAACCTCGTCACCGCCATCGCCGATGCCTACATGGATTCCTGCCCGCTCATCGCCATCACCGGCCAGGTGACGCAGGCCATGATCGGTCGCGGCGCGTTTCAGGAGACCGACATCATCGGCGTCACGCTGCCCATCGTGAAGCACAGTTATCTCGTCACGGACATCAATGACATTCCGCGCATCGTGAAAGAAGCTTTTTACATCGCGCAAAGTGGTCGGCCCGGCCCGGTGGTGATTGATTTTCCGAAGAACATCCAACAGGCCAAGGCTCAGCCTGTCTGGCCGACGCTGGAACAAATCAAGAAAGGGCTGCCCGGTTACACGCAGCCTGACGTGAAGGCGGACGACATCGCGCTCAACGAAATCATCGGCCTCATCGAGAAGGCCGAGCGTCCCGTGCTCTATTGCGGCGGCGGCATCATCACCAGCGGCGCGGCGGCGGAACTTAAAAAGTTCGCCGAAGCCACCAACATTCCCGTGACAACCACGCTCATGGGCATCGGCGGTTTCCCGGAGACGCATCCCCTCTCCCTGCGCTGGCTAGGCATGCACGGTTCCGCTTCGGCCAATTGGGCGGTGAACGGCGATTACGAACTCCGCAAATCATTCAACGACCCGATGGTCAAGCTCAAGGACGGCGCGGACCTGCTGCTCGCCTTCGGAGTGCGCTTTGACGACCGTGTGACCGGCAAGTTCGAGGAATTTTGCAAGAACGGCACGATTGTCCACATTGACATTGATTCCTCCGAGCTGAACAAGAACCGTAAGGCGAACCTGCCCGTGGTCGGCGACATCAAGGACGCCCTCACGCGCCTGAACAAGCTCGTCGCCAAGCGTCCCATTCAAAAGAAGCACACCGCGTGGCTTGCGCAGATCGCCGAGTGGCAGAAGAAGGCGCCGTTCGCCTACCGCATCACGCCGGAGATTGCCAACAGCGATCACATGGTGGACCACATGCAGGGCAATGAGAGCGAAGTGATTTTGCAGCAGATGGTCATCGAGACGCTATATGAGCTGACCAAGGGCGAAGCCTACATCACCACCGGCGTGGGCCAGCACCAGATGTGGGCCGGCCAATGGTATAAATACAAATATCCCCGCCAGTTCACCACCAGCGGCGGCCTCGGCTCCATGGGCTACGGCTATCCCGCCGCGCTCGGCGTGAAAGTCGCGCTGCCGGACAAGCAGGTGATTGACATTGACGGCGACGGCTCGTTCCTGATGAACATCCAGGAGCTCGCCACCGCGCACATCGAGAAGATTGCCGCCAAGGCCATCATCCTGAACAACCAGCATCTCGGCATGGTCGTGCAATGGGAGGACAACTTCTACGGCGGCAACCGCGGCCATACCTACCTCGGCGATCCCGACCATCGCCCGGAGATTTATCCCGACTACGTCCGCGTGTGCAATTCCTTCGGCGTGAAATGTGAGCGCGTGATGTTCAAGAAGGATTTGCGCGCGGCCATCCAGCGGATGCTTGATGCCGACGAACCGTATGTGCTCGACGTCATCACGCCCTACAGCACGCACGTCATTCCGTTCATCCCCGCCGGCAAGACCGTGGCGGACATGATCTGGAAGCCGTGAACCGCGCAGTGGCGGATGAAGTCTTTTCAACCACCAAGACACAAAGGCACGAAGGTGAATATCTTTGTGTCTTGGTGACTTGGTGGTAAAAATAAGGACTTATCCGTCTATTGGTTCCGCAATCCATCCGGCGAACTGGTTTTGATATTCAGCAACGCCAAATCTATGAACAGCCTTATGCTTTCAGGATTGTAAATCTGCGGAAAGTTTATCAATTGTGTTAAAATTCCGATAATCTCCAATTAACATTCCATCACATACTATCCCCTCACCCCGAAAGGTAGGACAAACATCAGGCAGTTTGTTAGTTCGAATTAGCGACCATTTTAAAGAATAGATATTTTCACACTCTGGTTTTTGTCGTATTTCGAGTTTTGCTAATGCGCTTTCATGTTCTTCTTCTTCATACCAAGTTGAATAATAGTCTCCATCAAATTTGCCACCACCGGCAACTGTAAAAATTCGGTCGGCGCTTTCAGTGTAATTTCTTTTGGATAAATTGTTCGAGAATTCTCCAATTAGATTTTTGCTGTCAGTAAGCTTAAAGAAAAACCGTCCAATTAATTTGCACATAATAAGCGAATGATAATATTTGTTTGATATTGGCACTAAAAGCCGGAGGAGGAATCCGAGTCCTTTTTTAATTTAGCCTTTTCTGCTTGGTCTGCTGTTTCAATAGACTGACTGTAATTATTGATGAGTGGATCCAATATTTGTTTTGAAGCAAACACGGCATTCGGAGCGCCATATATTATGTTTTGGTATTGACCGTTGTAATACCAGCCTTGATAGGTGAGAGGGTCGAGGCTGTGAGCATTATCTGACTCTATATTGTTCGCAAGTTCCAAAAGAGAAGTTTTCACCGACTCAAAATATTCATCCATATTGGTTTTGTCATTTTGGGTCATTAAAGTATTCCATGCCGCCAATTGATCTGCGGAGAGTTTGGACGGCGCCGTGAAATCAAAGGTAAATTTATCGGTCGGAATCGAAAGCGTTGCTCTCCTGTCTTGGTTTACGTCCGAAAAAAACGCTCTTTCAAATTCAATGAAAATCCCCGGATACATAGTGCTTTCAAATTTGTAGGATTTGTTCTCCGTCCGAGCATTGGGATAATTCTGCAAAAAGGCCTCCGACAATTTATTTGAATCAAAAGTTTTGTAAGATACTTCGACAACAGCTAAACATCCCCCCTTTTCAACCGTGTCATACAACTCATAGCAATTTAAAGATATGGCAGAATTGTCTTCAGAATGCACTGTGACCCGAAACGGTCTGAAATAATTCATCAAAGATTCAAGTTTATCTGACTGTGATGTCAGTGTTGCATCGTATTTGTAGGGTTCATATTCTGCATCTGTGTCGAATAGTGACCTCCAAAATAACTCGCTGTGGTATATGTCGGGCTCGCCAGATGTTTCGTTTTCAGAAACGCTCAAAATTTCAGCTAATTTATGATCTACAGTATCGGTGTTATCCCCAAAATTGAGCGTTTTGTATGCTTTTATTGTTGGTGGGGAAGCATTAGTAACCTGTTCGGATTGAGATTGAGCATTCCCGTTTCGCAGTCCCGATAAAAGAAGAGCGAAAATAAGGACGCTCGCTGCGAACGGGATATTCTTGTGTTGTTTCCGATTCATGATTTCGACTTTGCGCCTGCCAAAAGAGTTTTGCAAGAGCAAACCTAACACCAGCAAGTGCAAACCAATCCAGCCCCGGCAGATTGTTCTCCGTCCCAAAGGGACAACCCGATAATAGCCCGGCGTTTCAACGCCGGGACGCCGTTGCATGGCCATCCGTCCCACCGGGACGGCTGAACGTTCGTCTCTCATTTCGTTTGGTTAAATCCCAGTCGTCCCTCACGGGACTTGTGGCCGCGCGCAGGCTCCCCGGCATTGAAATGCCGGGCTATTGTCATTGCGTCGCCCTGCGACGACCAAATCCCCGTTGCCCCAAATGTCCCGACCATAATAAAAAAACGGCCTCCGTTTCCGAAGGCCGCCTGGCTTCTAATTTGTTGGCTTTGCAAACCGAATCCGATTTTACGTTGCCATGTGGCTGACAACGTCGCTCCAGTCCGAGTAGCCCGTGAGGCCTCCCACATATTGGATGCGGCAATCGTAGGTCTTGCCCGGCGTGAGGCCCGGAATCGGGATGTTGCGCATCTGCGTGCATACCGGTCCGTTCAGCCATGTCGTCGTGCCCGTCTCACGGTATTGCGTCAGGACGGACTTCACATTGGCCTGCGGCTGCGCATGAAGCAGCAACGTCCCGCTCACCCCGTTGGTGACACTGTTGATGACCGGCGTGGCGAGCTGCGTCTGCGTGTGCGAAGCGGAAGTGATGTCAAAGCCCGACGAGAGCATCACCGTGGGATTATTTTTGCTCTCCTTGGTGACGTAAACGGCCAGGGCGCGCATCAACGTGAGGAGCGCTTCACGCGCTGCATCCCGCGCCTTGGTGCCCTTCTTTCCGGTCTCACCCTTCACGGAAGCGGCGTCGGTAAAAGCTTTTAGCGCGGTCTGGATGTCCGCCAGCGCCGGATCGGGCACGGGAAAGTTCACGTTGGTGTTCATCATGCCCAGGACTTTTTCCACGAACTGATCGAGATCGGAATCTGAAAAGTTACAGAATGTTAATAGTATGTGATAAATGACTGCTGCCATAATTTTAGTGGGTTGAAGGTTAATATTTTTACTGCATGAGAAGATTCTCCCATTTTCACGCCGGATGGTCAATAAAATAAGATAAGACTTATTGACATATATAATGAACTGATATTAACTTTAATTGTCATTACCATGACAATAAATGGTAAGCCTGAGTCTGCCATTGACCTTCCAAAACCCGCTTAAAATATAGGTTTTTGACCCGATTTTTAGCTCCCACCACTTGTTGACATACCGATAGCAAGAAATGGTGAGGTTGTGTCGGATACTTATTCACATTTCCCTGGCGGCGGGATGGATTTCTGGCCAGACGAAACTCCCTTTTCACCCGTCGGAAAGGGTTTCTTACTGACCGGGAAAGGTTTCGGAGGCGGCGGGAAGATTTTCTCCTGTGGGGAGGCTGGTTTCGGGCATTCCGACCGGCCTTTTTGGACTGCTGAGACTGCTTTTTGACCGTTTGGGAAGCCCTTCTCACTCTCCGGCAAGACCTTCTCCCTTGTCGAGAAGGGCTTCTCCGTCCCTGACAAGGGTTTCTCGGGTGTCGAGAAGGGCTTCTCCCGCCCTGACAAGGGCTTCCCAGTCGTCGAGAAGGGCTTCTCACTACTGACAAGGGCTTGTCGATCATCGAGAAGGGCTTCTCCACACCCGACAAGGGCTTCTCAGTCATCGAGAAGGGCTTGTCCAAGACCGAGAAGGTCTTCTCCCTCACGGAGAAGGTCTTCGGAAACGGACAGAAACGTCAAAAACCCAGCAAAAGGGCATTTTCACCGCCGGAAAAGGGTTGAAAAGGATGTCATCAAGCCTTCCGACCAGCCGGAAAGACAGTCCCCGTCATGCCGGGAGGTTTTTGGGATTATTCAACGCCTCCCGTCATACCAATAGAACGCGTCGGCACGGCTGCGCACGGAGCGACGGGGGTTGAAGATGACCCGCACACATAAGCCCAGAATTTCGCGCATCGTGTAAAGTTTCACCTTGCGCGCGGAGGTCATAAGCGGGTGCCGGTGCAAAATGACCACCGCCCTGCCCTGCCCGCGCGCCAGCTTTTTCAACCGCTGGCTCAAGTCTATCTCCTCCGAGGCATACAGTTCATGGCTAAAACCGCCGATCTCCCGGAACGCCGCCGTCTCTACAAAAATAAACGCGCCGGCCATCCACTTCATGAGACGGCTCGTCCATGTCCACAATGCGATGGTGAAGGTGGCTGCAAAAAACTTTTCATCAAACCGGACCGTCGCGCCTCCCGCGAGGCATTTGCCGGAACTGATCTGCCCGGCGACATCGGCAAACAGCTCAGCGCTGGGATGCGAATCGGCGTCCACAAACACCAGCCAGCCGCCGGTGGCCGCCGCAGCGCCCGCATTTCTGGCGCGGGCAATCTGGTTGATGGGTTCAAACACCACCGTCGCGCCCGCAGCCCGTGCGATCTCCGCCGTGCGGTCGGTGGAATTGTTGTCGCAGACGATCAATTCGGTTTCCCAGCCGATTTTGGAAAACGCGCCCGCCGCCGACTTGATTTGCGCGAGGGATGCGCCGATCAGCCGTTCCTCGTTGAATGCCGGGACGACAATAGAAATTTTCACCGCGCAAACGTAGCAGCGAATGCGACCCGGCTCAAACTTCAAACCTTTGGCGGAACCGTGCAGATGGCGAAGTCTGGGGTAGGGAAAGCGCGCTGCGCAGTGCGGATCGGATCAAGACAATTTGGGAGATGGCCTGATGCTTTGACAAGGCGCCGGGGCATCGCCAAAATGCGGAATCGTGAAACTGAACCGCCCGGTCATACGATTAGCAACGGAGTCCAGGTTGATTGGCTTGAGCTTTCACCGGCACGCAATTCTATTTCTGATTTTATTCTCGAGCCGGGTCTTCGCCCACGACATGCGTTTTGAAAGTGTGGACGGCGATGTGACGACGAATGAATACCGGTCGTTCATCGAGCATCTTGACCAGCAGCTCCCGCCAACGCCCAGCAACAACCTCGATAATGTGATGGTGTATGAACGTCTCGGCGGCGGGACGCTACACGGGATGCAGACGTTTTATGCGTTCACCCAGGACCGGCGCGTTTTGGACAAAGCCGTCGAATGGTCGGACGCCTTTCTCCGCGCGCGCAATGATCCAACGAACGGACGCATCGTGTGGACCGGCCAGCGAGAGATGTGCTGGCCGAACAAGGACACGAACGACACCGCCCACGTGTTGTATAGCGGCACGGAGAACGGCGACGTGATCGAGCACATCTGCAACACGGCAAAGTTGATTCTGGAAAATCCGGCGGTCTGGAATGAAACCGCGCCGCCGGACAAATTCGGTTTTGGCGCGACTTATCTTGACCGTGCCAAGACCTACGTGCGCGAGTGCCAGCGCAGCGCGGAGACGACGATTGTGCCGTGGTATGTCCGCAGCACCAAAGATGGTTACCGCCTGATTCATCCGGATTCGCCGGTGTATTACAAGAATTGCGAATCCACCGGCCCCGTGCCGTGGAACCAACAGCAGATGATTGTCGGCGGCCTGCTGCGCCTAGCGCAGTGTCATCGCCTGCTCAATGACGGCAACACTAACATCGCGTATTACGAAAAAATCACCGGCGACGCGGCGGATTGGTTTTTCTCCACCTGCCTGCTGGTCAGGTCAAAGGACCGGGCCTGTTACCAGTGGTCTTATGTGGTCACGATGGATATTCCCTCGGACCCGGAAGACACCGGCCATTCGTGTTACGACGTTTATGCCTATCGCGCCTGCCTGGCGGGTCTGGGACCGACACGCACGAACATGCAGCGGCTCATAAACACGGCGCGCTTCATCATGTGTCTCGGCACGAACCATTTCAGCGGCATCATCGACGGCACGAGCAATGAGCGCCGGTATGAACGCGATTTTCTCAATTACCAATGGATCGAAATGTCCCTGCTGGACAAGGAATTTTACAAGATGACGACCAGCGCAGTCCTGGCCAGTCGCGAATATATTGATGATTTTCCAGTCGAGGCTGCGGTGCTGGCGGCGAAACATTTTTGGGCGACGAATACGGTTGCGCAGCCGGAACTAATCGAAGACGCCAGCGGACTTCCGCCCATGCCGCAAGGTTCTCCAATGTTGTCGAAGATAAGGAGGCACTGGCGGCTGGCGGGAATTATCGTGCTGGTCTGTGTTGGTGTCAGATTGTTGATGATGTATTTCCGGCGTTATAAAGCCGGAGCTAACATTTGATTTCTACTCACAATGCCAAGGACACGGGTGAAGGCGGGCGTCTAACAAATTAAATGGATTGAACGAGGTGCTCACCCCCTGCCCTATCCGCCAAGGAGATTGAGAATCTCTCCCAGCGACTTTGGAATAATCCAGCGCGGGATTGGCCGGATAGGAGAAAGTTTTAAAGCTCCGGCTTAAACAAGCCCTTCAAGGACGTGGGGCAGTTGTTCAAGGCTGCGTCGCAGGGACGCGCGGGCGATGGTCTGCTCGGCGTCCTGCATGTTGGGAAATAATATACGCCAACCTGTCGCCTGCAGGCAATGGTCGTGGGTCACTTCCATGTAGTTGCCGCTGCATCCGATCTGCGCGTTGCGCATCAGCAGGTCGGCTATCTGCACGGAGGCGATGATGAGCTGATTATCGGTCGTTTTTTCCGGGGAATGATGAAACCGGACGGCTTTGACCATGAGTTCGGGCATCCGGTGGCGTTCGAGATAGAGCGCGCCGAGTTCGGCGTGGTCAATCCCCAGCACGTCGTTCTCAATCTCGACCAGGTCGCGTTTGCCAAATTCGGCCTGGCGGTGGATTTCGGAAAAATGATCCGGGAACGACCATGCCATGATGATCTTGCCCATGTCGTGAACCAGGCCGGCGACGTAGTCGGATTCATCGGGCGGAGTCTGGACCATGCTGACCACTTCGCGTGTGAGGATGGCGGTGCCGATGCAATGCTGCCAGAAATCGCGCCATGGAAACGCGCATTGGTGTGAAAGCTTCTGAAAATCCTCGATGATGGGGGTGACGGTTGTGAGCTGGCGTATCTGCCGGACGCCGAGATAAAACACCGCCTCCTCGATGCTGTTCACCGGTGTGGCAAGCCCGTAATAGACGGAATTCACCAACCGCAGCAGACGAGAGGTGAGGCTGGGATCGCGCCGGACGATTTCGGATATGTGCGCGGAATAACGCTGTTCGGCCTGCAAAAGTCCCTGCAACGCCTTGTTGATGCTGCTCAACGATGGCAAAGACGGGCATAAGGCAAGCCGGTTGTTAATCGCTTTGCCATCCATCCGTTCCAGTCTTTGAGTCGCGGTCATTTGGGACATAAATACTATCTGACGTTGCTATATCGGCAGTCCGACGGAGAACTTGAGCAAGTAAAATTCTTTTTGAATGGCAGTTTTTACTCAAGAACCCGGCAATTTTGGCCGATGCAATGACGAAGGTCATCTTGGTGGGTGGCTACGAGTCGGTAAGAGTCATTAACAGAAAATGCACAGGCATATCAGGCCTGGCGTTTGTCGGAAAACCGTGTTCACGCATGACGAAACATTTTATTAGAGACCGCAGGCTAGGCATCGCCGTGACTGCATTGCTCTTGTTGAATTGCCTGTCGGTGAAAGGCGGGGCGTATCTTCCGTCGGTCGGTCCGGCGCCACTGCGTTTTGCGGCTGTGTCAATGCGCCCGAAGATATTTTCGTGGGTGGCCCCCGTTGCAGCCAAACTGGCAATTTCCGCCCAGACAAACCTGCCACCCATGGTTTCGGCGATTTCAACCGGAACAAATGAAGCGGTTCTGCCGGCTGATGCTAAAATTGAAACCCCAGTCTCCTCCAACCCGGAAAATTTATCCACAAATTCGATATCTGAACAACACTCGGCAGACGAATTGCTTGTAGTCACCCCAGAGATGCTGGTTGACTATTTCAAACCGGGAAGCAACGCGAAGAACCAAACCAATGTTCGCGTGACGACACCGGTGGGGTTCACGCCGCCGCCTTCGGCAGCAGAACCTTCCAGCCAAGCAATTTACAGAAGCCAATGAGCCGGTTGCATGAGAACAATTTAGTCCATAGAATTGCCAGAAAATGCGTCGTCAAACCGATTTTCCGGATGATGGGGTATGTGGCAGTTTTTGCCGCCCTCGGGCAGGTAATTTTTGCCGAGTCAATTTTACCTACCTCACCTACTGAATCCATTGCTGATTTCGGCATAATTACTACAAATTCCACTGACAGCTCCAATCTTCCGGCGATTTCAGAAGGCAACCCGGCAAATAATACCCAGTTGGCCGTAGCCGTTCCGCAAAAAGTCAGTTCGACGACAAATAATTCTGCAACAAATTCCGCAACGTCATCCGCCGGAGAACCGTCAAGCATGGATGCTTACGTTCAAAAGTTGGAAACAGCCCGTTACTTGAGAAAAGTGCGAAGAACGATGGACGCCAAGCCACTGTTGGTGGCTTTGCTTTCCAGTGACACGCCGGACGCGATTCAAAGATCCGCATTGCTGGAACTTGCAGTCCTCGCCCAGGATGAGGATGACCTTCCTCGCACCCAGGACACCTACGCGCAGTTTTTGAACCGCTGGCCGAATGACCCGCGGGTTCCCGAGGTTTTGCTCCGGCAGGGACAGGTTTTCCGGCAGATGGGGATTCACGATCTGGCGCTGACAAAATTTTACGCCGTGATGACGGCCGCGCTGACATTAAGAAACGACCGGCTGGATTATTATGAAACCATCGTGCTCAAGGCCCAGATGGAGATTGCAGAAACCCATTATGAACTCGGCAAGTATGCCGAGGCGGCGGAATATTTCTCGCGGCTGTTCAAGCAGGACAATCCGCAGATTGACAAGCATGAGGTGCTGTACAAGCTGGTGAGATGTTACGGCAACACGACCAATTACGATCAAACGGTCGCGTCCGCGCATGATTATCTGGCCAATTACGACGCCACACCCGAGGTACCGGAAGTGCGCTTCGAACTGGCCACATCCCTCAAGGAACTTGGACGCGACAACGAATCGCTTCAACAGGTTTTAACCCTGCTCCAGGAGCAAAGCAACCAGGCCAACAGCAATCCAGAAAACTGGGCTTATTGGCAGCAGCGCACCGGCAACCTCATCGCCAACCAGTTTTTCCGCGAAGGGGATTATCCGCGCGCCTTGGACATTTATTCCAGCCTCGCCCATCTGGATCCCTCGCCTCAATGGCAGCTGCCGGTCTGGTATCAAATGGGCATGACTTATGAACGCCTCTGGCAGCCGCAGAAGGCCACGGAAATTTACAACCAGATCGTCAGCCGCGAAAATGAACTGGACACCAATGCGCCGCCCAGCTTGAAGTCCATCGTGGACATGGCGCGCTGGCGCATCGGTTTCATCCAGTGGCAGAACAAGGCTGAAACCGCCAATTACAATTTGCGAGATACAAACGTTATTGTCACCGCCAACACGGCAAACGAACCAATCAAACAATGAATCCCAACGCGCCCGTCACATTTGTTCCTGAATTATTGCGCGATTTGCGCACGTTTGCGGCAATTTGCGAAAACGCGCTCGCGCTGGCAACCCGGGAGCATCAGGCGCTGTCCGGAACGGGCGATTACCGTCCATTTGAATTTTCCCAGTTGAGAAAAGACTTGCTTGGGCGACTCGGCCCGATTACGTCTGAACTAAGACAATGGCGGCAGCTTTGGCAGCAATGCAGCCAGACTGAGCGCGAGGGGATTAAAGAAGTAAAATCGGCCATTCAAATGCTCCAGGACTTGATCATCAAATTTTTCCAGTTGGATCGTGAAAACCAACAGGCGCTGCTTCGCCGTGGCCTGGTTCCCGCGCGTCACGTAACTTCATGTGCCGCACCGCCGTCCAATTACGTCAGCAGCCTTTATCGCCGCAACACACCCCACTGACTTATGGCAATCGAAAAAATAATTGTTTTGGAGGACGATCCGATCGTCCGCAGAAACCTCGAGCAACAACTGCGCAACCGGCGTTATGATGTGGCCGCCGTCGAAACAATTGCCGAAGCGCAGGAATATTTGAACCGGGACAACTTCGATTTGATCTTCCTCGATGTCCGGCTGCCGGACGGCGATGGCACGGATTTGTTGAAGGCAATCCAGCTTCGTCCGCAAAAACCGCTCGTGGTGGTCATCTCAGGTTTTGGGACCATTGAAAATGCGGTGGATTGCATGAAAAATGGCGCGTTTGACTACATGATCAAACCATTCTCGAGCGAGCAGCTTGGAGTGACGCTGAAAAAAGCCGAGGAGTTCACGCAACTGGTCCGGGTGAATCACTTTTTAAGCCAGGACAACGAAGACACCGGCAGCGAAATGCTTGGCCAGAGCGCCTTCATGGAGAATTTGCAGCAGCTCATCCGCAAGGTCGCCCACACGCAGGCTACCGTGCTAATCCAGGGTGAAAGCGGCACAGGCAAGGAACTGGTGGCGCGCGCACTGTACCGCGCCAGCACCCGCGCCAATGCGCCGTTCATCAAGGTGAATTGCGCCGCCATCCCGGAAAACCTGATTGAAAGCGAATTCTTCGGCCACGAACGCGGCGCGTTCACCGGCGCATTGAACAAACGCGAAGGCCGGTTTGAACTCGCCCATGGCGGCACCATTTTATTGGATGAAATCAGCGAGATTTCACCCAGCGTCCAGGCCAAGCTGCTCCGGGTATTGCAGGAGCGGGAGCTGGAACGCGTCGGCGGCAACCGCACCATCAAGGTGGATGTGCGGGTCATCGCCACAACCAACCGCCGGCTTGACGAGAGCGTCGCGAAGAAGGAATTCCGGCAGGATTTGTTTTTCCGCCTGAACGTGGTGCCCATCCATCTTGCCCCCCTGCGCGAGCATCCCGAGGACGTGCCGCTTCTGGCCAAAGAATTCACCCGCCGCTTCTGCCGCAAACACGGGGCGCAGGTTCACGGAATTTCGGCCAAAGCCTTGAACGCCCTCAAGGCGCATCACTGGCCCGGCAACATCCGCGAATTGCAAAATGTCATTGAGCGCGCAGTCATTCTTAGTGACGGCCATCAAGAACTCGATCCGCAACACCTCGGATTTACGGCTTCCAACGAGCTGGATGACGTGTCTGCGGGCATTGATGTTCCAACGGGAACCAACGGCAATAACTTTGCAACAATGGCCGAGATGGAAAAGCAACACGTTATTGCCGCGCTGCGCCGTTGCGAAGGCAACCGCACGCACGCCGCAAAAATGCTAAACATCAACGTCCGCACCCTGCGCAACAAACTGCTCGAATACAATGATGTTGTGATTGACGAGTCCGAAAAGGAAGAGCTGTCCGAAGCTTGAAGCTAGCAAAACGACGCGGCGTAGATTTTCTTCGGGGTTTTCGCAACTAGACAACACTTTCCTAGTGGAGGCATTCCATGAGGAATATTTTTCCTCTTTTGGCAGAGCACTTCACATAAAGTTCCATTTTCTCGGGTTTTTCACGCTGGCACCAATGCTGCTTAACACCGTCAGGAAAAAGTAGCATGATAGACGCCCTTTTCAATCAGCCCGATTATCTGGCCGCAAAAAAAACGCTCGATGCTGTTTCTTTGCGCCAGACTGCCATCGCGAGCAATATCGCGAACCTCGAGACACCCGGTTACAAACGGCTGGACGTGGCGGCTTCCTTCAACACCGAACTCCAACGCGCCTGCGCCGCGCGTGACCCGCAGGAAATTGCCGCTCTGAAGCCCGAACTGGAAGTCGATCCAAACGCGGTTGCCGTCAGCCCCGATGGCAACACGGTGAGCTTGGAGGATGAATTGCTCAAGATGAACCAGAATTCCCTGGCCAACACGCTGGAAACGCAGTTGATCAGCACGGATCTTTACCGGCTCAAAATGGCCATCACAGGCACAGCCGGTTGACACATATGATTGATATTCTTTCTGGAATCCAGAACACCACCGCCGCACTCGACGCCGAGCGCACGCGGTTGAATGTCATTTCCGAAAACATTGCTAATGCGAACACAACGCACGGCGTCGATGGCAAGCCTTATCAACGGCAGGTCGTGGTGTTTGAAAGCGCCCTTCGGCAGGCCATGGACGGCGGACCGGCCACGCCAACCCTGCGGGTTGCCGGAATTGAAAAAGATCCGCGCCCGTTTGACATGGTTTACGAACCGGGCAATCCCGATGCCGATTCGCACGGCATGGTAGCCACGCCTAACGTCAACATCCAAGAGGAAATGGCGGACATGATTTCCGCCTCGCGCACCTTTGAGGCAAATCTTGCAGTGGTCAAAAACGCCCGCGAAATGGCCCTGCAAGTTCTATCCATCGGCAAACATTGATTTGAACCATGATACCGCTCAATGCCATCCAGCCGCTAATGTCAGCTTACGGCGTTTCGCCAAGCGAAAAAATATCGCCGTCGCTGCCGGTCACACCCACCGACCAGCCCGGCATACTCGCTCCGGCGCAGCCGTCGGGCGATTCCTTTTCCACAATGCTCGGGAAGATGGTCGGCGAAGTTAACGACAAACAAATCAGCGCCTCGCAAAATGTAAATAATTTACAGGCGGGAGGCGATGTTTCACTGCATCAGGCCGTCATTGGGATGGAAGAAGCCAACGTCTCATTTCAACTGATGGTCGAGGTCCGCAACAAGCTGCTCGATGCCTATCAGGAAATCATGAAAATGCAGTTATAAGAAAATTTTCCAATGAACAATCTTTCCAAACTTGGTGCACAACTTGTTGAAATCTGGAAACAGCTTGGCGTGAGCCAGCGTGTCAGCGTCATCTCGGCCACGCTCGTTCTAGTGGCGGGCTTGGGCTCGCTCGCATTTTGGTCATCACGCGCTGATTACAGCCTGCTTTACGGCAAGTTGTCCGACACCGAGGCATCCAAGGTCATCTCCGCACTTGACGACGCCAAGGTTCCTTACAAGGTCGGCGAGGGAGGCGGTTCCATCCTCGTTCCAGCAGACAAGGTTTATGAAATGCGGATGCAATTGGCCGGAAAGGGAATTCCCAGCGGCGACGGCGTGGGTTTTGAAATATTCGACAAGCCAAATTTCGGCATTTCCGATTTCGTGCAGCGCGCAAATTACACACGTGCCATCCAAGGCGAACTGGCCCGCACCATCAGCCAGATTGACGAGATCGAAGCCGCCCGCGTGATGATCGTCATACCTGAGAACCGGCTATTGCTCGACAAGGACAAGCATCCCACCGCGTCTGTTTTTGTTCGCGTGCGCGGCAACACACAATTGCAACCGTCGTCAATCAACTCCATCCGGTTCCTCGTCGCCAATTCGGTAGAAGGATTGAGCCCCAATTTCGTAACCGTCGTGGACAATCTGGGCAACGTGCTTTCCGAAAACAACGAAAACGACTCCATTTCCGGTCTGTCCACTTCCCAGCTCGCCGCCCAGCGCAACCTGGAACAATATCTCGCAAAGAAGGCGCAGGACATGCTTGAAAAAGTTCTCGGTCCCGGCCAGGCCATCGTCCGCGTTTCCGCTGAAATAAATTTTGACACCACCAGCAGCACTGCGGAGAAATACGATCCTGACGGACAGGTCATCCGCACCCAAACCAAGAATGACGAGAGCACCATCGCCACCACTTCCAGTTCCACATCGGCCGTTGGCATCTCCGCCAATACCTCCACGGACACCAACAGCGTCAGGTCCGGCTCCTCGCCAGTCAACAACTCCGACAACCACAAGACCACTTCCACCGTCGAATACGAAATAAACAAAACCGTCAGCAGCCTGACCCAGGCGGCAGGCGGCATCAAACGGCTTTCCGCCGCCGTGACCGTCGCCGCGCAATACGATGGAACCGGCACCGACCGCAAAGTGGTCAACCGCTCGCCGGAGGAGCTCGACAAGCTGAAGCAGATTGTCATTGGCGCGATTGGCATCCAGACCGGTGCCGACAACACGCGTAACGACACTCTCACGCTGGAGGAACTGCCCTTCAATGACGAGTTCGCCACCACCATGACGCAGCAACTCGATCAGCAGCAGCAACGGCAGTTCTGGTGGGACACAGCGCGCAATTTTGTTTATCCCGCTCTCGGTCTGGTGGCACTCGTCGTGTTGCTACGCATTTTCAAGCGCACGCCGGTTCAGGAAATTCCATTGGGCGTTCCCATTGGCAAACTCATGGGCCAGCAAAACGGGAACGGAAATGGCAATGGTCACAGCCATTGGCATCCCGAACCGCAGCCGGGCGTTGTGACAGTGGATGTGCTAAACCGGCTCATCAAGGAAAACCCATCAAACATGAGCCAGGCCATCCGTGATTGGATGAACCGTGGATCAACACCCGAACGCTGATTATTCATGGCTGCAAAAATTGAAAATTCACCCGATGCGGCGCCCGCCGAGAACGGCGCATTGACCAAAACGCAGAAGCTCGCGGCGTTGCTTGTGATGATCGGGCCTGAAAGTGCGTCGGAAATCATGAAGCAATTTCAGCCCGGCGAAATTGAACCTGTTTCCCGCGAAATGGCACGGTTCAATCTGATCACACGTGAACAGCAGCAGGAAATCCTGTTTGATTTTTCAGAGGTTGCGCTGGCCGCCAGCACTTCCGTTTCGGCGGGACTGGACGTCACACGCAACTCTCTCGAAAGAGCCGTGGGCAGCATCAAGGCCAGCGACATTCTCGGTCGCATCCTGCCAAACCGCGCCTCCGCCGGCGCCATGCAATCCATTGCTGACATGGATTCGCGAAGCATTTTCAACCTCATCCGCGACGAGCAGCCGCAAACCATGGCCTTCGTCATCAGTCATCTCTCTCCTGAAAAAGCCGCGCAGATGTTTTCCTTGTTCCAACCCGAACAACGCGAAAGCATCATCGAGAGACTCGCCACCTTGGCACCAACACCGGTTGAAGTGGCGGAAAAAGTGGTGAACGTGCTCAACGCCAAAATGGGTGTGAAACAAACCCGCGCTTTGAGCCAGACCGGCGGTGTCACGCCCGCTGCGGACATCCTCAACGCGATGGACAAAAACATCAGCCGCCTGCTGCTTTCCAGCATAGAAGAGCGCAATCCAGAATTATCGCAGGCGATTCGCAAAAAAATGTTCACATTCGAGGATTTGCTCCTGCTCAATGCGCAGGTCATCCAACGCATCATGCGCGAGACAGAAATGCGCGACCTCGCACTTGCCTTGAAGAAAGCCAGCGAGCCACTCAAAAAATTGCTTCTTTCCAACATCTCGCGCCGCGGCGCCGAAGGTGTGCAGGACGAAATGATGGCACTGGGACATGTGAAGCTCCGCGACGTTGAAGCCGCACAATTGAGAATCATCGATGCCGTCCGCAAACTCGAAACGGATGGTGAAATCGACCTTGATGAAGCCCGCAACATTGAATATGAAGTGGTCTGAAACCATTGTTCTAAACGAACCTCTCCGCGAAGTGCGCCTGAGCGTGCTACCGCCGGAAAGCGAACAGGAAAATCGTGCTCGCGCCCTCGAACAGGCCGCCTTCGAACGCGGAAGGCTTGACGCAGAAAAGAATCTTGGTGAACAGTTGCTCCAGCAACGGAATGAATTGCTCGAACTGCAGCAAGGTGTTCTTGAATCATTGCGTAATGCCGTGCCGGATGTCATCCAACAAACCGAGGGTGTTTTGTTTCAAATCGCGCTGGAATCCGCAAAAAAATTTGTCGCAGGAATTCCCATTGATTCCGTTCTAGTCGAAGCCATCGTGCGAGAAGCGGTGCTTGAAACCAAGGAAACCGCCGAAATAACCGTCCATCTCCATCCTGACGATCTTGCGTTGCTACACAAACACGCTGCGCCGATTCTTCAGGGTTTGCCCGAAGCTGGCCCGCTTAAATTCATTGGTTCATCCGAAATCACTCGCGGCGGCTGTCTGGTGCAAACCCGATTTGGCCTGCTGGATGCGCGCCGCGAAACAAAGATCGAACAAATTCGGGAATCCATTTCCAAATGAAATCCGCCCTTTCCTGCCCAGCCAAACGATTTGACGCCGCGCTACAACGTGTGCGCCATGCGCGCGTCACGGAAACTTGTGGTCGCGTCGTGCAAGTCATCGGGCTGGTCATTGAATCGGAGGGTCCCGTCGCAGCGGTTGGCGAAATCTGCCGCATTGAATCCGCCCGGCACGACGGCATCACACTCGCCGAAGTCGTCGGCTTTCGAAACCATCATCTTCTGCTCATGCCGCTGGGTGAACTGAAAGGCATCCACCCGGGCAGTGAAGTCACCGCCACCGGTGCGCCAATGCGCATCGGTGTCGGCAACGCGCTCAAAGGCCGTGTGCTTGACGGCTTGGGCCGTCCGATCGACGGGCTTGGGCCGGTTCAAACCGAGCAGTCTGTCGAATTAAATTTGTTGCCGCCGCACCCGCTAAAGCGTCAGCGCATTCATCGTGTATTTCAAACGGGCATCAAGGCCGTTGATACATTTATGCCGTGCGGCCGCGGACAACGTCTCGGCATTTTTGCCGGCAGCGGCGTTGGCAAATCCACATTGCTCGGCATGATGGCGTCGCGAGCAGATGCCGACGTAAATGTCATTGCACTTATTGGCGAACGCGGGCGTGAAGTTCGCGAATTTTTGGAACGTGATCTTGATGCGCTCGGGCGCAAAAAATCAGTCGTAATCGTCGCCACTTCCAACGAACCCGCATTGCATCGTATTAAGGGCGCGTCATTGGCAATGGCCATCGCGGAATTTTTTCGCAATCTGGGGTTGAGCGTGCTGTTGATGATGGATTCCGTGACACGTCTGGCAATGGCGCAACGTGAGATTGGCCTGGCCGTCGGCGAGCCGCCGACTACGCGGGGTTACACACCATCGGTTTTTTCAATGCTTCCGCAGCTGCTCGAACGCGCCGGCACCTCCGAAACAGGCGACATCACCGGTTTGTTCACTGTGTTGGTCGAAGCCGACGACATGAACGATCCGATTGCCGATGCAACGCGCTCGATTCTCGACGGACACATCGTACTAACGCGCGAATTGGCGACTCAAAACCATTACCCGGCGATTGACGTTCTGGAGAGCGTCAGCCGGCTCAACCGCGATCTGTTGAAGCCGGAGCAACTCGCATTGACTGCCGCCGGACGCGAACATCTGGCGGTTTACCGGCGCAATCAGGATTTAATCAACATCGGTGCCTATCCGGCTGGCAGCAATCCAGCAATCGACCACGCCATTGCCTTGCACGAACCACTAAAACGTTTTTTACGGCAGGGAGTCGGCGAAGGATTTGACGCCACCCAAAGCTGGTCGCAATTGTTGGCGGCTTTGTCCACGCCTATCCCGCAAAAACAACCTCAGCCCAGGAAATAAATTATGAAAGCATTTCGCTTTTCCCTTCAGCCACTGCGCCTGCTGCGAGAGCAAAAAGAGCGAGTCGCGCAAAAACGTTATGTCGAGGCGTTGCGTGCCACTGACGAAGCCGCAGCAAAACTAGATGCAGGGTTCCTTGAATTGTCCACGTCGTGGACGGCCTTTTGCGAGGAGGTTGCCGATGGAGCGACTTTCTCGAAATTGCATCAAACACGAGCTTGGTGCGGTGAAATTGAACAGCGTTGTGAGCAACTGACAGCCGCACTGAAAGCCGCCCAACTCGCCGCCCAGGAAGCTTGGCATGAAATGTCGGTGGCCACCCGGGAACGCAAGGCTCTCGACCAGTTGCGCGATAAATTCCGGCGCGCCTACGACAATGATGTGCAACGCGATGAACAAAAGGAATTGGACGAAATGGGACTGCGGCTTAATTCATCGGCATCCGATCAAAGTGAATCTGTCCCGACATTAATGGAAAAAATATGACACGCTGGCTTACATCTTCGTGGATGGTCGCCATCTTGGGCTGCCTGATTTATTTGGGCACTACGGCGCTGCTGATCCGACCCGCACAATTCGTCGGCGTCCGCGCCATGCTCACCGAGGCCAAATTGACGCCGGACAACGACCCGTCGTGGAAATTCAAGAATCCAGAATTTGCACAGTGGGTCGCAGAATTGAAAATGGAAAAGAGCGACTTGGACGAGCGCACACAGCAGTTGCAGGAATTGCAAACGCGGTTGGATGCCGAGCGCCAGGAATTTTCAACGGCCACACAGACGGTCTACCAATTGCAGGCGGATTTTGACCGGAACGTCCTCCGCCTCAAGTCGCAGGAAATGATCAATCTCAAGCAGCAGTCCAAGGTAATCGCAGCCATGTCGCCGGAAGGTGCGGCACGGATGATCGCCCAAATGTCCGATGACGACGTCGTGCGACTGCTTGCGGTGATGAAACCCGACGAAGCCAGTCTGCTGCTCGACTCGTTGAGCAAGCGGAGCGACGACGGAGCAAAATATGCCGCCCAAATTACTGAGCGATTGCGGATGGTTTTGCCTCCAGATGCCTCCGAAACCAAATCATCACCCTGATGTCCACTCTTAAAGCCATTCCATCTTCAGTTGGCAGCGATTCATCGGCGAATCCAAAACCAACTGCCGTTCCGTTGTCGCAGCTTCCGGCGGAAAAATTTCAATCCGTCATGGAACGCCTCTCGGGGCATTGCCCTTCCGAAAATTTGCAGGTCACCACCATTACAATTGGCAATTGCCCGTTGTCTGCTGCCCGGCAATCTTCTGAGCCATTCGCCAAAAATGGTGAAACCGGCATAACTGATTCAGACAAAGCCAGCCCAGTTTCCAAACGCAACCCGGCTGCGGTCAGATTACAAATCAAATCCGATTTCGCTCCTGGCACAGACACTACGGTTCCATTGGATTACACAGTTCCGGTTGTCGCCGAATTATCCAATGTGCAATCGCCTGCCATCATCACGAAAAATGCCGATGGCAATCCGCCAAAATCGCAACCGGAGACGGAAGAAAAATCGGCCGGCAACATTGCCGTTTGTTTTGACACAAAAAAACGGGTCAATGGAAACTTGTCTTCTCTCTCGCGTGCGGCACAACTTTTGAGCACGGCCAATTCAAAATCAGCTGCAACGGTTCAAAACGGCCAAAACTTCAAGCCGGCAGATTCACAATCCGCATCAATCAGGAATCAGTTAATTTTGTCCACGCCCCCGGAAAAATCTGCCGAGTCCGGCAACAAAGCCGCCTTGACGGAAATTTTTAATCCGCAAGACGACGAAAAATCATTGTCGTCACCTACCGCTAAATCCGACGAGGTATTTACAGCTCCGGCCATGGAAAATATGGGTGAAAATCAAAAACAACCGGCGACAATCATTATCAGTGTCGGTTCCAGTGCGGTTTGGGATGGAATACCGGATTCCTTAAAGTTGAACGATGGCACACCTGTTGCTCAACAAGACATGAGCATGAAAATGTCGGCAAAAAAGACAAGTTTTACCGAGGCAACTAAGCAAAAGTTTCCGAGCACGGTTGCGTCTGCCGCCGGGGGAAATGTGTCGGGGCATTTGGATCATGCAGATGAGCCCGCGCCATTAAAAAACAGCAGCGATCCGGTTTTAGCGATTAGTACCGGAATGCCGCCGAATGCCGCCGCTGCCAAAACCGTTTCCCAGGAAGCATTAAATACAGATCAGTCCGTCTCCATCGGCACGCCAGCACTGGAACGGACGAGAGAAATGTTGGCCTTGGAAGTTGTGCGTTTGCACGAAAATGGCGCGGATGAACTGCGTCTTGTGATCAAACCGGACGCCGGCACACAGTTATCTCTCAATCTTCAGCAGCGCAACGACGGCGTGGAAGTGCGTGCAATTTTGGATCGCGGGAATTTCGACCTGCTTAACCGGCACTGGCCGGAATTACAGCAGCAGCTTGAAGCCCGTGGCGTGCGAGTCGCGCCGCTGTCGTGCGCGGAACATTTTTTTGGAGGCGGAAGCGAAGGCTTCCGACAACCCACCACCCCCAACGGCCAAACTGCCGGGGACGATGCCGAACAGGTGGAAGCGCCTGCGGTGTTGGTTCCTGGTTTGCCCACGGCCACAGCCACGGCTTCCGCCTCCGTAACCTTGGCACTCAATTGGGAAACTTGGGCTTAAAATTATATGTCATCCACCATATCATCCATCAACTCCACCGCCGCAGCGAACTCACAATCAACCGCCAATGCCATTACATCGGCGACATCTCAAACGCTGTCGGAACAGGATTTCCTCAATCTTCTGGTCACACAAATGACCTCGCAGGATCCGCTGAACCCGGAGACTAATCAGGATTTGCTGTCGCAAATGGTTGGATTCAGTACGTTGGCGAGCAACACCACCACGCAAACCGACCTAGGCCAGATGGCAGGCGGTCAGACCTTCTCGGAAGCCAACTCCCTGATTGGATCGCAGGTTAATTTACAGACCGATTCAAACGGCGACACGACGCAAGGTATCGTCAGCGGTGTGAACACCTCGTCCGGCACGGCGCAAATCGTCGTTAATGGCCAGTCCTACAGCCTCAGTCAGTTGCTTTCAGTTACGCCACCTTCAACATCTACACCTTCGACACAATAAACTAAACCCATAACCACACAATTATATGATCGGTTCACTTCAAACAGGTGTCAGCGGCCTCCAACAGTTTCAGGAGGATCTCCAAGTCATCGGCAACAACATCGCCAACGTCAATACCAACGGCTACAAGAGCCAGAGCATGGATTTTGAGAACGAGCTTAGCCAAAGCTTGTCAAATGGCACAAATCCCATGCAGGTCGGTGAAGGCGTCACCACCGGTGCCATCAACTCAGACGATAGCCAAGGCACTATCAACAGCACCGGCAACACGGCGGACATGGCCATCAATGGAAGCGGCTATTTTGTTGTCAAAGATTCCTCCACCAGCGCATCCTACGTCACGCGCGACGGCGAATTTAATCTCGACGCAAGCGGTTATCTGGTTACAGCCAACGGTCAACGCGTCCAGGGTTATACCGGCTCCAGCACCAGCACCATCGGCGACCTCCAAATCAACACCGCCACCGCCATAACCGCACTCAACGACACCACGAGCCCCGCACCGACCCTCACCAACTATAGCATCAACACGTCTGGACAGATTAACGCCACTTTGAGCGACGGCACCAGCGGAGTCATTGGACAAGTGGTGCTGCAAAACTTCAGCAATCCACAGGCCTTGGTAAGCCAAGGTGACAATCTTTACACCTACTCCACTGCCGCCGGAGCGCTGGCTGCGCCTGTCGCGGCCAATTCCAGCGGCCTAGGCCAGATACAATCCGGCGCGCTCGAATCATCCAATGTGGATTTGGCCACACAAATGTCCGACTTGATAACAGCCCAGCGCGATTTTGAAGCCAACGCCAAAATGGTCACCACCAGCGACGAGGTTTTGCAGGACCTGATCAATCTCAAGCGCTAATTTCAAAAATTTTAATCGCTAATCTCCCATGCCAGCCAATCCCACAGACGATGCACCCGCCACTGCGGAAACACTCACGCCCGCGCCCAAAGCCGGGGGCGGCTTCTCAGCGTGGGTGCCGCTCATCATCACCTTCGTCCTCATGCCGGTGATCGCGTACGCCATGACGAATTTCGTTCTGCTGCCGCAAATCCAAAAAAGCCTAGGCGTCACAACCACCACCACTGACTCCGGCACCAAATCCAAAACCGAAAATCCCGGCGCAAAAAAAATAACGGTCGCCATGGACAAGCTCCTCGTCAACATCGCCGGCACGATGGGCTCGCGCTACCTACTCACCAGCCTGTCCGTGGTCAGCACCGATCCCGGCTTTCAACAAAAAATGACCGACAACGACCCAGCCTTGCGCGACATGGTCACCAGCGCCCTTTCCGCCAAAACCCTGACCGATCTTGAAAAACCCGACGAACGCAATCTTATCCGTACTGAACTGCTTGCCGGTTTCAACAACATCCTTGGCACCGATGAAGTGCAGGAAATTTACCTGACCGAATTCGCCATTCAATGAACAACGCCGACCCAGAAAACCCGAAGTCAGAAATCGGAAATCCACCATTGGCCGACGTGACAGTGTTAACATCACTGGGCGTGCGCGAAAATCGCAAGGCCGGTGAAATTCGCAACTACGATTTCCGACAGTCAGGGTTTCTGGCACCAAGCGAACTGCGCCGCATCCGGCAGCGACACGAACAATTTGTGCGGTCGCTTGCAGCGCGACTGGCGATATTCCTGCGGCTGGAATTCACGCTACAACTGGCCAAGTTACAGATAGTGGGCTACTTGAAATTCACCGAAAGCCTGCCCAACCCAACGCATATCACGCTGTTCAAGGTTGACCCGCTCAAAGGCGTAGGGCTGCTGGCCATCCCGCCACGACTCGGTTTGAGCCTTGTGGACCGGATGTTGGGAGGCTCCGGCAAGATGCCTGACGCCGCGCGCGAGTTGAGCGAGATCGAAGTGGCGCTGATAGACCAGGTGGCGCAATTGTTTGTGAACGAATGGTGCGCACACTGGCCTGAGATACGAGAGTTGCGCCCGTCTTATCTCGGCCACGAAAACAACAGCCGGTTCCTTCAAACCGCCACGCCCGAAAGCGCCATGCTCATCATCACGCTCAACACCGGCTTGAGCGACCAGTTGGAACCGGTTCAACTCGCGTTTCCCTACGCCACAGTGGAACCGCTCATGCGCCTGCTCGCACCCGCTGGACTGCCGGAAACAGATGTGATGTCTGCCGCCGCAGTGCGCCCGAAATGGAATTCTGATTTTGATGACGTGCGGGTGCCGGTGGTGGCCGAATGGCAAGGCCTAAAGCTTTCTACAGGAGACATTGCTCACCTCAAAGAAGGCAATGTGCTGATGTTGGATGCCCAATGCGCCGGTCAAGTGCAGATAAGATTTAACAAAGTTCCAAAATTCATCGGCCGACCCGGCACGCGCTCGGGCAACTGGGCCGTTGAATTGACAAATTCCGTTCCCGCTTAATACCATGAACGCCACCAATCCCGCCAATTTAAACCTCGTGCTTGACGTGCCGGTCAGCCTCACCATCGAGCTGGGCAGTTGCCAGCTCGCGATGAAGGAAGTGCTCCAGCTCAACATCGGCTCCGTCGTCCAGCTCGACAAACCAGCCGATGCCCCGGTGGAATTGAGTGTCAACGGCAAGCTCATCGCCCGCGGCGAAGTTGTCGTGATAGAAGACCGTTTCGGCGTGAAAATCACCGAGGTCGTCGGCAGCGCCAACGCAATCGCCGCTTAAACAGCAAATGAAGAAAGGACAAATGCAAAATGAAAAAACTCCCACTCAGAACCACCATGCTGGCTTTTTCATTTTTTATTTTTCATTCTTCATTTGCTGAAACAATAAATTCCGCAGCCGCTTCGCCGATTGCTCCTGCGCTTTCAACCCCGGACATTGGCGTGTCGCTGCTGCGCGTAACGGGTGCTTTGGCGCTGGTAATCGGGCTTTTCCTTGCCGGAGTCTGGTTGCTCCGTAATTGGCAGCGGCTATCCATTGAGCGTGGTCACGCGCCAAAGCTGAATGTTTTGGAAATTCGTTCATTGGGCGGACGGCAGTCAATTTATGTTGTGGGTTACGAACAGGAACGTTTTCTACTCGCGTCATCACCAGCCGGTGTAAACTTTCTGACTCATCTGCCAACTGCAGGCAATGATCCTGAAAGCGCAGAGTCGAAACCGGCCATTCCGTTTTCCCAAGCACTGGCGCAGGTGCTCAAAGGCAAATGAACGAGCCGAGCAAAATTAAAAAATCTGGCCACTATCGCTGGGTTGCGGTTCTGCTTGTTTTTTTGTGCGCCGGCATCATGGGGGCGTCGGCGCAGACCAACATCACCACCGGCTTCGGTCCCGTTCAAATTACGCTTGGCACGAACAACGGCCCGCAGGACGTGGACGCCAGCGTCAAGGTCCTGGCCGTGCTCACTCTGTTGACGCTGGCACCTTCGATTCTCCTGCTGATGACCTGCTTCACGCGCATCGTGATTGTGCTCTCGTTTGTGCGCACCGCACTGCAATTGCAAGGCACACCCGCCAACCAAATCATAGTCGGCCTTTCGCTGTTTCTAACGATGTTCATCATGGCACCGGTCTGGGATGGTATTCAGAACGATGCGCTCACTCCGTATCAGGCGAACCAAATCAACAGCCAGCAGGCAATGGACCGGGCATCGGCACATATACGAACTTTCATGCTCCAACAGGCCCGCCCGAAGGATGTTGAATTATTTGCACAAATGGCGAAATTGCAACCGACGAAACCTGATGATTTGCCGCTACGCGTTGTGATTCCAGGTTTTATTATCAGCGAACTTCGCACGGCATTTCAAATGGGCTTTCTAATTTTTGTTCCCTTTATCCTGATTGACCTCGTCGTCGCTACCGTGCTGATGAGCATGGGCATGATGATGATGCCGCCCACGGTTTTTTCGTTGCCGCTGAAACTGCTCCTGTTCGCGCTCGTGGATGGCTGGTCGCTGATCGTGACCTCGCTTGTCCACAGTTTTGGAATGTAACTCAACAAATAAAAATATATGAACGCGGAATTTGCCATTGAACTGCTTAAAACCATGATTTACCAGGGATTGATGATTGCCGCCCCGCTGCTGGCCACGGCCATGGTTGTCGGGCTGGCCGTCAGCCTGTTTCAGGCCGTCACGTCAATCAACGAACAAACAATGACATTTGTGCCCAAGGCGCTGGCAGTAATTGCCGTGCTGCTGGTGTTATTGCCATGGATTGTGAGGACGATGGTGGAATTCACCATCGCGGTTATCCAGAAAATGCCGGAGATGGTGCAATAAATTCCTGCCGTCCTGCGCCCTCATAATTGAAAACAAATTGAAGGTGAGAACGAGAATGAGGCAAAAAATGAAATGGAAATAGATTTTTATAACTGGATGCTCGTGTTCATGCGCGTTGGCGCTTTCCTGCTTGTGCTGCCGTTTTTTTCGATGACCAATTTTCCGGCCACGATGCGCGTCGCGCTGTCGGCGTTGACCGCGTTGCTGCTCGCGCCAACGCTACCGCCATTCCATGTGGATAAGCTGCCGTTTTTTTCACTTTTCGGTGCGATGGTCCAAGAGGCGTCAATAGGGCTGCTGCTAGGCTTCGTGGCTCGGATGGTTTTTTATGCGGTTGACCTTGCCGGCAACGTCATCGCCAGTGAACTGGGTCTGAACATGGGCGCGATTATGGATCCAATGACTGGAATGTCCTCGCAAGTGCCGGGAACGATTTTATTTTTTCTGGCGGCGGTGGTAATGCTGACTATGGATTTACATCACTGGATTTTGATCGGCTTTCAACGCACTTATTCCGTGCTGCCCATCGGCGGCGCACATTTGAACGGCGAATTGTTCAATGTCGTTCTCAACCAGATCAGCAACATCTTCGTGGTGGCACTGCAAATTTCCGCGCCGGTGCTGGCAGTGTCGTTTGTGGTCACCGTCGTGTTTGGCGTATTGAGCCGAGCCGTGCCTCAGATGAACGTGTTCATTTTGAGCTTTTCCTTCCGCATCGTTGCCGGACTGGTGGTCTTCGGCTTCACATTGCAGCTTACGGCACAACATGTAATTAATTTCCTCAACCGCCTGCCAGACGATCTGTTGAATCTCGGACAACTTATGGGAACGCGATGAATAATATTCTTTCATATTATTGTTCCCGTTCTCGTCTTCGAAAAAACCCATTCATGACGAGGGGAAAGAAACGGATTTGTTTATGAGCGAACAAACCGGCGAAAAAACGGAGCAACCAACAGCGAGGCGGATGGAGGACGCGCTCAAGCATGGTCAGATTGCCCGCAGCGCGGAGGTGCAGACAGCTTTTGTGCTGCTCGGAGCGGTGGCCGCCCTTTCCTTTACCGGACCGGAAATATGGAAACAACTCGTAGCCACCACGGAACTAACGTTCAGCCATCTGGCTGATATCTCCATCACCAGCACTGCTCTTCAAGGGTATGCCGTGGCCGGTTCATTGGTGTTCCTGAAATGCGCTGCCCCCGTGGTTATCGCCACCATGCTGGCCGGGTTGCTAGCAGGTGCCAGCCAAAATCGTTTCAACACCGCTTCCGAGGCGCTTACTCCCAATTGGGACAGATTGAATCCGGTGGAGGGTTTCAAGCGGGTATTTTCATTCCGCAGCGCTGTGCCGTCGCTGGTTTCGATTGTCAAACTAGCGGTGATCATAGCCCTCACTTATTCACAGGTGCGCACCATTTTAAACGACCCCATTTTCACCACGGCGGTGAGCGTGGGGCGTATGGCGGAATTTCTGGCCCAGACCGGCCTGCAAATTTTCCTCCGCGTCAGCCTCGCACTGCTTGTCATCGCCGCTGCGGACTACGGTTATCAATGGTGGCGCACGCATCAGGATTTGATGATGACCAAGGATGAAGTGAAAGAGGAAATGAAAAGTTCGGAGGGCAACCCACAGATCAAATCCGCCAGACGCCGGCGCCGGTCCCAGAGCAAGGCCAAACAATTGGCGGAGGTGCCCACTGCCGATGTGGTGGTCACCAACCCCACGCACATCGCCATCGCGTTGCGATATGACCGTAAAACGATGCGCGCTCCCAAGGTGGTGGCCAAGGGCATCAGATTGAATGCGCTAAGCATCCGCGAAATTGCGGCCAAACATCAGATACCAGTGGTGGAGAACAAACCGCTGGCACGGATGTTGTTTAAACAAGCGCGGGTGGGTGGCGAGATTCCTGCTCAGCTCTATGCGGCGGTAGCCGAAGTGCTCGCGTGGGTCTATCGGGTAAACCGCTACCGGTATTACGCGGAACAAAATCAGACTTAAAAATATCATGGGTGCGTTAAGCGACAGGATGCGGAACTTGCTGAAATACGGCGATTTATGGCTTGTGGCGGCGTTGTTTGGCACGATCTTGGTGCTGATTATGCCGGTGGTGCCGTTTATGCTGGACCTGTTGTTGACAATCAGTATCGCAGCGTCGTTGCTGGTGCTGCTGGTAATACTTTACCTGCGTCAACCGGCAGATTTTACCGGGTTCCCGACGCTGCTTCTGTTTATCACGCTTTATAGGCTGGCGCTGAATGTGGCGTCCACGCGGTTGATTTTGCTGAACGGGTATGCAGGGCATATCATCCAGGCGTTCGGAAATTTTGTGGTTCACGGAAATTATGTGGTGGGCATGGTGGTGTTTTTGATTTTGGTGCTGATCAATTTTATCGTCATCACCAAGGGTGCCGGGCGCATCGCGGAAGTGGCGGCTCGTTTTACATTGGATGCATTGCCGGGCAAACAAATGGCCATTGATGCGGAATTGAACGCGGGGTTGATCAACGAAAGCGAGGCGCGGGACCGACGCAGGGCCATCGAGGAGGAAGCGGATTTCTATGGCGCAATGGACGGCGCGAGCAAGTTTGTGCGCGGCGACGCGATTGCGGCCATCCTCATCACGCTCATCAATATTGTCGGCGGATTTGCCATCGGCATCCTGCAAAAAGGCATGACGATGAGCGATGCGCTGCACACATATACGATTTTGTCCATCGGCGACGGATTAGTGTCACAAATCCCGGCGCTCATTACCTCGACAGCGGCGGGCGTGCTGATTACACGCGCAACGGCCAAGAACAGCCTTGGTCACGAGCTGGGACGGCAACTGCTGTTTTACCCGCGAGCGCTGACAATCCTTTCCGCGATGCTTGCCATCATGGGCATGATGCCCGGATTGCCTATGCTGCCATTTTGGACGTTAGCAATTATCGTCGGCCTTCTCTCGTATTCCCTTCACCGGCATGGTGGGGTTGCCGAACTGGCTGCAGCGACTCCAAGTTCAAAATCCGCCGTGTCTGGCAGAACAACAACCGGAAAAACTTCCGCTGGCGCTGTCACGGGCACTTCGACCGAGACGCGACCAGCCGACCCAATTGAAAATCTGCTCACACTCGACACGTTGCAAATAGAGCTGGGATTGGGTCTAGTTTCGCTTGCTGACACCAGCAAGGGCGGCGATTTGCTGGAGCGGGTTACAGGTGTGCGCCGCAATTTCGCGCAGGAAATGGGCATGTTGATCCCGCCAATCCGGTTGCGTGACAATTTGCAGCACGGTGCGAACGAATATCGTTTTCTGCTCAAGGGCAATCCAATAAGTCAGGGCCAGTTGATGCCTGGCCAATGGCTCGCGATGAACGCCACGAATACTCAAACAAAGCTCAAGGGCATTCCGACGGTTGAGCCGGTTTTTCAATTGCCGGCGACGTGGGTTACAGATGTCGAGCGCAAGACCGCCGAGGCAGCCGGTTACACAGTGGTGGACGCGGCGTCCGTGCTCGTAACACATCTGGCGGAAACAGTGAGGCGGCATTGCGATGAAATACTCACGCGTCAGGACGTGCAAAGCTTGCTGGACAATCTCAAGAAAACACATCCTGCCGTAGTGAACGAACTGGTGCCCACACTACTGTCCGTCGGCCAGGTCCAGCGAATTTTGCAAAACCTGCTGGCCGAGGGCATTTCCATCCGCAATCTCGCAGGAATTTTGGAAAAAGTTGGTGATTGTGCCACATTCACCAAGAACCCTGATGAACTTTCAGAATACGCCCGGCGGGCGCTTGTCCCGCAAATCTCCAAACCGTTCCAGACCGACGCCGGCCATCTGCGTGCAATCACGATGGACCCGAAATTGGAACACCAGCTTACGCAAGGCGTGCGGCAGGCGGCGGGCGAAACCACGCTCGTGGTGGAACCCAAACTGGCACGTCATGTGATGGAATCGCTTTCCAAATTTGTCCAGCAGATGCTTTCCAGCGGACAACAACCGGTCATTTTGTGTGCGCCGCAATTGCGGCTGGCGTTCCGCCGTTTCTTTGAAAGCACTTTCGGCGACCTCGCCGTCCTGTCCTACGCTGAAGTCCCGCAGCGAGTTCAGGTGCAAAACATGGCGGTGATACCCAGCCCTGCGGAAGCGGCGTGAAGACCCACCGGTTCATAGCCGACAATGCCGCTGCCGCGCTGGCACAAATCCATGCGCAGCTCGGTCCAGAGGCCGTCGTATTGAGTGTGAGGCCCGTCGCGCCACAGGGATTTGCCAGGCTCTGGCAAAGGCGAGTTCAGATTGAGGTTGTGGCCGGAGTTCCGGACAAAACATCCGCACCCCAGCCAGATGCATTTTCCTTCCCAAAAAGCTCTTCCGAAAATAGCGGCGAATTTACGTCCAGCAATGACCGCTGGCGTAGCATCGCATGGCTGGAAGCGATGGGCCTGCTGCCGGTTCACGCCGAACGGCTGCAAACGCATCTCCGCGCCGTGCATGGCGATACGCCGCCAGATTCTCTCGACGAGGAATGGAAAATTGTCAAAGGCGCGCTGTCGCATTTCTGGCTGAAACCTCCGCTATTGGACGACGTTACCCCGCGACCACATGTCTTTATTGGGCCACCCGGCTCTGGCAAAACTACGGCATTGTGCAAGTGGCTGACTCTGTCTTCACTGCTTGAGGAAAGCTCGGCTCGCGTTTGGCGGCTAGACGCCAGCACTGCCAACACGGCCGAGTTTCTGGCAATTCACTGTGAAATGCTCGGCGTGCCGTTGGAACGATTCTGGTCGAAGCCTGAAACCTCCGGTGAATTGTGGTTTGTGGATCTGCCCGGCGTGGAAATCTCTGACGCTCACGCTTTAAATGCTTTACGCGATCAAATCGCATCCTTGCCATCACCGCGCGTGCATCTGGTGTTAAATGCAGCATATGAAATGCCGACGCTGCTGATACAATGGCGCGCATTTGAACGGTGCGAACCCGAGGATTTAATTTTCACGCACCTGGAGGAGGAGCCGCGACGGGTGAAACTGTGGAATTTTGTGTTCGGCACAAATTGCAGCCTTCGCTTCCTCGGAGCTGGGCAAAAAATTCCGGGTGAATTCATAAATGCATCACCAGAAAATTTATTTCCGCTGAAAAGCCTTTAATTCCGCAAAACCTCCAAGTTTCGGCACGTCTTTCTGAGGCTGGCAAAGAGTTTGCTAAACAGCTCTCAGACATCGAATGAAAGCATTGATTATTCTTGGCTCCATCGTGGGATTTCTCATCGGTGCAGGCTTTGGTCTGGCAAGCAGCAGTCCTTGGCCAGCGGCATTTTGGCGTGCCTGTGCTGCGGCCCTGGCAGCCACGATTCTTACACGTTGGTGGACCCGCGTGTGGCTGCAAGGCCTACGCGATTCACTTGATCAACGCCGCATGAAACGTCCGGTTGCAACATCGTTGATTCAACCCGGTAAAAGATAAATTATGAGCACTAGCAGTTGTGAATCCGAAATAGAACGCCCTGCGACGATAGGAGCGGAGCAACATCCTACCGCACAGGAACTCTGGCGGCATTACCATGAACAGACCAACAGTCTTGCTGAAAACGCATTAGTTGAACGCTATTTGCCATTGGTCCGTTACGCCGTCAACCGGCTGGCTATGACGTTGCCAGATCACGTTGACCGCGATGATTTGAACAGCGCGGGACTGGTTGGGTTGTTGCAGGCTTTGAGAAATTATAACCCGGCTTCGGGGACATCGTTCGAAGGTTATGCGAGGCTGCGCATCCGGGGCGCGATGCTGGATGAGTTGCGGCGCATGGATTGGGTGCCGCGCACTGTTCATGAAAAATCCCGGAAAATCCAGGGAGTCATGAACCAACTGGAACAGCAATTGGGCCGTATGCCGGACGATCCGGAAATGGCAAAGGCAATGAAAATGTCGATTGCCGAGTATCACGAGTTGCTTGATGAAGTCCGCCCCGCCCAGTTCATCTGTCTGGATGCCGTTTGCACTTCGGACGGTGATGAGACAGGCACCCTATATGAAGTGGTGGCAAATCCCAATCAGGCCGGCCCCGTCGAAGAAGTTTCTAACGCGGAATTGAAAGGGGTGGTTTTTGAGAGGCTCAAGGATTTGCCCGAAATCCAACGCAAAGTGCTGGCTTTATATTATGGCGAAGACATGCACCTGCGCGAAATTGCCGAGGTCTTCGGCCTGACCGAATCCCGCATCTGTCAGATTCATTCGCAGGCGATTCTTTCCATCCGTTCCTATCTGCAAAGATTTGAGAGCGGACTGGCCAACCGAGACAAATCGTTCCAACGCTCATGATTATTTTAATTGGTTTTCTCGTCGTGGTGTTTTCGGTTTTTGGCGGCTTCGTAATGGGCGGCGGCCATCTTTTCTGGCTGATGCATCCCAACGAGGTGGTCATCATAGGCGGCGGCGCGTTGGGTGCAATGATCATCATGTCACCGCGCAAGGTGCTCGTGGATCTCGTTCACGGAACCATGTTGTCACTCAAAGGCACACCACACAGCCGCGCCGCCTATGAAGAACTGCTCAAGGTGCTTTACGAACTTTTCTTGTTGGGCCGACGCAACGGCATGATTGCGCTGGAAGAGCATGTATTCGATCCAAAAAGCAGCCCCGTTTTCAACAAATATCCGCTCTTTGCGGCCAACACCAATTCAGTCGAATTTCTTTGCAGCAGCTTGCGTCCGATTATTGACGGCAAAATCAAACCGGACCAGTTGCGGCTCCTGCTGGACGCAGAAATCGAGCGGAAAGAAATAGACCATCTGGCCCCAATCAATGTTCTGACAAAAATCGGCGACTCCATGCCAGGATTCGGCATCGTGGCAGCAGTGCTGGGCATTGTGGTCACCATGGCGTCCATCAACGGCCCCATCGAACAAATCGGGCAGCATGTGGCCGCCGCGCTGGTGGGCACGTTTCTGGGCATTTTGCTCGCTTACGGTTTCGTGAATCCGCTTGCAATGAATCTGGATTTCATCGGAGCTGCTGATTTAGATTTCACCCGATGCATCGCCGCCTGCGTGATTGGTTTTGCCAGCGGCATGGCTCCCATCACTGCCGTCGAATTGGGACGGCGCGGATTGAGCAGCGAACTGCGCCCGACTTCGGATGAATTGGAAGAAATGCTCAAGTCGCTCAAGAGCACAGGTGCCAAAACCTAGCCATGCGCAAACGCGAACAACATCACGGCGGCGCATGGAAAACTGCTTACGCGGACTTCGTGACCGCCATGATGGCACTTTTTCTTCTGCTCTGGCTCACCGCGCAGGACAAGAAAATCAAGGAGGCCGTGGAACGCGCATTCCGCAATCCTTTCTCCGCCGTCAACAAGGAATCCACCGGCATCATTCCAAGCAAGGACACATCGCAGCAGAACAAGCAAAAAGGCAACTTCGATTCCGTGACTGCCGTTGAAATGCAAATGCTGCGGAAAATCACGGAGGATTTGTCCAAGATGCTGGAGCAAAGCCAGGAGCTGGAGCAGAGCGTCCAAATTGCGCTAACGCCCGACGGAGTAAGAATCAATATTTTTGACCATTCGCAAAAACCGGTGTTTGAACCGGGCACGGACAAGTTCACGACTTATGGCGACTGGGTCTTTTCCACGCTGGCCTGGGAAATTGCCCGCTACCAAAACTTCCATATTGAATTGGAGGGGCACACCGAAACCCGGCCCGATACCGACCCGGAAAATATGAATAAATGGGATCTTTCCACTGAAAGGGCCAACGCCGCCCGCCGAAAACTAATCCAAAGCGGAGTGGAATCACAACAAGTGTTCAAGGTTTCCGGTTTCGCTGACACACAACCGATGCCAGGACTTGACCCGACCTTGGAATCCAACCGACGTGTGACCGTTCTATTGAAAGTCGAAAGCGCAGACCAGTCAGCGTCCGACACTTCAGACCAAAACCCGCCATGAACGATCCATTTGTGCCATTAAGTAATGCCACCGTTTCTGGCCGGAACCGGTCGAATCTTCATGTCACCATCGTCAATCAAAATGAAATGCTACAGGCATTTCATCCACTGGGTCGCACCGGCAAATCGATCTCAAGCGGCCAATGCCTGCCACGTGTGACTTTGCAACGCGATGGTGATCGCGTGTCATCCATCCGAATCCAGTGCAGTTGCGGACAGGTCGTTGAACTCACGTGTGCATATGAAGCTTCACCAGTGGGGAAAATTTGAATTTATGAAATTTCCATCACATGCATTTTTATCCCTGAAGAAGATTTCTTCTACGAACGGGGCAAAAAACGCACCCGGCAAATTTTGCAAAGCTGCCGGCAAATTTTTCCATGCAGAATCATTGGGAACGGACAATTATCCATCAAAGCCAACCGTTTTGAGTGATGGCACAATCGCTGCTTCTCAATCCAGCACATGAACGTAAGTCTGTACCAAGCCGCTGCCGCAATGAATGCCCAATCACGCTGGCAGGAGATGATTACCCAGAATCTCTCAGCCGGAACCACGCCCGGTTTCCGCAGGCAAGACGTTTCGTTTGCAGATGTTGCCGCAGCTTCTCCGCTGGACGGTAATGGCAACACTTCAGCAAATTTTATGATTCCGGTAGCCGTGGCCTCCACCAGCTTTCAGCAGGGACAACTTCGTCCCACCGGCGGATCATTGGACTTCGCCGTTGAAGGCTCCGGCTTCTTCACGGTGCAACTGCCCAATGGTGACCGCGCCTATACCCGTGACGGCGAATTTCAACTCAATGCCAAAAGCCAGCTCGTTACCAAGGAAGGCTATCCCGTGTTGGGCAATGGCGGTCCGGTGCAATTTAATCCGGGAAATCCAGCAGCCATCAGCATTTCGCCAACCGGCCAAATCAGCCAAGGCGGGGACATCAAAGGTCACTTGCAGGTCGTGACATTCTCAAATCCTGGCCAGCTAACCCCCACAGACTATGGCTATCTGATCGCCGACCAGCCAAACATGAATCCTACGCCAGTTACCGCTGACACGGCGGTTCGCCAGGGATTTCTCGAGGCCCCAAATAGTTCGCCGACTGGTGAAATGAGCGGATTGATCGACAGCATGCGGATTTTTGAAGCCAACCAGAAAGTGCTCCAGATGCAGAATGACCGCATGGGGCAGACCATCACCTCATTGGGCGGCACTTCATAGAAACCAATAATAAATAAAATATATGCTCCGCGCACTTTACTCAGCCGCCGCAGGGATGGAATCCCAGCAGATGAATCTGGACGTCATCTCCAACAACCTGGCAAACGTCAACACCACTGGCTTTAAGAAAAGCAAGGTTGAATTCCAAGAACTGCTTTATCAGACGACTCGCGCCCCTGGTGCCGACCTAGGCTCCGGCAATATGGTGCCCACAGGAATCCAAGTTGGTCAGGGTTCACGACCCGTCGCCACCGCGCGCATCTTCACCAACGGCGATCTTACCCAGACCGGCGAACAACTCGACGTGGCCGTGCAAGGCAATGGATTTTTTGAAGTGCAAATGCCCGATGGTTCGAATGCCTACACTCGCGATGGCGCTTTTAAATCGGACGCCAATGGGCGGATCGTGACAAGCGATGGGTTGCCAGTTATCGGTGGTTTTCAGCCCGTACCCGCAGGCACAACCAACATCACCATCGGCTCCAATGGCAATGTGACTTATACCGGTGCCACCGGGACGACTTCATTTCAAGTCCAGCTCGTCAACTTCAACAACCCTGCCGGACTCGAAAGCGAAGGCAGCAATCTTTACAAGGAAACTGCCGCTTCTGGCACGCCGGAACTTGGCACACCCGGCTCGAACGGCTTCGGCACCTTAAATCAAGGCTATCTCGAACTTTCCAATGTCAGCGTTGTGGAGGAAATGGTCAATCTCATTCAGGCCCAGCGCGCCTATGAAGTCAATTCAAAGGCCGTACAGGCTTGTGATGAAATGATGCAGCAAAGCAACAACTTGATACGTTGATGAAAACTATAATTCTATCTTTGCTGGTCGCAGTATTCGGAGGATTTGTTTTTCCGGTTTTTGGAGACGAGCTTTCCATAAAATCAACTTCCTTTGCTGGTACGAACGCTGTTTTGGATGAAGCCGGAGTCACCAGGTTGTTGACCAGTGCGCTGCAACAGCAATTCGTCGGCGCAGACGGCGGCGATCTGGATTTGCGATTGACGCGCCCATGGGTTTCGCTAAATGCGCAGGCAGGACAATTGACTTTGAAAATCCTCGACATGCCGAACAATGGAATCGCTTCTTCTTTCATCGTCCGTTTTGAAATTTTCACCGCCGACGGCAGCAGTCTTGGTAACTGGCAATATTCCGTTCAGGCGCATCTCTGGCGCGAAATTTGGGTTGCTCGCACCATGCTCAAACCCGGAGAAATGGTGGCGGAAGCGTACATCGCACGCGAACGCCGCGACGTGCTGGCGCTTCACAGTCCGCTGGCCGAGTTTGCCGATGGCGACACGACGCTCGAAGTAGCCGAATCGGTTCCCGCTGGATCTCCCCTGCTCTCCTATTCGGTGAGATTACATCCGGTGATTCGTCGCGGTCAAATGGCGGACGCTCTCATTCAAGACGGCGCGTTGAATGTAATGATGAAAGTCCAGGCGTTGGAAGATGGCACGCCCGGACAATTCATTCGCCTACGCAATTTACAATCCGAACACGATTTCTCCGGCAAAGTTCTCGATGGAAAAACCGTCCTCATCCCGCTCTAAAATGAAAGCTCCCTACCCGATTTTGAAATTAAATTTCCATCGGACACATCTGTTGGCCGTCATCATTTTTTTCACCGCCATGCTGCCGGTCGCCGCGTTGCCGCAGTCACTCTGGCGAGCAGATGCTTCGCAGTCCATGTTTGCCGACAAGCGCGCCGCCGGTGTCGGAGATATCATCACCATTATTGTGTCGGAAAGCAGCACCGCCAGCAAAAACAACTCCACCGTGACGGAGAAAAAGTCCAGCGAGGCTGCGACCATCACCTCATTTCTTTTTCCGGGTTTTCTGGCGCATAAAGCTGCGATGCCGGCCGTGAACTATAGTTCAGACCTCGCACACAATGGCAGCGGCAGTATAAGTGACTCGGAAGCGGTGGTGGCCAAGATCGCTGTGCGCATCGTGGATGTATTGCCCGATGGAAATTTCGTCGTCGAGGGCAAACGCGAGACCGCTTTTAGCGGCGAAAACCAGACAATCGTGCTGCACGGCGTCGTACGCTCCGCCGATGTGGCCTCGGACGACACGGTCCAGAGCTACAATGTTGCCGACGCCACAATTCAGATCATTGGCAAAGGCACCGTCACCGACAGCCAGAACAAGGGGTGGTTCACCCGCATATGGGACAAACTTAATCCATTCTGATCATGCCACTCGTGCCAAGAATATTGCGGCCTAAAGTTCGACGCGCTTGTCGCCAGTCGAAATTACCAATCCGGCATTGCCGTCCGGCAAAATTGGTTGGTTCGATCATTTTTTTAATTTTAGTGCTGCCTGGAATTTATTTCACCAGCGCTTCCGGCGTCCGCATCGGCGATCTGGTGATGGTTTCGGGAGACCGCGACAATCAGATCGTCGGATATGGACTGGTTGCCGGTCTGGCGGGTGACGGCGATCAAAATCCAATTTACACGCAGCAGACCATGGCAAACATGCTCCAGCATTATGGCATCGATATTCCCTCCGCCTCGCTGTCGGCGCTTTCAGCCAAGAACATAGCCGTCGTCATGGTCACTGCAGACATACCGGCGTTCATCAAAACCGGCCAAAGGCTCGATGTTCAGGTGGCTTCGATGGGCGACGCCAAATCACTCCAAGGCGGCGTGCTGCTCCAAACGCCTCTGCTTGGAGCGGACAACAAAGTCTATGCCGTCGCCCAAGGGCCGGTCTCCGTGGGCGGATTCACCGCCGGCACCGGAGGCGGTGGCGGAGCGACGGTCACAAAAAACCATCCCACGACAGCAACCATCATTGGCGGCGCACTTGTCGAACGCGAAATTCCAACAACGATTGTCCATGATGACAGTGTGGAATTGCTATTGCGGGAACCTGACTTCACCTCCGCATCGCGCGTCGCAGCAGCCGTCAATTTAATGTTCACCAACAGCGCCCATGCGGTGGATTCCACTGAAGTGCGGGTGCAAATGCCTGCGGATGCGGCTTTGTCGCCGGTGGATTTCATCGCGCAACTGGAAGATGTTGAAGTTATACCGGCCACTCCTGCACGCGTCATCATCAACGAGCGCACCGGCACTATCGTCGCCACCGCTGGCATACAGATTTCAAGCTGCGCCATTGCTCAGGGTAACATCACAATTAATGTCGCTTCGACGCTCGATGTATCCCAGCCCAATCCGTTCAGTAAAACCGGCCAGACCGCAATAACACCGCGCACCACCACCGAGGTCACGGAAAACAAATCCGCCGTCGTCACACTCCCGGAATTGCCCACCGTGGAAAAGGTCGCAGCGGCCCTGAACACACTGGGTGCGACGCCACGCGACATCATGGCAATTTTCCAGGCAATGAAACAGGCCGGCGCATTGCAAGCCGAGTTGATAATCAAGTGACATGAATGCCGCCCCAATCCAGAGCAAAATCTCGGCCACCGACATTCCGTTGGATATGATCGCGAACAACCGCACCTTGACCCAACCGCAGAAGGTCGCCGAGGTTTCGCGGCAGTTTGAAGCGCTGATGCTGCGGCAGATTTTACAGGAAACGCAGAAAACAGTCATTCCGTCCACTTTCTCGGACAGTTCCACAACAGCAGATATTTATCACGACATGGTCATCAACCAGATAGCGGACAGCATTTCGAAGTCAGGCTCATTGGGGCTGGCGAAAACGCTCGAGAGACAACTCGGTCATCAGCTTTCATCGACTCCACAAGCCGGAAAAGGATATGCTGCGGGCACTTCGCCCGCCACTTCCACAGAAACGGAAACGACCCAGCCAAACAATTGACCGCCACCGAACCATTTCAAAACATTGCAACTCACCACCCATGAAAGACCTATTGAACAACCTCGTTGACTCGCTCCGGGAAGAATTAAAGGAATACGGCGAAATGCTCGCCCTGCTCGACCAGCAGCAGGAAATGGTCATGCGCCGAGAGACGCAGGACCTGCTCCAATGCGTCCAGACCATTAACGCACAGGTGGAAACCATTTCCGTTGCGCGGCTGGAACGCGAACAACGGCAGCGCAATCTGGCGTGGATGTTTGGTCTGGCCGAGGATGCTCCGTTCGCGAGCCTCGTGCCGCATCTGCCTGACGAATACAAACCACTCGTCCAGGCGCTCTTTCAGGAAAACAACGAACTGCTCAAACGCATCCAACGCCGCGCGCGACAAAATCATCTGTTGTTGAGCCGGATCGTTGAATTGATGCAACGACTGTTTGATCCATTTTTCCCCGGTACACGGACAACAACCTATGACGTCACGGGCGTTCTGTCAGGCACCGGTCTGCCGCAACATTCCCTTTACGAAGCCGTTGGATAAATACCATGCTCGGACTTTTCAACACGTTGAATCTTGGAGCCCGCTCGATGATGGCGGAGGAGTTGAGCTTGGAAGTGACAGGCCAAAATCTCGCGAATGCGAATAATCCTGCCTATACCCGGCAAACGGTTCAGCTTCAAGCGAGCACTCCGACACCCACAAATCTCGGCTTGCAGGGCACCGGTGTTGATGCATCTTCGATTCAGCAGGTCAGCGACCCGTTGCTTAACAGCCAGATTCAGTCCGAGGCAAGCGTCGGCGGCTATTGGAATTCGCAGCAGACCGCGCTGGAAAACGCCCAGACACAATTGGGTGAGTTTCTCAATTTGAGTGCGTCGGGCACGGGCAGCACAACAACCAGCACGACAAGCTCACCCGATTTGTCCGACCAGTTGAACAACTTGTTCAACGCCTTTCAAAGCGTGGCGACCAGCCCCACCGACCCGACGGCGCGTCAATCGCTCGTCAACTCGGCGCAGTCGCTCGCGTCCAGTTTCAACCAGGCTTCTCAAAATCTAAATGTGCTGAATGGCCAGCTTAACACATCTGTCGGCAATGACGTCACCTCTGCCAACCAGCTTCTCTCCGACATTACCAGCCTCAACGGCCAGATTGCCAAGGCCACGGCATCCGGCGGCACGGCCAATGACATGGTTGATTCTCGAGAACAGGATTTGGAAAATCTCGCAAAATTGACAAACACTCAAACAACCACAAATTCTGACGGGACCATCAGCGTCAGCATCGGCGGGCAGCAACTGGTTTCCGGCAGCAAGCTCTCGGACACGCTGGCAACTTATGATCCGGGCAACGGCCAGTTGCAGGTCCAAACCGCCACTTCTGCGACGCCGCTCACTCTTTCCGGCGGTTCCATCCAGGGAACGATTGACGCACGCGACGGGGCGCTGGGCACCCTGCGCAGCAATTTGAATACGATGGCCTCTACGCTCATAACGCAGGTCAACTCCATTTACAAAAATGGATACGATCTCAACGGCAATACCGGGGCAGACTTTTTCACCGGCACCGGATCAGGCAACATCGGCGTGAATTCCGCTTTGCTCACCGATCCTTCGCAGGTTCAGGCCGCAGGCGTTGCCAATGCCACCGGCGACAACTCGGTCGCGCTGGCGCTGGCGCAGCTGGGAAGCCAGTCCGTAAGCGCGCTCAACAATCAGACCTTTAGCAGCGCCTGCTCTCTGGACGTTGAGAATTTTGGCAATGCGCTGTCCAATGCCAACGATCAGGTGAACAATTATAATTCCGTCAACACCATGTTGTTGAACCAGCGTGACTCGGTCAGCGGCGTTTCGTTGGAACAGGAAATGGCGAATTTAATCACCTTCCAAAAGGCCTACGAAACCTCGGCGCAAATCATCACCACCGTCAACGAGATGTTGACGACGGTGGTGAATATGAAGACCGGTTGATTTTGATTAACCTTCAAACCTAATAAATTATGCGCATCGCCGGCACCTCATACACGGATTCAATGGTCACCAAGCTGAATCTCCTGTCCGCGAAGGAATACCAGCTTCAGAACCAGGCTTCGACCGGTCAGACCATTTCAGCTCCGGAAGACAATCCGGCGGGCATGGCGCAGGCACTGAATTTGCAGGCCCAAAACAGCGCCGTTACTCAATACTCACAAAACATTTCCACACTGCAAACCAATGCAACCGTCACTGGCAATGCCCTGACCTCGCTTCAAACCATTACGGAAAAAGCCAGTGAAATCGCCACCTCTGCGGACGGCACCAGCACGCCGGCGCAGCTACAGGCGGACGCCACCCAAGTCACCCAGTTGATCCAAGAAGCCGCACAGTTAATGAACACCCAGAATGGGAGCCAGTATGTTTTTGGCGGCACAAACTCCAGTCAGGCCCCTTTTACGGTAAGCACCGATGCCAATGGCAACGTCACTGCCGTCACGTATCAGGGCAACACCAGCGTTTCGCAGAGTGAAATCGCGGACAATACTTCCCTGGCTGTAAATGTGCCCGGCCAAAATAACAGCGGTTCCGGCGCGCGCGGTGTGGTAAGCGACAGCCGCTACGGCACGGATTTGTTCAACCATTTAATTTCGCTGCAAAATAATCTGCAATCGGGAAACACAAGCGCCATCACAACAATCGACGCGCCGAATTTGAGCAAGGACGACGACAACATTATCTGGCAGGTTGCAAATAATGGCGCAACGCAGTCGCGGTTGCAGGCAGCGGCTTCATTTGCCACAACACAACAAACCGGATTGCAGCAGAGCCTTTCAAATGTTGCCGGCGCGGATTTGGCACAGACACTGACGCAGTTAAGCCAGGCGCAAAATGCCTACCAAGTCGCTCTCCAGACCAGTTCGCAAATCTTGCAGCTTCAGCAATCTGTATTGAATTCACTGCCTTAAACCTATGCCGCTCCTCCAAAACCATTTTTCCAGGCTACACATGGCAATTTTAGCCGGGTGTGGGTCAAAATTGCCGGGTTACTCAGCGCAGAATTATAATTTCGGGCAAATGGCTTTTTCAATCAGCCCGTTTTTCTTTGGATTTAAAGCTAATAAACCATCAAGAGACGCCAAATGGCTTGATGGCACAGGCGTTGCTAAACAAAATTTACCATGAATAGTGCAAACGTGATAGAAATAGAGGAACCGGAAACGACCGAGACCGCCGCTTGCTGCGAAGTGCGGATGCCAGCGGGGTTGCTTGGATTTGAGCATATCAAAAATTTCCTGCTCATCGCCAAACCTGCCGAAGCGCCTTTCCGCTGGCTGCAGGTGAAAAACAATCCCTCGCTGGCGTTCATCGTCATCGAACCGCTCTATTTTGCGCCGGACTACCGTCCTGACATTCCCCAGGCGGACGTGGATTTTCTTGGATTGACTTCGCCAGATGACGCAGTGGTTTACAATATCGTCACATTGCGCGGTCCCCGCAACGCCACGGTCAATTTGAAGGGCCCGATCGTTATCAACCGGAACACCGGCGTGGCCAAGCAGGTCGTCATTGCCAACGCTGTCGAATACTCCGTTCAACATCCGCTGCCGGTCAACGGGGCCGCCTAATCACCCGATCATGCTAATCCTCTCGCGCAAATCCGGCGAAAGCATAGTGATTGACGGACGCATTCACGTGAAGATTGTGCGCGTTGAGGGCGACGTCGTGAAAATCGGCATCGAAGCACCAGCGGAAGTGCCGGTGCATCGCCGGGAAGTTTACGAAGAAATTCAATGCAGCAACGAGCAGGCGCTCACCCGTCAAAATGTGGCGCTGCCAAAACTGCCTCAATCAACGCCTGCAAAACCGGGAATAACAATTTCAAAAGGTTTATGAAAGTCGAAGAAAAATTTTGCGGCCGCAAAACCGGCCGGACAACAGATTCTGACGCAATCTGGCATGTAACAAATGGCGTGACTGACCACGCGCCACGAGTCGTGTCGGATATGTGTCAGTAAATGGTCAGCGAATTTCGTCCGTCCATAGGACGGGACCGCTGGCTCCTTCCTCGGGCGGGCCGATGCAAATCGGTCCGCCCGTAAAGAAGAAACGAATATGGAAATTTATGAGCGCCGCCAACCTTCTCACACGGAAACAATTTATGAATTCACCAGATTCCGGAGACAGTTCGGTACCAGCCACTCTTTGCGAACACCCGTTGCCCGTAAAATCTGACAAAACCGCTCTTCCAGATGAATTCGAAACCGACGCATTATGGGCGGAAGCAAATTATGAAGCCATTGTAAGGCAATACGAATCACGATTGCATGCGGCGAAAGGTTCCATTTTTCATTTTGGTGCCGGTCGTGGTGAAATGATGGAAAGCCTGCGTCAGCATGGCTTTGCAGTCATGGGTTGTGAGTCATCGACTCATCGGGTGGAACTGGCGCGCCAGACTTACAATTTTGACACGCACACTTTGCATTGTTGCAACGCGGAAGTCTTTTTGCGATGGACCAAACGCATTGGGCAGAAAGCCCAGGCTATCTTTTTCCGTCATGAGCTGGAACACAGCCTTGAATTGCATGCGCTTCTGCGCCGGATGGGGGAAGTTCTAAACGAAAAGGGTTTGCTTATTGCCCTGCTGCCGCTGCCGTATCTAAATCATTCCAGCAAGGCACACTTGAGTTTTTTGAACGAGCTGGCCATCGGCTGCGCGTCCTGCGACGATCATTTTGAAGTTGTGGATGTTGATTTTGATTTTGAAAATCGGTTCATGGCGTTTGTGCTCAAAAAGTCGGCGGGATCCCCACGCGTTCCCGCGCTGCCAGCCGCTGGTTTTGGTTCCGGCGAAACTTTTTATCATGAATCACGCTCGTATCCGCAGATCTCTCCACGGTCATTCAAAAATGCAGATTGATTGCATGAAAACCAGCCCTTATCTCTACTCCCTGACTTTATTTGGCGAAATCATTCTTCCGGCACTGGCGCTGGCTGGCGCGCGCCAGATCGTTGAGATTGGCTCGGAATACGGCGGCTTTACACGGGAACTCCACGCCTTTGCCATCCAAGCAGCCGGCAAGCTCATCAGTATTGATCCCACGCCGAAACCCGACGCATTCAAATTCATCGCCGCCAACCGGGACAATCCGCATTTCCAGTTCATTCAGGATGCCAGCATCAGCGCCCTGCCGGCACTGGCCGGTGCCGACGCCTATGTCATTGATGGCGACCATAATTATTTCACGGTGCGTGCGGAACTGGATTTGATCGCCGCGGCCCGCGGGGACAAACCGCTGCTGGTGTTTGAACACGATGTCTGCTGGCCGTGCGGCCGGCGCGACATGTATTACAATCCCGGCGCGGTCCCATTGCCATTTCGTCAACCTTACTCATGTGAAACTGGCCTCACCCTTGACAATCCCGGGATGATTAATGGAGGTCTGCGGGGCGGCGGCATCTCTTTCGCCTTGCGCGAAGGCGGTCCCGCCAACGGCGTTCGCACGGCCATTGAGGATTTTCTTGCCCACCGTCCCGATCTCCGTTTTGAAGTCATCCCCGTTGTGTTGGGTCTTGGCATCATTTACAGCCGCACGGCGCCATGGGTCGACCGGCTGACAGAGCTGCTGCGTCCTTTCACTTCCAGTCCGCTTTTGGAAATGCTTGAGCGCAACCGTCTGGAACTCTACCTGAAAATTATTGAACTGCAGGATCGACTCCAGTCCAGGCCAAAACCAAACCCGGTGTTGCAACGTCCTGCCATTTTCAATCAACTCACCATCCAAACCCGACAAGCATGACGACCGACAACAAAATTTGCACTTTGAACCAGATGTCATCGTGGCAGTACGACGAGTCGCTGTGCCGAGCCGACAAATTAATCGAGTTGAGCTCCGGTCGCGTGCGTGCCGTTTCCTTCGATTTCTTTGACACACTTGTCTGGCGGCTGGTCGCAAAACCCGTAGATGCCTTTCGTGAAGTGGGCCGCCGCCTGCGGCAAAAGGAGATGCTGCGCTCAACGATTTCAGCCGATGATTTTGAAACATTGCGACGTCTCGCGGAATACAAGACCCGTGAACGTCAGGCGCTCAAGGATGCGACCTTGGAAGACATTCACATCCGCGAAATCTACCAGCAAATGGATTCGATCGTCACAGACCCGGCTGCAGGAGTTGAAATCGAGCACGGTGTGGAAAGTGATCTTTGCATGTTGAATCCGGTCATGGCCGGCTTCATCCACCATCTCCGGCAACGCGGCTTGAGCGTCTTGGTTGTCTCCGACATTTATTTTTCGGGCGACCATCTGCGCCGAATCCTGCTAGCCAATCAATTCGATCCGTCAATTTTCGATGCAATGTTGACCTCTTGCGACGCCGACGTGTGCAAGGGCACTGGCAACCTTTTCCGGCACGCACTTAAAACGTTGAATCTTGAAGCTGATCAAATGCTCCACATCGGTGACAATCCAGCGCCGGACGTTGTCGGTGCCCGCAAAGCCGGCGTGCGCGGATGCCATTACCAGCAGGCCACCCAGGAAACCAACACAATCCTTGAGCGCGAAAAATTTCTGCTCGGAGGGCAAAATCCCGTATTCAATGCAAATTCATTACGCATGTTGGCGGCGCGTGCTTTTCCGGAAAATACGGACGAGGGAAGTTTTGGACGCATGGGCGCCCTTTTGCTCGGTCCGGTGCTGACCCGCTTCGCCACCTGGGCGTGCGACCAGTATCTTGCAAGCGGCGTGAGGAAGGTCGGCGCATTTATGCGCGAAGGAGAATTGTTTGCACAAATTCTACAATGCGAGTCGGACGTGCGGGGTTTGGATCTGGAAATAAAACCGCTCTACATAAACCGTAAGGCCACGGCCCTGGCGGCTCTGGGAGGATTAACGGCTGACGGCGTGATTGACTGGCTCGTGCGCCGCTCCACCCTGCCGGTCAAAACCATTCTCGCCCATTTCGGAATTGCGCCGGAAAGCGCGCGGCATCTGCCCTTTTCGCTCGAAGAAAAAACCGATTCCCGGGAACGGGTGCTCCAGCTGGCCAAATTTCTTTTTTCCCCCGAGATCGCCAGCCGCATCGAGGCCCGGAGCGCAGAAGAACGTCGAAAGGTTCTCGACTACCTCCGTCCATGGCTTGAATCGGGCGATGCCATCGGGTTGTGCGACATCGGTTACAACGCCTCCGCGCAGACGCAGTTGAAACGCATCTTCGATTTGGAATCAAACCGTACCCACATGGTTGGATGCTATTTGCTCACGGGCGAAGGTTCCGCGGCGCGAATTCTTGAATCGCTGGATGTGCGGCATTATCTGGGATCATTCGGGCGACCGGAACATCTTTACCACGCCTTCCTGCGTTCGCCGGCATTTGTTGAACAATCGTTCGTCGCGCCCGTCGGCACCACCTTGGGTTATACCCGTCAGCCAGACGGCAAAGTGACCCCTGTATTGGATGAGGTTCGTTTCGACGAGGCGACCATGCGCCGCCAACGCCGGTTCAAGGAAGGTGTGGCATTGTTCCAAAATCTTTGGCACTGGTTCCGCGCCACCAAACCAGGCCTGCTCGATGGCAAGACGGAATTGTCGCAGCGAATCCTGGAGGATGTGGATTGCGGTTTCACTCCCATCCTTGGCCGGGCCGCCGCATTTCCTACGCAGGCCGAACTGGCGATTTTTGGGTCATTGCCTCTGGACGATTATTACTTCGCCGATTCCTTCAAGCCGATGTGCGGTGCGAGCGACCGGGAGAAACTCCGCAAACAGGGCTACGCGCGCATTCTCGGCGAAGCCGGCATTCACTGGCCGCAAGGCGTTTTTCAGATGGAAAATCCACGGGCCGCTTCCGAATTCTTTTCGTGCGGCAAGGCAATGTTGTTGTGCAACTCAAGCGGCGACAAAGATGGAGTACAGCCTGAATTGGTGATCGTGGTTCCACCCCAGCGCGATACTGTTTCCCTGCGCAAATGCTTGAACCAGTTGAAACCGGTTTCAATCCGCAACAAGAATTGTGAAATCTTTCTGCTGGCGGCGAATGATGACAAGAAAACGATGGCCATTGCGCAAGAATTCGGTCATGAAATCAAACGGCTTCACGTAATGGAACGCCACCCGCAGCAAACCTGGAATGAGCAGTTGAATTTGACCGTGGATAATTCCCCCTCACCATTTGTCATGTTCTTTGATGGGAACACGCCGTTGTCAACAGGCTGGGACGTGGCGATGCTGGACATCATCCGTTCGTCATCCAAGGTGGGCATCGTTTTTCCGTCGCCGCGCCAGTGGCAGGAAAAACTGACGATGCCGGCGCGCGAAAACATCTTGGACGCAATTCCGCAGAGCTTCCTCGTCCGGCGTTCCGCTTTCATCGAAGGACTGGGTTTGCATCAAAAGCTCAATCCGGCTGCTGCGACATGGAACCTTCTGTTTCAAATGCAAGACTTGGAATGGAAGATTGCATTTTGCAGTGAAGCTTTGACCGAAACAAATCCAGCAGCGGCCGGCCGGCTTCCGGCGGCGGATGCCAAATTCCTGAAACACTGCTGGCCTGATTATGTCGAACGGGCCGCCACGATTGCAAAGACGGGTTCCTCCAACACCGCATCATTGAAAATTAGCAGCACAATTGTGGACTGGATCGGATCCTTTCTCGACCATGGCAGCCTGTCGCACGTCAATCGTGAATTTACCAGTGTGCTTCAATCTTCTCCCGAAATCTGTTTAAAGCGAATTTCAAACGGCGCATCGGCGTCGCCTGATTTCAAACATCTGGCCGGCGAAATCTCTGCAATCGCTTCAAAGGATGCCGCAGTCACCATCCGCCACGCCTGGCCGCCGGATTGGAAGCGCCCGCAAACCGGCAAACTGGTCGTCATCCAGCCTTGGGAATTCGGATCGCTGCCGGAACAATGGTTGAAGGATTCTGCCAGCGTTGATCAATTCTGGGTGCCTTCCGAATACGTCCGCCGGGTTTATGTCGAATCCGGTGTGCCGGATGAAAAGGTGGTTGTCGTGCCCAATGGCGTGGACCTGAAAAAATTTCATCCGCAGGTCGCGCCGATGAAACTGGCCACGCAAAAGAAATTCAAATTTCTCTTCGTCGGCGGAACAATCTTCCGCAAAGGGCCGGACCTGCTGCTCAAAGCTTATCTGGAAAATTTCACGGATGCAGACGACATCTGCCTCGTCATCAAGGATTTTGGCGGCAAGACGGTTTATGCCGGGCAAACCTTCGAATCGCAGATCCGCGCCGCGCAATTGCAGCCGAATGCGCCGGAAATTCTATATCTGAACCAGGAGCTTCCACCGGATACCCTGCCCGGTCTTTACACGGCGTGCGACTGCCTGGTGCTGCCATATCGTGGTGAAGGATTTGGTTTGCCCGCGCTCGAAGCCATGGCCGCCGGTCTGCCCGTCATAGTCACCGCCGGTGGTGCGACGGACGATTTTGTGCGCGACACTTTTGCGTGGCGCATTCCTGCCGACCGGAAGATATTCGGACACGAAATCAGCGGCATGAAGCTGGCCGGTGCGGGCTGGCTGCTGGAACCGGATGTTGCCGCACTCGGACGGTTCTTGCGCGAGGCATTTGCCAAACCCGCCGAAACACGCCAGCGCGGACAACTAGCCGCCCAACATGCAAAACAATTTTGTTCCTGGCAAAATTCCGCCCCGATCATGGCACGGCGCATCCACGAACTCGCCGGCGCTGGTATGAGTGCCGGCCAGCTTGCACAGCAGCAAGTGTCTTCCACAAAAACCAGCACGGTCACAAAGGCTAAAATCACCCTGCCACCGTGCGCCCTGTCCGGCCATCTGGCCGAGGCCCGGGAACTGGTCCGCCAAAAAAAATTCCGGGCTGCATGGGAAGCCGCACTGTCTGCATTAGCCAGTCGGCCTTTCCATCCGGAAGCCTTCTTGTTGCTTGCAGAAATCGCGCAATCCGTCGGCGACGGCCAGTCCGCCAAACTTTGCGCCGACCACGCCCGCCGCATCGCCCCGGGCTGGAAACCGGCAAGAAAATTCTTGAACCAGCGCCTCAAAGGCGGTGCCAGACCGGAGTGGCTCAAACTGCCGGAGTCCCTCAACTCTCAACCCTCAACCCTCAACTTGTCAGTCTGCTTGATTGTTAAAAACGAAGAGAAATTTCTCGGACAGTGTTTGAAATCCATCCGCGAGATTGCATCACAAATTGTGGTTGTGGACACGGGCTCCACGGACCGCACGGTAGAAATTGCAAAGGAATTCGGCGCTAAAATCCATGCCTTTGCCTGGTGCGACGATTTCAGCGCCGCCCGCAACGCGGCCTTGGAACATGCCACCGGCGACTGGGTGCTGGTGCTGGATGCGGACGAGGAATTATCCGCCGATGGCCTCGATAAATTAAAACTGGCCATGATCAATCCGGCTGTAATGGCATGGCGTCTTCCCATCGTGGACGTGGGCCGCGAGGCGGATGGTTGTTCCTATGTGCCGCGATTTTTTCGCAACGCGCCGGGCCTGTTTTATGTCGGGCGGGTCCACGAGCAGGTTTTCAGCAGCATCGAAGTGCAGCGCGCAGAATGGGGACTGGAAAACCGTATTGGCGACGCAACTCTCATTCACCATGGATACACGGCCGAAGTGACCCGCGACCGGAACAAAATCGAACGCAACCTCAATCTCCTGAAACGCGCCGTTGAGGAATTGCCGGACGAACCACACTTGTTGATGAACCTGGGCCTGGAACTGGCCCGGTCGGGACAAGAAGCCGGGGCGTTGATGCGCTACGAGGAGGCTTTCGATACTCTCTTAACGAAACCTGCAACCGAAATCGTTCCTGAGCTTCGCGAGACATTCCTGATGCAATTTTGTGCGCGGCTGACAGCGGCGAAGCGGTTTGACGAAGTTGTGCGCGTTCTCACCTCGCCGCTGGCCGGGATGCATGGTGGATTGACGGCCACATTGCATTTCTCGCTTGGGCTGTCGTATCTTGAACTCAGCCGGTTCAGTGAAGGTGCCGACCAGATGCGGCATTGCCTTGCGAAACGCCACCAGCGCAGCCTCGCCCCAATCAACAAGGAAATCCATACCGCCGCGCCGCATCATTGCCTGGCCATGAGTCTGCTCAAACTGGGTGACTCTGACGGGGCAGAAAAAGCCTTCCAGGCCGGGTTGACGGAAAATGGAAGGTTGTCGGAACTGAAAGTGGACTATGCAAAATTTCTTGCGGCACAAAACAGGCCGATAGAAGCGCTGCAACAATTGAACGAGTTGGTGCAGGCCGACGCCCACAATGCTGTTGCGTGGCGGCTCGGCGGCGAAGTTGCATTGAGCAAACCTGAATTTTTGGAATTTGCGCGTGACTGGACGGGCGAAGCTATCCGCCAGTTGCCGGACGACGGTTGCATCGTCGCGCAACGTGCCGAGGTGCTGCTTTTGAGCCAGGAAATAGTGGCGGCGCTGCCATTTTGGAATCGCACCATCAACGGCGAACGACCGCCCCGCGCCGTGGCCGCGCAGATTCTCTGCGCAACGGCGTCTTCGCAGCCGGTTGTGGGACTTAGCGGCCGGGATGAGGAGATCGTCGTGAGCCGGGCGTTTATGGACTGGTATCGGCGGTTGGTTTCCGTCGGAGCGCGCAACACCGTCATCGGCTTGAATTCACGCGTGGAAATTTTGCGTCCAATCCTGCCGGCGGCGGCAGGAATTCTGGATGGCGTCAATGAGGAAACCCGGAAGAACACGCTCGTCTCCGTCTCTGAATAATTTCTTCTCCGCGCTGGGGAGACTTGATCTATTTGGAAAAGGCGAAAGGAATTTGCCAAACCGCAGATAACACCATGGCCCTGATAACAGCAAAACCTGAACATCGGAGGAACCTTTTGCACAGATCTGTCGGCCATCAGAGCCGGTTCAATATACTCCATTTTTAATTTTCTGCCACCGCCGCATTCAGAAAGCCTGTTTTAATTCCGCATTCCAACCCCGGCTTCCAGCTGGCGGCTTCACAATACTTGTGGGGTGATGAAAGCTACTCAAGAAAGAAAGCAAAGCTCTTCTTGATAAGCGTCAAATTTACTTGCTTACATATGAGCCATTTGCACCAAACAATTGGTGCAAAAAAGAAATCTAATATAGCCCACGGCAGACTGCCATGTCGCGTGTAACCAATGATTGCTGTAGCTAGGTAAAACAACAGGCCTAGCATATCGCTGATGAAGTCTATGTGAATGTTCATGGCAAATAATCGCCTGACAGTATCATTAACAAAAGTCCAAGCTCCTGACGGAAGTTGAATTTTTCTGGTTCATGTCTCCATTTTTAGCTCGGTTCAAAAATCAGTCAAACTTTTATTTTCAGGGGTTTGGAGCCGTTTGCACGCCCCTCCGAGCACGTGCCAATTCTTTTTTTTGAGTATGCATACCCACCCACTCTAATTACGGTCCCCATTAAAAATCCGCACAAAATCTGTCCCCTCTCCGCTCCGCACAGATTCCTCGCTCGCGAAAGCGGAAACCTATTCCCTCTCCGTTCCCGGATGGGAAGGGAGAGTCCGACGCCACCCTCTCTAATCGGATTGGAGAGGGGCTGGGGGTGAGGCTGGGTGAGGTAAGTGCGATTATTAAAAATGCAGGACAGGTAAGGGTTAAACGGGAAAGACAATTCAGCCGGAGGCCGGATGAAGTGTGGTCTTGAACCGCAAACCACGCCAAACACGCGAAACATTTGGAAGCCCGTCAGGGCTGGCATATTTGTAGATTGCATCCGTAAAAACAATCCAAGCTCCGTAGGAGCGACATGGTGGTGGCCGTCCGCAAGGACTATGTCGCTCCCACGGAGCTTTTGATTTACACGCGGACATTTCTACAAAGATGCCGCGCCGACGGCGCTGGGGATAGCCACGAAAACAGCCAAGTCATTTATGCTGGCTTGGCCGAGAATCATCGCTTCAATTTCTTTTTTTGCCGCGAATCAGATGGCAGGACGGGCTTCGGCTACGCTGAAAATCCCTTTGGGATTCTCAACGCATTTGAATCCTGCATCACTCTTTGATCAGGAAAAACTGCTGGTTGTTCGTGGTGGAAACCGGGATGGCGTTGGAGCAATTGCCCGTGGAATCAAACGCACCGGTCAAATTGGTTGTCCACAGGCTCAATGGCAGCGTCATGTTTGTGCTTGTGAGGAGGACATAGGGATTTTCCGGCAAGCCGCTGCCGGTCAAAATCAGGTTGCCGGAACTGTCTATCGTCGGGCTGCCGATGGTTGGCTGGCCGTATGGGGTCAGCACGATCAGGCCGTTGTTGCCCGCAACATAGTCCGGATCGCCAGTGTTGCCCGTGCTAGATCCGCTGCCGGCAATCGTGTAACCGTTGACGAGCTGGGCGATGTATGAGGAACCGCCGCCGCCGCCGCCGCCATAACTGTTGTTGTCTCCACCACCGCCACCGCCACAAAAATATCCACCACCGCCGCCGCCGCCGCATGGGTTGCCATGGAATGAAGCTCCAGAACCGCCGCGTGTCTGACTGCCTGAAAGACCGCCACCGGAGCCACCGGCCCCGCCAGCCGACTGGGTGCCCCCACTTCCGTCATAGACGCCACCGCTGCCGCCCGTAGTGCCGCCGCCCGGTCCACCACTGCCGCCAGAATATCCACCACCACCCCCGCCGCCAGCTACGGCGAGGTTTTGGGTTCCATTAATGATGATATATGAACCGCCGCCGCCTCTGAAACCATCATAGCCATCCCCCGCTTGGTCAACTCCGCCAGCGCCGCCGCCGCCAAATCCATTCAGTCCGCCCACGCGGATGGTCAGAGTTTGTCCGGGTGTTACCGCAAGAAATCCGCCCGCAAAACCACCACCACCACCACCACTGCCTTTAGCTCCCCAGAGTTTCACCTGCAAATTCGTGACCCCTGCCGGAACGATGTAAGTCTGGTTTCCCCCTGTGTAGGAGAAAAACGTCTTGCCGCTGGTGGTGAACATTCCCGTGGCGGAATAATTGGTGCCGACCGCGTTGACCGCATAAGCCGCAAACGTGTAGTTGGAAAAATTCATCAGCCCTGAAACGTTGACGGTGAAAACACCCGTTCCGCCGGAAGTCGCAATCTTGGTGACGCCCGTTCCACTAATCTGCGGATTGCCATTCGTGGCCGTCAGCGCATAGACCACGCCGCGTTCCGTGACGGTCAAACCGCCATTGTCGGACACGTTGCCCCCCAGTTTGACGGAATTGCCGGTGATATTGGTGACTGTCTGAGAGATGACAGTGGGCGGGCCGGAGAAATAGGAAAACAGGCCGGTTCCAGTGGCCGTGCCATTGGCGGTCGTGACAACCACATTCGCCGCGCCTTCCACGTTGGCGCCGGTGACGGCGGTGAGGTTGGTCGTGTTGACCACGTTCACGCCGGTGGCCGCCACGCCGCCGATGGTCACACTTGTCACGCCGACGAAATTGCTGCCTGTGATTGTCACGCTCGTGCCGCCGGCAATCGGGCCATAAGCGGGCGAGATGCCCGTCACCGCAGCCACGGGCGCCACCTGGCCCGCCGTTCCCGCCTGATAGATGCCCTGCACCTCGTTCGACGACAAGGCGCGGTTGCAAAGCGTGAGTTCATCCACCAGACCGTTGAAGGGTTGTGCGGCAGGATGAGTGCCGATGTAAATGTCGGCGTTTTGACCGCCCAGGGCCAGCGAGACCGTCACCATCAGCACCTGCACGCCATTCACATAACCGACCACATTCGTGCCATCGTAAGTCATGGCCACATGCGTCCAGACACCGACCGGCGAAGCGAGCGCGCCGGAATACCAGTCTGCAAGTCCCGATGTGGTGTATCCCACGAACTGCAATTCAAAAACTCCCCCCGTATAAACGATGCCGGCCTGCCACGCATCGCCCGCGCCGCTGGGACTCCGCTTGGTGACGATCACGGCATTCTGGACGGTGTTGAAATAGACCCAGTATTCGACCGAGAACAGGCTCGTTTGCAGGCTGGGGCTGTTGGGGATGCGGACATTGTTGGCGATGTTGCCATTGAATGAAAATGCGTTGCCCACTTCGCCCGCCGCGTAGGTCACCGTGCCGTCCACAATCCCGTTGTTGGTGTTTCCGCTGGAATCATTGGCATTGTTTTCGGCCTTCAACCACGCCGCTGAACACCGTGCGGATTGAGCTGGCCAGCCGGATGGAACAGCCGTTGGATTAAACCTGCGAAAATAAGCTTGTCAAACATGCTCCAATAAAAGATAAACAACGCGGCATGGTTTTCAGTTCGCCGATTTTTCTTTTTCTTTTTCTGCCGGTCATTATGACCGTGTATCTTGTCCTGCCCGGGCTGCGGCTGAAAAATTCCTGGCTGCTGCTGGCGAGCCTGGTGTTTTACAGCTGGGGCGAACCGCTTTTCATTTTTCTGCTGCTGGTTTCGACGATGATGAATTATTATCTCGGCCTGTGGGTTGACGGAAGCGGCGATCCTGCCGGAAGAAAATTTGCCGTGGGACTGGCCGTGGCGTTGAACATCGGGCTGCTCGCATTTTTCAAATATACCAATTTTGCCGTCCATTCGCTGAACGCTGTTTTTAGCTGCGCGCATTTGCCGACGGTTTCATTTCCACACATCGCGCTGCCCATCGGGATTTCATTTTTCACATTTCACGCGCTGTCGTATGTGATTGACATTTACCGGCGCAAATCGCGCGCGGCAATAAATCCGGGCGACACGGCGCTTTACATTTTTCTTTTCCCGCAACTGATCGCCGGGCCGATCCTGCGCTGGAGCGACATCGCGCCGCAACTGGTCCATCGTGTCCTGTCGCGTGAAGGTTTCGCCGAGGGTGTGCGCCGTTTCGTCATGGGATTTGCCAAAAAAATGATCGTGGCGAACATTGTGGCCGTCCCTGCCGACAAAATTTTCGCGCTGCCGGCCGATGAATTGACACTGCCGCTGGCGTGGTTCGGGACGCTTTGCTACACGCTGCAAATCTATTTTGATTTTTCCGCGTATTCCGACATGTCCATAGGGCTGGGAAAAATGTTCGGCTTCAAATTTCTGGAGAATTTCAATTATCCCTACGTTTCTCTTTCAATCCGTGAATTCTGGCGGCGCTGGCACATGTCGTTGTCCGGCTGGTTCCGCGATTATCTTTACATCCCGATGGGCGGCAACCACGTTTCCACCGGGCGGACTTATTTCAACCTGATCACGGTTTTTTTCCTTTGCGGCCTCTGGCACGGCGCGAGCTGGACGTTTGTGATCTGGGGTTTGTATCACGGGATTTTTCTCGTAGTCGAACGCACGCGGTTCGGAACGTTTCTTGATTCGCTATGGCGTCCGGTTCGGCACGGCTACGCTTTGCTGGCGGTGGTTTGCGGCTGGGTGCTTTTTCGCGCGGACACATTTTCGCAGGCGGCGGAATTTTTCAAATTTATGTCAGGCCTCGGCCATGTGACGCAGGCCGCGCAGCCGCTGGCGCGGTATGTGGACAAGGAAGTGCTCAGCTCTTTCGCGCTGGGCATCATTTTTTCAATGCCGACGTGGCCATTCTTGAAAGGATTGTTTGCCAGGATTCCAGAGGCTGTCCCCGGTGTCATTCGTCCGGCAATTTATATTTTTGGTTATACCGCTGAAATTCTTCTGATCGGGGCGCTCTTTTTGATTTCGGCGGCATGGCTGGCCGGGGGAACCTACAATCCGTTCATCTATTACCGTTTCTAAATGAACCGATCGTTTTCAGAAAAATGCGGCCGCGTTCAAGCCGGTGTGCTGGCGGTGTTGTCCATGATCATGATCTGGCTGCCCGCTCTCGACACCTTTCTTCATCTGGACAAGTCTCACATGCCAAATGAAAACCGCGCGATGGCCAGATTTCCTGAATTTCAATCCGGGCTGGAAGGCTTCCACAATTACATTGCTGGTTTGGAACTGTATTACAACGACCACTTCGGCTTTCGCAGTCGCCTGATCCGCTGGCAACACAGATGGAAGTGGGTGTTGTTCAAAGAATCTTCAACTCAAGACACCATAACGGGCCGTGATGGCTGGCTCTTTTATTCGGGCGCCGGCATGATTGAAATTGAAAAGGGGATCAACCGTTTCACGC
>Ga0182013_10000290_pt1 | contig 68286 bp, 68 predicted proteins | sample 612S2MmetaG_FD_120487 | JGI IMG/M metagenome (GOLD analysis project Ga0182013, IMG submission 120487) | Permafrost microbial communities from Stordalen Mire, Sweden - 612S2M metaG | ecosystem: Environmental > Terrestrial > Soil > Wetlands > Permafrost | place: Sweden: Stordalen | collected... | reverse complement strand
GTCCGACCTCTTGGGGAGCAAGAGATGAGAGGGCCTTTTCGAACCGCGCTTGCCGCGCTGGTTGCTGTCAGCTGTGCTGGATCGTCGGCCATCTCGCCGGCGATGGCGACGTCGCGCATCAAAGACCTCGCCAATATCGAGGGCGTGCGACAGAACCAGTTGATCGGCTACGGCCTCGTTGTTGGCCTTAATGGCACCGGCGACACACTTAACAACGCGCCTTTTACCAAGCAGTCCCTGCAGGCGATGCTGGAACGGCTAGGCGTCAACATCCGCGGCCAGCAGATCCGTACCGGCAACGTCGCCGCCGTCATGGTCACGGCCGACCTGCCGCCCTTCGCGACGCAGGGTACGCGAATCGACGTGACGGCCTCGGCCATGGGCGACTCCAAGAGCTTGGAAGGCGGCACCTTGCTGGTCACTCCCCTCCTCGGCGCCGACGGCAATGTCTATGCGGTCGCGCAGGGATCGCTCTCGATCGGCGGCTTCCAGGCCGAGGGCCAGGCGGCCAAGATCACCCGCGGCGTACCGACCGTCGGGCGATTGCCCAACGGCGCCATCATTGAGCGCGAAATCGAATTCGCGCTTAATAGCGTCGGTCAGCTGCGGCTCGCGCTGCGCAACGCCGACTTCACGACGGCCAAACGCATCGCTGTTGCCATCAACGACTATATCGGCGCGGCAGTCGCCGAGCCGCTCGACCCTTCGACCGTGCAACTCACGCTGCCGAAGAAATTTCCGCAAAACGTCGTCGCCATGCTGACCGAGATCGAGCAATTGCAGGTCGAGCCGGACGAAGTCGCCAAGGTCGTCATCGACGAACGCTCCGGCGTCATCGTCATCGGCCGCGACGTGCGCGTCTCGACGGTGGCGGTGGCGCAGGGAAATCTCACGGTCACGATCTCGGAATCGCCGCAGGTGAGTCAACCCGCGCCGCTGTCGCGCGGCCGCACCGTCGCCGTGCCACGCACGCAAGTAGGCGTGCAGGAAGAGGGCAAGAGGCTAGCGCTGGTCCAGGAAGGCGTGTCGCTGCAACAGATTGTCGACGGCCTCAATGCGCTCGGCATCGGGCCGCGCGATCTGATCGTGATCTTGCAAGCGATCAAGGCCGCCGGCGCCATCCAGGCCGATATTGAGGTGATGTGATGTCGAGCATAAGCCCCGTCGATTTCGGCGCATCACTATCCTCGATCGGCAGCGCGACCAGCGCACAGGCTCAGGCCGCGCTGAAGATCAGGAGCAAGGCGAAGGCCGGCGCGGAAAATTTCGAGTCGATGTTCCTCAGCAACATGTTCCAGGAAATGTTCACCGGCGTGGACGGCGACGGTCCGATGGGCGGCAGCGGCGCGTTGAAAGTGTGGCGCTCCTTCGCGATCGACCAGTTCGCCAAATCACTCGCCAAGGCGGGCGGTATCGGCATCGCGCCCAAGGTCTACGACACATTGCTCAAAGAACAGGGACTATCCCCGTCATGAAACCCATCACGACGGCCGCGGAGGCCGAACAGGCCATCGAACAGCTCACCGCGCTGATCGAGAGGCTCACCGGCCTTGTCGAACAGGAAACCTTGCTGATGCACGCCGGCAAGATCCGCGCCGCCTGCGCGCTCGAACCGGCCAAGGCGGAACTCGCCGGGCAATTGTTCGCGGCCGGCGAGCAGTTGAAGGTGAGCGGTAAATTTCTGCTGCGGACCGTGCCGGCGCGCTGCGCGGCGCTCGTGCGTGTGCAGGAGATCTTCCGCGCCGTGCTGCAGAAGAACATGATCGTGCTGGCGACCGCGCACGCGGTCTCGGAGGGAATCATGCGGCGGCTGTCGAGCGACCTCGCCCGCAAAGCTTCGCCGCAGGTCTACGGCGCGACCGGGCGGACCGCCGCGCCCAATCCCAAGCACGGCCGGCCGCTCGCCGTCAGCCGCACGCTGTAGGCGCCGACCGCTCGGCCGGCACCATCACCGCGGCTTGAGCGGACGGCTTCCGAGAGCGGAAAGTTCCTGGCGCAGCCGATCGAGCGGTCCGTCCCAGTCGCCGATCGCGGGTTGCCGAAACAGCCGCATGGTCGGATACCAAGGGCTGTCGGTGCGGTCGAGCATCCACCTGAAGTCCGGCGAAAACGGTATCAGCACGCCGACGGCCTTGCCCATCGCGCCGGCAAGATGCGCGACCGAAGTGTCGACGCAGATCACGAGATCGAGCATCGCGACGACGGCGGCGGTATCGGCAAAATCCGCGAATTCCTGCCCAAGCTGATTTACGCCGTGTGCGCTCAGGATCGTCGCGTCCGACTCGCCGACATCCTTTTGCAGACTGACGAAGTCGACGCCCGGCGCCGACAATATCGTGGCGAAGCGCTCGAGCGGTATCGAACGTCGGTGATTGTTGGGATGCCCGCTTATGCCGGCCCAGCAAATTCCGATTCGCAGCCGGCCACTGTCCGGTAATCTGCCGCGCCATTTGGCGATGCGCTCTTCAGAAGCTCGCAGATAGGGGACCGTGGCCGGTATCGTTGCCGGTTCGGTTCCGAACGCTAATGGCAGGCTCAACAGCGGGCAGTAGAGATCGAAGGGGGGCAGAGTCTCACCCGCGCTTATCACTTGCGAGACACCGGGTACGGTTGCCATTAGTGCAGTGAGCGGGGACCGGACGCCAAGCAACACCTTTGCGCCGAGCGCTGCTAACAGCGGTGCGTAGCGTGCGAATTGGATGGCGTCGCCAAAGCCTTGTTCGGCGACAAGAAGAATTGTCTTGCCCTGCAGCTCCTGCTCTCCGCGCCACATCGGACGCGGATAATTTGGCCGGTCCTTCGCCCATTCAGCCCTTTCCCACCGATATTCATACTTTTTCCAACCCTGGCGAAAATCGCCCAGGCACAGCCGGGTCAGCGCTTCGTTGAAGTTCGCGTCCGCGTTGTCCGGCTTGATCGCTACAGCGGCGCTAAAGCTGCGCATCGCTTCGTCCATTCGGTTCAACTCGACCAAAGCATTGCCGCGCTTAAGATGCGCATCGGCGAAATTCGGCGCAACGCAAAGCGCCTCCGCGAAATTCGCAAACGCATCGTCGTAGCGGCCGATCCCTGCGCATGCGTCGCCGCGATGACAGAGCGTGTCCGCTTGGTCGGGGCGAAGCGCCAGCGCCGCGTCAAAGCACGCAATCGCCTCATGGTAGCGTTTGAACCGGTTGAGAACCTTGCCGCGATTGCTCAGTATGTCGGCACTGTTGGGATCGGCGGCGAGCGCTTGACGGAGCCTTGCAAACAATTCATCGCCGCGATCAATCGTTGCCAGGGAGATGCCATTCTCCATCTTGATGCCGGCCCGCTCAAGGCACAGCAAAAGCGCCTGGTCGAAGCTCGCCAGCGCCTCATCGTTCCGATCGAGCTCCGCATAGGTACTGCCGCGATTGTGGTGGGCGGGGGCGAGATCCGGCGCAAGCGCGAGCGCGCGATCGTAGCTCGCCAACGCCTCCGCGTAGCGGCCGAGACCTTTGAGCGAATTGCCGCGGTTATAGTGCAAGGTAGCGTCGCCGGCACGCGCCGCCAGCGCTCGATCGAAGCTCGCCAGCGCTTCTTCATGGCGCTTGAGCGCATCAAGGATCACGCCATGACTCACAAGCGCGTCCACCGATCCGGACTTGATGTTCAATGCCGCCGAAACCAAATGCAGAGCCTCGACAGACCGGCCCTGTTGATTTCTGAGAACGCCGGACAGATGCAGCGCATCGAAGTGGCGCGGATCGGCCGCGAGAATGGCTTCATAGATTCGGTCGGCCTCAGCGAGCCGTCCGCCCCGGTGCAGTGCCAGCCCCTGCTCGAAAGAGCGGCCGAGTTGCGAAAGCCTCGCGGTCGCCTGCTTCGCCATGGAATCCTGCCTGCAGCCTCGGACTGGCGACGGGAGCACCATACCGCCGAGGAGCGGCTCCCGCCCACGGTGCCTTTACCGCAAAGTCGGCCATGATGGTTAACCGGTGGTAAACGTTAGGGAATCGACGGTCTGTTAACTGCAATGGTGCATGAATGACCGCAGGGGAGACCGGTCTGGCAAGGCGTCGCAGTCCATGAGTATCGGAAGCATAGGAAGCAGCCAGACGTTCTGGCAACAGGACCAGACCTATTGGAGCCAGGTTCAGACCGAGAATCAGACTTCCTCGTTAAGCGATGCGCTGATTACAGGATTAGGCAGCGCCGTGAGCAACGAAGCGTCGGGCTTGGCGGCCATTGCGACCAAGGAAGCGCAAACGCGCGTCCAAGCCCAACTTACCGCCGCATTGCAAAGCGCAGTGCAAGCCTCACAAGCCAGTTCCAGCGGGTCTACGTCCAACGCTCCAACGACCGGCGCACCGGCAACCGGAACCGGCACGGTGCCGCTTTCCGCGAGTACCTCGCTGTTAACGCTCGGGATTCCCCAGAATGGCACGATCACCGTCAGTGACGGCACCAACACGACGACCTTCGCGTCGACGGGCACGGATACGGTTCAGGATCTGATCAATGCCATCAACAATCCAAACGTTGCCGCCAATGCCCAGGTGACGGCGTCGCTTAATGCCGGCGGCGACCTGGTTCTCACCGGCAAAAATCTCACCGATTCGATCTCGGTCGGGGGCGTTTTTGCATCAAGCGTCGGCTTCGGCGCCCAGAACTCCAGTTTCCAGCCGACCGCCCCCACTTCCAGCGCTGCCAACTCTTCCAGTTCCTCCAGCGCCTCCGGTTCCACTTCTTCAAGTTCCTCGAGCGCGGCAGGATCGTCCACGAGCGCCGCAAGCAGTTCGACAGGGTCGTCCACCAGCACTGCCGCCAGTTCCCCCGCGGCCGTCCTGTTTAATTCCGCCCTCGCGCTGCAGACCGGCGGCACTGCCGAAACCCTCTTGGCGAGCAGCGGCTCGTCGGGCTCGTTGCTCGATCTGCTGGCCTGATACCAACCGCACTTGAGGTGGATCTTCGTCCTGAGCCGACCGCGTAGCGGGGCTCAAAAGCTGCCCGCGCCGCCTCAAACGACTGGAACCAACCGTTAACCCTAGCGATCTACGCTAGCGTCAGGGTTTCGGCTGTATTGTCGCTGTAATTCCAGTGACTTAGACTGAATCGGCACGCGCGGGGGCGTCATGTGCGGCATAGCGGTTGCTATCGATTGGGATGACGCCGGATCGGCAGTCCGGCAGTTGATCGCGGGTATGCTGCATCGGGGCGACGTCACCGACCCACTCGTCATGGTCGGAAACAACACCGCGATGTGCACACGCCGCTTGCGCATTGTAGACGCGGCAAACGGCGCGCAGCCGCAAGCCTCCTTCGATGAGCGCTTTCTCGTCTCGTTCAATGGCGAGATCTACAATCACGACGTTCTACGTCGGGAATTGGAGGCGCTCGGCGTGCGTTTCCGCACGCAATGCGACACGGAAGTTGTCGCGAATGTGCTGCGAGCGTGGGGCCAAGCCGGGATCAAACGCCTGGCCGGCATGTATGCCTTCGTTGCGATCGATACGGCGACCGGCGAGTTCTTGGCCGCGCGCGACCCTTTCGGCGTAAAGCCGCTTTATCTCATCCAGTCGCCCAAGGGCTTTCTGTTTTGCTCGGAAATCCGACCGCTCCTGGATGCGACCGATGGCGACGCCGTCTTATTGTTGCCGCCTGGCCATTTGCTGACCCGTGATTTCTGCGGGCGCCATTACAACCTGCCATCCCCAACAACCTCGAGCGCCGCCTCGCCCCAGGAACTGGACCGAATTCTATCGGAAGCCGTGCGCATCCGCGTGCCCGCGAACCTTCCGGTCGCGGCCTTGTTCAGCGGCGGCATCGATAGCACGCTTGTTATGCATTACGCGCGCAGATTTTCTCCGGCCATGCCGGGCTACATCGCGGTCGGGTGCAATGCGCCCGATCATCTTTACGCCAAACATTATGCGGAGGAGACCGGTCTCAACCTGCGCGAGGTGGCCGTTGAAGCGCATTGCACCAAGACGCTCCCCCTCATCGAGACGGTCGTTGATACCGTGGAGACGTTCGAGCCCTCGGTGATCCGTCCTAGTCTTTACACCTATCTTCTCTCGCAGCGCATACATCAAGACGGTTTCCGCGTCGCGCTGTGCGGCGAAGGCGCCGATGAATTATTCGCAGGCTATTCGCCCCTCGAACGGGCTTTTACCCGGCCTGACGGCGGCGGCCGCGATATGCAGAAGCAATGTTTGGGCATGATGCATCGCGCCAATCTTCAACGGGTCGATCGCTGTTCGATGCAATTCCAACTCGAAATACGCGAGCCGTTCCTCGATCAAACGGTCGTCGATTATGCGAGTGAGCTCGATGAATCCTGTTTGGTGCGACAAACGAGCAATGCCCCGATCGGCAAGGCGCCGTTACGAGCGCTCTATGACCTGTATCCTTCCGAGCTACCGACTTGCATTCGCGATCGGCAAAAGATGCTGTTTCATGAGGGCGCGGACGGCGACGTGGAAGAATCCGGCTGGCTCGATCTTTTCGAAACGTCGCTGTCGGACGCAGATCTCCACGACGGGCAACGCGAATTCGCGGATTTTGCAATAGCAACCAAAGAAGAGCTGATTTATATGCGGATGCTCGCGGCAAGGATGGATGTAAGTCGCATACCGCATCTGCGCGGGCGGCTTCGACTGGATGTCCCGCGCGCCGCCTGATCGCGCTGGCGCGCTTGCAGCGGTTCAAGCATTGCCGGATCGTTGGCAATGCGAGCGAAAACGCGTCTCGCCGTTGCCCCAATAAACCGAACTATACGCCGTCTCTTACGCCTTGCCGCGCAGGCCGGCGGCGATGCCGCGATTGATCTTGATGATCGACGTCAGGTGATCCGGCTTCGGATTGGTCATCAGCGAGAACGTCTCCCCCATGACGAAAACGCCGAGCCGCCTGATATTCTCGCGGACCGCGGCCGGCAACCTGTTGCCTTCGCTCGTCACCGCGTCGAGGAATACCGTCCAAAGCCGGCGATTGTACAGGATTGCATCGTCGAGGCCGGACGGCTTATCGCGCCACGAATCATGAACAGCCTGCAACTTCGCCGCAGCTTGCAAAAGCAAATTCGCCTCGAGTTCGCGCGGGCCTGCCGTGTCAATGGCGGTCTTCGCGTAGGCGTTGCTGGCGTAATGCATGTCGAGATGCTCCTTTTCGTAGGCAATGAGCTTGCGCGCTTCCTTTAGCGCCTTATACGGCTCGCCTGTTAAGATTCGATTGTTGATGCTCTCAATATATGGCTTCGCACTGGGCGCGCGTTTCACAAATTCATCCGCCAGCCGGACGTAAAGCGCGTGATGGTCCTGCGGTCGCTTGGCCGTGTAGATGAACTGCACAGCGAGATAGATGAGTTTCGCCAGGCTATTGGCGCTGCCCAGCGACATGATGTCCTTTTCACGCAGAATGGGCACCTTCCCCTCGACCATGAGACGCGTGCGCTGGCCGTTATTGGTGACGACGCAATCGCCGAGGAGGATGCGTTCGTTAGGCTTGAGCTCGATCTTTAGGGCCACGCGTGAATCCTTATGAGGCGATCCATCGTCACGGATGCGGGTTAAGGGCTTGCTAAGCGTCCGAAAAATAGCGGCCACACAATAACGAGCAGGACACCGTGCAGCCTCCGACCATTCGCCACGAAAAAGCGGCGGAGCTTTCGCCCCGCCGCCTTCACCAGAAGACCTGTACCAGAAGAAATTAGCCGAACAGCTTGAGCACCGACTGGTCCGCCTGATTGGCGATGGACAGTGCGGAGATTTCCAACTGCTGCTGGGTTTGCTCGGTCAGCAAGTTGGCGCTAGCTTGGTTCTGATCGGCCAGCACGAGATTGCTGGCGCCCGTCTGCAGGGTGTTGATCAGGTTGGTTTCGAACGTCTGGCGGGTCGAGATGGTCGACGAGTTGGTGCCGAACGTCTCGGTTTGGGCCCGCACGTTGGTGATTGCGTTGTTGATCGCGGTTTCCGTGGACGCAATGTTGGTGTTGTCCTGGAAACCGTTGCCGCTGATCGCCGACAGTCCAAGCCCCGACGAGCTGAAGTTGACGCCGCCGATCGTCAGACCGCTGGTGCCGTTCTCATTAAAGTTGACCGTCAGGTTGTTGCCGGCGAGCAGGTTGACGCCGTTATAGGACGAGTCCCCGGCGAGCTGATCGATCTGCGTCAGCAGGGCATTATAGTTGCTCTGCAGCGTGGCGCGGGTCGAGCTCGGGGTGACGACCGTCGCAGTCGGCGTAGTGACGCCGCTGGAGAAGCCGAGCGAGCTCACCGTCCCGGCGGTGCCGCCGATGGTGACGATGTTCGAGCTTGTCGGCGCCAACACGATCTTGCCCTGCGAGTTGACCGATGCGGAGATATCTCCGATGGCCGAAAGCGCGCTATTGAGCCCCGCCAGGGTCGAGATCTGGCCGTTGCCGGTGCCGAAGGTCAGCGTATTTACCGCGTCGGTGCCGACCTGGATCGTCAGCGTGCTGTCGGCGGCAAGCCCTGCCAATGTCGAGTTGTAGTTGTTTTTGTAAGCCGTCGAGGACAGACCCAGATCGGTGTTGCCGAAAGCTCCACCGACTGTGATGGCCCCATCCGGGCTGCTGAGCACGAGTTTGCCATTGTTGGCGCCGGAGCTTGGAACGGTCGCTGTGACCGTGCTGCCCAGGTTGGAGCCGCTGATGGCGCTGACAAGATTGGCCGAGCTCGTGAAGGTGTCGCTTGCAGCAACGGCATTGGCGGCAACGTAGTAGAATGACGACGTGTGACCTTCACCGTCAGAAATCGTCAGCGCATCGCCAAGCGTGGCAGCCGAGGTGTTACTTGTAAAATTGCCGGCGGTGAGGTTGGTGCTGGTGGCGCTTGTCGTCAGGTTGTGGGTGAGATCGTCACCGAGCACCTGGACGTTGCCGCCGACGTTGGTGATGCTCGCCACAGCGCTGAGGTTGCCGCTGGCGCCGGTGCCGCTCTGCAGAACGCTGATCAGGCCGGCGACGTTGCTGAAGGTGTTGGTGGTCGTATCGGTCGCGGCGCCGAACGTGGCCGTCACCGTGGTGCCGGCGAGCGAATAGGTCAGGGTATCGCCGCTCGTCAGCTGGCCGATGCCGGCGGAGTCGAACGTCGACTTGGTCTGCACCGAAGCCGTTGAAGCGCTGACCGCACTGGCGAAACTGGTCGTGCTGACGGCTTGCGTCGTGTCGGCGACAATTGCGCTGCCGGTTTGCGTGCCGCTATAGGTCACGGTGCCCGTGGTCGCCTGTTGCGCCTGCTGCGCTGTTGACAGCGCCTGTTCGAGCAGGCTCGTCAAGCCGGTGAGGCCGTCGTTGGCCGCGTTCAACGTCTGCTGCGCCTGACCGATCTGGTCGAGAAGCGCGCTCAGGTCGTTGGACCGGTTGGTCAGCGACTGCGAGGTGAAATAGGAGGTCGGATTGTCGAACGCCGTATTGACCTTCTTACCGGTCGCAAGCTGTTCCTGCGTGGTATTCAAGTCGTTGGACGTGTTCTGCAGGGCCAGCAAGTTCTGCCGAATGCCACTGCTCAAGGTGATGTCAGACATATTCGCGTACCCTTCTGGTTACAGGACGTACTGGCGTGCACTTGCTGTACGTGCCGTACCGGCGAGTGCAGGTTCCGATCAAACCGATCGGCTGCCGAAGGTTTGACGCAATTCGTTTAAAGACGTGTAAACCCGTACTGGATTTGGTTTTCGGCGGCGAAACTAACGCTATGATCTAAATCAATGCCCGACGCTATGAGCACTGACGCTTCAGACCCGGCGATGCAGTAGCGGCATGAGTTTTAACAACTTCATCGATTTTTTACGTAGTCACTTAAGTCGCCATTAACCATTTCTCTTCGCTATTGCTTAACCATAATTACAAAGTCGCTCCGTCGCGCCGCAACACCCGACAGCGCCGGATCGACGAAGGAACGAACCTCGATGTCGACTGCCTCGGAGTCCGATCACAAGGCCGGCGGCGCCCGCGCAGCGCCTCCCGCCGGCAGGACCGCCGCCGAGCTGGCGGGAACCGCCACGGCCCCTAACACCGTCAATCTCGTCATCGCCACACCGTGCTTCGGCGGACAGATTTCGGTGCTTTATGCAGCCTCGCTGTTTAAGCTGCAAAAGTTGATCCGCGCCTATAGCGACTTCAACCTCAAGATCTTGTTCAAGGACGGCGACGCGCTGATCACGCGGGCGCGGGCGAGCCTGATCTCCCAATTCCTGGACGATCCGGATGCCACCCACCTGTTGTTTATCGACGCCGACATCGGCTTCGAGCCGGATCAAGTGCTGCGTCTGATCGAATGCGGCGCCGACATGTGTGCCGCGATCTATCCGATCAAGCGGATCGACTGGGACAGGGTGAAGACGACGATCGAGGGCGGGCGACCCAACGCGGCGGGCGCGGCCTTAAAATATGTGTTCGAGGTCGACGATCCCAACGCCGTCATCGAGAAAGGTGGCTTCGTCAAGGTGCGGTACGCCGGCACCGGTTTTCTCATGATCCGGCGCCAAGCGCTGGCAAAAATGTGCGCACATTATCCGCAGCTGCGCTACAAACGCGATCATTCCGTCGATGCCGCGACCGCAAGCGACAACCGCTTCGCTTTGTTCGAATGCATGATCGCCGATGACGGCACCTACCTCAGCGAGGATTTCGCCTTTTGCAAGCGCTGGATTGAACTCGGCGGCGAGATCTGGGCGGATCTTGGAAGCAAGCTCAACCACGTCGGCCCGATGACGTTTTGCGGCGATCTGGCGTCGCAATTCGCCGGTGCTTAGGCGCGTGCCGGTCGGGAAGGAAATCCCATGACGACCGAGGCAACTTTGATTTCCGGCGACGCCTTGAAGGCGGCTGCGCTCAAATTCTTGAGTGAAATGCGCGACAAGGTTGAGCGCGAACAAAATGGCCTGCACAGCATCTTCGACAGTTGGTTTACGCGCGTCCTGACGCGCTTGATCGCTTTCGATCCGAGCCGTTCGTGGGAGGACAGCGTCCGCGAAAATGCCGCGCGGCCGCCCGCGCAAGACCTTAGCCTGCAATGGGACTTGATGCGCCTGCGGCTGTTCCTCGATCGCTGGGTGCAGGGCCATCTGGTCGAGTATTCCGAGCGCGAGCGATCGGGTGTCCATTATCATCCGCGGTTCGGCACCGAGTTCGGCCTCGACGTGCTGCTGACCTGCCAGGGCGCACCGTCACTGATGCGCTGGCGCGGCACGCCGCTGATGAAGAACGTCTTCGATTTCGCCATGTACCCGGCGCTGATCGCGGAGCTGCGCCCGCAAACCATTTTCGAAATCGGATCCGGCCTCGGCGCAAGTGCCGTCTGGTTTGCAGATAATCTGGCGCTGAGCGGCATCCAAGGGCAGGTCCATTCGGTCGACCGGGTCAAGGTCGAGATGGAGTATCCGCACGTCAAATTCTATCAGGGCGATTGTTCCGCCCCGGAACGGCTGTTCGATTCCGACCTTCTCCACTCGGAGCCGCATCCATGGCTCGTCGTCGAGGACGCGCATCACAACGTCATCGGCGTGCTTGAACAGTTCCACCCGGTGCTGTCGCCCGGCGATTATCTGGTCGTCGAAGACAGCGACGTGAAACGGCAGGCGATCCGCGACTTCGTCGGTGCGCATCCCGGCGAGTATCTGGTCGACACGCGTTTTACCGACAATTTTGGCCGCAATGCGACCTGCGCCGCCGATTCAATATTCGTCAGAACTGCAACCCGCCGCAGTGAAACGCCGATCGATCGTGCCGGGTAATCTTCAGTTATCCGCCGCAACGCCTTCGTCTTAGCCCGTTGACGGCGCCAGAAAATTGACCAGGCTGAGCTGCGCCATGCGTGCGGTCACCGACAACGAGGCTGACAGACTGTTCTGCAATGTTAGGATCTGTTCACCGATCTGGTTTTGATTGATACCGTCGATGTTTTGCATCATGTCCTGTAGCGTGGTTTGCGTCTGCGTATTCAGTGCGGTGGCGTTGCTGACCGTGGTCTGCGAATTCGCAAGATCGGCCTCGATATCGTCGATCGACTGGGTACCGGATTGACCGTCGAGGTTCGCCGTCACCTTCTGGCTCAACGCCTGGTAATTCGCTCCGGCGTTCGGATCGCTTGCCGAATAGGTCGTTGCCGCAAGGACGGCCACGTTCGCGACCAGCGTGCTGATCGCCTGCTCGTTGGCGCGCATGCCGTAATCGATGGTCGTCGAGGGACCGACCTGGGCGGTCGCGGTCTGCCGCGCCGGCGTGCTGCCGTTTTCGCCGGTGTACCAGAATACGGTGTTCGCCGAAGTCCCGTTTGCCAATGAGGTGGCCGAGTCGTAGGGCGGCCCGGCGACCCGTTGGGGTGGGTCTGAGCTGAAGAAGTTATCGGCCGCGGCGACGGCGGATGCAGCCGGCAGCGCGGTCTGATCGAGATTGCCGACCGCGGCGCTCAGCGCCGCCTGCAGATTGGTTGCGGTGTCTGCGGGCGTCGCACCAATGGTGAACTGGTTGGTGCCCGCCGGCGAGGCCGTGGTGGCTTGTAGCGTGATGGTTTGGCTTGAGCCGTCGGGAAGCGTGAGGCCGAACGCGATCGAATCGCCGGCATTGGGATTGGAGCCCAAATCGACCGAGATCGACGCGGGCGAGCCGGTCGGGCCGGTGACGGTCGCACCGGTCAGCGACGAATTCACGCTCGCAAGCTTGAACCCGAACGGCGAGTTGGCGGCATCCTCGCTGATCGAAACAGTCGAGGCTGAGGGCGCCGGAATGACCAGGCGGCCGAGCCCATTGGCGCCTTGATCGGCCTGCAGGCGTTGCGCCATCACCTGCGTGAAACCCGCTTGCGCGCCATTGCCGTTGAGGATGTCGGACATGCTGGCGACTGACGGCTGGGTCGTCGCGCTGCCCGAGAAAATATAATTATTGCCGACCTGGGTGTTGAGTAGGGACAGGATCTCGCCGAGCTGCGTGGCGGCGGCTGCCTGAGTCGTCGTCTGTCCGTTGCTGTTCAGGCTGAAGGCGCCTTGCTGGTTGATCGCCTGTTGAACCGAGCTTCCGCTGCTGCCGAGTTGCGTCAACGTCGATTGCGCGACGCTCAGCGTCGTGCCAACCGTCGTGGCGGTGTTGCTATAACCGTTGATCGCCGAAAGCTGCGCGTTCAAGGCCAGCGCCACGCCGGCCTGCGAGCCGAGGCCGGAATAGGTTTGGGCCGCCTGGTTGGTGCCAAGTTCCGTGCTCAACGTGTTGAGCTGGTTATTCATATTGTTGACCGCCTGAATATTCAGAGCGGCGATCGACCCGGGCCCGGTGATGCTCATTTACTGTACCGCTTGCATTAGCGCCGACATCATTTGTTGAATCGTGCTCATGACGCGTGCATTGGCGCCGTAAGCATTTTGCAGCGCAATCAGGTTCGACATTTCGGTATCGATATTGACGCCGGACTGATCGTTGAAGCGCTGCTGCAACGCGGTGACGACGGTGTCCTGGCCTTGCTGCAAGTTCGTCGCCGCGTTGGCGGCTTGCGATTGCTGGCTGACGACCTGGCTCATGTAATCGCTCAGCGTACCGCTATAGGGCGCGGCCGCGCTGCCGAAGCCGGTATCAGGCGAATAGGTCAGCGAAGCGTCGGTCATCTGGTTGAGGATGAAGTTCGGCCTCGTCGGGTCGCCCGACGCGGTCGTCGATGCATAGGCGACCAAGCTCGACGGCGAGGCGACGATCGCGGGATTGACTTCGATAGTTCCGGCCAGGCCCGTGGTCTGCGAACCGTCCGCGGTGAGCGCGCCGGTAATCGGCGCGGTTCCGTCGGTGAACAGCGAAAGCTGCGGGCTACCGCTGGTCAGCGACGTCACCGTCGAGGTCGCCGAAAGCGAATTGACGACGTTGCCGCTGCCGTTGTTGACCACCTGCAAGACCGTGCCGGACGGGTTCGAGAATTGCAGGTTGGTGCCGAGCACCGAATTGAGCTGCGACACGACCGAACTCATGCCGCCGGAAAAATTGACGCCGATCACCTGGTTATTGGCCGAGGACGCTTGCGCCGGTACCGCCCCGCCGGCGCCCAGCGCGACGATGGTGACGGTTTGTTGGACGTTTTGGGAATTTGTGTACGTCAGTTGAACAGTATTGCCGGGCACAATCGAGCCGACATCGACGCTATAACCGGACTGCGAACCCGACGTCGCTGTCGTCCCAGACGTCGTTTGGTTCGACAGCGCCTGCGACATCTGATTGGCCATCTCGTCGAGCTGGCTCTGCGCCTGCGGCAAGATGGTGTCGCGCATCTGCAGATAGGCGCCGATCTGGCCCGACTGGATGGCGTTGGTGGCGACCAGATCCGTGGTCGTGCCGCCGCCGGGCGAAGTCAGCATAATTGTGCCGACGCCGTCCTGGCTCGGATTGGCGCTCCACTGCGCGGTCGGCGACAGCGATCCCGCGTTGTTGAACGAAAGCTGCGAGGCCTGCGACCCGCTGACCAGTTGCTGGCCGGTGCCGGTGAAGAGCGAAATCTGATTGTCGGAATTCTGGACCACGTTGACGTTCATCAACTGGGTGAGCTGTGTGATATCCTGGTCGCGCTGGTCCTCGAGCGCCGCGTTGGCGCTGTCGGACGTGGTGACCCCGGTCAATTGCTGGTTGATTTGGGCGATCTGCGTCAACATGCTGTTCGCAGTCGTCACGTCATTGGCGATGCCCTGTTCGGCCTGCGTGCGCAGTTGCTGGATATTCCCGGTCATCGAATTGAGATTTTGCGCCACGGCTTGCGCGGAACTGACCACGGCGGACTGAGCGGAGTAGGAGCTGGGGCTCGTCGACAGCGACTGCAGGGCGCTGGTGAAATTATTGAAGATCGCATCGAACGAGGTCGACGATCCCGGCGTACCGTAGACATTCTGAAGCTGCTGATAGAGCGACGCCGTCGTATCGGCGTAGGAACCGCCCGACGTTTCGGTCCACAACTGGCTCTGCAACAACGTGTTGAGATTGCGATTGATGCCGTCGACCGCGACGCTCGTCCCGGCCTGGCCGCCGGCCGCGAGCTCGACCTGATTGACGCTTTCGTCGACATAGCCGGGAGTGTTGGAGTTCGCCACGTTGCCGGCGATGACCGACAGGCTGCGCTGGGTCGTATTTACCCCGGCCACAGCGGAGGCTAACGCCTGAGAGAGTCCCATTGTTCTAACGGTCCACGCGGCTTACCGCTTGCGACCCGGAGAGCCCGCGCTCACTGGATAACCTGAAGCAGGCTTTGGATCATCTGATCGGACGTCGTCATGACACGCGCATTGGCCGAATAGGCTTGTTGCGCGATGATCAAATTGCTGAATTGGGTGGAGATATCGACATTTGAGGATTCCAGCGAGCTGCCGACGATCTTACCCGACGCGCCAAGGATCGCCGATCCAGAATCGGCGGTAGCGGCATAAGCGCCGCCGTTGAGCGCCTGCAGCGAATCCTGGCCGTTGAATGTCGCCAGCGAGATATCCGCCAACGCAATAGTCTGGCCATTCGAGAACGTGCCGGTGATTTGGTTCTGACTATTGACCGCGACCGATTGGAGCTGGCCGGCAGCGTAACCGTTCTGCTGCAGTTGGCTCACCTGCGACGTGCCGCTTGGATTGGCGAATTGGGTGAGACCGTTAGTGCCGAAATTGAGCTGAACACCGCCGAGCGAGTCGCCGTTCACGGTCAAGTTTTGCAGTGTCACGTTCGAGATCGGCGGCGTCAACTCGCCGCTCGAATTGAACGTGAAGTTTGTGCCGACGTTCTGCCAGGCGGCTTGCGTGCCCGTTGCCGCCGAATTGCTTTGATAGAACAGCTGCCAAGCGCCGGTGCCCGTCTGCGCCCAGCGGAACTGGACGTTGACCGAATTGCCCTCGGTATCATAAGCCGTGATCGAACCGCCATCGATCGACTGAGCGGTGAACGTGGATACGTCATTGGCGACGACCGTGCCGTCGGCCGGCAGAGCGGTTAATGTTTGAATGCCGAATTTCGCGGCCGACGCGGTGCCGCCGACGGTCAAGGAGACGGTCGGGTTGCCCGCCGTCAGCGTGACATCGCCGTTGGCTGTATTCACGCTGCCGTTTACGCCGGACAAGCCCTGGATCGCAGTCTGCAATTCCCCAAGCGTCGCGACCTGACCGACTCCGGTACCGAACGTGATGGTCTGCGCCGCGCCGGTGCCGACCTGGACGGTGAGCGTTTGCCCTTGCGATACGGCGCTTTGCGTCAGCAGATTGGTCGGCGAGAACGAATTCTGGCCGGCACCGAAGCCGATATTGGAAGCCGCGGTACCGCCGACCGTAATCGACGATGTGTAGCTTTGGCCGGTGAGGACCATATCCCCGGCGCTGTTGATGGTGGCCCCGACCGCCGCAGTGCCGCTATTGATGGCAGTGAGCAGGTTGCCGACCGTGCTCGTCCCAGTTGCCGTGAACGTCGTCGTGTTCGTTCCGTCGTCGATCGTGACGGTCTGTCCGCTCGTGATTCCCAGTGACGCAAGAGTGGTGGTAGCCGAAAGCCCGCCCTGCGTGCCAGTGCCGGTCGCCAGCGCATCCGGATTGAGCTTGCCGCCGGTTCCGGTGATTGTTGCCGCCACTGGAGCTCCGGCGAGCGGGTTGGCTTCGAAATCGCTTGCATTGAGCACGCCCGAGCTCGGCGTGCTTGGCAGGTTTGCCTGATATTGGATGGCCGTCGTCGCCTGCGCCGGCACAAATTCATTGTTGAACTGCAGAACCTGTGGAGAACTGCCGGTCGGATTTCCGGTGGTCGGATCGACCGGGATGCCCATGAGATAATAGCCGGAGCCGTTGACCAAATAGCCCTCGTTATTCATCGCAAAATTGCCGGCCCGCGTGTAGTCGCTGACGCCGTTGAAGGTCGGGGTGGTGCCGCTATTTCCGGTCGGCTGGGCCACCACGAAATAGCCCGCGCCATTGATCGCCATGTCGGTGGAGACCGATGTGCTCTGGATCGAACCTTGCACGCCGTTGGTCGCGACCGAATTGGCGATAACGCCGTCCGTGGTCTGCTGGTTTTGCGAAGCAGCCGAAACCAAATCCGCAAAACTAGTGTCGGTTTCCTTGTAGCCCGTCGTTTGTGAGTTTGCGATGTTGCCGGAAATATTCTGAAGCGCGAACGATTGTGCCTGCAGACCAGCCACCGCGGTGGTCAATGCATCGAAGATACCCATGACTTGTCTCCAACTCTTGCTCAACGCGACAGCGGCGGGAGTCCAACACATGGACCGGCAGCCGCACTCAGCGCCGGATGCAGCAAGCCGCGTGCCATGAGATTAGCCATGTCAGATCAGAGGCTTAAGATTGGAGTGCGGTGTCCTCCGGTACGGTTATGCCGACCTGCCGGCAAGAATTGCCGAGCCACCAAACCATTTCTGCCCTAAGGGAACGGCGCCAGATATCGACGCCGGCGCCTTGTGAGCGCCAAGTTCGACGTGTTTTAATTTCATCCCAAGGCCACTTGAGGTTTCTCATGCGCTTTGAAGGCACCAGCGCCTATGTCGCCACCGACGATCTCAAGGTCGCGGTCAATGCCGCGATCGCGCTGGAGCGCCCGCTTCTCGTCAAGGGCGAGCCCGGCACCGGCAAGACCGTACTGGCGATCGAGATCGCCAAGGCGCTGTCGGCGCCGCTGATCGAATGGCACGTCAAATCGACCACCAAGGCGCAGCAGGGGCTTTACGAATACGATGCGGTCACCCGGCTGCGTGACAGCCAGTTGGGCGACGCACGCGTCAACGACATCCGCAATTACATCAAACGCGGCAAGCTGTGGGAGGCGTTCGTCGCCGAGCAGCGCCCGGTGCTATTGATCGACGAAATCGACAAAGCCGACATCGAATTCCCCAACGATCTGCTCCAAGAACTCGATCGCATGGAATTCTTCGTTTACGAGACCGGCGAAACAATCCATGCCCGCCGCCGCCCGATCGTCGTCATTACATCCAACAATGAGAAGGAATTGCCGGACGCGTTTCTGCGCCGTTGCTTTTTCCACTACATCCGGTTTCCCGATTCCGACACCATGCGGGCGATCATCGAGGTGCATTTCCCCGACATCAAGCATCGCCTGGTCGCGGAAGCGCTGAAATTATTCTACGAGATCCGCGACGTACCCGGCATGAAAAAGAAGCCTTCGACGTCCGAATTGCTGGACTGGCTGAAACTTCTGATGGTCGAGGATATTTCCGTCGAGACGCTCCGCGAGCGCGATCCGAAACGGCTGATCCCGCCGCTGCACGGCGCGCTCATCAAGAACGAGCAGGACGTGCACCTGTTCGAGCGGCTGGCGTTTATGGCGCGGCGCGAAGGACGCTAACAATACTCGTCACTGCGAGCAGCCGACGGATCACCACAACGGGTGCATGGTGAAGGAATAAGTGGCGCCCAAACCGAACGTGAATTGGTTCGGCGAACCGCGCTGGGTCACCAGGGGAGAATCGGCCACGGAACCGGTCAGTCTGTCGTATTCGGTGAAGACGTGGGCCGTCCATTGCGGATTAAAGAAATACTCGACCTCGCCACCGGCGCCGTATGAGTAGAGACCGCCATTGGCGCTATACGCCGTCAACGCCGGCAGACCAGGCTGTAATGTATTGGCAGTGATCGCTTGCGCCTGGGTGATGCTAAAATAAGGCGAGACTGCCGCCGCCGATTGCAATGTCACCCGCGGGCCGGCGGATAATCTGAATTGCCCCGCCGGTACCACCGCATCGAGGAATACGTCGCCGGTAACGCCGGTCTCGCCGCCAATCCCTTGGCGCACTTCGCCGCGCAGTCGCAGCCACGGCACCGCCCAGAATTCGGCGAAGGCACCAAGTTGAACGGCGTAATTGACGTCGCCCAGACCGTAGAGCTGCGTGTAGTCTGCCGCCTTGCGCTCCCAAATGATCTTGGCCACCGGGCCGAACTTGAACTGAGGGAGATTGATGAGGCGAATTCCGAAACTGTCGCGCGGGCCGAAGTAATCCGGCGGCATTCCTTCGTTGCGGATGCTAAAGAGCGGCAGCCCGCTCCAGGTTAATTTGCTGTCGGGGGCGCCGGGCCAAGCCGGAACGACGCGGCCCTCGATCCCCACGGTGACGATCCAGTCCGGCGCGGCCGGCGCGTAGGCTGCCGGCGCGGTGGGCTGCGGCGCAGACGACACCGGTAGGTCGGCGGCCACGGCAAAGCGCGGCGCACCCATTACGCACAACACAAGCACAACCCGCCAAGCCGGCGACATCATGGCCATCCACCCCACCCAGAATTCCAACCCCACCATAGCGCAAGAACGATGCGGGAGCGAAGCCGGTGGCGCACATGGTAAATTTGGCGGTTAGTCGTTGCCGATCTGTTCGCTGCGCTCGCCCCTACGCCTTGGTTCGCTCCCTGCGTTTCTCGTCCGTTAATGGCGCGGCGGGATCGCGCGGCGGTGGCTTCGGTGGCGTTGCATGGTCCGGGCTCGCGGCCGCAGTCGCGTCGGTGGCTGGCGTAATAATGGAGCCGGGTGTCGGGCTCGGTTCTTGGGATGCCGGCACAACCGCCGCCGGTTCTACCGCCGGATGAACCGGTTGGATTGCCGGCTCGGCGTTTTGCGCCTTGCGGTGCGCCCGTTCGCGGGCCTTGGCGCGACGCACTGCGATCGCTGAGCGCAGTCGCTTGGTCCAAACGCGCATCTGCGCCGCGGCGCGGCCGAAAGCGCCGCCCGCCCACACCAGTTCGAATGGCGTGAATTGCCGCCAGGTTTGATCGCCCCCGACGATCGCGCGGGCAATGATATTGCCGGCCATGGCGGTGGTGTTAAGCCCATGTCCGCCAAAGCCGCTCGCCAGCCACACGCCGGGACCAAGTTCGCCGATCTGCGGCATCCGGTGCATGGTGAGGCCAAGCGTGCCGGCCCAGGCATGGTCGACGGCGACAGCGCCGAGCTGCGGATAGATCTTCTTGATATCGCGGGTCAGCGCACCGACGTAGCGGCGCGGATCACTCCGCCAGGCCGTCGCCCGGCCCGACAGCATCAAGCGGTCGCCGCCCACGATGCGGTAGTGATTGTCGGCGCGATCGCTGTCACTCACCGCACCGCGATAGCCGACCGCCTCGGCAAGACGCTCGCCAAGCGGAGCCGTGGTGATCACATAGGTCGTCATCGGCACCAACGTCGCCGCCAGCCGCGGTATGAGTGAGCCAAGGCCAACGTTGCCGCACAGCACGACATGATCGGCGCGCAGGCGCGCATTCGGCGTCACGATGCGTTTGCGCACCCCTGTCGGGTCGAGTGACAGGGCCGGGGTGCTTTCGAAAATACGCGCGCCGTCACGCTCGGCGGCGGCGGCGAGCGCGAGCGCGTAATTGAGCGGATGGATGGTGAAAGCGCGCAGATAATTGATGCCGTAAAAGTAACGCTCGCTGCGCAGCACCGAGCGTACGCGCTCGGTCGGCCAGCCTTCGATCTCGCAGCCCAATTCGCCGAGCAGCGCGACATAGTTCAAAAACGCGTCGCTGTTGTCGACTTTAGACACATAAAGCCAGCCGTCTTGCGAATCGACGCCGGCAGCACCGTCGCCGCGGACGGCGTCGCGGACATAGTCGAGACCGGCCTGCGATAGCGTCCACAGATCCTTAGCGCGCTCGAATCCGACCCGCGCGATCAGAGTGTCGGCATCCGCGCCGAAGCCCGGCAACACGAAGCCGGTATTGCGGCCGGAGGCCCCCGCGGCAAGGCGGCTCGCCTCCAAGAGGACGACGGACCAACCGCTGCGCGCTATTTCCCGTGCCGCGGTAAGCCCGGCGAGGCCGCCGCCGACCACGCAAACATCGACGTCGAGGTCGGCCGACAAGGGTGGGCGCGGTGGTACATCCACCATTGTCGCGGCGTACCAACTATCACCGTAGGCCTTTATATCGACGTCACTCATATGACTTTATCCGGAAATTTGGCCGGCGCGTTTGTCGCTGCTATGTAGGGGGTTCACCTCCGCCCGACTAGACTCATTTTGCCGGGAAAGCGACATTACCGCGATGCGTCGTCTGATGCTGCTGCGCCATGCGAAGACCGAGCGCGCCAACCCCGGCGACCGCGACCGCGATCGCAAGCTGCTAAAACGCGGCCGCGCCGACGCACCGGTGATTGGCGCTTATATGACACGTCACGGCCTTGTTCCCGACCTCGCCATCGTTTCGCCGGCGACGCGAGCGCAAGAAACCTGGGCGCTGGTAGCCGCCGCGTGGGCCAAAACGCCACGGATGGTGACCGAAGCGCGCATTTACAATGCCGACACCACAACACTGATCAGCGTCATCGGCGAGACGCGCAAGACGCCCGCTCTTCTGATCGTCGGACATAATCCAAGCTTGCACGATCTCGCAGTCCAATTGATCGCATCCGGCGACGTCGCCGCGCGCGAGCGGATCGCTGAAAACTTGCCAACCTCGGGCCTTGTTGTCATCGACCTGCCATTGGACGATTGGGCGCTATTGCGCGCACAATCCGGCCGGCTGGAGCGATTCGTCAGTCCGCGCGAGATCGCCGCCGCGACTGAATAAGGCTGAAGCGGAATGCCGCTTTTTAATATGTTCGCTAGCTTCACGCGCGGCCGTTCGTCGGCCGCAGCGCCAAAGCCGCGCTTGCAGACCTCGGGGGAGCAGGCTTTCCACGGATACGGCTTCGCCACCCCCGAGCTGTTGTCAAATCTCACTTTGGCCGATTATTTGCTGCTGCCAGCGGCAATTTTCGCGGCCTCGATCCTGAGCATCGAGTTTGCGCATGCGTCGCGGTTCCTCGGCGGCCTTTGGGCATCGAACGCCATTGTCGTCGCCGCCCTCCTGCGCCACGTTCGCACCCTCGGCAATTACGGCTCGATATTTTTGGGCGGCCTAGCCGCGATGACTCTCGCTGGCACGATCAAGGGCAACAGTCTGGCGCTGTCGGGGATCCTGACGCTCGCGAACGCCGCCGAGATCGGCTCCGCCGTTGCGTTATTGTGGCTCTGTCGCATCAACGCATTAAATCTCGCGTCGTTTCGAAACTTACTGATATTCGTCGCCATTGCCGGCGGCCTCGCGCCATTCGCAAGTACGATCATTTGCGCCACGGCCATTGGCCCGGCGTCTGGAGTTTCTTGGATTTCCATGTGGCGCAACTGGTACGTCGGCCACGCGCTCGCGATGATCATCGTGGTGCCGTTCCTGGTCAGTGTCACGTCGCGGCAATGGGGCATGCTGCGCCTGCGAGAGCGGCTGCCGGAGGTCGCGGCGATCTTCGCATTGTTCTTCGCCATCGGCGTCGGCACCGTGTATTTTAGACCGACCGCTTTCGTCGTCGGTCCGGCAATATTGATTGCCACGGTGAGGTTTGGCCTCATCGGCGCGACTGCCACCACCCTTGTCTCAGCACTCGTCGCCACCAGTTTCGTCGTTTTGGGTATCGGCCAGCCGTTTTTGCCGCTGCCCGAACTGTCGTCGCAAATCTTGAGCTTGCAGGCGTTTCTGACCATTACCTCGTTCTGGGCACTGCCGACCGCGGGCTTGCTTGCCGAGCGCGACCGCCTGCTGGGCGATCTGTCGCGCGCCAACGCGCGATTATTGACGGAAACTGAAAAAAAATCTCATTTGGTGATCGGCTTGCGGCGCCACTTATCGATGGTGGAGGAAAACGAGCGCTTGAGACTGTCGCATGAATTGCACGATCAGGCCGGACAAAGCCTTATCGCCGCCGTCCTGGAACTTAACGAGATCGATGCGCTGATTTCCGGGCCCGCGCGCGGCCGTCTGCACCTCGTTCGCAAGAACATGGAGGAGATGGGCAAGACGCTGCATCGGATCGCATGGGAGCTGCGGCCGCCGTCAATCGACGAACTGGGATTGCGGAAAGCACTGGCGAGCTATATCGCCGATTGGGGCGAGCGGTGCGGCACCGACGTCGACTTTCATTGTGAAGATACTGGTCTCGATGAGGTGCCGGACGAAATCGGTACGACCGTTTATCGGGTTGTGCAGGAAGGGCTGACGAATATCGTCAAGCACGCGCAGCGGCCGTCCAGCGTGAGCGTCGTTATCCGGCGCGCCGACATGACGCTGCAGGTGATCATCGAAGACAACGGTTGCGGCTTCGACGTCGGCACCGCAGGCGCAAAACTGGGCGCGCATCGCGGCCTCGGTCTCGACGGCATGCGCGAGCGGCTCTCGCTGATCGGCGGCACGCTTGAAATCGAATCCGCGATCAACGCCGGCACGACGATCTTCGCCCGCATCCTTCTCGACGGTCAAAGGCCGCCGGCATGATAAAAAGCGACATGACAAAAATCCGCATCGTGCTTGCCGACGATCATCCCATCGTCCTCGATGGGCTACGCAATCTGGTTCGGGCGGAAGAGGATTTCGAACTGGCGGGCGAAGCCGCGAGCGGTCTGGCCGCACTGAAAGTCATCCGCGACAAACGCCCCGATGTGGCGGTGCTCGATATATCGATGCCGGAGCTCAACGGCATCGTACTCTGCCGCCGGCTGATCGGCGAGTTGCCGGAATTGCGCGTGCTTGTGCTCACGCTGCACGAAGACAGAGCCTATCTGAAGCAGGCTCTGGAAGCCGGCGCCCGGGGCTATATCCTGAAAAGATCGGCGGTGGAAAATCTCGTGCAGGGCATCCGAACCGTCATGGTCGGGGGCACCTATGTCGATCCAGCGATCGCCGGCCGCCTATTCGACGGCAAGCGCCCTAATGCCAAGCAGGCGTCAAGCCGAAGGGGAACGCCGGCGCTGACCGACCGCGAGACCGAGGTGTTGAAAATGGCGGCGCTGGGCTTCACCAACAAGGAAATCGCCAGCCGGCTCGATGTCGGCGTGAAATCCGTCGAGACGTACAAGGCGCGCGGTCTCGAGAAGCTCGGACTCAAAACTCGTGCGGAATTGGTTCGCTACGCATCCGCCGAAGGATGGCTGCAACTCTAGAGTACGATCCGGAACAGTGACTGCCGGCTTTTTCGGCAAGATAGCGCTCAAACAAAATCTCGGAAGGCTGATCGCGCGTCAAACTGCGCGTAAAGATGTCAGGAAATTTCTGACAGGGCTAATCCGCATTCCGGTCTCGCCTCGGCGCAAATTGCTGTATGACCGCAACCGATGGGCAATGCGTGGGGGTGTTTTGGCGTCGGCGCGCCAGACGCCCGTCAAGGAACGGTTGATGTCGAAAGCGGCGAAAACAATCGCTACCGGACGCGCGCCTGTGCCGAGTTTTACCGATCAAAGCGACGACAGTGATGTCCTGCATTTTTTGACGCGGACGTTGCAGGCCCATTTCCTCGATGCCGAGCCGCAGCATATGCTGGAGAAGCTGCGCAATTTGAGAAGCGCGCTCGATCAGCAGGAAATCACGCTGTCGGATTGGCCGGAATCGCCGAGCAAGGACCGCATCTGCGCGGCGCTCGCGAAAGCCAAGAACCTCGTCGCGCAAATCCTCGATGAATACGGCGCCGTAGCAGAAATGCATTCCGGCGCTGGCGACTTCAAAGCCGTGTAAGGCGACAGGGTCGCTTTGCCGGCGACCAACGAGACAACGAACTATCGCCTATCCAGCGCACCGAGACCGTCGCTTTATTCGTAGAAGTCCGGTGACTTCTTCTGCGCGTCGCTCTGCGCTTTATCGTGGTTGATCCACAGCTGCGCATGCTCTTTCGTCAGAATGCCGGCGATGCGCTCCATTGACGCCAGGCTCTGCTCTTTGCTGGTGTTGAACGCCGGCACCCGGCGATTGTCCCAATTGTCCTTGAAGTGTGCGACGTCGCCTGAGAGCACCACCGCGCCGGTTTTCGGCAATCGGACCAGCAAGGACTGATGACCCGGCGTGTGGCCCGGCGTCGAAACGATCACGACGGAGCCGTCGCCGAACACATCGTGATCGCCCTCGAGCTTGGTCACCGGATGGTTTGGGTTGAAGCGCGGCGCGCCGTTCAATCCCGGCCAATCGTATTCGGCTTTCTGCACGTAAAGCATGGCCTGCGGGAACTCCTCGACATTGCCGATATGGTCAGGATGGGTGTGCGAGACCGCTATGGCCTTGATATCGAACGGCTTGAGGCCGAGCTCTTCGAGCTGGCCGGCAAGCGTCTTGGTCCGTATCCAGCTCGGCGCGCCATTTTCGCCTTTGAGGCCGTCCGGCATGGCAGCGACGGAGTCGTTGATACCGGTATCCCACAGCAACCAGCCCTGCGCGTGGTGAATCAGATAACAATTGTCGGACACTTGCAGCGGCACTCCGACATTGACGCCGGGCGACCAGCGCGACTGATCGGGCGCGGAGCCATGGCCGCAATCGAGGATGTAGAGCTTGTCGACGCCGGCGGCCATCGCCGAAGACGACGCGGCGGAAGGCGCGCTGAGCGTCGCCACGCAAGCGGCGGCGGCAAGAACAGAAAGCCTCATGGTGTCCTCCCTCGGCGTTTTGCGTTCGCAGCCGGACGTATTGGACTAGCCGGCCAGCGCCGCCATAATCCGTGCCCAGCTGCGGATGCCTTTGTGGAACGATTTGAGATCGTACTTCTCGTTCGGCGAATGCACGCGGTCGTCGTCGAGCGCGAAGCCGACCAGCAGCGTATCCATGCCGAGCACCGACTTGAAATCACCGACGATCGGGATCGAGCCGCCTGCCCCGACCGTCACCGCCTTCTTACCCCACTCTTCGGCCAATGCCGCGCGCGCCTTGGCGAGCGCCGGATTGTCGAATGCGACGTCGAACGCCGGCGCGCTGGTGAAATTGCCGAACTCGACGCTGCAATCGGACGGCACCCGCGCACGCACGAAGTCGCGGAAGGCCGAGCGGATTTTCTCCGGATCCTGCGCGCCGACAAGCCGAAACGACACTTTCGCCATGGCCTTGCCGGGAATGACGGTCTTGGCGCCCTCCCCGGTATAGCCGCCGATGATGCCGTTGACCTCGGCCGTCGGCCGTGTCGAGATTTGCTCGATCAGCATGCGTCCCTCTTCGCCGGCCGGAATTTTCAGCCCGATGGGGCCGAGAAATTTCTCCGGCGTGAGACCTAAGCCGGCGAGATCTTCCTTGATATCGGCCGGCAGGTCATGAACGCCGTCGTAGAAGCCGGCAATGGCCACCGAACCGTCCGCGTTGTGCAGCGCCGAGAGAATATCGGCGAGCACATGGATGGGGTTGCGCGCCGCACCGCCGAACAGGCCCGAATGCAGATCGCGATCGGCGCAAGTCAGCCTCACCTCTTCATAGACGAGACCACGCAACGAGGTTGTGATCGAGGGTGTTTGGGCATCCCACATGCCGGTATCGCAGACTAAAGCCAGGTCGCGCTTGAGTTCGGCGGCATTGTCGCGCACGAAGCCGAACAGGTGCTTTGAGCCGCACTCCTCCTCGCCCTCCATCAGCATCGTGATGTCGAGCGGCAGCTTGCCGGTAACCGCTTTGAAGGCGCGGCAGGCCTCGATGAAGGTCATGGCCTGGCCCTTATCGTCGCAAGCGCCGCGGGCGACGATGATCTTGCGGCCGCCGGGAAGCGTCTCGATGCGCGGCTCGAATGGCGGGGTCTGCCACAGATCGAGCGGATCGACCGGCTGCACGTCGTAATGGCCGTAGAACAGCACGCGCGGCGCGTTGCCCACCAAGTTGCCGCCGCTTTGGCCCCCGCTTTGACCATTACCGCTTTTACCGATCACAACCGGGTGACCTTGGGTCGGGCGCACGCTGGTCTCAAAGCCGAGGCTCTCCAGGTCGGCCGCGACGTGCTCGGCGGCTTCCCGGCAGTGCGGTGCATAGGCCGGGTCGGTCGACACCGACTGGATCCGCAACAGCGCAAACAAACGATCGAGGCTTTGGTCGAGATCGCGGTCGACGCGATCAAGGACTGCAGGCAGAGCTTCTGACGTTGTCATATTTCACCACCTTACGCCCTCGAGCACGCTTGCGCGATCGAGCTGCCCCGCGCACCCGGGTGAGCGAGCGATCCGGGCTAATATGATTTTATAATATCCGCCGGCGCGCATTGCCACTGGCGCTCCGTGTTCGTTCATGCGTTGCAAGATTGCAACGCTCCTCCAAGTTTCGACGCCACGACGCCCGCAGAATGGCCCGATTTATCGACGCTGTCTTGTCACCTTGCGTTTGAATCTACATTATCGCCCGAACCTGCCGACAGTGCGGGGCTGGTGAGGGGCAATGGACGAATTGATCGGACGTCTGGTCGCCGACATCGGGATTGACCGAGCCGCGGCGGAAAAAGCCGTCGGCATTATTCTTGACTTCCTTGTCAAGGAGGGGCCGGCCGACAAAGTACAACCGCTCTTGGCCAAGCTCCCCGGTGCGGAAGCCTTGTTGCAGAAAGCCGCAGCTGGCGGAGGCGGCGGCCTGATGGGGGGCGGCGTGATGGGCGCCGGTATGCGCATGATGTCGGCGGGGTTGAGCATGGGGCAGGTCCAGAGCGTCGCGCGAGCGGTCCTTGCCTATGCGCGCGAGAAGGCCGGCGAGGACACGGTCGGCGAGATCGTGGCCGCAATTCCCGGTCTCGCGCAATTTGTTTGAACTACCGACGTGGGTGCGGCGACGAAGTTGCGTTGAGGCGGGGACATCGATGATCTATCCCATCACCAACATTCAAGGGATCGAAACCGGTTTCGCCAAGATTCTAAAGTCGGACGGGATTCGTACAACCGTCGGCTTGTTAAGGTCGGCGAAGACACCAAAACAGCGGCTTAAGATCGCATTGAAGACCGGCGCGCCGGAGAAACTCGTGCTCGACTGGGTGACCGCCGCCGATCGCATGCGCGTCAAGGGCGTCGGCTGCGAATATTGCGAACTGCTGCATGCTGCCGGCGTCCGAACCGCCAATGAACTCCGGTTCCGCAATCCGCAGAAACTCGCGCAGGCCATGGCGGACATCAATACCAAGCGGAAATTGGTGCGGATCCTGCCGTCGGTGAGTACCGTAGCGCGCTGGATCGAAACCGCCAAAAAGCTGCCGCCGCTGATCCGCTATTGAGCCTGGCACTTTGGCGACGCTATTGCGGCTTTCACGGCGGCTAGCGACGGCTTGACTCGCCGCCGGTGACCGCGCAAAGCGACAGCCGAGAGAGCGGCCGAGAACGGCCAAAAACACCGCCGAGGATGACCGCCAGGATGGCCAAAACAGCGGCCACGGACGCACCCCATCGCGCGATCGAACGCGCGGTTGCGGCGCCGGGCACCGCGCCCGGCGATAACGTGCTGACATGGCTGTTGGCCAAGCGTCGTCCGCTGGTGATGGGCGTGCTCAACGTCACACCGGACTCGTTTTCCGACGGCGGCCTTTTTATGCAGCCGCCGGCCGCGATCGAGCACGGCCGGCGCCTGGCCGCCGAAGGTGCCGACATTATCGATGTCGGCGCGGAGTCGACCCGGCCCTATGGCGGTGCGCATGCGGTGTCGGCCGCCGAAGAGCGTGAACGTCTTGAACCGATCCTGCCCGCTGTCGCCACCATCGGCATTCCGGTTTCCGTCGACACCATGAAGGCTGCCGTGGCGGCATGGGCGCTTGAGGCCGGCGCTTCCATCGTCAACGACGTCTGGGGTTTGCAGCGCGATCCGGACATGGCGCGCGTCGTCGCCGAGCATGGCGCGCCCATCGTCATCATGCACAATCGCGAAACCGCCGATCCTGCCATCGACATCATTGCCGACGTAGCCGAGTTCTTCTCGCGCTCGCTCGAAATCGCCTGGGCCGCGGGCATCGGCCATGACCGGATCGTGCTCGATCCCGGCATTGGCTTCGGCAAGACGGCGGAGCAGAGTCTTAGCTGTCTGGCGCGGCTCGATGCCTTTATGGCTTTCGATTTGCCGCTCCTGGTCGGCGCTTCGCGTAAGCGATTTATCAATGAGGTCCTGCCGTCGGAGCCGATGGAGCGGCTCGGCGGATCGCTTGCCGCACATCTTATCGCCGTCGAGAACGGCGCCGCCATCATCCGGACGCACGATGTCGCGCCGACGGTGCAGGCGCTCGCCATCGCCGCCGCCATCAGGCGTGCCCGATGAGCGATGCGATCTTCGTCAACGGGCTTATACTGCACGCCTATCACGGTGTGATGCAGCACGAAGCCAAAGTCGGGCAGACATTCCGGCTCGATCTCGTCCTCGATATCGACCTTGCTGCGGCCTCGCGCAGCGACAAGCTCAAGGACACCATCTCCTATGACCTGGTGGTGAAGACGGCGAGCGAAGCATTCTGCTCGCGCCGTTATCGCCTGGTCGAGGCCGCCGCCGGCGCCGTCGCCGACGCTCTTCTCGAGCTTTTCCCGCCGCTGCGTAGCGTGCGCATCACCGTCCACAAACCGCACGCACCGATCGCCGCGATTTTTACCGATGTCGGCGTCGTCGTCGAGCGGTCGCGTGAACGCAAGCGTGGGTAAGGCTGCGGTAGAGGCATTGCTCGCGCTCGGCGGCAATGTCGGCGAGGTGCGGGGAAACTTCGATCGGGCGATCGCGCTATTGTGCGACGGCACGGCCGTACGCCTTGTGGCGCGCTCGTCGGATTATCGAACGCCGCCGTGGGGCGTCACCGACCAGCCGCCTTTCGTGAACGCCGTCATTGCGGTAGCGACTTCGCTTACGCCGCACCAACTGCTCGCGCGCGCGCTTGAAGTCGAACGCGACCTCGGACGCGACCGTGCCCGTGAACGCCGCTGGGGGCCGCGCACCGTGGACATCGACCTCCTCGCCTATGACGATCTGGTTCTCCAGGACGCCGATCTGACGCTGCCACACCCGCGCCTGTTCGAGCGTGCCTTTGTCCTCCTGCCGCTCGCTGAGATCGCGGCCGACCGCGTGATCGCCGGCATCCGGGTCGGCGATGCGGCCGCTCGCGTGGATGCCGGCGGCATCGAGAAACTGGCCCCACGCTAGGGGTTACGGCGGCACGGCACTTGCACGTCATTGTGGTGTGGCCCTTTAGGGCCGCCCGTGGCATTTTGAGGCTATGACAACTCCCGAAACTTTGTCGTTTGCTGGCGATTTTGCGCCTGCGACGCGCGATGACTGGCGCAAGCTCGTTGGCGCCGTGCTCAAGGGCGCGCCGTTCGAGCGGCTGGTGAGCCGCAGCCATGACGGTCTGACCATCGAGCCGCTATATGAGCCCGCCGCCGCGCATGCCGTTGCCGGCCGCGCGCCGGGTGCCGCCTGGACGCTCTTGCAGCGCGTCGATCATCCCGACCCGGCGGCGGCCAATGCCCAGGCGCTGGACGACCTCGACAACGGCGCCGCCGGTTTGGTGCTGGTCTTCGCCGGCTCGGTGAGCGCCGATGGCTACGGCCTGCAGGCGTCGAGCGCGGCGCTGGCGCGCGTCCTTGACGGCGTTGAGCTCGACCTCATCGCCATCGACCTCAATCTCAGCCCGTCGTCGCGCCATATCATCCACGACCTGGCGGCTTTGGTGAAAAATCGCGGCATCGCGCCCGGTTCGCTCGACTTGCGTTTCAGCATCAATCCGATCGGCGGCTTTGCCGCGCTGGGAAAGAGCTCGCGCAGCTGGAACGCGATGGCGCCGGCTTTCGCGACGATGGTCGGCGCGCTTGCGGGCGCAGGATTTCGCGGGCCGTTTGCGGTCGCCGACGGACGCATCATTCACAATGCCGGCGGCTCGCCGGCACAGGAGCTAGCCTTTGCGCTCGCCAGCGGCGTTGCCTATCTTCGCGCGCTCGAGGCCTCCGGCATGGCGCTCGAAGCGGCGCGTGACGCCGTCTATTTCCGGCTGTCGGCCGACGCCGAACAATTTACCACCATGGCGAAATTCCGCGCCGCGCGAAAATTATGGGCGCGCGTCGAGACGGCCTGCGGGCTTGAGCCGAAGCCCACGATGATCACGGCCGAAACCGCGTGGCGAATGATGAGCCGGCGCGACACCTATTCCAACATGTTGCGCACGACTATCGCGGTTGCTGCCGCAGGCCTCGGCGGCGCCGACGCCATCACCGTGCTGCCGTATACCGCGCCGCTCGGCCTGCCGGATGCGTTCGCGCGCCGCGCCGCGCGCAACACCCAGCTTGTTCTCCTCGAAGAGTCGAACCTCGCCCGCGTCGCCGATCCGGCCGCAGGCTCCGGCGCGCTGGAAGCCATCACCGAACAATTGTGCGCCGCGGCGTGGCAAACGTTTCAGGAGATCGAGAAAATCGGCGGCGCCTGGGCGGCGCTGGAGGCCGGCTCGATCCAAGAGGCGGTGAGCGCGGTGCGCGCCGAACGGCAAAAAGCTTTTGCTCGCGGCAAAGATATCCTCACCGGCGCCAATGCATTTCCTAACATCCACGAAGCCGTGCCCGCGGTTCTCGACGTCGCCGCTCAGCCATCGCCGGACGACGAGCCGGCGGTCGCTAAGGCGCTGCCGCGGCTGCGTCTCGCCGAGCCGTTCGAAGCCCTGCGCGATGCATCGGACGAAATTTTCGCCAAGACCGGCGCGCGGCCGAAAATTTTCCTGGCCACGCTCGGCACGCCTGCGGACTTCACCGCGCGCGCCATGTTCGCCAAGAATTTTTTCGAAACAGGCGGCATCGAAGGCGTGAGCGGCGACGAAGACGCCTCCCCCATTTCCACAGCCTTTAAGGCATCGGGCGCAGCGCTCGCGTGTCTTTGTTCGTCGGACAAAGTCTATGAGAGTGAGGCGGCGGCGGCTGCGGTGGCGCTCAAGGCTGCCGGCGCCCGGCACATTTATCTCGCCGGCCGGCCGGGCGAACGCGAGACAGGCTTGCGGGAAGCGGGCGTGCAGTCCTTCATTTACGATGGCTGCGACCTGCTTTCGACTTTAAACGCAGCATACGGTATCTTGGACGGCACTGACCGGGGAACCGCAAAGACGGGTGGCGCATGAGCCCAGTCCCGAATTTTTCGAGAATTGCATTCGCCGACGAGCCCGGCCCCTCGCCTGCGCTCGCCGCGCCTTGGCTCACCCCTGAAGGCATCGCGGTCAAGAGCGGCTACGACGCGGCCGATCTCGATGGCCTCGACGGCCTGAACTCCTATCCCGGCATCGCGCCCTATCTGCGCGGCCCTTATCCGACCATGTACGTCACTCAGCCATGGACCATCCGGCAATATGCCGGCTTCTCGACGGCCGAGGATTCCAACGCCTTCTACCGGCGTAATCTCGCCGCCGGCCAGAAGGGCCTTTCGATCGCCTTCGATCTCGCCACCCATCGCGGCTACGATTCCGATCACCCGCGCGTCTCCGGCGACGTCGGCATGGCGGGCGTCGCCATCGACTCGATCTACGACATGCGCACGCTGTTTGCCGGCATCCCGCTCGACAAGATGTCGGTATCGATGACCATGAACGGCGCGGTGCTGCCGGTGCTGGCGCTCTATATCGTCGCCGCCGAGGAGCAAGGCGTGCCGCCGGAAAAACTCGCCGGCACCATCCAGAACGATATTCTTAAAGAGTTCATGGTGCGCAACACCTACATCTATCCGCCGAAGCCGTCGCTGCGCATCATCTCCGATATTTTCGCCTACACCTCGGCGCACATGCCGAAGTTCAATTCGATTTCGATCTCCGGCTATCACATGCAGGAGGCGGGTGCGACGGCGGATCTCGAACTCGCTTATACGCTTGCCGACGGCATCGAATATGTGCGCGCCGGCCTTGCGGTGAACCTCCTGGTCGACCGCTTCGCGCCACGGCTGTCGTTCTTCTTCGGCATCGGCATGAATTATTTCATGGAGATCGCGAAACTGCGCGCCGCGCGCGTGCTATGGGCGAAGCTGATGAAGCAGTTCGATCCGAAAGACGAGCGCTCGCTGTCGCTGCGCACCCATTGCCAGACTTCGGGCTGGTCGCTCACCGCGCAAGACGTATTCAACAATGTCACGCGCACCGCCATCGAGGCCATGGCGGCAACCCAAGGCGCGACCCAGTCGCTGCACACCAATGCGCTCGACGAGGCGCTTGCGCTGCCGACCGACTTTTCCGCCCGCATCGCCCGCAACACCCAGATCGTGCTGCAGCGCGAGAGTGGCACCACGCGCACGATCGATCCGTGGGGCGGATCGTTCTATGTCGAACGGCTGACCCACGATCTCGCCGCCAAGGCTTGGGCCCATATCAGTGAGGTCGAGGGGCTCGGCGGCATGACCCGCGCCATCGAGGCGGGCTTGCCGAAGCTGCGCATCGAAGAGGCGGCAGCCCGCACTCAGGCGCGCATCGATGCCGGCGCCCAAGCCGTGATCGGCGTCAACAAATACCGGCCGCGCAACGAAGCACCGATCGACGTGCTCAAGATCGACAACGCGGCGGTGCGGCAATTGCAGGTCGACAAGCTCGGAAGGCTCAAGCACGAACGCGATCCAAAAGCGGTCGCCTCCGCGCTCGAAACGCTGACGCGCAACGCCTCGGGCGGCAACGGCAATCTTTTGGCGTTGGCGATCGACGCCGCCCGCGCCAAGGCGACCGTCGGCGAGATTTCCATGGCGCTGGAACAAGTGTTCGGCCGCCACCGGGCCGAGATCAAGGCGATTTCCGGGGTCTACAGGCGGGAGGTCGGCATGACGGACGCCGTCGAGCGGGTGCAAAAACTCGTCGCCGAATTCGAGGAGAACGAAGGCCGCCGGCCGCGCATCCTGGTCGCCAAGATCGGCCAGGACGGCCACGACCGCGGCCAGAAGGTGATCGCATCCGCCTTCGCCGATCTCGGCTTCGACGTCGATATCGGCGCGCTATTCGCAACGCCGGCCGAAGCCGCGCGCCAGGCGGTCGAGAACGACGTCCACATCCTCGGCCTCTCCTCGCTCGCCGCCGCTCATCTCACTTCGGTGCCGGAACTGAAATCCGAGCTGACCAAACAAGGCCGCGGCGACATCATGATCGTGGTCGGCGGCGTCGTGCCGCCGCAAGACTATGAGGCGCTGAAATCGGCCGGCGCCGAGGCGATCTTCCCGCCCGGCACGGTGATCGCGGAAGCCGCCGAGGGGCTGCTCAACGCACTCAATCGGCGGCTGGGGCACTCGAAGGCTGCGGCGGAGTGAAATCGAGAGCAGGCTTGCGCGCGGTCGTCACTGCGAGAAGCGAAGCGACGAAGCAATCCAGCTCTGAGACGCAACTTCGCCGACCGAAGCTGGATCGCTTCGCTCGCAATGACGTAAGGCGTCACCCCGCGACCGTCCCCCAATTCTTCGCCAGATTCTCCGCCCCGCGTTGCGACAGGGCGAAGATCGTATAGGTCGGATTAGGCGCGCCGCTGGTCGGGAAGATGCCCGGTCCGGCGATCCAGAGATTGGGGATCTCGTGGGTCTGGCCGTAACTGTTGGTGACTGAATCCCCTGCCCCGTTGCCCATGATGGTGCCGCCCATCAGATGGATGGTCGGCATCGGGCCCTTGTTCGGCCACGCCTCCTTGGCGCCGGTCGCTTTCGCAATCGCCATGCCCTGATCAAAATTGGCGTTGAACAGCGCCACCGCCTCGTCGTTGAAGCCGTGGGTGATCTTGCCGAGCGGCATGCCGAATTCGTCTTTGTCGCTTGCCAGTTCGACGCGGTTTTCAAGGAGCGGCATCTCCTCGGCGAACGCGGTAAGGCGGGTAAAACCCGTCGCCGCGCGCTTCATGAAGGCTGCAAGCTCGGCGCCAAACAGATCGAGCCTCGCATTGGCAACGCCGCCGAGCGCGCTATAGCGCTGCGCCGTGCCGGCGACCATGAAGGTCGAGCCGAACGCGCCTTTGTCTTTGTAGGAGTTCTTGTCGTAGCGGTCGTAAGAGTAATACTGCGCGGCGATGGTGCCCATATAGGGCTGCAAATCCTCGTCGAAAAGCGCCGAAGTGTTGGACGCGAAATGCGCCAGCAAATATTTGCCGACAAGCTTGCTCGCATTGGCAAGCCCATCCGCATGTTTGCCGGCGGCCGAGTTAAGCAGCAGCCGCGGGTTCTGCGCCGCCCAGGCGGCCAGCACCACGACGGCTGCTTCCTGGACCTGTTTTTCTTTCTTGGCGTCGTAATATTCAACGCCGGTGACCTTGTTGCCGTCGGCGCTGACGAGAACGCGCGTCACCGTCGAATGCGCCCGCACTTCGGCGCCGGCCTTTTTGGCATCGCCCAGATAGGTCACGAGCGGATTGGCCAAGGCGCCGATCGGACAGCCGACATGGCACCAGCCGTCGTAGATACAGGCCGGGCGGCCTTTGTATTCGGTCGAGTTGATGCCGACGGCGCCGGGCGCAAGCCGCATGCCGACGGCCTCAAAGCCCTTTTTCCAGACCTCGCCGCCGGGAAAGGTTTTCATCGGCGGCATCGGATAGGGCTTGCCGGCAGGCCGCCAGATCTCCTCGGCCTTGGCGTCGCCCGACACCCCGATGTCGTCGGCGACTTTCTCGTAGTAGGGCGCGACGTCGGCATAATCGATCGGCCAGTCGAGCCCCTTGCCGTAAGTGCTCTTGACCTTGAAGTCGTTCGGCAACAGACGCGGGAAATTGGCGAAATAATGCAGCGCCGCGCCGCCGACGCCCCAGCCGGACTGGTAGACGTAGCCGTAGGGATTTTTGCCCTCGAATAAAAACGGCGGGCCGGCAGGTTTCACGCGCCGGCCCCAGATATCCGAGCTGATCAGATCGCTCAGCTGCCAGTCCGGCCCCGATTCAAGCAGCACGACCTTCTTGCCTGCCTTGGCGAGCACGGAGGCGAACACCGAGCCTGAGGCACCGGCGCCGACGATGACGACATCGACTTTTTCGTTGCTCATGTCACCAACTCGTGGTCGGAGCGATATGGGCCTGATAGGGCACGCCGAGGTGGGCGTAGCCGTCCATGGTGCCGTAGACCACGTCGACCGCATCGCTGCGCAACAGGAAATAGACGAAGCCCGAGCCGGGCCCTTTCCAGTTCTCCAGCTTGTTCTGCCGCATCAGGTCGATGAAGTCGTGCTGCTCGGCGGCGGCGAGCTGGGCAAAGCCGCGGCCGCCATATTTAGCTTGGCTCGCGCCGTCGACGGCACCGAGCGCAGCGCGATAGAAATTGGCGAATGGCGGACGCACGTTCATGATGCGGGCTTCGAGCAGCGCGTCTTCCGCCGGTATCGAGAGCTGCTGATCGACGAAATGGGTAATGCCGGCGTCCTTTGCGCCCGGCACCAGCGCTTCCCCCATGGCATCCAGCGTCGCCGCCTGATCGGGGTTGAGCGTTCGCAACGGAAGGTTTTGTGCGCGCGCCAAGCGCGGCGTCAGGAAAACCTCGACGCCGCCGACGGTGAAAGCGAGCGTACCAATGGCCGCGCCCTTGATGAAGGCGCGCCGCTGCATGTCGTCCATGCTTATTCCTCCCCGGAATTCTTCCTCGCGCGGATCGGCCGACGTTGAGACCGTCGTTGCGAACCGGCCGGGATTGAACGCCGAACCCGCGGCGGAATCAAGCAGCGCTGTGGCGCAATTTTTCCGGCTTACGCGAGATCACTCGGCCCGCGCCTCTTCGGGCGCAACAGGCGTCGAGGCGACGGGCACACCACGTGGCGGCGGCGGCGGTGGCGGCGGCACGCGACCGAGGGAGGTGAGGAAGGCGCGGAACTTAGGATTGGTATTGAGCGCATCGCGACCGGCCGCGATCAGCATGTCGATCTGATCCGGCGGCAGCTTGAATCGCGTCTCGACGCCGTTGAGCGCCGCCGCGCGTTGGGGACCTAAGCCTTCGAACGATAGGCGGCTGATAAAAAACTGCACGTCGTGGCAGTTCCAGCCGGGCGGTGCGCCGTATCGGCGGCGATCGGCTTCCGACAAACCGCAGCGCCAGCGCACCAGATTGTTCTTCCAGTCGTTCATGGTGCCGTCGAAGGCGGAATAGCTGCCGATCGCGCCGGATTCGGTCGCGGTGTCGGATGTTGCCATGATCAGATCGATGCCGGACGGACCAGGTATGGTCTGCGCCCATTTGCCCGACGGCGCGCGGCCGGAGTCGACGACGAGGAACAGAAAGCGTCGCAGCTTGACCGCTTCCTGCGGCGCCAGCGGCCCGAATGGCGAGTCGGAGGCAAGCCGCGCGATAGTGAAACCGGCAAGCCCGTAATTGTCGACCAGTCCGCCGTCGAGCAGCTTGACGTATTTGATCTCGCCTGAGCGATACCGCTCCAGCGCATCGGCATAGGACTTGATCAGCGGCGCGGCATTCGGATTGTCGCGCACGCGCTGCACCCAACTCGGCAACCCGACCGGGCAGCCGCCGGTATAATCCTGAATGACGATCGGCGCGAACACCACCGGAACCGCCGCCGAAGCCGCCACCGCAAGCGACACCGGATAGTTCGCCAGATCGCTGCACAGTGCGCTGAAGGTCACCGGCGCGAAGATGAATGCGGTGCGGTTATAGACGTCGGAGGCGTTGATCCAGACCCGCGGCCGCGGCTGGCGGAGCAGCTGCGCAAATGTCGCGTGATCGTAGAGATGCGCGTCAAGCCAAACCGGGAAGCCTGTGGCGTCGTTGACGCCGCCGGCAAGACCGCGCGCGATATTGCCGAGACTGAGATTGGTCGTGATCCCCTCCTCGGCATTGACCAGGAGGAAGCGCTGTTTGAAATCGGCAATGGCCGCGCGGCCTTTGAGCCCATAATAGGCCGCCAGCACCGAACCGCCGGACACGCCGGAAAGAAAGTCGAGGCGATCGAGCAGCGATATCTGACCGGTCCGGGTCGGCACGTGGGTGTCTTCGAAGCCGGTCAAAACGCCGTAGGAGAACGCCGCCGCCCGCATGCCGCCGCCGGAGAACGACAGCGCCACGACCATATCGTCGTAATTGGTTTCGACCTCGGGAGTGAGCGCGGTCTCCACCTCCGCGGGCTGGGCGGTGAGTGGCTGATTGACCGGATCGTTGTGGATAGCCGTGCAGCCGACGACCAAGGCGGCACTGGCTATGATGCCCCCGACACGGAACGCACGCTGAAACCAGGCCACAAACATTTACAAAACTTATTGGCGGCCCCCATGGCGCCGTCAAGAAGCCGTGAGCAGAGACGGAATGTAAGACTTCTTTAAGGTTAATTGAAAACGTCACCGCGGGGCAGACGCGGAGAGCGCATCGACAGGCGCGCAAACCCAAAGCGGCCATGGGAAAGTTCCCGCAGGCGTTTCGCACGAAACCCGTGCGATCCGATTCTCTTCAAAGATTCAAAGACTTATGGGAACTGCCGCACAGCGTAAGTGGCAGAAACGGCGATTTTCCGCGTGGTTTCACTCAGAATCAGGCGGAAAACCGCGTCTTTGCGTGACGGTAGCGTGACGGGCGGGCCCCTGGGTATCCGGGTACGCGGCGACAAAGGTGGATTACGGAAGCCGCGCTGGGCACACGGCAAGCATCGATGGCGCGAATTTCGCACTGTAAAAGTCCCGCGGTCCTATCAACGCCCTTTCAGATTCCCCACTAATCTCCGATACTTGCGCATCACCTCACCGATTCGTCCCCGCTATCCCCACATTTAGTGGTTGATTCAGAATTTCATACTAAGTCTTGACGGGCGCGATCGGCTTGGCCTAGCTTTATCAAGTTCGGCGCGCAGGTAACGAAGTCGGCCGGGCCCTCCAAAAAGGTCTGCGGGACAGCTTTGCGCCGCGTGCGGCGCGAGTGTGGGTTTCGCTGCCCCGACGGGTGGTCCGGGCGCCAAAACAAAACCGGCTGGTCAAGCCGGACGGCGTGGTTTCGGGCTTAAGTACAGGCTGGGTGGCAGACAGAAACAGGGGCTTTAGGCTCGGCGCGGCGGAGGTTTCTCTGTCGCGTCGCGGGGAAACTGTCGGTGTCCTATATTAAGCGGGTCTCCCCGCTGGGTCATCGACGCGAGAAACACCAGGATTTAAGGGGCACAGAATGCGGATCGAACGGCGCTACACCAAAGCAGGACAATCGCCCTACGCGGACATCGCGTTCCGTCTGACCACGAGCGAGATTCGTAATCCGGACGGTTCCGTCGTCTTCCACGCCGAGAGCGTCGAAATTCCTGAACAATGGTCGCAAGTCGCCTCCGACGTCTTGGCGCAGAAATATTTCCGCAAAGCCGGCGTGCCGTCGCGGCTCAAGAAGGTCGAGGAAGAGACCGTCCCGTCCTGGCTGTGGCGCAGCGTGGCCGACGAAACAGCGCTGCAGGCACTGCCCGAGGCCGAACGCTTCACTGGTGAAGTCTCCTCCAAGCAGGTGTTCGATAGGCTTGCCGGCACCTGGACCTATTGGGGCTGGAAGGGCGGCTATTTCTCGTCGGAAAGCGACGCGGAAGCGTTCTATGACGAGCACCGCTATATGCTGGCGATGCAGATGGTGGCGCCGAACTCGCCGCAATGGTTCAACACCGGCCTGCATTGGGCCTATGGCATCGACGGCCCGAGCCAGGGCCATTTCTACGTCGACTTCAAGACCGGCAAGCTCGTGCAATCGGCCACCGCCTACGAGCATCCGCAGCCGCATGCCTGCTTCATCCAGTCGATCTCCGACGATCTCGTCAACGAGGGCGGGATCATGGACCTGTGGGTGCGCGAGGCGCGGCTCTTCAAATACGGCTCCGGCACCGGCTCGAATTTCTCCCGCCTGCGCGGCGAAGGCGAAAAGCTAAGCGGCGGCGGCAAGTCGTCGGGTCTGATGAGCTTTCTGAAGATCGGCGACCGCGCCGCGGGCGCCATCAAATCCGGCGGCACCACGCGCCGCGCCGCCAAGATGGTGATCCTCGACGTCGATCATCCCGACGTGGAGTCGTTCATCGACTGGAAGGTGATCGAGGAGCAGAAGGTCGCCAATCTCGTCACCGGCTCGAAGATCAACCAGCGCCACCTGCGCGCGGTGTTCAAGGCCTGCGTCAATTGCCAGGGCTCCGGCGACGACTGCTTCGATCCGGAAAAGAACCCGGTGCTGCGCCGCGAGATCAAGGCGGCGCGCAAGAACCACGTGCCGGACAATTACATTCGCCGCGTCATCCAGTTCGCCCACCAGGGCTATACCGACATCAATTTCCCGACCTACGACACCGATTGGGATTCCGAAGCCTATCTCACCGTGTCCGGCCAGAATTCCAACAATACGGTGCGGATCAACGACGAGTTTCTTAAAGCGGTGGAAGCCGACCGCGATTGGGATTTGTTCTGGCGCACAAAACCCGGAAAAATCTCCAAGACCGTGAAGGCGCGGGACTTGTGGGAGAAGATCGGCTACGCCGCCTGGGCCTCGGCCGATCCGGGCCTGCAATTCCACACCACCATCAACGACTGGCACACTTGCGCAGCGTCGGGGCCGATCATCGCCTCGAATCCGTGCTCGGAATACATGTTCCTCGACGATACGGCGTGCAATCTCGCCTCGCTTAATCTTCTCTCGTTCCACAATCGGGCGCTCGAGGCGGCCGCGACCGGCGAAAAGCTGAAAAGCGAGCTCTACGACGTCGAAGGCTACGAGCACGCGGTGCGGCTGTGGACCATCGTGCTCGAAATCTCGGTGCTGATGGCGCAGTTCCCGTCGAAGGAAATCGCGCAGCGCTCCTACGACTTCCGCACGCTCGGCCTCGGCTATGCCAACGTCGGCGGGCTGTTGATGTCATCGGGCATTCCCTATGACTCCGAAGCCGGCCGCGCCATCTGCGCCTCGCTCTCCGCCATCATGACCGGCGTTTCCTATGCGACGTCGGCCGAAATGGCGGCCGAGCTCGGCCCTTTCCCGCGCTTTGCCGAGAACCGCGACTCCATGCTGCGGGTCATCCGCAACCATCGCCGCGCCGCTTACGGCGAACGCACCGGCTACGAGGCCGTCGCCACCCCGCCGGTGCCGCTCGACCACAAGCTCAATCCGGACCAGACGCTCGCCGAACACGCCAAGCGCGCCTGGGATCGCGCCCTCACGCTCGGCGAGGCGCACGGCTATCGCAATGCGCAAGCGACCGTGGTGGCGCCGACCGGCACCATCGGCCTGGTCATGGATTGCGACACCACCGGCATCGAGCCCGATTTCGCGCTGGTGAAGTTCAAGAAGCTGGCCGGCGGCGGCTACTTCAAGATCATCAACCGCGCCGTGCCGGAAGCGTTGCGCGTGCTCGGCTATAACGAGAGCGAGATCGCCGACATCGTCGCTTACGCGGTGGGTCACGGCATTCTGGCGCAAGCGCCCGCGATCAATCCCACCACGCTCAAGGCCAAGGGCTTTACGCCCGAAGCGATCGAGAAAGTGGAAAAGGCGCTGCCGACCGCGTTCGACATCAAATTCGCCTTCAACAAATGGACGCTCGGCGCCGACTTCCTGCGTGACGAGCTCGGCGTCGAGCCTGAGGATTTAGCAGCCCCGAGCTTCGACCTCCTCGCCCATCTCGGTTTCACCAAGCGCGAGATCGAGGCGGCGAACATCCACGTCTGCGGCGCCATGACGGTCGAAGGCGCGCCGCATCTGAAACCTGAGCATTACGCCGTGTTCGACTGCGCCAATCCGTGCGGCCGCACCGGCAAGCGCTATCTCTCGGTCGACAGCCACATCCGCATGCTGGCGGCGGCGCAGCCGTTCATCTCCGGCGCCATCTCCAAGACCATCAACATGCCGAACGAGGCGACGGTGGCCGACTGCAAGGCGGCCTATGTGCTGTCCTGGAAGCTCGGGCTCAAAGCGAACGCCCTTTATCGCGACGGCTCGAAGCTCTCGCAGCCGCTGCAAAGCCAGCTCATCGCCGACGGCGACGAGGAAGACGACGTCATCGAGGCCTTCCTCGACAAGCCGGCCGCAGCGCGTGCGTCTGGTTTGGCAGAAAAGATCGTCGAGAAAGTCGTCGAACGCATCGTCGTCATGCGCGATCGCGAGCGCATGCCCGACCGCCGCAAGGGCTACACCCAAAAAGCCGTGGTCGGCGGCCACAAGGTCTATCTGCGTACCGGCGAATATGACGACGGCCGGCTCGGCGAGATCTTCATCGACATGCACAAAGAGGGCGCGGCGTTGCGCTCGCTGTTGAACAACTTCGCCATCGCGGTGTCGCTCGGCCTGCAATACGGCGTGCCGCTCGACGAATATGTCGATGCCTTCACCTTCACCCGCTTCGAGCCGTCGGGCCCGGTGCAGGGCAACGACTCGATCAAATACGCCACGTCTATTCTGGACTACGTGTTCCGCGAGCTGGCCGTGTCCTACATGGAACGCTTCGACCTTGCGCACGTCGATCCGTCGGGCGAAGGCTTTGATGCGCTCGGCAAAGGCGTCGAGGAAGGCAAGCCCACCTCCGACACCCGCTTCGTGTCGAAGGGCCTCACCCGCTCGCGCACTGACCGCCTCAAAGTGATGCAAGGCGGCGGCGAAATATCATCCTCCCCTGCAGGGGGAGGACCGGCCGGTGAAACCGGCCGGGGTGGGACAGTCTCCAACGTCACTGCCCTCTCCTCGGCAAGCCCGCGCGGCGAATTCTCCGGCTCAGCCGCCCTCAAGTCCGAGCCCGAGCAAAAACTCTCGCCGGCGCAGGCGCTCGAGCAAATCAACCGCGTCGATGCCCGCGGCCACGCCAAACAAGCCGCAAACGAAAAACGCGCCGAAGCTCGCGCCAAGGGTTACGAGGGCGAGGCGTGCGGGGAATGCGGGAATTTCACTTTGGTACGCAACGGGACTTGTTTGAAGTGCGATACGTGTGGTGGGACGACGGGGTGTTCGTAAGCCTCTGACTCGTCATGGCCGGGCTTGACCCGGCCATCCACGACTTCAACGCGCGTAGGATCGGTAGAGTCCTTGCGAAACCCATCATGCAGCCTCACGAATCGAATGATGGGTATCGCTTCGCTCCACCCATCCTACAGCGAGCGTAGATGAGCGCTACTCCGCAGCCACCATTGTCGCGCGCGGTGTCACCATCGTTACGATGGCGCCGGCACTGTCTTCGGCGAAATCCGGATCGCGCTTGAGCTGTTCGAAGCTGCGCGGCGCAGGGATGGCCTCGCCATCGGCTCGCATCAGCGCGAAGTGCCCGGCCAGCGCTTCGGCAGCATTCGCCACCGCCTCCTCGAACGTATCGCCGGCCGCGATGCAGCCGGGCACATCGGGAAAGCTCACGCCGTAGCTCGTACCGTCGTCCTTGTGGACCAGTGCGATGTAGCCAGTCATCGCCATCACCGTGTTTCCTTCAAGCCCGCTTGGCGATAGATCGATCTTACGGTCTTCGGATGCAAGTCCCGGCCGAAGCGAGCGCGGAAGGATGGGTGGAGCACTTGCGATACCCATCATGCAGCCTCCCGGATAGATGATCGGTATCGCGTCGCTCCAGCCATTCTACAGCGCCCGAGAATCGCGCCGGAATCCGTAAACGAGATATGAATCCTCCGAAAAACAAAGTTTGGGACTCTTGGCCTGAGTCTCCTCCATGCTTTGCGGGCGATTCTTCCAGCGGTTTTTGGAGCCTGCGATGAACAAGTTGCTGGTGGGTGTCCTTGCGACCGCCTGCGCGGTCAATATGGCCTGCCTGTTCGGTCATCTCAGCGCGGTGGCCGGGTAGGCTTCCAGCAAGCGGCCCCGGATGGAGCCAACGGGTCGGCGCAAAGCGCCGCCCGATGACAGGCTCCGCGCAATCCGGGAACAGCATCGACGCGTCACGTCAGCATGGATGCCCGGGTCATAGGCGAGCGAAGCGACGCCGTCCTTCGGACGGCTATGCCCGGGCATGACGCCTGAGAAGGTCGCTTCAGCCTGCAAAAGTGAGCGTCAACGCCCCTCCCCTCGTCACCACCGGGCTTGACCCGGTGGTCCATGCTGAAGCGCCGCACGAAATGCAGTGCGGTCAGCGCACGATATCCTCCCACAGATCGAGCCAATCCGGATTCATCGAGCAGATCAGATCGATCTTCCACTTGCGCGACCAATGCTTGATGTTTTTCTCGCGCTGAATGGCGGCGATCGCGGTCGCGTGTTGCTCGTAATAGACGAGCATTTTCACGCGATGCTCTTTGGTGAAGCCGTCGGCCAATCCCTCGCGGTGTTCGTAGATGCGGCGGACGAGGTCGTTGGTCATGCCGACGTAGAGCGTTCCGCGTGGCCGGTTCGCCAAAATGTATATCCAAAACGTTTTCATGCTGCGTGTCAGCATGGATTGCCGGGTCAAGCCCGGCAATGACGAAATCTGAAGCGTCCCCCTCGTAACCCCGCCGAGCGTTATCGCCCGTCGTAGCGATTGCCGCCGCCGAACAAACCGCCGATCGGCGGCGGTTGCGGCGGCATCGCGGGCACGGCGGACTGCCGTCCTTCGGGGAGAGCCGCGCTGTCTTGGAACTGACGGGGAACGCGCGTTGCCGTCGCGACGCCATGATGCGTTTCGCCATTATATCTCGCGCTAGGGCCGCTGCGACGGCGGTATGCATCAGGCGCTGTTGGCCGCCCGCTTTGAGACGCGGCGTCCGCGCCATTGCCATAATAATCATAGACCGGCGCAATCCGCGCGGCCGTGGCGGCGACAGTGTTGTTCGGACGCACTTGCCGCGACAACCGCTTCGCCGGCACGGCTTTGACATCGGGCGCCGCAACTGCGCGCCGCTCAAGCGCGGCGTCGGGCGCGGCAGGGCGCGTCGCATCGTTGGCTTGCGCGTTCGGCGTTACCGCGGCTGCGGCCAGGGCCGGCGAAGGCGGCGCTGCTTGCGCTGCTACCGGCGCTGCTGGCTGCGACCGCGTCAGCGCATCCGGCCAAGGTGCGAGCCGACTTTGCACAGTTGGAGTTGGGACGGTTGGAATTGTCGGCGCCTGCGATGGCGTCGCTGGCGTGGCTGCGGACATCGTGGCCGGAACCGTGTTCGCCAGCGCTGTCGCCAAAGGGACCGCTTGGATCGGCCGAACCGGCGCGGTCGTGGCGGCTGCGCCGTGGCGGCTGGTTGCGTCGGCAATGTCCTGACGCGGCGGCACGGTTAATGTGTTGTCGATTGCAAACCCGGCGAAGCCGCCAATGGCTCCGCCGACGCCGAGCCCGACCACGATGATCGGGAGCACGTAAACGGCGCGACTAAACCATCTCGCATTTGAATCAATCGTCGGCATCGTGACGTTCCTCGGTCGGCCCCGCCCCATCTGTGACTAGGCAACGCCGGCAGTCGCCGCCACGTTCCGCCGTGATGGGTTTTGCCGCCGTGATGGGTTTTGCCGCCGTGATGGTGTCGTGCTGCGCCGCCGCAAGGTCGTGAGTTCCGCGGCTGTTGTGGCCGTCGCGAAACCAGTGGGAGCGAGCGCGCCGGGCGCTTGGCCCTGCGGCGCTAAGGCGCCGCGCCGCCTCACGCAAACGGATAGTGCGATGCGTTACGCCGTTGCGAAGCCCATCATGCAGCCTCTCGGATCGATGATGGGCTTCGCTTCGTTCTAGCCGTCCTACGAACTACGGACCCGGCGCCTCGACGACATCGACCGTTCCTCTGGACCAATCTGGCTGATCTTTCAGCACGAACGAAATTCCCACGCCAATTCGCGTCAGAAGCCGGCATAGGCGTTCAACGCTATAGGTTTCGGTACGGCCGTTGCACAGCTCCGAGACTTTTGGCTGAGGAAGTCCCATGATTTCGCCGGCTTGAGCCTGCGTCATCCGTCGTTTCCCGATCACGTCCGCTATCTTCGAAACCAGCTTGGCCTTGACAAGTTCTTCTTCGGGGTTCGGCAGACCGAGGTCGGCGAACACATTGCCGGATCCCAGCCTGCCGAGCGGCGTCGCCGTGGTGGCGCGCTTGTTACTTCGGTTCTTTTTGTTTCTTCCGTTTTTCATCGATGGCCTGCTGTCGCAACGCTCTTCGCGCGTTCAATTGCGCGATTGCCGCCTTTTTGTCCGGCTCTTGTCGTTCTATCCGTAACGCCTTGATGCGCTCTACCATCCGGTCGATGTCTTTTTGCGGGGTCGCGATTCCCTTCTTCGACTTCTTCTGGAAAGCATCAACGACGTACACCGCCTCCTCGAATTCGACCGTAGACACCGCCCGATACGTATCGCTGTCGAAGTCGGCGACGATCTCCAGAACCCTGGCGCCCCTAAACTCCTTGTTACCGCCGAGAGGTTTCGCCGCAGGCGCTTTCCCGCCAAGCTGCGCAAGCCAAAGTGCGTAGCCGAACTGGCGTTTGACCACGTCGTCGAGCGACGCGATGAATTCCTCCGTATCGCCGCGAAAAAGTGAGTTCCTTGTAGTTCTCGTCCATATATACCACTTTTGGAATACGGCAAATGGGCTCGTCTACGCTGCAAGCTCGACCCGTCCGACAAACTCAACCCCGCCTCTCGCCGAAGCGATTGACACCGGCATTGCCCGGCCAGAATATCAGCCACAGGCAAATCGCGGCGAACGGCAAACCAAACAAAATCGCATATTTTGGCCCATGCGACAGCGCCGTCCAGCCGACTTGGGCTGTGCCGACCCAAACAGTGTGATAGCCGGACAGGCCCAAATCGTGGAGGCGCCGCACGAGCAGCGAAACACTGCCGACGGCGAGAAAAATCAGTGAGCCGATGGCCACGGCAAGACCGGCCCACCACAAGGCGCGTGCGCCGTTGATAAAAAGCGGAACGCTCGCGGCGAACATCACTGCCGCCGTAATGCCGAGGGTGATGCCGCGGAGAAAGAACGGCAGCCGCGACAGCCGGCCAGTGAATGAAAGGTAGCGCTCCGTAAATTTCGTCATCAACGACGATCGCCAACCGACGCCCCAAAGAACGTAAATCTGCTTAGCGCAGTCCAGTAACACGCACAACTTTAACGATCATTTAGGCTAAGTTGCCGTCGTCTCCTCGTCCGTCCCTCCGGCACGGCTATCCAAGAGGATGCGCCTTGCGGCGCTTCACTCCCCTAGCTTTTTCGGGGAGGTTTTGGGACTGGCGCGGCAAAACTCGGACCCGCAGCCGTCGCGAGAATGCCTCGTCTTGGCAAGTGCAAATCGGCTTGCCTCACCGCAGCGGACATGGCTTAAACGGCGGCCCGTTTAATCCAAGGAGACCCGACGATGCGAGCTTTTCCGCGTGCCGTTGCCTTGATCCAGTTTGCCGTCGTTGTCGCGCTCGCCGGCTCTGCGCTGACCGTCGCTCCGGCAAGCTTGCAGCCGGCCGCGGCGCAAGCTCCGGGCGGCATCACCACCACGGAATCCGGATTGAAGATCATCGACACCAAGATCGGCACCGGGCCCTCGCCCAAGACCGGCCAGACTTGCGTCATGCATTACACCGGCTGGCTTTTCGTCAACGGCACCAAGGGCACGAAATTCGACTCATCGGTCGATCGCGGCCAGCCGTTCGAGTTTCCGATCGGCACCGGCCGCGTGATCCCCGGCTGGGACGAAGGCATCGCCACCATGAAGGTCGGCGGCAAACGCACGCTGATCATCCCGCCGGCGCTCGCCTACGGCGCCCGCGGCGCCGGCGGCGTCATCCCGCCGAACGCCACGCTGATTTTCGACGTCGAGTTGCTCGGGGTCAAATAATCGGTCTGCCGGCGCCTCTCCTGCCGCCGGCATCCGTCGCTCGGTAAGGCGAAATAAACGGCCGTTGAGGTAGACAAAGATTGCGGGGCTTGATCGCAGCAAAACCGCGAACGCAGCGCGTCTGCAGCCGCGGGTTTTTCTGTTAATCTAGATCAAGTCGGCGCGAACCTTGACGCTCTAGCCGAGAAGACGACGCATGACGCCCGCCGCACGAAGCTTGCTTGCCGAGCTCGATACCACGCTGAGCCAAGCCCCGAGTTCGTGGCGCAGCGCGGCGTTGCGCCGGATCGTCGATTTGTTTCTGGCCGGCGCTAACTCCTACAGCACCGACCACGTCGGCATCTTCGACGAGGTATTGTGCCTGCTGATCAAAAAAAGCATCGACCGCTCGCAGCTCGCCGAGCTGAGCAGCAAGCTGGCGCCTGTGGACAACGCGCCGATCAAAGTGGTCGGCACGCTGGCCCGCCACACCGACACCGCGATCAACGGCCCGATCCTCGAACAAGCCAAGGCGCTCGCCGACGAGGACATCGTCGAGATCATCGACCGCGACCGCATCGATCCGAAGCTGTTGGCGAAAATCGCTACCCGCCCCGAGCTGAGCGAAGCGGTCACCGATATCTTGCTCAAGCGCGGCGATCCGAAGATCCAGCGCGCCATCATCGCCAACCCGAAGGCCCGGATATCGGAATCCGGTTTCGCCAGGCTCGTCACCGGCGTCAACGGCGACAAAAAGTTGGCAGCCGAGATCGCGGCGCGTGCCGACCTGCCGGCGGAGCTGCGAATCTGGCTCGATAAGACGTTGAGCCAATAGCTGAAAAAAAGGGGTCGCTTTAGCGGCCGCGGCGGTTATCATGGGCTCAGGAGCCCGTCCGTGACCCGCAGCAACACGCTCTATCTTATCCTCGGCGCGCTGGTGATCGCCGTCGCCGTGCTCAGCTACCAACTTTATCAGGATCGCCATCCGCCGCCGCCGCAAGGCGTGCATATCGATCTCGGCCCCAACGGGCTGTCGATCCAAGGCAAATAGCCTCAAGGCAAAAGAAGCCGGAAGCGAAAAGTTGCTGCGCCGCACGCCGGCGCGCTGCCGACACGCTTTTTTTCAAAACGTCTTGAACTCCGGAACGCCAAGCCTGGTGGCGGGTTATCCCATGCATTTCCTCGCCGAGAGATTTTACGATGAACCGACGGGACCAGGAACTTTTGGACAAGCAGCTCGGCCATCTCGCCGTTGCGCCGCGCAGCGACGGCGTATTGCTGCTGGCCGTGCTGGCGGTGTTTTTCGTTGGCATGACACTGGGCGGTTTCCTCTACGCCTATACCGATGAGCCGCCGCTGCGCGTCGCCACCAATGACGCAACACCTGCTCTTCCGCAGGGCCTGCCGCATGTGAGGTGGCAATAGCAGCCGACAGCCGCGGCCAACCCGCCGCTATTCCTCGGGTTCGGTCGTGAAAAACAGCGGATAGCCCTTGGCCTTGCCGAGCTCGGTGGCTTCCTTCGCCTTGGTCTCGGCGACGTCGCGGGTATAAACCGCGATGACACAGGCGCCGCGCTGATGCGCCGTCAGCATCACGCGGTAGGCCTGATCCTCGTTCATGCGAAACACCGCTTTGAGCACCTGGACGACGAATTCGCGCGGCGTAAAATCGTCGTTGAGCAGGATCACCTTGTAGAGCGGCGGCCGGTGCGTCTTGGTGCGCGTTTTGGTGCGCGGCTTGACGACGGTTTTGCTCATCGCGGATCCGACGGGTTCGAGAGCTCGGCGCAAACTTTAGCCCGAAGCCGATCGCCTGATGGTCACCCGGGCGTATTCAACACGATATCGGCGGCATATTCATCAGCGGCATATTCATCATCGGCATCTGTCGCGGGCCGGCGACCGCTTACGGCCGCCGCAACGGGAACCGGCCGAACCATATAGCGTTGACCAGCGTTCCTGTGCAAAAATCATCGTGGCAAAATCATTGCGAGGGTCGCTATGCACATTCTTGAGGTCATCATCATTGGCTTTGTCGCCGGAATCATCGCGCGCCTCCTGGCGCCCGGTTCCAACAATCCGGCGGGGTTTATTCTCACCACGCTGCTCGGCATCGCCGGCGCTTTCGTCGCAACGTTTATTGGCCAGGAAATCGGCTGGTACGGACCGGATCAGGGCGCAGGCCTGATCGGCGCTGTGGTCGGGGCGCTGATCGTGCTGTTCATCTGGCACCGGCTGGTGTCGTCGCGCGTTATATCCGACCCCGGAAGCCGACGCTGGCTGTAGACCGCGTCATCACGCGGCGCGGCGCCCGGCGTTCGACCACGACCGTGCGCGGCACACCGGCGCGGCTGGCGATGGTGAACTGGCTCGTCTCTTTGCGCTGCCCCATCCGCAGCACCGCGCTTCGCGCCTGTTCGGCGGTGACTGGCATCAGCGACATCACGATCTCAACCTGGCCGTCGACGTCGTCGGCGAGACCTTGCGCCGCCAGCACCGCGTCCTCGATCGTGGGCGGGTCGCGCCGGACCCGGCGCCGACCGTCTTTGGTATCCCATACCTCGCTCATGTCGCACCTTTCATTCCCGCCCAATGCTCGGCCGCTCCCTAGCCTTTTTGGCGTTTGAGTCCAGATTATCAGGTATTTACCGCGCTGCAGCAAGCATTTTGTGCGGTGCACTCACAGTAAAATATAGAGCAGCGAAATCGAGCTGTGAATGCGCGTAAATACCTGCGTCGCGGCGCACCCCATCCGCCGTGCCATTAACCCTACACAGTGGCGATTGAAGCGTTCTGCCGAGCGCGCTAGCGCTTCGGCATCTCGCTGAAAAGCACGCCGCCTTTGGCCTTCGAGGTCCTCGCGGTCTCGACCAGCGACACCGTGACCTGCTCAGCCGTCGTTCCGGCATTCTTGACGACGGCGTCGGTGATGTCTTTGACGAGGCCGCGTTTCTGCTCGATCGTGCGGCCCTCCAAAATATAAACGACGACTTCCGGCATTGATCGTTCTCCTTTTGCGGACGCCCGGGCCGCGCGCAACACGGCCTCGCCGACCAGCCGTGCCTCTAAGCCATGATCCGATTCAATCTGCTTGAATGGGGGCCTAGAGTCCCCGGGTCGACGTTCCGGCGCTGAACAAATTCCGCAGCACCGATCCAAGGCCTGGCTTCGTCTTGGTCTTGGTGTCCACCGGGTTCGCTCCGGCCGTTGCGTGCTTGGTCTTCTTTTGCGGTGGTACCCGTTCCGGCTCGATGATCGGCGTATCGGTCAGGTCGGAGCTGACGGCCTCGCTCACGGGCGGAGCCGCGGACAACGCCGCAATCCCTGACACCGCAATCCCTGACACCGGCGGCGTTGCAGGCGGCGGATTAACTTCGCTTGTGACCAAGTTTTCGCTCGGCGCATTGGTCGCCGCTGATTGCGTCGCGAGGGCCGGCGACGGAGGCCTCTGGGCCTGAAGTTGCGGCGCGAGCAGTTGGGGTGCGACTTGCACCGGCGTCTGGGTCGTCGCTTTTGCCGGGATCTGCGGCTGCGCGGTCGCCGTGACTTCGGCGTTCGCGGGTACGCCGCCGCTCACCGATACTTTCGCCGCTGTCACGCTAGGTGACGCGACAGGCGCGGCAGCCAGCGGCGTGGCAGTGGTCGGCGGCATCGCCGTGGCGGGAGCGGCTTGCGCACTGGTCACGATCGGGTGGGCTGCAACCGCCGTCTTATCGCCTTGGGCCGCCGGACGCTCGACCAACGACAACACGACGGCGGCGCCTGCTGTCGCGCCTACAGCGGTGGCCACGAGCACAACGCGGACGGTGCGCATAAAGCTCGGCACAGGAGCCAAATAGCCCCATTCCGGACTGAAATTACCCGCCGAACGCATCCCAACCTCCACGGCAGAACAGGCGACGAAGTACGCCCCTAAAGGCCTCAAACTACAGCCAAACTTGCGGATGCAACAAGCGACCTGACTCGTGGCCCTGAGTTAGCAGAACCCCTTGCCACGGCGCCGGTTCCCCAGGTGCGGCAATCTAGGCTTACCCACGACGATTGGACCCGGCAAGCCGCGGAATGTGTGAAAAGCGGGGGCTGTTGCCAAAAGGCATCAGGGACGTGGCCGAACGGCGCCAACGTACGACCGGACGGAGCCGGGAGAGGGCCGTTATGCACAGTCGATCCACATTCACGGCCGTCTCCAGTCATCGCTGCGCCCTTCGCCGCCGCCGTGCCGGGGGTTTTACGAGTCAGAGCTGAACTGGCGCCCGCTGACCGCCGGGCCGGTGATGCGCTCGCCGACCGAGGCGAACATATCTCCGATCACGCCGACGACGTGGCGTGTCGCCGCGACCACGTGATCCTTGAGATCGAGAGTCTTGGCGAGAAGCGAGTTCGGGTCGCGCGCCAGCCGGCCGGCGGACGCCGCGTCGTCCGGTGTCGTGTTCTGTTGCGCCTGTGCGATCACGAGCGGCGCGTGCGGAACAGTCACCGCCGCAACAGCAACGGCCGGGACCACCTTGGCGCGCGGTGCGGGGGATTTCGACGCCACGCTCGCGGCGAGGCGCCGTGCCGAGGCTTCCAGCGCCAGTCTTGCATCCAACCTGGCATCCACCCTCGCATCCGCGGGTTTGAGGTCCGCCGGTTGGGCGTCCGCCGCATCGCGCTCGTCGGCATCCTCGGCCGCCTGCCGACTTTTCTCGGCCGCAATCTGAGTCTTGAGATAATCGATGATCATGGCGTGCTCGTCGCGCACCAGCGCCATCATCTCGGCGGACGCCGGCGTGACCTGGACCGCGACCGGCCGCGACGCCGTGGTGAAGCCGAGTTGGTAATGGGTGAGCAGGTAGCCGCCGATCAGGCTTGCCAACGCCGCGGGCATGACGTCGAGCACGAATTTGCCGAGGAAGCGCACGAGGACCGGCATCGTAGGCCGCACCAGCCAATTCCGTGGCACGATCGCGCGCTGTTCGATGATCCCGCTCGGTTGCATGACCCGCTCTCCGATTTTCAAACGCCCGATTGAATTTCAAACATCTGTTCTGGGCGGCCGCTGGCCGGGAACAAGGAATTTTTGCGGCATTCCCCTGATTTTCTCGAGCCCGGGACCGGCAAATCGAGCCGTCAAGGATGCCCGCCGAGCCCGCCGATGACCCAGCGGCCGATCAGCTCCGCCAGCCAGCCGACCGCGTCCTCGTCGACTACAAGCCCGATCGGCGGTTGCGCCAACTGCTCGCGATTGCGCAGGAACACGTTGCATTGGCCGATCAACCAGATCGACGCCACCATCAGCGTGCGGTGGTCCGCCTCGGGCAAAAACCGGCGTACCAGATCGGCCGAAAGCCCCATGAAGGGCGCCGCCTCCTCGCTCAAGAGGCTGCGAAACACCGGCGTCGGACGCACTGTCTCCCAGTTGAAAATCCGCATGTGGCGGCTGTATTCGTCGCGCGCCATCAGCGGATGCAGCTGACGGCGGATGAACTCCGTCAACGCCTGTTCGCGCGACATGGCGCCCAATTCCTGCGCGTGCTTAAGCTGATTCTCGGTCAGCGCCCGGAACGCCGCCCGCAGCACTTCACGGTAAAGCCCGTCCTTGCCGTCGAAGTGGTAGTTGATGGCGGCCTGGTTGACGCGCGCCTTGGTGACGATGGCGCGGACGCTGGTGCCATCATAGCCGCGCTCGGCGAATAGCCGTTCGGCCGCCTTCATGATCCGTTCGCGGGTGACCTCGGAGGGTCGCGTCATGGCCTGACTGCTCGCGGTAAACTTGCTCGTTTTCTCATTTTCAAACCATCGTTTGAATTTCAAAATAGGTGTTCGACGGCCCCATTGCAATTGGCGGTTTGCCGCACGGCGGCAGCGCTGCCTTCATCCCGGAACCGCGGCGTCCGCCTGTACGCAGTTACCCGGCCATATTATGCTGGAGTCATTGCGCTCCAGGCCGGGCCAATCATCGATCGGGAAGGAACGTCATGAACCAGCAACGGCTGCCGACCGACATCGTCGGCCTGTCCAAAGTCATGCCGCCGTTGTCGCGGCGCGGCTTCATGTCGAGCTCGGCAGCCGCGGCCGCGGGCTATACGTTGGCCGCCGGTCCGGTGCGCGCCGACGTCATCCATACCGACAGCGCTGGGCTCGATGCCGGTGATACCAAAATCAAGGTGTCGGACGGGGAGTTGCCGATCTATTACGCGCGGCCGGCAGGCGTAGCGCATCCGCCCATCATTCTCGTCGCCATGGAGATTTTCGGGCTCCACGAATATATCAAGGATGTCACACGACGGCTCGCCCATCTCGGTGCTTTGGCGGTGGCTCCGGATTACTATTTCCGCGACGGCGTCGATCTTACGAAGATCGACGACATCCAAAAGCTGCTCCCCATCGTCAATACCAAGACCGATACGGAGCTTTTTTCCGATCTCGACGCCACCGTGGCGTGGGCGAAGGCCCAGGGCGGCGACGGCAATCGGCTCGGCATCATGGGCTATTGCCGCGGCGGCCGCACGGTCTGGCATTATTCATCGCACAATCCTGATCTCAAGGCCGGCGTCGCCTTCTACGGCACGTTGATCGACAAAAACGACGCCGCGCCGAAAAGCTCAATCGAGCTCGCGCCCGACATCAAGGAGCCGGTGCTCGGCCTCTACGGCGCGGAGGATGCCGGCATCAAGGTCGAACAGGTCGAGGCGATGGAAGCCGCGCTGAAGGCCGATGGCAAGACCGCGGAATTCCACGTCTATCCCGGCGCGCCGCACGGCTTTCACGCTGATTATCGCCCGAGCTATCGCAAGGAAGCGGCCGAGGACGCCTGGAACCGGATGATCGGTTGGTTCAAGAAATATAATGTCTTGAGCTGACCGCAATGGCTTCGGTCGCCGCCGACAAACGCTGACAACGGGGCCCGCATGGCGCGTATCGAAGACGTCAAACGCGAAGAGCTCACAGCGCGCCAGGTCCAGCTCTACGACGACATCATGCGCAACCGTCCGCGCAGCAAGCTGAGCGGACCGTTCTCGGTGTGGATTCACACGCCCGATATCTGTGAACCCGTCGATGCCTTGACCAATTGCTTTCGCTTCCACCACAAGCTCGACCAGCGGCTGATCGAATTGATCATCTTGATGATGTGCCGCGATGCCACGGTGAAATATGCCTGGTCGGCGCACGCACCGCTCGCTCTCAAGGCCGGCCTCGCCGCGGAAACGCTCGATGCCATCCGCGCACGCAAACGCCCGGACTTCGAACGCGACGATGAGCGTTTGATCTACGATCTGATCAGCGAACTGCTTGCGACCAAGAGCTTGAGCGCTACAAGTTTCGAACGCGCCGAGGCCGCATTCGGACGCGAGGGCGTCATCGAAGCGGTGAGCTGCGCCGGCTTCTACGGCATGGTCGGGCTACTGATCAACGCGTTCGATATTCCGCCTCAGACGGACGACGTGCTGACCTAGTCGGAGCATTCGCACGGCAGCTCAGGACACCCTGCACTGCTGTTGCTCCAGCATGATGCGGCCACGCGACGTCAACGTCACGGCGCGATCGGTATCGTTCTCGATCCGCACCAGGCCGCCGATGATCGCGTCCTCCCACACCGAGAGCCGCGGACATGTGCTGCGCCACGCCTCCATTGTCTGCGCGTAACTGCGCGGCCGATCTGCCACCCAGGCGAGGAATTGCAGCATGATCAAGCTTGACGATTCGGGCATCGCGGCTTCCCTGCCTTGAAGTATACGTCGCAATCCCGAAAAACGCAGCCTCATCGATTAGGCCGATCCGGCAAGGAACCAAAAGCGCGAAAACCGCGTTATTCGCCGCAGATCCGCGGCTCCAGACGCAAAAACGATTGTGCGCGCCAGAGAAAAGTGAGATCAATTCAATCGGAAGCGTACGCTCAATGATTTCAACGCGAGGATTTTCATGGCCATCCTCATCAGCATCCTGATCACCTTTCTTGTCGTCATCCTGGTCCTTTACCTCGTCAACATGCTGCCGATCGACGGCCGCGCCAAACAGATCGTGCGCGTCATCGTGATCGTTATCGGCATCTTGTCGTTGTTGCGTTATCTCGCGGTCTTTTAACGCCGGCATCGCCGCCTTGCGCCGCATCGAGGGCTACGTCATCGTTTCCGCCGACGGCATGATCGCCGACGGCAGAGGCGAAATGCCGGATGCGATCCGCAATGACGCCGATCAGCGCTTCTTCCAGGAAAACCTCGACCGCGCCGCCGTGGTGGTGCACGGCCGTCACTCCCACGAAGGCGGCCCGCGCGCCGCGGCCCGCAAGCGGCTCGTCGTCACCCGACAGATCGCAACGCTCGCGCCGGATCCCGCGCATACCCAAGGACTGTTATGGAATCCGCTCGGCGCGACGCTCGAGGAAGCCCTCGAAGCCATCGACGCCGGCGACGGCACGGTCGCCGTCATTGGCGGACCTGACGTGTTCAGCCTGTTTTTGCCACTCTACGATGCCTTCAACCTGTCGTGCGCCAGCCGTGCGAAGATCCCGGGTGGGCTGCCGGTCTTCACCGAAGTCGGGCCCAATGCGACGCCGGAGGACGTCCTGAGAAGTCGCGGATTGCATCCCGGCCCGCGCCGCGAACTCGATGCGGCCGCGGGTGTCTCGGTGGTGACATGGCTCCGCGCTTAGCCCTCTCCTCGTCTGCTGCACGGAGCGCCGAGCGCTTATTTGGGAATCTGGACCAGCTCTTTGACTTGGTCCGGCGTGAGCGGCGCGGCGAGGAATTTTTGCGCCACCGCGTCCGCCATGACGCCGTCTAGATCTTTGACCTGATCGGTCTCGACGGCATCCTTCGGGATCAGTTTTAGCACCCGCTGCACGATACTCGTCGGCACGCCGGAATATTCACTGTAGATTTTCAGCGCGTCGGGACTGGAATACATCCAGTCGATCGTTTCCCGGTAAGCCAGCATGAAGCGGCCAAGCGCATCGCGCTTGTTTTGCAATGTCTGCGCACCGGTTAGGTTGACGCGAACCGCGCGGTTGCGCAACGCAGCGACGTCGTTGCCGGTGGCGATGATGCGTGTCTTGCCGCCCTCGACCAAATCGAGGCCGAATGGCGCTGCGCCGAACCCGACGTCGACTTGACCGGTCATAGTTTGCGTGATGGTCGCCGCGATGTTTCCGGTCGGTTGCGGCTTGGCGGTGAGGTGGAATTGCGCGATCAGCGCCAGAACCGCGGCGTTACTGGAGGACCCGACGGCCGAGAACGCGATGGTCTTGCTGTTGAAATCCTGGATGGTGTGGATCGGCGAGTCCGCCGGAACGTACCAATAAAGGTCCGGCGCTCCGGTCATCTCGCTCGAAAGAATGCGGATTGGCGCGCCTTTGGCGAAGGTGCCGATCGCAGCCGACACGCCAGACGCGGCGGCAACATCGATGCTGCCACCGATCAGGGCTTGGATCGATTCGGGGCCGGCTGAGGTATAGAGAATATCGAGATCGAGGCCGTGCTTTTTGAAGAAGCCGCCGCGCTGGCCGAGTTCGGCGATGCCGGCGTCCCATGATCCGCGCTGTGGCAGCGCCACCTTGAGCGTATCGTCGGCGGCGGCAAAGCGACAGCTGTTCAAATACGATATGCCCGCGAGCGCCGAAACGGCGACGGCGAGAATGACGAAACGACGCATGATCTCCTCCCGACGATGACGGCCCAAAGATGACGTTGGACTTGCGCCTTAGGCTTGCCGCCTTCGACTTGCGGCCTATTATTATGGCCACATGACTTTACGCTCGGGCTCCGACAGTTCAACTCGCGTGGTTGCGCTTGATTACGAGGTGGCGCAGGAGCAAGCCTCCGCGCTCGGCCGCTCCGGGCGCGCGCTGGAAGCGGCGCTCAAAGCGTTGTTCGAATACGACCGCGACCCGGCCGCGGATCGCTTGGCGCGGGCCAAGCTTGTCCAGGACGCAAGCGATGCGCTGTGGCGCTACATCGTGCAGCGGGAATGCTGCGGACTGCGCGACCCGCGGCCCGTGATCCGCGACTATCGTATCCCCGCCGAGGTGCAGAACCGGATGGGCGTTTTCGCCGGGCGCACCGCGTCGTTAGCGACTTCTTAACTTTTTGCGAACCGGCAATGACCGGGCGGCCGGCAAGGCTTTCTTCACCGTTCCGAATGCATTGTTATCGAGGATTCAACGGCGCGGCGGCGTCCGGAGTTGTAATGCGTACCCTCCCTCTGCTTGACGAACTCGAAGCCGCGCTTGCCTCCGGCAATATCGGGCGCCGGATCGAAATCCTGACCCGCATTACCGATCTCTTCGTCAGCGGCGCCGAGCACTATTCCGAAGACCAAATCGGCGTGTTCGACGATGTCATCGCCCGCCTCGTCAATACCATCGAGGCCAAGGCGCGCGCCAAGCTCGCCGACCGTTTGGCGCCTATACCGAATGCGCCTTCGAACGTGATCCACCTGCTCGCCTTCGATGACGACATTGAAGTCGCCCGCCCGGTGCTGACGCAGTCGGACCGCCTTGACGATCGCGGCCTTTTGGCCAGCGCCGGAACCAAGAGCCAACAGCACCTGTTCGCCATTTCGCAGCGTAAATCGCTCAGCGAGGCGGTGACGGACGTATTGGTGGAACGCGGCGATCGCGACGTGGTCCATTCGGTGGCGACGAATATCGGGGCGCGTTTCTCCGATGCCGGTTTCCGCATGCTGGTCAATCGCTCGAGCGATGACGATATCCTCGCCACCGCGGTGGGTCTGCGGTCCGACATTCCGCGGCCGCATTTTCTGCTGCTGTTGGAGAAGGCATCAAGCGAGGTGCGATCGCGGCTTTGCGCAGAGAATCCACAAGCCGGAACCGCCATCGAGGGCGTCGCCGCCGAGGTCGTCGGCGGCATCCGCACCGAAGTGCTCAATGCCTCGCCGGACTTTGCTGCCGCACAAGCGGCCGTGGAGCGGCAAAATCGCATCCGGCGGATTGGCGAAACCGAAATCTATCAATATGCGCGCGAGCGAAAATTCGAGGAGACCGCGATTGCGCTGTCGCTGATGTGCGACACCCCGATCGATGTGGTCGAACGCGCCTTACTCGATCCGGGCGCCGAGATCGTACTTATTCTCGCCAAGGTCGCGGGACTATCTTCGACGACGACCAAGGCGATCCTGCTGCTACGCGCGGCCGACCGCGGCATGTCGGCAAAGGACCTCGATCAGGCGCTGTCGAGCTTCAACCGATTGCACACCGACACCGCCAGGCGCGTGCTGGGCTTCTTCCGCACCCGGGTCAAAAAGCCGGTGGAACCGGTGATTACGCCTGCCGTTGCCGTTAATGGCTGATGCGCTGAGCCTCCGGCACAGCATAGAACATTCGCGTGCAAAACACCGAACCGCAATCGCGCGGTGCGCTCGGCTGCGATCGATCGCGGCATATGCCATCACGATCGATTCAAATTGTCGTGCGCCGCAGCGTCTGCCTGTCGTGCGATGGAACGCAATCGTGACGAAGCATTAAAGGTTTTCTTGCAGAATCTCCTTGACTCCGTGCTGATTGCATTTATGTGGGGAACAAGCCGCTTGTTGGTCGGTTCGTGTGGACTGATCGGGCGGCTTTCGCTTTCCGTGGCGCCGGCTCGCCGGCATCTCGGGTTCTTATCTCTGGTTGGGGAGGACGGCATGAGCCAGAACGCCCTCTTGCGATCGGTGAAGGGCTTGGGGATCCCAGATTTGGGGATCCCAGGTACCGCCCGAACGGAAGATAAAAAGATCAAAAACAAACTGAAAGTGGCGGTCCCGGCGCCGGAAGAAGCCGGCCAAGATTTTGCCAGCCAAGAGTTTGCCAGCCAAGAATTCGCCAGCAAGGATCATTTTGCCGTTCGCAAGGGCGTTCGCTGCGCCGGCGTGCATCTGATCATCGACCTGCACGGCGCCAAGCGGCTCAATGACATCGAGCACATCGAGGCGACGTTGCGGCGCTGCGTCGCTGCCGCACGCGCGACGCTGTTGCATATTCACCTGCATCACTTTCAGCCGGGCGGGGTGTCCGGCGTGGCGGTGCTGGCGGAGAGCCACATCTCCATCCACACATGGCCGGAAGCCGGCTATGCCGCGCTCGACGTCTTCATGTGCGGAACCGCCGAGCCGGACAAGTGCATCCCAGTGCTGCGCGAGGCCTTTGCCGCGGAGCGCGTCGGCGTGAATGAGCTCTTGCGTGGGCAAACCGCCTGAGCCCGGCGCCGATTGATCGACAAGGTTTGAGCGGCCGGGCGGAGTCCCGGCCGTTTCCGTATTGGGGGCAGTGATGGCGGAAAAAAAGCCGACGGCAACGAAACGGCCGGAAAAACGCTGGATTGCCGAGACGCTGTTCGACGACCTCGGCTTCCGTATGACCTTTCAGGTCGAGCGGGTACTCTATGAGTTGCAGACCGAACACCAGCATCTTGTGCTGTTCGAGCAGCCGTTCTTTGGCAAAATGCTCATGCTCGACGGCGCGACGCAAATCTCCAAGAAAGACGAGTTCATCTACCAGGAGATGATGTCGCACGTGCCGCTGTTTGCGCACGGCAACCCCCGCGACGTGCTCATCGTCGGCGGCGGCGATTGCGGCATTGCCGAAGAGGTGCTCAAGCACAAGACCGTCGAACGCCTCACCCAGGTCGAGATCGATCCCAAGGTGATCGAGTTCGCCAAGGAGCATTTCCCCGAATTCACCACCCCGGTGTTCGCAGACAAACGCTTCAAATCCATCATCGGCGATGGCGCAAAATATGTCGCCAAGACGGAGCGCCGCTTCGACGTCATTATTGTGGATTCGACCGATCCGCAGGGACCTGGAAAAATCCTGTTCGGCCAGAAATTCTATGCAGGCTGTCGGCGCTGTCTCAAAAAGGGCGGCGTATTGGTGACGCAGAACGGCGTACCGTTCTTCCAGAAGAGCGAGCTGACGTCGAGCATATCGAAGTTGCGGCGGCTATTCGCGGGCGCCACATGCTACATTGCCGCGATCCCAATCTATATCGGTGGCCACATGGCCATGGCCATGGCGAGCGATAACAAACGGCTGTGGCGGCAGCCGGTGCACACGATCGCGCAACGCTATCGCAAGGCCGGCAGCTTCAAGACGATGTATTGGACGCCTGAGGTCCAGGTCGCTGCCTTCGCGCAACCGCGGTTCATCGCCGAGGCGGTGGCGAAGGCTGCCAAGCCGAAACGGAGCGGACGCCGCTAACGCACGGCCGGCCATACAGATCGCGACGGTCACATTGATGTAACCGTGGGCCTATGCCGGCATGGTCGCAGTGGGCAGCATGCCACCATTCGCGTTATCTCTAAAACCGACTAGAATATGCTCCCAGTGAATGGTGATTGGGAGGACAACAACATGAAGCTTTATATGCATCCGGTGTCGATGACGAGCCGGCCGGTCCGGCTGTTCATCGCCGAGAACAAAATTCCGGTCGACGAAGTCGTGGTCGATCTTTTCACAGGCGAGCAATACCAACCGCCCTATACGGAATTAAATCCAAATAGTCTGGTGCCGATGATCGAGGACGGTGATTTGCGGCTGACCGAAAGCTCGGCGATCCTCAAATATCTCGCCGACAAGATCGGCTCGCCCGCCTATCCGAAGGATTTGAAACAGCGCGCCAAGGTCAACGAGATCATGGACTGGCTCAACACCAATTTTTATCGCGAATGGGCCTACAATCTCGCCTATCCGCAGCTATTCCCGCATCTCAAGCGGCGCAGCGACGAAGCGCAGGCGGCTACGCTTGAGTTCGGCCAGCAAAACGCCAAGCGCTGGCTGCAAATCCTCAACGACCATTGGATCGGGCCGAACAAACAATATCTGTGCGGCAATGATATTACGATCGCCGACTATTTCGGCGCCGCGCTGGTCACGCTCGGCGAAGTCATCCGCTGCAACTTTAAGGCCTATCCGAACGTCGAACGTTGGCTCAACAACGTAAAAAAGCTGCCGAGCTGGCCCAAGGTCAACGAGGTATTCTATGGCCTCGTCGATTCCGTTAAGGACCAGCAGTTCCACGCCGTTTAACATCGACAAAAGCCGTCATTCCGGGCCGCACGACGCGGCTCCGGAGTGACGGCAAGCCAGAACGAAGGAGTGCGCCATGAGCTTCTTCCCCGGTAAAGACCCGACGCTGGGCGACGCCCGTTCGAGCGACGCCGTCGCTCATATCATCGTGCCGCGCACGGTCGATCTCGGCGGCTTCCAGGTGCACCGCGCCTTGCCCTCGGGACAGTCGCGCATGGTCGGGCCGTTCATCTTCTTCGACCATTTCGGGCCGGCGGTGTTTCGCGCCGGCGACGGCGTCGATGTGCGGCCGCATCCGCATATCGGACTTGCCACCGTCACCTATCTGTTCGACGGCGAGATCGTGCATCGCGACAGCCTCGGCACCGCGCTGCCGATCCGGCCCGGCGCCGTCAATTGGATGACCGCCGGACGCGGCATCGTGCATTCCGAACGCACCGCCGCCGATCACCGCGACGGCGGCGAGCCGCTGCACGGTTTGCAATTATGGGTCGCCTTGCCGGTCAAGGACGAGGAGACCGCGCCGGCTTTTGCGCACACCACCGCGGCCGACATTCCCGAACTGCGCGACGACGGACTTAAACTGCGCGTCGTCGCCGGCGCGTTGCACGGCCTGCGTTCGCCGGTGGTGACCTCCTGGGATACGCTGTTCGCCGAGGCGCATCTCAAACCCGGCACCATTTTGCCGCTCGATGCCGAGCACGAGGAACGTGCGGTCTATGTCATATCGGGCGAGATCGAGATCGGCGGCGACCGTTATGGGCCGGAAAAGCTGTTGATCCTCAAGCCCGGCGACCGCGTCACGGTGAAGGCGGTGAGCGACGCCCATGTCATCGCGGTTGGCGGCGCCGCCATGGACGGGCCGCGCCATATCTGGTGGAATTTCGTCTCCTCGCGCAAGGAGCGCATCGAAGCGGCGAAGGCCGATTGGAAAGCCGGCCGCTTCGATAGCGTGCCCGGCGATACCGCCGAGTTCATCCCGCTGCCGGAATCGTGATGCTCTAAACGCCGATCGCCGCTTTGATGCGTTCGGCGGAAATCGGCAGATCGCGGAAACGATGACCGGTCGCGTCCGCAACGGCATTGGCCACTGCCGCCGCAGCCGGCCCCTGCCCGGCCTCGCCGCTGCCCAAAAACGGCATGCCCGGCCGATTGATGATGTGGACCTCCATTTCATCGGGCACCGCACTAAAGCGCAGCACCGGATAGCTCGCCCAGTCGACGCTGGTGATCCGCTGGTCGTCGAAGCTGACGTTTTCATATAACGTCCAGCTCATCGATTGCAGAATGGCGCCTTCGATCTGATTGGCGATGCCGTCGGCATTGACCACCTGGCCGGAGTCTACCGCAGCGACGGCGCGCAGCATCCGCGCCCGCCCGCTGTCGCGCTCGACTTCGACCTCGCAGGCGATGGCGCAATAGGCGGCAAGATTCTTGTAGCGCGCGAAGGCAAAGCCATAGCCGTGGCCCGACACGCCGGCGCGCGGTCGGTTCGACCAGCCGAAACGCTCGGCCGCGGTGGCGACCACGTCGCGCGCGCGCGGATCGGTAAGATGCCTGAGCCGGAACGCGACCGGATCGGCGCCGGCGTTGCCGGCGAGTTCGTCCATGAAGCTTTCGATGGCGAAGATATTCATGTAAGCGCCGAGCGCGCGCAACGCCGATACCCGCACCGGCATGTCAGGGAGAAAATGAGAGATCACGCGCGCGCTCGGGAATTTATAGAGCGGGATGGAATTGCGATCGCCGCCGCCTTCCGGCATTGGAATGGGCTTTGGCGCCGGCTCGGGAAACGGCTCGGCCAGATAACGCGCCGCAAGGAGCGAGCCAGCGCTTCCCGGTCGCATCGAATGCGTATTGCTCCAGACTCCATAGTTCCAATCGACGATGCTGCCGCCATCGTCCAGAGCGGCGCTGACCTTGACCAGCATCGCCGGACCGTACGGCTCCCAGGCGTGCTCCTGCTCGCGCGTCCATTGCACGCGCACCGGCCGACCCGGCATGGCGCGCGCCAGCAACGCGGCGTCGCCCGCGGCGTCGTCGGCGCCGTTATGACCGTAACAGCCTGAGCCTTCGGCATGGATACAGCGAACCTTCTCCTTCGGCATGCGCAGCATCTCGGCAATCGCATCGCGGTCCGGGAAAACGCCCTGAGTGTGGGTCCAGACCGTGAGCGTATCGTTCTCGAGTTGCGCCACCGCACAGGACGGCCCGATCGAACCGTGCGACAGATAAGGCCGGCTGTAGCTGGCCGAAAGCGATTTCGTGCCGCCGGCGCCGGGCTGCCGCTGATCGAGCACGGTGATGTCGTGCGATGGCAGCCCGATCAGAAACGCGGGCAGACCGGCTGAGTCCGGCAATTTTGCCGTCTCCTGCCAGCGCACCGCCGCCGCGAGCGAACGCATCGCTTCGATCGCCTGAAATTCGTGTTCGGCAATGACGGCAAGGAAGCTACCGTCGCGGACGATCTTGACCACGCCCGGCATGGTCGCGACGGCCGATGTGTCGACGCTGACGAGCTGCGCGCCGTAGCTCGGCGGACGAACCATGCGGGCGTGGAGCATGCCCTCGGGACGCATATCCTGGACATAGGCCGCCCCTCCCGTCATTTTGGCGGGTATGTCGACGCGCGGAATGCGCCGGTCCATGACTTTGTACTGGCTCGGATTCTTCCAGGGCGATTGCGCCCCCGCCTGAACGTGCAGAAGCTGCGCCGATACCAATTCGCCATAGCCGAAGCGGCGGCCATCGGGCGCGACAACCGCCGCATTCTCCGTCCGCATTTGCTCGGGTGGCACGCCGGCGCGCTGTGCCGCTTCCGCGACCAGAATTTGCCGCACCTGCGCCGCGGCGTTGAGGATCGCGGTGCCAGAGTCCTGCATCGAATGACTGCCGGACGTGTAACCCTCGTTCGGCGTCAGCCCGGTGTCAGCGGTGATGAGCTTGATCTGCCCGAGATCTGCGTCCAATTGCTCGGCGGCGATTTGCAACAGCGCCGTCTTGATGCCCTGGCCGAGCTCGGCCTTGCCGGTCAGGACGGTGATGGCGCCGTCGGCGTCGATGCGAATCCAGGAATCAAGGAACGGCGACTGCTTGAGGCTGCCTGGGAGCGGCGGCGGGCTCGGTTGCGGCGCCGCGGCCGGCGCCGCGCCGCTTTGTTGCGCCGAGAGAGGGTCTGCCGCAGCAAAGCTGAAAATCAGCGCGCCCGATCCGACGACGACCGCGCGGCGCGAGATGACGATTGGATCGCGGCTCATCCGGCGTCTCCCGCCTGCGCCGTCCGCATAATCGCTTGCGCACGGTGGATGGCGCGCAGGATTCGCATATGGGTGCCGCAGCGGCACAGATTGGGTTCGAGCCAGGCGCGAATGTCCGCGTCGCTCGCCTGCGGATTTTTCTGCAACAGTGCGTGCGCCCGCACCATCATGCCGGCAATGCAATAGCCGCACTGCGCGGCTTGCGTCTCGATAAAAGCGCGCTGGATCGGCGCCGGCTCTTCCAGCGTGCCGAGCCCTTCGAGCGTCGTAATCTCTTTATCGGCCAACAGCGCGATCGGCGTCACGCAGGAGAATACCGGTTCGCCGTCGACCAGCACCGTGCAGGCGCCGCACTGGCCAAGGCCGCAGCCGAACTTCGCCGCATTGAGCTTCAGCTCGCCGCGCAGCACGTAAAGCAGCGGCGTGCGCGGATCGACGTCGACGTCGTGCCGTTGCTGATTAACGTTGAGCTTCATGGGTTGTCCGTTGACTGGTGCCGGGAAGACCGCTCGGCGGTCCATGATCGACCGTCGCGGCGCGTGCGGCGCTTCGAGTCGCAGTTACGTTTTTTTCAATGCCGCTCCAAGGCGCCTGGTCGGTGAAATGAGCGCGTACGTAGCGCGCCAGCGCCGCAACTTGACTGTCGTTCATGGCGTTGGCAAAGCCCGGCATGATCGGCGCGTGCGCCGCCTCGGCGGCCGGCAGGCCGTAGAGCACGACATTGATGAAATTATCCGCACTTGGTGCGCTGACCGTACTGGAGAGCGAAAGATCGATACCGCCATAGGGCATGGCGCGCGGACCTTGATGGCAACCGGCGCAGGCTCCGAGATAGATCAGAGCGCCTTCGCCGTCGGGCGCGGCGAGGTGAAACGTATCGGCTTGGCTGTCGGCCGAGTTGCCCACCACCAACGTGCCGCGCGCGTTTTGGGTCACGACCTGCTGCGCGATTTGCGTTCGCTCCGGACCGTGACTTCCCATCTGCGCGGCGACGTAAATCGCGATAGCGCGAATGTCGTCGGCCGGAACGCTGCGCAGGTCGCTTGCGATGTCCGCCATCGGACCGCGTGGCACGCCGTGCTGTGCGGCGAAGCCGCGACCGAGATATTGCGTGAGCGCTTCCGCTGTCCACGGCACCGGCGCCGGCGAGGCTGCATCGAGCGCATAGGCGGTCCAGCCTTCCGCGGCGCCGCCGGCAAATCTTCGATCGCGCTGCTCGGCGCCGAAGAGGTTTCGCGGCGTGTGGCAATCGCCGCAATGGCCGAGCCCATCGACGAGATAGGCGCCGCGATTCCAGGCCTCGTCATGGGCAGGATCGGCGCGGTACGGCCCCCGCCGCAGGAACAATAGATTCCAGCCGTACAACACCGGCCGCACCTTGAGCGGAAACGGCAAATCGTTGGTCAATGCCGGCGCCTGGACCGGCGTGCGCGTCATCAGAAAGGCATAGAGCGCCTTGTCGTCGTCATCGGACACGAGCGTGAAATGATCGTAGGGGAATGCCGGATAAAGATAGCTGCCGTCACGCGCTACGCCGTTGCGCAAGGCGCGTTGGAATGCCGCTTCGGACCAGGTGCCGATTCCGGTTTCGGCGTCGGGCGTGATGTTGGTGGAGTAGATGGTGCCGAACGGCGTCGCGATGGCGCGGCCGCCGGCGAATATGCGGCCGGCCGGCGCGGTATGACAGACGGCGCAATCGCCGATGGCGGCAAGTTCGGCGCCGCGTTTGACCACGTCGGGAGCAAAACTCGTCGCGAGCGGCGGATTTATCGGCGCTATGGCAGGTTGCCACGCGGCGGTCGCGAAAATACCGGCCGCGAACACGAGGACGAAGCAACAAACGGTGGCAAATCTTATGAACCGCAATGGCGTGACCCGCAATCCCGCTCGCTCCCCCGGCATCCCTCCAACGGTCCGGCCATAGCGAAGTTCCGTTGGCGGGCGCGCCGCGCTAAGTTAGCGGACACGACCCGTGCTTGAACAGGGGAGAAGTTCGATGCGCCGTTCCGTTCATCCTCGTGTCGATTACGCGACGGCCGCTGCGGTTTACGTGGCAATGATGCTGACAATGATACTGGCGGCCCCGGCGCGGGCCGAAACCGATCTCGATCATGCCTATCGCGTTATTGCCGCCAAACAATTCGTCGACCTGACCCACGTCTTCGGTCCCGAAACGCCGGTCTGGGCCGGATTCGGCCAGGCGAAATTCTCAGCCGCGGCCGATCCGAAAACCGGCGAGGCCTATACCATCGCCAAGGACGAGTTTCGCGCCACTTATTACCAAATGGTCGGGCAATACGGCACCCATGTCGATCCGCCGGCGCATTTTGCCGAAACCGGCATCACCATGGACAAGATTCCGCTCAAAGAGATGATTTTGCGCCTCGTCGTGCTCGACGACACGCCCTACCTCGCCAAGGATCCCAATCACGCTTTCTCGGTCGCCGATCTCAAAGCCTGGGAGCGCCAGCACGGCCGCGTGCCCAAAGGCGCCTTCGCGGCGCTGCGCACCGACATGTATAAGGACTGGGACAAAGACCCCGAGCGCTTCAAGCGCCAGCCGTTCCCGGCCTGGGCCTTCGAAACCATCAAATATCTCTATGAGCAACGCGGCGTGACCGCGACCGGCCACGAATCGATGGACACCGACACGACCGACAAGATGGATTCCGAGACTTATATCTTGCAGCACGGCCATTATCAGATCGAGGTCATGGCCAATCTCGACAAGGTGCCCCCGACCGGCGCGCTGGTCGTGGTAACCTGGCCAAAAGTGGAAAACGGCTTGGGCTTCCCGGCGCGGGCGTTTGCGGTTTTGCCGTAGCCCGCGTCGGGCGGACATTTCATTAGTGCCCACGAATGTCCTTTTGAGTGAAAAGTGCCCGGCACCGTGATGTGAGAGAAGACAATGACTGCAGACCGGGACATTCGAGCGGCTTTGGATCGCCACTGGGCAGCCTCGGACGCGAATGATTTCGAGGCAGAGCACGAGATTTACCATGACGATGCAGTGCTCGAGTACCCGCAGTCCGGTGAGCGGATCCGCGGGCGGCGTAATATTCAGGCGTCTCGTTTTGCGCAGCCGAACAAAAAGCGCTTTGTGGTGCGGCGCGTACTCGGTGCCGCCGACCTTTGGGTCACTGAATTCATCCTTACCTACGACGGCGTGCCGTCTTACACGGTGAGTATCATGGAGTTCAAAGACGACAAGGTTGCCCGTGAAACCCAGTACTTCGGCGATCCCTTCGAGCCGGGGGCCTCGCGCGCTCAATGGGTCGAGCCGATACGCTGAAAGCTTTACCTATGAAATCGAGGCCACCAAGGCAGTGGCTTCCGCGAATTCGATTGCCGCGCAGCCATCGCGAACGGCATGACTTTGCAATAATTGCTCCGCATACACCAACTCACAATCGACGACATGCGGTTATGCCGGCGGTTGGCGCAAAACCTCCGTCGGTTATTGCTCAAATTCTTCCTGAGACTCAATGAACGGCCCGGCACGCTTTATTACGTCGAAGGTGCTTTATGCTTGAGAAGCAAAGCGCAGGCAGCGACGGGGCAATTTCCTGCGGCATGGAGGCAATATGCAATTGCGCGATTACGGTGACACCTAACTATTGGACTGCACCCTTCGGGTGAGACAGAGGAATCAGGGACAGTTCTGGATGTTTGAGATTGCGGCGGGCAGTACTGCTCGCCGCAATCTCGGCCACGTTGCTTCGTACTCCTCCGGCGCGAGGT
>Ga0182013_10000289_pt1 | contig 68300 bp, 61 predicted proteins | sample 612S2MmetaG_FD_120487 | JGI IMG/M metagenome (GOLD analysis project Ga0182013, IMG submission 120487) | Permafrost microbial communities from Stordalen Mire, Sweden - 612S2M metaG | ecosystem: Environmental > Terrestrial > Soil > Wetlands > Permafrost | place: Sweden: Stordalen | collected... | reverse complement strand
GAGAAGTGCCGCGGACTGTCGATCGCCCGCCCGTCCGCGTAGGCCATTGCGAGCGAGCCGAGCACCAGTCCCGCGGCGATCGAGCGTGGACCGCCCAGACGGCGCTCGATCGGGCCTTTGAGCAGCGCGCCGGCGAGAACCGCCGGAAGCACCGAGAGCCCTAGCGCGAACCACTGGCCGATGCTCGCTGTGCGCGAGCGCTCGAGCAGTTCCTCGCGCATGTCGATCGCGAGCGCCGCGCCGGCGCCGAGGTGCAGGGCCACCTCGAAGGCCTTGCGCTGCTCGTCCTCGCCGCGCGGCCACGGGCTGCCCAGCAGCCACGGCACGAGCCGCGTGTGGGCCGACGAGGACACCGGGAGCAACTCTGTCGGCCCCTGCAGCAGGCCGAGCGCGATGGCGCGTTGAGTCTGCGCCGCCCGGTCAGGGTTGGGCATCGGCCGTGTCACCGCGGCCCGAGCGCCGGCGGCGCATCAACAGGACCACGATTCCCACCACGATCGCGATCACGATCACGTAGTCGAGATACTCAAAGACCTTGCGTGCCTCGTGCCATTCGCTCCCGAGCGCTTCGCCGGCCAGCGCCAGCCCGAGCACGAAGGGGATGGAGCCGATCAGGGTAAACAGCGAGAAACGCCAGAAGTTCATCTTCGAGAGGCCCGCGGGCAGCGAGATGAACGCACGGACAACCGGGATCACGCGCCCGACCATCACCGCGAGGTCACCGCGACGCTGGAACCAGCGGTCGGCCTTCTCGAGCTGGGCCGGGCCCATGTGGAACTTGTCGCCGTGGCGTTCGAACAGCTCGAGTCGCCCTCCGCGGCCGATTGCGTACGCGACCCATGATCCGACGAGCGTGCCCGCGAGGCCCGCGAGGACGAGGCCGACAAGGGTCATTTCGTCCGCCGCGTGCGCCGCCGCAGGGTCGGCGACGACGAAGCCGCCGAACAGCATCACGACCTCGCCGGGGATCGGGATGCACATGCTGGAGATCGCCATCAGCAGGAAGACTCCGGGCAGGCCCGCTTCGGCGATGAAGTGGGCGGTTTCGTTGACGATTACTTCGGAGATCGAGGCGAGCAGCATGCGCACGAACGATACTCGCGTCTACGGCCACGCCCGCCGCGGCGCGGGCTAGCGTGGCAGGTCCGATGCGGATCTGGATCGACCTCACGAACAGCCCCCACGTGCTGGTGATGCGCCCGATCGCGCAGCGTCTCGCGGCCGAAGGTCACGAGGTGCAGATCACCGCGCGCGACTTCGCCCAGACGGTCGAGCTGTGTGAACGCTTCGACCTGGAGCACACGGTCATCGGCCGTCACCGCGGCGGCCGCGTCGCGGCCAAGGCGCTCGGTCTCGTGTCGCGCTCGAGCGAGCTGACACGCTGGGCGCGCGGACGCCGTTTCGACTACGCGCTCGGCCACGGCTCGAACGACGTGACCGTCGCCGCGGCCCTGCTGCGGATTCCGAGCTCGACGATGTTCGACTACGAGTGGGCCACGGTCCAGCACAACGTCAACTGCCGCCTGGCGCGCAACGTCGTCGTGCCCGAGGCGATCCCTTGCGAGCGCCTCTATCGCTACGGGGCGCGCGGCAAGATCCGCCGCTACCCGGGCCTCAAGGAGGAGTACTACCTCGCCGACTTCGAGCCGGACCCCGGGGTTCTGGGTGCACTGGGGCTCGACGCCGGGCGGCCGATCGCCCTCGTGCGCACGCCCCCCGAGCTCTCGCTCTACCACCGCTTCGAGAACGACCTCTTCGGCGCCGTGATCCACCGGCTGTCCGACGCCGCCGCGGACGGGATGCAGACGGTTGTGCTGCCGCGCGTCGCCAGCCAGCGCGCCGAGCTCGCGGGCCTGCCGGGTCTGATCGTCCCCGAGCACGCGATCGACGCCCAGTCGGTGATCGCGTTGTGCGACGTCGTGATCTCGGCAGGAGGCACGATGAACCGTGAGGCGGTGGCGCTCGGAACGCCGGTCTTCACCACCTTCGCGGGCCGCCCGGGCGCCGTCGACGACGACCTGATCGCCAGCGGCCGCCTGCGCCGCCTCGCCGATCCGGATGAGATTCCGCTCACGCAACGCGAGCGGACCGCCAGCGTGCGGACAAGGCGCGATCCCGGCCTGCTGGTCTCGCTGCTGCTCGGCCGCTGACAGCGGCGCTGCCAGACGGCCGTGCGGCGAGTTCGGGCCATAGAATGCATGCGATGCGCCAAGGGCTTCGCTCGGCGGTCTTTCCGCTGCACCGCTACGCCGTGCCGCAGCTGCTCGGCGATGCCGCGCTGACGGGCCTCGCGTACTACCTGGCCTACCAGCTGCGGTTCGGCAACGGGCTGCCGCACGCCTATGTCGAACTGCGTGACCAGACGCTCTGGTGGGTGGTTCTCGGATCCATCCCGGTGCTGGTTCTCTCGCGCGTCTACCAGCGGCGCTGGATCTACGCGGGGCAGAGCGACTACGAGGCCGTTGCGCGCGCCGTGGTGGTGATCGTGCTGCTGACCGTCGCCGCGATCGACGTCATCCGTCCAGCGCACCGCGACCAGCTCGGCCACGCCATCGCGGTCAGCCTCCCGAACGGCGTAACGGTGCTGTTCGCGCTGCTGCTGATCGTGTTCCTCGTCGGCGCCCGGGCCGTGACCCGCGTGATCTATGAGCGCCGGCCGCTGATGCTGATGGGCGCCGGCCGTCGCCGCGTGCTGATCGCCGGCGCCGGGGAGGGCGGGCGCCTCGTGTTGCGCGAGATCGTCCGCAACCGCGACCTGCGCCTGGAAGTCGTCGGCTTCCTCGACGACGACCCGCTCAAGCAGCGCATCCGGATCGACGGTGTCCGCGTGCGCGGCGATACCGAGAAGGACCTGCCACGGATCCTCGACGACGCCGAGCCCGATGAAGTGATCATTGCGATCCCCTCGGCACCGGGCACGACTCGAGCCCGGATCGCGCGCGAGTGCCGCAAGCGCGGCATTCCCGTGCGGACGCTGCCGACGGTCTTTGAGCTGCTGCAGAACGGCGGGGCGCTCTCGCGCCAGGTCCGCGAGGTCCGCGTCGAGGATGTGCTCGGCCGAGACCCTGTTTCGATGGACCTCGAGAAGTTCGGCGAGTACCTGAGCGGCGCGACCGTGCTCGTCACGGGCGCCGGGGGCTCGATCGGCGCCGAGCTCTGCCGGCAGATCGCGCGTGTGGAGCCGCGCCGGCTTGTCCTCGTCGATCACGCCGAGGACAACCTGTTCGAAATCCGGCGCGAGCTCGAAGAGGAGCGCCACGTTCCCGCTTCGATGCTCCGACCGGTGCTCGCCGACTGCAAGGAGAACGAGCGGATGCGCGAGGTCTTCGCGGAGCAGCAGCCATCGATCGTCTTCCATGCCGCGGCCTATAAGCACGTCGCGCTGATGGAGGCCAACGCCGTCGAGGCGATCCGCAACAACGCGCTCGCCACGCGGCTGGTCGCCGAGCTCGCCGGCGAGACCGGAACCGCAAGGTTCGTGCTCGTCTCGACCGACAAGGCGGTCGCGCCGGCGACAGTCATGGGCGCCTCGAAGGCGCTCGCGGAGCTCGCGATCGAGGCCGCCGCTTCGCGGCACCCGCAGACCGCATATGCCGCGGTCCGGTTCGGCAACGTGCTCGGCTCCTCCGGCAGCGTGGTGCCGATCTTCCGCCGACAGATCGAGCGCGGCGGTCCGGTGACGGTCACCGATGAGCGGATGGCCCGCTACTTCATGACGATCCCGGAGGCCGTTCACCTGATCCTGCGCAGCGGCGCACTCGCGGGACAGGACGCCGCGCGCACGTTCGTGCTCGACATGGGCGAGCCGGTGAAGATCCTCGACCTCGCCCGGGCGATGATCGAACTGTCGGGCCTGGATCCCGAGCGCGACATCGACATCGAGATCATTGGCGCCCGGCAGGGCGAGAAGCTCGACGAGCAGCTGTTCAACGACTGGGAGCAGCGGCGCGACACCGAGGCCGAAAAGATCTTCCTCGCGGAGCGCCCGGCGCTCTCGGCGCGCGCGGTCGAAGCGATCTTCGCGGAGATCGCCCAGCTCGTCGGCGACGGTGATGCCGGTCAGCTCGCACGGCGCGTCGGCGACCTGACGAGCGGCCTGCGCGCGCCTGCCGCGGTGGGCGCAAAGGACGCGAATGCAGCGGGATCGCCTGCTGCCCTCGTACACTCGCAGGTCTCGTGACGAGTATTCCGCTCGCCCTCAGTCTCACGGGCTCACTTGCCGATGTCGCGGCCGTATTGGCGTTCGCCGCCGTGGTCGGCATCGCGCTGCTGTCGTTGCTGATCTTCTCGCAGGCCCGTGAGCTGAAACGGCTGCGTGAGTGGTCCGAAATGGCCGCCGAGCGCGAAACCGCGCTCGAGCAGCGCGCGGTGGCCGCCGCCGCCGCGCGCACCCAGACTTCCGTTGCGCGCCCCGTGGCGCGCGTTCCGCCGCCCAAGCCGCAGGTGCCGCCGCCAATCGTGCGCCCCGGCGCAGCGGCCGTCGAGACACTGGCAACGCAGGTGACACGGCCACCGGCGGCGCCCGCACCCGGCGTGGCGGCGCCCGCAGCGCCAGCCGCTGCTGCCGGGAACCCGCCGCGCGCGCCGATGCCGCCCTCGACGCCGCGCCCGGGCGCCGCGCCGGCCGCGCCCGGCCAGGGCGTGACTGCGGACAGGCCCGCGGCTGCCGAGACGCCCCCGCGGCCCACAGGCCCCGCTGTACCGCCGATGCCCGATGCGCCCGCTCCGCCGAGCCCGACCGCACCCACGCCGCCGGCCGGAGCGCCCGCGAGCCCGGCTCCGAACGCGCCCCCGGCGTCGGCGGCGAAACCCGCGGTCGCCGGCGGCGTGGCAGCCGCTCGCCCAACGCCGCGCGCGCCCGAGGCGCCGGCCAAAGCATCCGATCCCGGCCCGCCTTCGCCTGCCGCGAAGCCGCCCGCGGCACCGTCGGGGACCGCCGAGACAGCGCCGTCCGGCGCCGCCGTCGCCGCGGCTCGCCGGGGAACCTCGGCCGTCGCGCCGGCCGCGAGCGCCGCAGCGGCCCAGGCCACGAGCCGTCCGGCCCGTGGCGAGGCTTCCGGCTCCGCGGTTCCGGCCGGGGCCCGCCCGCCCGTGCCGCCACCACCGGCCGCCGGCCAGCGCCGCACCACGCCCGACACGCCGTCCGCGCGCCGGACCGACTCGAAACGTTCGAGCGGCCGCTCGCGGCTGATGATCGCCGGCATGCTGCTGGCGGTGATCGCCGCCGTCGCGATCGTGCTCAGTCTGACGAGCGGGTCCTCGTCGCCGACGAGCTCGCAGAACACCTCGGCTCACAAAGCCGCGGCCGTCAGCCGCGCGGCGCGCGCACACGTGACCGTCGCGGTGCTCAACGGCACCGAACAACCAGGTCTCGCCCACCACACGGCAGAACGGCTTCAGCAGGCAGGCTTTTCGCAGGCTTCGGCGCTCGCGGGGCAGCCTCCAGGCAACGGCCAAACATCAATCGTCCAGTACCGCCAGGGCAGCGAAGCGGACGCCCGCGCGGTCGCCCGCACGCTGAAGATCTCGACGGTGCAGCCGCTCGAACCGACGGTGCAGCCGCTTGTCGGCAGCGCCGGCGTCGTCGTGATCGTCGGGCAGGACCTGGCAACCGCCGGCACATAGCGACCTTCCTCGACATACCGGCGCGGCCGCCCAAGCCGCGCGAGCAGCGGATCACGCACGTGCTCGACCGCGGCATGTCGACCGCCGAAGTGGAGGGGATGCTCGAAGTAGCCGGGGACATCGTTGACATCGTCAAGCTGGGTTGGGGTACGGCGCTGGTCACCGCGAACCTGGAGCGAAAGCTCTCCCTGCTGCGCGACGCCGGCATCCCTGTCGTACTCGGCGGGACGCTGACGGAGGTCGCGGTGCACCGCGGCCGGGTCGACGGCCTGATCGACTGGCTGCGCGAGCTCGGCCTGAGCTACGTGGAGGTCTCCGACGGCACGATCGAGTTCGAGCCGGCCGCCAAGACGGCGCTGATCGAAAGACTCGCCGGCGAGTTCACCGTGCTCTCCGAGGTCGGCTCCAAGGACGCCGAGTTCATCATGGCGCCGTACGTCTGGGTCGAACAGATCCGCCGCGACCTCGAAGCAGGTGCCTGGAAGGTGATTGCGGAGGCGCGCGAGTCGGGAACCGCGGGGATCTACCGGGCGACCGGTGAGGTCCGTACCGGGCTGATTGATGAGATTGTCCACGCCGTGGATTCCTCACGACTGATCTTCGAGGCGCCCCGTCGAGAGCAGCAGACCTGGCTGCTCACGCAACTCGGCCCGGACTGCAACCTCGGCAACATCGCGCCTGACGACGTGGTCTCGCTCGAGACGTTGAGGCTCGGCCTGCGCTCGGACACCGTCGAGCGCTTCTCGCCCGGCGAGGGGGAGTGAGCGCCGAGCCCTCGGGTCCCGCAGCGCCGCGCGCAGTGCGGCGCGCGGCGACCTTGGTCTTCGCGCTGACGGTCGTCGTCGCGGCTGCGGCATTTCTGGTCACGCAGCGGGTCAAGCACCTGCCGACCCCGATCGTGCGCTTTGAAGTCGGACCGACGGTCCGCGTCCCAGGCGGTCGCGAGCGGATCGCCGTCCAGCTTGCCTCGCCGGACAGCGTCGACGTAAAGATCGTCAACGGTGAAGGGCGCAGCGTCGCAACGATCGCGAGCGCCGTTCCGCTGACCGCGAGCCAGACGCTCGTGATGCGCTGGGACGGGCGCGAGGGCACGGCCGGGGTCCACATCGTCGCCAGCGGGCCGCACACCGTCCGCGTCCACGCCGTGATTCTCGGCCCGCTTGTGCCTGCCGGCGAATACCACGCCACGGTCCGGCTCGAGCACCTCGGCAAGACGATCCCGCTACCGGCGTACTTCGTGCTGGAGCGCCGATGAACACCCAGCTCTCGACCAAGCTGCCGCCCGTCGGCACGCTCGCCGTGCTGGCGATCATCTGCCTCGCGCTTGCCGTCGCGCTCGCGTTTGCGATCCGGCGCCGGCCGGGGCTCTTCGCGCTCCTGGCGGTCGCCGCCCTGCCGCTGCGACTTCCGATCTCGACCGGCGGGCGGACGGTCAACCTCTTGATCCCGCTGTACATCGTGATCGCAGCCGGCCTGCTCGCACGGCTGCTGGGCGCCTGGCCGCAGCGCCCCCGGGAGGCCGCTCCCAAGAGCTGGTGGCGCCCGCCGTCCGCGCGAACCGTCGCGGTGCTGCTCGCCACGTCCGTGGTGCTCTATGCCCTACAGGCGCTCTACGCCCCCGAAATCAAGAAGGCCGTCGAGAACCTGTTGTTCTTCTACATCCCGTTCGGCCTGATGTTCTGGCTGCTGCGCGACGTGCGCTGGGACCGCCGGCTGCTCTACGGGTGTCTGGCGATCTCCGTCGCGATCGCGGCGATCTTCGTCGCGATCGGTGCCGTCGAGGGGCTGACCGAATCGCTGCTGCTCAACCCGAAGCTGCAGTCGGCCAACGAATTCCAGGGGTACTTCCGCGTCAACTCCGTCTTCTACGACCCGAACATCTTCGGCCGCTACCTGGCCCTGGTGATGGTCGCTGTCGTGGGCCCGGTCCTCTGGGCCCGCGACCGACGAACCGTCTGGATCGGGGCGGCGGCGCTCGCCTGGCTGATGGTCGGCGTCGTGCTCAGCTTCTCGCAGTCGAGCATCGCGGCGCTGCTGCTCGGCTGCGCCGTGCTCGCGGCCTGGCGGTGGGGGCTGGTGCGCACCGCGGTCGTCGCCTGCGGCGGGGCAGTCCTCGTCCTGGCGATCATCGTGCTCGCGCCGGCCAGCTTCCATTTCGGCTTGAAGGGCCCCTCGGGATCGGCGTCGACGGCCACCAGCGGACGCACGCACCTGGTTTCGGGCGGCCTGCACCTCTTCCGCGAGCGGCCTTTGCAGGGCTTCGGCTCGGGTTCATTTGAAGACGAGTACCGATCTCTCGAAGGCGTGAACCGGCCGAACATCCAGACCGCGACGAGCGCCTCGCACACGACGCCGATCACGATCGCCGCCGAGCAGGGGCTGCTCGGCCTGGCGGTCTACGTTGCGCTGCTCCTCGCGGCGGCGTTCGTGCTGGTGCGCGGCGCGGCCGGCTCCGTCGCGCGGATGGTCGTCGCCGCGGCCTTCTTTGCCCTCGTCCTGCATACGTGGACGTATGCGGACTTCCTCGAGGATCCGTTCACCTGGGCGTTGCTCGCCGTCGGCTGTGCGTTGGCGCGCAGCGACGCAGATAGCGTCTGACCGTGCTCTCGTACCTGCGGCGACTCGTCACGACGGGGGCCGCGTACCAGTTCGGAGACATCGTCGCGAAGGGGCTCGCGCTGCTCACGCTGCCGCTCTACACGCGGCACGTCTCCCCGTCGGGCTACGGCGCGGCCGAATCACTGCTGACGGCGGTGATCCTCGCGAGCATCTTCGTGCGCGGCGGGATCGGCGAGGCGTTCATCCGCTTCTACTTCGACGACGATGACACCGCACGCCGTGAGCGGATCGCGCGCACCGCGACAGCGGCAGTCGCGTGGGCGACGACAGCCGCGTCACTCGTCGCGGTCGCGTTCGCCGGGCCGCTCGCGCACCTCCTGCTCGGCGACGGCGAAACGCAGCTGATCTATTGCGCGATTCTCGGGCTCTGGGCGTTCACGAACCTCGAGATGGTCTACGCCCAGCTGCGCGTCGACGAGCGTGCGCGCGCGTACATCGTCGCCTCGGGCGCGAACGTCGCATTGACCGTCGCATTGACGATCACCCTCGTCGTCTTCGAGGATCAGGGCGCGAAAGGCCTGCTGCTCGGGAACTTCGGCGCCTCGGCGCTCGTCGTGCTCGGCCTCTGGTGGGTGCTGCGCTCGCGCTTCTCGCTGCGCGTGCGCGGCGCCGACCTGCGGGCGATGCTCCACTTCGGCCTGCCGACGGTCCCGGCCGACGCCAGCGTGTACGCCCTGCAGGTCGTCGACCGCTTCTACCTGTTTCGAATCTACTCGCCGGCCGCCGCGGGCCGCTACGCGATCGCCTTGAAGCTCGCGACCGTCGTCTTCGTCGCGGTTCGCGGCTTCCAGTACGCGTGGCCTCCCCTCGCCTACTCGATCGAGAGCGACGAGGAGGCCGCGCAGCTCTACTCCCTGGTCACTACCTACTACGCGCTGGCGACCGGGGCCGTCGTCTGTGCTGTCGCGCTGCTCGCCCGGCAACTCGTGCGGCTGCTCGCGGCGCCCGCCTTCTTCGGGGCCCACGAAGCCCTTCCGTTCCTCGCACTGGGCTGGGCGCTCTACGGTCTGTACCTCGTCTTCGTGGCGATCTCCGGCCGTGCGCGCGTCACCTCGCGCAACGTGCCCGCCGCACTGATCGGGCTCGGCGTGAACGTCGCGCTGCTGTTGCTGCTGGTCCCGGCTTCGGGTGCCAACCTCGGCATCGTCGGGGCGGGGCTCGCCCTCTGCGGCGCATATGTCGCGATGCTGGTCGTGATGTACCTGCTCACACGCTCGCTGTTCGCGGTCGGCTTCGAATGGGCGCGGCTCGCCAAGCTGCTGCTCGTGTTCGCCGCGGTCGCGCTCTCCGGCGAAGCCCTCTTGCCGGCGACGGGAGCCGTCGCGCTGGTGACGCGGATCGCGTGGCTGGCGCTCGTTCCCGCAGGGCTTTTCGTGGTGCGCTTCGCGCACGACCACGAGATCGACGCGGCGCGGGCGCTCGTCGCCGACGGCCACCGCCGGGTCGCCGCCTTCCGGAGCGGCCACGGCGAGGTCGAGGCCTACGCGGAGGATCCGCTGCGCGACATCTAGGCCCCGGCGTTGTAGCGGGCGGCGGCCTCCTCGAGGCCTTCGCCGCGCGACGGGTCGAGCGTCGCGCGCGCGTTGTGCAGGTAGCGCCCTGCATCGTGCCCGGGCAGCACGAGCGCAGCCGCGGCACGCGGGAGGTAGCTGAGCGCCGTCAGCCAGCGGGTGGCGGCTGCGGCCGGCGGCGTGAGATGCCGGCGCAGGTAGAGGTCCCGTCCGCGAGCGAGCTGCACGATGCGCCGCTCGGCGGCCGCGTCGGTCGCGAGCTGCTCGTGGTGGACGGCGACGGCCCCGGGCACATAGAGGCTCAGCCATCCGGCATCGCGCAGACGCTTGGCGAAGTCGACCTCATCGGAGTAGACGAAGAAGTCGGGGTCCAGGTAATCGACCTGCGCGGCAGCCTCGCGGCGCACGAGCAGCGCCGCCGACTGGCACCAGTCGACCTCGCGTACGGCCTCGCCATGGCTCTGGACGACCCATGCGTCCTGCAGCGCCAGGCAGGCCGCGAGTGCGGTCAGCGGCGTCGGGAAGCGCCACGCGCACGGCTGGCCGGCGCCGTCGGGACGCAGCAGTCGGGCCCCGGCGAGGGCCGCGTCGGGGCGCTGCTCCAGTGCCCGCCAGAGTTCCAGCGTCGCGCCGGGCCTCAGCTCGGAGTCCTCGTTGAGCAGCAGGCCATAGCGGCCGCCGGCGCGCCGCAACAGTTCGCTGTCGTTCGCCGCCTTGCCGCGCCTGGCCTCCAGCGCGATGACCTCGTCGACGGCGGGGTGCTCACGCGCCGCCTGCGCCGAGCCGTCACGCGAGCCGTTGTCCAGTACGAGGACCTCTGTGGCGAACGGCACACGCGCCTGCTCGCGGGCGATCGCGTCGAGTCCCGCGAGCAGCAGCTCGCGCTGGGAAGTGTTCACCACGCAGTAGCTCAGCTCGGCCGATCGGGTCACCAGCCCTGCAGTCTCGCCATTCACACGCCTATTGTCAGGCTCCGTGCGAGTTCACGTCGTTGACCCCTCCGCGTACACGCCGCCGTACGACGATGCGTTGTGCGGCGCGCTGGCCGCGCTCGGCCTCGACGTCGAGCTGTTCACCAGCCGCTTCGCCTATGCAGAAGCGCCCGATGCGGGCGGCTATGCGCGCCACGAGAGTTTCTACAGGGCTGCGGCGCGCGTTCGTTCCGCACGCCTGCGCCGGGCCGTCAAGACCTTCGAGCACGTCCCGGACATGCTGCGTTACCGCCGCGCCGCCGGCGCCGCGGATGTCGTGCACTTCCAGTGGCTGACGGTCCAGCAACTCGATGGGATGCTGTTGCCGGCGCGACCGCGGGTGATCACCGCGCACGACGTGCTGCCGCGCGAGGGATCGAGCGCGCGGCGGGAAGCCCAGCGCCGCCTCTACGGCCGCTTCGACGCCGTGATCGTCCACAGCGACCACGGCCGAAGCCGGCTCGTCGGGGAGCTCGGCGTCGATCCGCGCCGCGTGCACGTCGTCGAGCACGGCGCGCTGACACACCTGCCGGCCGTCGCGCCGCGGCAGGCCGGCGCCGAGCCGGTCGTGCTGTTCTGCGGCCTGCTGCGGCCCTACAAGGGAATCGACGTGCTGCTGCGCGCCTGGCGCGGCGTCAGCGGCGCGCGTCTGCGAATCGTCGGGATGCCGCGGATGGACACTGCCCCGCTGCACGCTCTCGCCGACGAGCGCGTGCAGTTCGTCGAGCGCTTCGTCAGCGATGGTGAGCTCGCCGCCGAGCTCGCCGGGGCGGCGCTCGTCGTGCTGCCCTACCGCGAAATCGACCAGTCGGGGATGCTGTTCACCGCTCTCGCCGCGGGTCGCCCGCTCCTGCTGAGCGACGCCGGCGGTTTCCCGGAGCTCGCCGACACCGGGGCGGCAGTGCTCGTACCCGGCGGTGACGAGGAGGCGCTGCGCGACGCCCTGCAGACGCTGGTCGACGATCCCGCGCGCCGCTCGCAGATGGCCGCCGCGGCCGCCGTCGCAGCCCGCGAGCGTTACTCCTGGGAGGCGATCGCCCGCAAGACACTCGCCGTCTACGAGACGTTGCCGGGGGTCCGGTGATCGCGGCGGTCGTGATCTTCTGGCTGGCGGCCGGGCTGATCGTCTGGGCGCAGATCGGTTATCCGCTGGCGATGATCCTCGCCGCGCGCGCGGCGGGCTCCGCCCGCCGTCCCGCCGACGGCGCCCCGCCCGCTGTCTCGCTGATCGTGGCGGCGCACAACGAGGAGTCCGTGATCGCCGCGAAGGTCGCCAACGCGCTCGCGCTCGACTATCCCCGCGAGCTGCTCGAGATCGTCGTCACCTGCGACGGCTGCAGCGACCGAACGGCGGAGCTGGCGCGCCAGGCCGGCGCGGACCTGGTGCTCGAGCTTCCGCGCGGCGGCAAGATCCGCGCCCAGGATGCGGCGGTGCAGCGCGCGCGCGGCGAGCTGTTGCTGTTCTCGGATGCGAACTCGAGCTGGGAGCCCGCCGCGGCCGCTGCGCTGGCCGGCGCGTTCGCCGATCCGCAGGTCGGCTACGCCTGCGGCCAGGTGCGCTTCCTGCCGCCCGACGGCGGAGACAACCAGGAGGGGCTCTACTGGCGCTACGAGATGGCGCTGCGCGGCGCCGAGTCGCGGCTGTGCTCCGTGACGGCGGGCAACGGCGCGATCTACGCGACACGCCGCGAGAGCTACATCGTCGTCGATCCGGTGATGGGCCACGACCTCTCGCTGCCGTTCAACATCGTCAAGCGGGGCCGCCGAGCCGTGTACGCGCCGGCGGCGCGGGCGAGCGAGAAGATGGTCCCGACAACCGACGGCGAGTTCGCGCGCAAGCGCCGGATGATGAGCCACACCTGGCCGATCATGTTGCGCGGCGGGATCCTGTCCCCCCGCGGCTACCCGCCGCTGTATGCCCTGATGATCTTCTCGCACCGGCTGCTGCGCTACTGCCTGCCGTTCCTTCATGCACTGGCGCTCGCCGCGAACATCTGGCTGGTCGCCGAAGGTGCCGGCACGGTCTACTGGGTGACCCTGGCGCTGCAGCTCGCACTGCTCGCGGCCGCACTGCTCGCGGCACTCGTGCCCTGGCGTCCGCTGCTCGTCGCGCGCTACTACCTGCTGACCGTGCTCTCGCCGGCGGCCGGGCTCTGGGACTGGCTGCGCCACGGCACCGACGCGTGGTGGGAAGCGGCCGAGGGGACCCGCTGAGCGCCCGCGGGCGTATCGTGGCCGCCGTGGTCCGCCGGATCTTCGACATCGTTGCGTCACTGACGCTGCTCGTGCTCTTCTCGCCGCTGCTGCTGGCCGCGGCGATCGCGATCCGGCTCGAGTCGCGTGGCCCGGTGATCTACCGCCAGTCACGCGTCGGCCTGCACGGGGCGCAGTTCGAGATGCTCAAACTGCGCACGATGGTGCAGGGCGCCGAACGGATCGGTGCCGGCCTGAAGGTCAACGAGAACGACGCGCGGATCACCCGCGTCGGTGCCCTGCTGCGACGGACCTCGCTCGACGAGCTCCCGAACCTGATCAACGTCCTGCGCGGCGAGATGGCGATCGTCGGCCCGCGGCCGACGCTCCAGGCCCAGGTCGACACCTACGACGCCCACCAGCGGCGCCGCCTGGCTGTCAAGCCCGGGATCACGGGCTGGGCACAGGTCAACGGCCGCGCGTCGCTTCCCTGGCAGGAGCGGATCGAGCTCGACGTCTGGTATGTCGAAAACCGTTCGCTCTCGCTGGACGCGAAGATCCTGCGGCGCACTGTCCTTGTCGTCGCGGGCGGCGGCGGTCTCTACAAGGGCGAGCACGGCGGCTGGCAGGGGGAGCTGTGAGCGCCGCGATCCTGCTGACCGGGGCCGGCAAGCGCTACGACATCGTCGCGTCTTTCGCGGCGATCACGCGGACGGTCGTCGCCGATCCTGCGCCGCTCGCACCCGCCCGCTACGCCGCCGACGTGCGCTGCGCCGTGCCGTTGATCAGCGACCCGCAGTACGTCCCCGCGCTTCGCACGCTCGTCGAGCGCCACGACGTCGGCGCCGTGCTGCCGCTGACCGACCTCGATATCGAGGTGCTCGCGCTCGCCCGCGAGGCCGGCGAGCTGCCGGCGCTGGTCCCCGCTTCGCAGATCGCCCACGCGACCTACGACAAGTACCTCGCGCACCAGCTGCTCGAGAGCCGCGGCCTGCCGTCACCGCCGACCGTGCTGCCGGACGATGACCTCGCGGCGATCGACTACCCGGTGATGATCAAGCCGCGCCGTGGGTCGGGCGCCCGCTCGATCCACTTCGCACGCGACGAGCGGGACGCCCGGTTCTTCATCGAATACGTCGACGAGCCGGTGATGGTTCAGCGAGCGATGCGCGGACCGGAGCTCTCGATCGACTGCCTCGGCGACGGCGAAGGGCGCTGCCTGAACGCGATTCCGCGCACGATGCTCGAGTCCCGTGGCGGCGAGTCGATCAAGGGAACGGTGATCGCCGACAGCGAGCTGATCGAACTCGGGGTTCGCGTGATGGAGGCGCTCGCGGTGCGCGGCCCGGCAACGATCCAGGTCTTCCGCGACCCCGATATCGGGCTCGGGATCACCGACGTGAACACGCGCTTCGGCGGGGCCTTCTGCGGGCCCGCCTATGCGGCGCTCCCGGGACGCAGCTATCCGGAGCTGATCGTGCGGATGGCCGGCGGCGAGCACGTCGAGCCACACGTCGGCGAGTTCCGAGCGCCGCTCACGTTCAGTCGTTACTACTGGCAGCTCGAGCTCGACGAGCAGCTCGCGCCGACCGGCCGCGAGATCGTCGCGGGCGGCGCGCCCGCCCCGCGCGGCGCAGAGGAGAACCTTTAGGAGACGCGCCGCTTGGGCGGGCGCCGCGCGGCCTTTGCGCCGAACACCTCGTCCAGGAAGGCCGCGATCTCGGCCGTGAGCCGCTCCGGCGAGCGGCGCAGCTCGACGATCGAGGAGGCCTGGACGAGGCGGGAGTCGGTGAGCTCTTCGGCGAGCGCGTCGGCATCGGAGAAGGGGTGAACCGGGTCGCGCTGGTGGCCGAGGATCAGCGTCGGCGTCTTGATCGTGCGCCGCACGCTGCGCGGCGGTGCGATCCGGCCGAAGAACAGTCCCTGAAGCAGCGCCCCGCCCGGCCCCGGTTCGCGGCGCAGCGTGTCGAGTGCGACATCGCCCCAGAACGGCATCAGTTTCGACGGGACGGCGCGCGCGAAGCGTGCAACGAGCCGCATCAGCGGCTCCCCGACCGTCAGCGACACCAGTACCGGAGTGAACGCCAGCGCGCTGCCGAGCAGCCCGTTGTCGAGCACCGGCATCTCGATCACCAGGCCGCGCAGGCGCTCGGGGTGCGCGGCGGCGAGCTCGAGCGCGGCGTTCGCGCCGAGCGAGGTGCCGCCGACGACTGCCCGTTCGACGCCCAGGTGGTCGAGCAGCGCGAGGACCTCGTCGCCGTAGCTCGCCATCGAGTAGCGCCACATGTCGCGTGGCTGGTCGGACTTGCCGTGGCCGAGCAGGTCGAGCGTGATCACGCGGTTGCCGCGCGCGGCGAGTGCTTCGGCCAGCGGAATGTGCATCCGCTGCGAGAGCAGCAGCCCGTGCAGGAGCACCACGGTGCGGTCGGTGGCCGGCCCGCTGCGCGCTGTGCGGCCGCGCTTGCCGGCCGCGGTCAGGGCCGCGGGGCCGCCGCCGAATTCGGTGTATGCGAGTCGCTGCCCGTCCAGCTCGAACGTCGGCACGCTGGGAGCCTACTACCGGCTGTGCAGCGCCGGTCGCCGCGCGGTAGCTTTCAGTGAAAGCCCGCAGTCGACGTCAGGAGCAGTGCGCGATGGCCAAAGAGCCGAGAATCCTCGCAGGAAAGACAGCCGCAATCACCGGTGGTGCCCGGGGGATCGGCCGCTGTACCGCCGAAGCGATGCTGCGCCACGGGATGCGAGTCGCGATCGGCGACGTCGATTTCGAGGAGGCCAAGCGCACCGCCGAGGCGCTCGGCAGCGCCGCGATCGCGCTGCCGCTCGACGTCACCAGCCGCGAGTCGTTCACCGCCTTCGTCGACGCCGCCGAAAATCAGTTCGGCGCCCCGATCGACGTGCTTGTAAACAACGCCGGGATCATGCCGATCGGGCCGTTCGTCGAAGAGGACGACGCGACCGCGCACCGGATGATCGACATCAACCTGAACGGCGTGATCCTCGGGATGAAGATCGCGCTGGACAGGATGATTCCCCGCGACAGCGGCCAGATCGTGAACATCTCCTCGCAGGCCGGCAAGTTCGGCTCCCCGGGCGGCGCGACCTACTCGGCGACCAAGCACGCGGTCGTCGGCCTGACCGAGGCCGTGCGCGGCGAGCTGCACCTGATGGGCAGCCACGTCGACCTTACGTACGTGATGCCCTACGCCGTCAACACCGAGCTCGGCGGCGGTCTGGCCGAGGCCCGCACGATGAAGAAGCTCGAGCCGACCGAAGTTGCCGACGCGATCATCGAGGCGATCCAGTACGGGCTCGTCGACGTCTACGTCCCGAAGAAGGCGCGCGCGACGATCAGCCTCTCGGCGGTGCTGCCGCGCAAAATCTCCGACGGCATGACGCGGGCGATGAAGGCCGACCGCGTCCTCGCCGGCGCCGACTTCTCGGTTCGCCGCGACTATGAGCTGCGCGCCGCGCGCTCTGCTCCGTCGATCGAGCAGGGCGAGCAGCCGAAGCTCGCGCCCGTCGAGAGCGAGCCCGCTCCGGTCGAGAGCGAGAGCGCGCAGCCCGAGGTCCACGTCCCCGACGCCGACTGAAGATGAAGCTCTACGTCTGCTGGGGGACGTTCCCGACGCCGCGCCCGGGCGGGCATCCGTGCCGCAATGCACACGATGCGCTTGTGCAGGCCGGTCACGACCCCGAGCTGGTGAGGAGCTACAGCCTCGGGATGCTGCCGCCCGTGACGCCGGGACGGCGCGAGGTCAAGCGCCTGACCGGGAACAGTTGGGTCCCGACGCTCGTGCTCGACGACGGCACGGTGATCGACGGATCGCAGCAGATCGCCGACTGGGCGGCCGCCAACCCGGCGCCCTAGCGCGCCAGCGAATACAGCGTCGCCGCGACGGCCGTCGCGAGGTTCAGGCTCGATACGCCCTCGCGCATCGGGATCCGCACGCGCGCGTCGGCGGCGTCGAGCAGCGGCTGTGAGACACCGTCGCGCTCGGTGCCGAATGCCAGCAGCAGCGGCCCGCCAGGCGCGAGGCTGGCGACCTCGTCGCCTGCAGGGTCCAAAGCGACCAGTTGGCGGCCCGAACGCTCCAGGTTGAGCGGCGAGTCGACGCGCCCGACTGGCAGCGCGAATTGCAGCCCGGCGCCGCCGCGCAGAGCATCGGGCTGCCACGGGTCGTGGGTGCCGGTGCTGACCAGCGCCGCAGCGTCGGCGGCCGCGGCGACCCGCACCGCGGCCCCGAGGTTCCCCAGGTCACGCGGGTTCTCGAGCAGCACCGCGGGCCGGTCGGGCCGCGACGCGAGGGCGGCGCCCGCGTCGAAGGCCGGCCGCACCGCGATCGCGACGACGCCGGTCGAGGGCGCCAGCGGCACGAGGCCTTCGAAGACCTCGGCATCCACCTCACGGGCCCGTGCCACGAGTTCCGGCGCGACGTCCGGGGCCAGTTGCGCGGCGAGCGCCGCGAGCCGCTCGCGGTCGACGGTCGCGATCACCTCGAAGGCGGCCCCGAAGCGCAGCGCGTGCTTGACCGCGTGCAACCCTTCGAGTACGGCGAGGCCCCCGTCGCGGCGGGCACGCCCGAACTCGGCGATCAACGGCCCGTCGCGCACCGCGCGATCTTCGCAGGCCCGGCTAAATTGGCCTCGTGCGCCTGAACGGCATCCACCACATCACGGCGATCACCGGAGATGCGGTCGCGAACGTGGAGTTCTACACCGGCCTGCTCGGGTTGCGGATGGTCAAGCAGACGGTCAACCAGGACGACCCGACCGTGTACCACCTGTTCTACGGCGACGAGGATGGGTCGCCGGGCATGGACCTGACGTTCTTCGAGTATCCGGGCGCGCCTCCCGGAAGCGCGGGCGCCGGGATGGTGCACCGGATCCTCTGGCGCGTCGCCTCGCCGGCGGCGCTCGAGTTCTGGCGTGCGCGCCTGGCCGACGCCGGGATGCACAGCGCCGGCGACGAGAGCGTCCTGTTCGCCGACGGCGAGGGACTCGAGCATGAGCTGCTCGTCGCCGGGGAGGGAGAGCAGCCGCTCGTCGCACGCAACCCCGAGATTCCGCCCGAGTACGCCCTCCAGGGCTTCCAGGGCGTGCGCGCCTACGCGGCGCGCCCGGAGGCCTCGAGCGCACTGCTGGGCGACACGCTGGGCTTCAGCGGCGGCCCGCAGGAGTGGCAGGTGCGCGGCCCGTCGCGCCACTCGCAGGTTCTCTTCGACCCGGCGCCCGAGGGCTCCCGGCCGCGGCCGGGAGGGGGCACGGTGCACCACGTCGCGTTCGCCGCCGAGCCCGCCGAGATCGGCGACTGGCGCGCGCGCGTCGCCGCGTCGGGCGCACACCCGACGCAGGTGATCGACCGCTTCTACTTCCGCTCGGTGTATTTCCGTGAGCCGAACGGCGTGCTCTTCGAGCTCGCCACCCGCGGTCCCGGGTTCGCGGTCGACGAGGACGCCGCCAGCCTCGGCGAGCGCCTCTCGCTGCCACCCGACTTCGAGGCGCTGCGCGAGCGGCTCAAGGATGTGCTCAGGCCGCTGCCGTATCCGCCGGCCTGGCGCCGCGACGAGTAGCAGTTGCACGCGCGTCCTCGGACGCGAATACACTCGCCGCGATGGGAAGCCCGGGGGAGGACCGTGGCTCGGCGATCGAGTTCGATGCTGTCCGCAAGACCTACGGCGAGGTAGTCGCCGTCGAGCACCTCGACCTCACGGTTGGGGTCGGCGAATTCTTCACGCTTCTGGGACCGTCGGGGTCGGGCAAGACGACGACGCTGCGGATCATCGCGGGCTTCGAGCTACCGGACACCGGATCGGTCAGCCTGCACGGGCGCGACGTGACGCGCGCCGCGCCGTACGAGCGGCCGGTCAACACCGTCTTCCAGGACTACGCGCTGTTCCCGCACATGGACGTGCTCGACAACGTCGCCTACGGGTTGCGCGTGAAGGGCGTAGGGAAGGTCGAGCGCCGCCGGCAGGCCGAAGAGGCGCTCGCGATGGTCCGCCTGCCCGACGTCGGCGGCCGGCGGCCGGTCGCGCTCTCAGGTGGCCAGCGCCAGCGCGTCGCACTCGCCCGTGCGCTGGTCAACCGGCCGCAGGTGCTGCTGCTCGACGAGCCGCTCGGCGCGCTCGACCTCAAGCTGCGCGAGCAGATGCAGGTCGAGCTGAAGGCGATCCAGCGTGACCTCTCTGACGAGATCACATTCGTCTACGTGACGCACGACCAGGACGAGGCGCTGACGATGAGCGACCGGATAGCGGTCTTCTCCTCGGGGCGGATCGAGCAGATCGGCACGCCCGGTGAAATCTACGAGCGTCCGGTCAACGAGTTCGTCGCCGGCTTCGTCGGCACCTCGAACGTCTACGAGGAGCGCGGCGTGCGCTGGCTGATCAGGCCCGAGCGCATCACGATGAGCGAAAACGGCGCCGGCCGCCAGGGAACCGTGCATGACGTGGCGTATTTGGGGGCCGCAACCCGTTACGAAATCGACCTTGACGGTGGCGAACGGATGCTCGTCGTCGAGCAGAACCAGAGCAACACAGCGGCGGAAGCCCAAGCGCGCCGCGGTCGACGCGTGAGCCTCAGCTGGAGCGAGGGGGACGCCACGCCACTGCAGGAAACAACACAGGAGGCACAGCAATGAGAATCGCGAAGATCGACGCCGTTCTTGGCGTCACGCTCGCGGCGATGGCGCTCGCAGTCGGCGCCTGCGGGTCGTCTTCGAGCAACAGCTCGTCGAACGCGAACCTGCCGACGAAGATCGGCAAGACCGAGGGCGAACTGAACCTGATCGCCTGGGAAGGCTACGTCCAACCCGAGTGGACCAAGCCATTCGAAGAAAAGACCGGCTGCAAGGTCCACGCCAAGTACGCCGGGTCGTCGGACGAAATGGTCGCCCTGATGCGCCAATCCGGCGAAAGCTACGACATGGTCTCGGCCTCCGGCGACGCGAGCCTGCGGCTGATCCGCGGCGGCAACGTCCAGCCGATGAACGTCGCGTTGGTCCCGGAATGGAAGAACTTCATTCCCGCCTTGCAGTCGCCGCCACACAACACGGTCAACGGCGTGCACTACGGCATCTCGTTGCAGTGGGGGCCGAACATGATGCTCTACAACACGCATACCTTCCACACGGCGCCGACCAGCTGGGAAACGATCTACTCGCCGAAGTACAAGGGCCAGATCACGATCCCCAACAACCCGATCCAGATCGCGGACGTCGCCCTGTATCTCTCGAAGAAGGACCCGTCGCTGGGGATCACCAACCCCTATGAGCTCACCGAACCGCAGCTCAACGCCGCGGTCAAGCTGCTCAAGGAACAGCACCCGCTGATCAAGAAGTACTGGGACCTCGCTTCGGATGAGATCGAACTGTTCAAGAACGGCGACGTCGTCGTCGGGGCGGCCTGGCCGTACCAGTACTCGACGCTGAAGGCGGCGGGCGCTCCCGTGGGCGAAACGATCCCCTCCGAGGGGGCCACCGGTTGGGCCGACACATGGATGCTCTCGGCGCACGCCAAGCACCCCAACTGTGCCTACGAATGGGTCAACTGGGTCTCGAGTCCGAAAGTCCAGGCCGAGCAGGCGATCTCCTACGGCGAGACACCCGCGAACACCAAGGCCTGCCCCGAAATGGAAAAGATCCAGAAGGGCTCATGCGAGGAGTACCACGCGAACGCGCCGGCGGCCTACTTCAACTCGATCAAGTTCTGGCGCACGCCGGTCTCGGATTGCGGCAACGGGCAGAACAACTGCATGGACTACAGCGTCTGGCAACAGAAGTGGACCGAAGCAACAGGATGATCGCTGACGTCGAGGCGGGGCTCCGATAGAGGCCGGAGCCCTAGCCCGCAGATCGGGTCGCAGCCGCATATCGGCCGGGATGTTCCGCCGGCCGTGGCTGCGGCTCGTTCTGCTGCTCTCTGCGCCGGGAGCATGGTTCGTCCTGATCTACCTGGCGGCCCTGCTGCTGCTGTTCCTGTCGTCGCTGTGGAGCGTCGAACCGTTCTCGGGCAAGCTGATCCACAGCTGGACGCTCGAAAACTTCAAGCGGCTCGTCGACACGCCGGTCTACCGCACGATCGCGCTGCGCACGATCGGCATCGCGGCGGCGGTGACCGTGGCGGACGCGCTGATCGCCGTGCCCTTCGCGCTGTTCGCGGTCCGCATCGCACCGCTGCGACTGCGCAAATGGCTCTTCGTGTGCGTCTTGATCCCGCTCTGGTCGAGCTACCTGGTTCGGGTCTACATCTGGAGGCTGATCCTCTCGCACGACGGGGTCCTGAACTGGACCCTCGAGAAGATCGGCATCGGCGCGGCGAACATCGGCTACTCGAACTGGGCGGTCTGGATCGTCTTCAGCTACATCTGGCTGCCGTTCATGATCCTGCCCGTCTGGGCCGCGGTCGAGCGGGTCCCGGACTCCTTCCTCGAGGCTTCCGCGGACCTCGGCGCGAAGGGCTCGCGTACGTTCCGCTCGATCCTGCTGCCGATGATCTTCCCCGGCGTGGTCGCCGGTTCGATCTTCACCTTCGCGCTGACGCTCGGCGACTTCATCACCCCGGCACTGGTCGGCGGCTCGGAATCGACGTTCATCGGGAACGTCGTCTACGAAAGCGTCGGCGTCGCCAATGACATCCCGTTCGCGGCCGCGTTCGCGGTCGTGCCACTGGTTGTGATGGCCGTCTACCTCGTGATCGCGCGCCGCCTAGGAGCGTTCGACGCCCTGTGATCGTCTCCGGACGCACCAGCCGCATCCTGCTCTCCGCGTTCACCGCGGCGGTCGTGCTGTTCCTGCTCGTCCCGCTGGCGCTGATCGTGCTCTACGCGTTCAACTCCTCCAACATCCAGAGCTGGCCGATCCCCGGGTTCTCGACGAAGTGGTTCACCGTCGCGCTGCACAACGAAGAAGTCCGCAACGCGCTCGTGCTGTCGCTGAAGTGCGGCGTCCTGGCGACGGTGATCGCGGTCGTGCTCGGCTCGATGGCGGCCTTCGCCGTGCACCGCTTCCGCTTCTTCGGGCGAAACACCGTCTCCTTCATCGTCGTGCTGCCGATCGCGCTGCCGGGGATCATCACCGGCATGGCGCTGAACTCGTTCATCACCTTCACCGCGATCCCGTTCTCGGTCCTGACGATCGTCATCGGCCACGCGACGTTCTGCATCGTCGTCGTCTACAACAACGTGATCGCGAGGCTGCGGCGCTCGCCGACGTCGCTGATCGAAGCTTCGATGGACCTCGGCGCCGACGGGCCGACGACATTCCGTCTCGTGACGCTGCCGACGATTGCGACCGCGCTTGTTGCCGGCGGCCTGTTGGCGTTCGGGCTCTCATTCGACGAGATCGTCGTGACGACGTTCACGGCCGGCGCGCAGAACACGCTTCCGATCTGGATCTTCGGCTCGATCCGCCTGGGCCAGCAGCTGCCGCAGGTCAACGTCGTCGTGTTCGCCGTGATGATCGTGGCGCTGATCCCGATCTGGATCGCGCAGCGCCTGACCCGCGAATCCGGCGTGATCCGCTCGGCCGCGCACGCCGAGGCGCCCGGCGGCTGAGTGATGCGCCGCGTGATGGTAACCGGCGCCGCCGGCTTCATCGGGGGTCACATCGTCGCGGGACTCGAGCGGCTCGGCGTTGAGGTGGTCGGCGTCGACCTGCTCGGCGACGGCCAGCGGATCGTCTCCGGCGACGTCGCCGTGCCGGGTGCCTGGCAACAGGCGGCCGCCGGCTGCGACGTCGTGATCCACACCGCCGCGCTCGTCTCGTTCCGCGCGGGCCTGCACGAGTTTCACCGCGTCAACGTCGTCGGCACGCACAACGCGCTGCAGGCCGCGATCGCGGCCGGCGCCGAGCGCTTCGTCCAGCTCTCCTCGGTCACCGTCTTCGGCAACGACTTCCCCGACGGCGTCCAGGAGACCGCGCCGGTGCGGCCGCTGGGCGTGCCCTACGTGGACACCAAGATCGCCGGCGAGCAGCTCGTGCTGCAGGCGCATGCCGAGGGCCGGGCGAACGTGACGGTGGTCCGGCCCGGCGACGTCTACGGGCCCGGCTCGCGGCCGTGGGTCATCCTGCCGCTGCGCGAAATCCGCCGCGGGCGAATGGTCCTGCCGCTCGGCGGCCGGGGGATCCACAGCCCGGTGCACGTCGGCGACCTCGTCGACGGAATCATCGCCGCCGCCGACGCTCCGCAGGCCGCGGGACAGGTGCTGACGCTCAGCGGCCCGCGGGGGGTCACCAACCGCGACTACTTCGGCGCGCTCGCCGCGCTCGAGGGGCGCCGCGTGCGCAGCGCCCCCGCGCCGCTGCTGTTTGCCGCCGCGCAGCTGGCCGCCCGGCTCGACCCGCAGGGGGAGCTGACCCCGGCGACGATCGCCTACCTGATGCGCAAGGGGACGTATTCGAGCGAGCGGGCCCGTAAGCTGATCGGCTACGTACCCAAGGTGGACCTCGACGAGGGAATCGAGGACTGCCGGCGCTGGCTTACGGCGCAGGGCATGCTGACCCCCGCCCGATGACGATCGACGAACAGCACAAGACGCCATACCTGGATGCGCTGCGCCAGTACGCGATCCGCGATCCCGCGCGGCTGCACGTCCCTGGCCACAAGGGCGGGCAGGGCGCCGACCCCGGGCTGATCGACGCGATCGGCGAGCTCGCGCTGCGGATGGACATCTGCGCACTGACCTACGGCATCGACGTCGGCGTCGTTCCGACACCGTTCGACGAGGCCCAGCGCCTGGCCGCCCAGGCATGGGGCGCCTACCGCACCTGGTTCCTTGTCAACGGCGCCTCCCAGGGCAACCTGTCGGCGGGCCTCGCGCTCGCACACCGCGGCAACAAGATCATCGTGCAGCGAAATGCCCACTCGAGCACGATCGACGCGCTCGTGCTTTCCGGCATGCGCCCGACCTTCGTCCAGCCCGAGATCGACCCCGAGCTCGCGGTCGCGCACTGCATCACTCCCGCGTCACTCGAGGCGGCGCTCGACACCACACCCGACGCGGCAGGTGCGCTCGTCGTCTCACCGACGTATTTCGGGGCGGCGGCCGACATCGCGGCGCTCGTCGAGGTCGCCCACCGTCGCGGCGTGCCGCTCGTCGTCGACGAGGCCTGGGGCGCACACCTCGCCTTCCACGAGGATCTGCCCCAGCACGCGCTCGCCGCCGGCGCCGACCTCGTGATCTCCTCGACGCACAAGATCGTCGGCTCGATGACCCAGTCGGCGATGCTTCACCTCGGCGACAGCGGCGAGGCGATGATCGGGCAGGACGTCGTCGACCGTGCGGTCACGCTGACCGAATCGACGAGCCCGAACGCGCTGCTGTTCGCTTCGCTGGATGCGGCGCGCCGCCAGGCCGCTGTCTTCGGGCACGAGCTGCTGGCGCGCACGATGGAGGTTCTCGCGCGCACCCGCGAAGAGATCCGCTCGATCCCGGGCCTCGACGTGCTCGACGAGCGCCTGATGGACCGGCCGGGGGTCGCGGGGTATGACCCGCTGCGTCTCGCGGTCGACATCCGGGGGATCAAGGCCAGCGGCTACGAGCTCGCCCCGCTGCTGCGCGAAATCGGTGACATCAACCTCGAGCTCGCCGGCCAGCACGTGGTCGTCGCGGTCTTCGGGATGGGCGAGCGCCTGCTCGACGAGGCGACGCGCTTCGCGCGGGCGCTGCGCATCGCCGCCGAGCGCGTCGGCCCGGAAGACCCGGACGCCGACCTTTCCTTCGCCGCAGCGCCGCCGTGGGGCGAACTGGCGATGACCCCGCGCGAGGCGTTCCTCGGGGCCCAGCAGGTGCTCCCCGCCGACGACGCGGTCGGCCGAATCGCCGCCGAGTCGCTGGCCACCTATCCGCCGGGGATTCCGAACGTCCTTCCCGGCGAGCGCCTGACCGCCGAGACGCTGGCCTACATCCGCGAGACGCTCAAGCTCGGCGGCAGCGTGCGCGGCGCATCGGACCGCCTGCTGCACACCGTTCGCGTCGTCGCCGAGTAGCTCACACTTCGGCGAGGAACTCCAGTAGCGCGGCGTTGACCGCCTCGGGCGCCTGCTGCTGGACCCAGTGGCCCGCACCGTCGACGACGTCAACGCGGCGCAGGTCGTCGATCCAGCCGTCCATCGCCTCCGCCGGCGAGAACAGCCGCACCGGATCCTTCTCGCCGGTCAGGAACATCGCCGGCTGCGTGACGTGGCGCTCGCCGTAGGGCTCGAGCTCGCGCCAGTTGCGGTCGATGTTGCGGTACCAGTTCAGGCCCCCGGTGAACCCCGTCCGCTCGAAGGCCTCGACGTAGACCGCGAGCTCCTGCTCGCTGAGCCAGGCGGGCCGGCGCGGCTCCTCCTGCTCCTGCGCCCACTGGCTGGTCCAGACGCGGGAGGTCGTGAGCGTGCGGCGCACATCCTTCGCCAGGGCTGCGTCGGCGTTGCCGGGCTCCTGGAACCAGACGATGTAGAAGTCCTCGCCGAGGTGCCGGCGCATGATCGGCACAGGAGCGGCAGGCGCGCGGGGGATGAACGGCACCGAGAGCCCCGCGACCGCGCGCACGCGCTCGGGCGCGATCAAGCTCATTCCCCAGACGAGGTTCGCCCCCCAGTCGTGGCCGACCAGAATCGCCTGTTCGTGGCCGAGGGCGTCGAGCAGCCCGCAGATGTCTCCGACGAGGTGCTCGATGTCGTACGCCTCGATCGAGCCGGGGACCGAACTGCGGCCAAATCCGCGCATGTCGGGCGCAACAACCCGGTAGCCGGCGTCGACCAGCGCCGGGATCTGATGGCGCCAGGAGTAGGCGAGCTCGGGGAAGCCGTGGCAGAGGATGACGAGTTCCTCGCCGCTGCCCTCCTCGACGCTCCAGAGCTCGATGCCGTTCGTTGCGATCGCCCGTTCGCCCATCGCACCGCGCACGATACGGGTCGCCCGCGCGGCGCGCGGCGCGCCGACGCGCGGTACCCTCGTTTCAGGGACAAGGACGGGCCATATGCCGGAGCAGACGGGAACACAGGCGCCGCAGAGCGCAGGAATCACGCGGCGTCAAGCGCTAGGCGGCGCCGTGCTTTTCGGCGCGGGTGCGGCGACCGGCGGCTTGATCGCGGGCTCGAGCGAAGCCGCGAGCGCGGAGCCGCAACAGGAGAAGGTCGCCTTCTACGGGCGCCACCAGGCCGGCATCACGACCGCGGCCCAGGAATACCTCGCGTTCGCAGCACTCGACACGGAGCCCTCGGCGACGACCAGCGATCTGCGCGCGCTGCTTGAAACCTGGTCGCGCGCCGCCGCGACGATCACCGCCGGCGCGCCCTACCGGCCCGCGCGCGAAGTGCCCGGCGCCGCCCCGATTGACGGCGGCGAGGCGCTCGAACGCGGTCCGGCGCGGCTGACGGTCACGATCGGCTTCGGGCCCGGCCTCTTCGAATCGGGCCGCTTCAAGCTCGCCGCCCAGGGGCCCGAGCTCCAGCAGCTGCCGACGTTCGTCGGCGAGCGGCTTGAGGGCGCGCGCTCGGGCGGTGAGCTCTGCGTCCAGGCCTGCGCCGACGACCCGCAGGTCGCCTTCCACGCAATCCACCTGCTCTCGCGGCTCGCGGCCGGCACCGCGTCGCTGCGCTGGACACAGCTCGGCTTCGGACGGACGTCGAGCACCACCGCCGCCCAGCTGACGCCACGAAACCTGATGGGGTTCAAGGACGGCACCGAAAACATCCGCGCCGAGGACGCAGCCCAGCTGCGCAGCAGCGTCTGGGTCGGCTCCGAAACACCGTCGTGGATGAGGGGCGGGACCTACCTCGTCGCGCGACGCATCGCGATCAAGCTGCCCGGCTGGGACCAGCTGCCGCTCGAAGCGCAGGAGAAGGTGATCGGGCGCCACAAGCAGAGCGGTGCGCCGCTCGGTGCGAGCAAGGAGTTCGATCCGCTGCCGCTCGAAAAGAAGAACGCGTCCGGCGAACACGTGATCCCCGAGAACGCCCACGTGCGCCTCGCGGCCGCGGCTACGAACGGCGGCATCAGGATCCTGCGCCGCGGCTACTCCTACAGCGAACCGACTGTCGGTGGCGCGCCGATCTCGGCGGGGCTGTTCTTCGTCTCCTTCCAGCGCAGCCCGATCGACCAGTTGATCCCGATGTTGACGCGGCTGTCGAACTTCGACCTGCTCAACGGGCACACGGAACACACGTCGAGCGCAGTGTTCGCCGTTCCCCCGGGTGCCAAGCCCGGCGGCTTCGTCGGCGAAGGCCTCTTCGCGTAGAAGCCGATACCTTCCAGCCGTGCGTCTCTACGTCTGCTCGGAGGGGACGAAGTTCGGGGCTCTGCCCGCCGCGATCGCGCATCCCTGCGGTCGCGCCGCCAAGGAGCTGCGCGACGCCGGGCACAGCTTCGAGCTCGAGCAGGTCCCCGGCGGCTCGCTGAAGTTGTGGACCCTGCCGACGCGGGCACGTGACCGTGCGGAGATCGAGCAGCTCTCGGGACAGCGTGCCGTCCCGGTGCTCGTGCTCGACGACGGCGAAGTAATCGCCGGTTCGGGCCGGATCGCCGACTGGGCCCGCGCGCACCCCGCCTAGCGCGCGAGCACTACCGCGAGGCCCTGCCCGACGCCGATGCACACCGCTGCCAGCCCGTAGCGCGCTTCGCGCTGGGCCATCGTCAGCGCCAGGCGGCCGAGAATCCGCGCGCCGGAAGCGCCGAGTGGATGGCCGATCGCAATCGCGCCGCCGTAGACGTTGACGCGCTCGGGGTCGAGCTGCGGCCAGCCCGCCAGGCAGGCGAGCGACTGTGATGCGAATGCCTCGTTGAGCTCGACCACGTCGACGTCGTCCCAGCCGATGCCGGCGCGCTCGAGCGCGACCTGCGCGGCGCGCACCGGCCCGATTCCGAAGACGTCGGGGTCGACGCCGTGCGCGGCGCGGGAGGCGATCCGCGCCAGCGGCTCGCGGCCGAGCGCGGTCGCGGCCCGCGCATCGCCGATCAGCAGCATCGCGGCGCCGTCGTTGAGCGGCGAGCTGTTACCGGCCGTGACGGTGCCGTCCTGGACAAACGCCGCCGGGAGCGAAGCGAGCTTCTCGGCCGAGGAGTCCTCGCGGATGCACTCGTCGCGCTCGAGCTCGGCACCGGGGACCTGCACGATCTCGCTCAGGAGCCCCTCGCGCCAGGCCGCCGCGGCGCGTTCGTGGCTGCGCAGCGCGAAGGCGTCCTGAGCCTCGCGCCCGATCGAGTGGATCCCCGCGAGCTTCTCGGCGCTTTCGCCGAGTGAGATCGTCCAGCGGTCGGGCATCCGCGGGTTGACCATCCGCCAGCCGAGCGTCGTCGAGTGCAGCGTCTGATGAGCGGCGGGGAATCCGCGGGCGGGCTTCTCCAGGACCCACGGCGCGCGGCTCATCGACTCGACGCCGCCCGCGACGATCAGCGAGGCGTCGCCGGTCTCGATCGCCCGCGCGGCCTGGATCGCGGCCTCCAGGCTCGACCCGCACAGGCGATTGACGGTCACGCCGGGGATGCTCGTCGGCAACCCCGCGAGCAGGACGGCCATCCGCGCGACATCACGGTTGTCCTCGCCCGCGCCGTTCGCGTCGCCGAGCACGACATCGTCGAGCTGCTCGGCGGCACCGGGCACCCGCGCGAGCAGCCCTTGGAGGGCGACCGTCGCGAGGTCGTCGGGACGGACACCCGCGAGCGCTCCGCCATAGCGCCCGAACGGGGTTCGGACGGCCTCCAGGACGTACGCGCTGGATGCGTGCTCACGGGACACGGTCGCGATCCTACCCATGGACGAATGTTCGGTCGGTCACGGTCACCGGTTGCGGCTCCCCCGGACGGTCTGTACCGTTCGGCGTGCCCTGGCGCGGGGGAATGGAACTTTTGCGCAGGCGGAATGGAGACCACATGAAGCGACTCGCTCTGGCGGCTGCAGCTGCCGTATCGCTCGCAGGCGTATCCGGTGCCATGGCGCCGACAGCGCTCGCGGCGCACCACTCGACGGTGATCGTCCAGAAGGCCTCGCGCCTGGCTACCTCACGACAGCAGGTCGGCAGGGTGCCGGCGCATGAACAGATCGAACTTCAGGTCTCGCTGCGGTTGCGCGACGCGGGCGCGGCAGCCGCCTTGGCGCGCGCGGTCAGCGACCCCGCGAGCGCCAGCTACGGCCACTACCTGACCGCCCGCCAGTGGGAGAAGCGCTTCTCGCCGACTGCTGCAGCGGTGGCACGCGTGAGGGCGTTCCTGAAGGCCAACGGGGTCCACGTCACGACCGTCACGCCCGACCGGATGGCGATCTTCGCGCACGCGAGCGCCGCGACGGTCTCGCGAGCGTTCGCGACCCGGCTCGGCCTTTACCGGCACCTCGGCCGGAACCTGCGGCTCGCCAGCAGGCCGCTGCGCCTGCCGCGCAACCTCGCGGGCGTCGTCCTCGCGATCAGCGGGATCGACCAGAGCCCGGCGATCCACGCGGCCAAGGAACCGATCCCCTACCCCGAAGGCTTCCGCAACGGCAAGCCGTGCTCGAACTACTTCGGCGAAAAGCTCGACACCACTGACCCGCTCTACTTCAGCGAACCGAGTCCCTACGCCGTCTGCGGCTACACGCCCACCCAGCTGCAGAGCGCTTACGGGCTGAACGCGGACTACGAAGCGGGCATCACCGGCAGCGGGCAGACGGTCGCGATCATCGACGCGTACGCCTCGCCGAGCCTCTACTCGGACGCACGTCGCTACAGCGAAGCGCACGAGCCCGCAGCCGTGCTCGGCGAAGGGCAGTTCCACGAGATCCTGCCCACGAGCTACAACGAAATAAAGAAGTGCGAAGCGAGCGGCTGGTTCGGCGAGCAGACGCTCGACGTCGAGGCGGTGCACGCCACGGCGCCGGGAGCGAACATCCTCTACGTTGGCGCCCGCAACTGCGAACGCGGCCTGTACAAGGCGCTCGCGACCGTCGTCGACAACGAACTGGCCTCGGTGGTCACAAACTCGTGGGGCACCGACGCCGGCGACCTGCTCGAATCGAGCAACGGCCGCCGGGCCTATGACAACCTGCTGATGATGGCCGGCACGATCGGCATCGGCGTGCAGTTCTCGTCCGGCGACCAGGGCGACAACTTCACGACCGTCGGCTTCAACTCGCCCGACTACCCGGCCTCGAGCCCGTACGCGACGGCGGTCGGCGGCACGAGCCTCGCGATCGGGCCGAGCGGCGAACGCACCGGCGAATGGGGCTGGTCGACGTCGAAGAGCATCCTCTGCACCGAATCGCTCGCGGCGCTGCGCGCGCTCGGCTGCACGAAGCTGAAGGTCGGCCGGTACATCCCGGCCGCGCCCGGCAAATACGACTACGGCTCGGGCGGCGGCACCAGCTACCACTACACGCAGCCCAGCTACCAGGCGGGCATCGTTCCCGCGGCCCTCGCCGAACGCAACAAGGCGGTCGTGCAAGGTCCGATGCGCACCGTCCCGGATGTCTCGATGGCCGCCGACCCGGCAACGGGGATGCTGATCGGCGAAACGCAGGCCTTCCCGACGGGCATCGAATACGGCGAGTACCGCGTCGGCGGCACGAGCATGGCCTCGCCGCTGTTCGCGGGCGTGATGGCGCTCGCCGACCAGCGCGCCGGTAAATCGCTCGGCTTCGTCAACCCGCTGCTCTACACGGTTGACGGTTCGTCGACGGCGTCGACGGCGTTCTACGACGTCAAGCCGCCGAGCGAGCCGCTCGCACTGATGCGCGTCGACTTCCTGAACGGGCTCAACGCCGAAGAAGGCGAACTGATCTCGGCCCGGGGAATCGACTTCCAGGGGTCGGAGTCCTACTGCAGCGGGACCGGCAGCTGCACGCACGAGAAGGTTCAGCTGTCGACGGCGACGGGCTACGACTCGATGACCGGCATCGGCTCGCCGGGCAGCGGGTTCGTGACCGCGCTCGCCAACGCAGCGCACTGAGCAGCCCGGCGCGGACGGTCTGACCGTCCGCGCCGGATTAGCGCTGCGTGGCCGCGTGCGATAAGACTTCGCGACCAGTAAATACGTCCGGGGGAAGAACGTCCACGCAGGGCGCGTGGACGAGGGTCATGGACACTGTTGGGGAGATAACGGGGATGCCCGCGACGCACGCGACCGCGCGCCGGCGCGACTTTTCGCCGCGTGGGGTGCTCGTGATCGCGTCGCTCGGCGCGAGCGTCGCGTTCGTCGACGCGACGATCGTCAACATCGCGTTCCCGGACATCGCGAAATCGTTCCCGGGGACGCCGATCTCGTCGCTGTCGTGGATCCTCAGCGCCTACAACATCGTCTTCGCGGCGTTCCTGGTCGCCGCCGGCCGGCTCGCGGACCTCGTCGGGCGCCGCCGGATGTTCGTCGCCGGGTTGAGCGTCTTCACGCTCGCCTCGGCCGCCTGCGCGATCGCGCCCTCGGTGACCGCGCTGATCGTGTTCCGGCTCGTCCAGGCGCTCGGCGCGGCGATGCTCGTGCCCGCATCGCTGGCGCTCGTGCTCCACGCCTTCCCGGAGGACCGCCGCTCGCACGGCACCGCGCTGCTCGCCGCGGTGGCCGCCGGAGCCGCAGGGCTGGGCCCGTCGCTCGGCGGCGTGCTGATCTCGGTCTCGAACTGGCGCCTGGTCTTCCTCGTGAACATTCCGATCGGCCTCGCGGCGATTTTCCTGGGCCGCGCGAAACTGATCGAGAGCCGCGCCCCGGGCCGGCGCCGGATGCCCGATATTCTCGGCGCCTTCGTCTTCGCAGGTGCGATCGCCTCGCTGGTGCTGGCGATCGTCAAGGGGCAGGAATGGGGCTGGGGCAACGTGCGGATCATCTCCGCGATCGTGGTCTCGGTTGCTCTCGGCCTGTGGTTCATCCAGCGCTGCCGGACCCAGCGCTCGCCGATGGTCGACCTCGGTCTCCTGCGGGTCCGCACCTTCTCGGCGGCGAACGCGATGACGGTCGTCGCCGCCGCCGGCTACTACGGCTACACGCTGGCGAACGTCCTCTTCCTTACCGGGGTCTGGAAATACTCGGTACTCGACGCTGGCCTGGCGCTGACGCCCGGCCCGTTCGTCGCGGCGGCCGTGGCGGGACCGTCGAGCCGCCTGGCCCTGCGTATCGGCCACCGGCCTGTGCTCGTCGCGGGCGCCGTGATCTGGGGGCTGGCGATCCTCTGGTTCGTCGCGCGCGTCGGACTGCAGCCCAACTTCGTCCACGACTGGCTGCCCGGGATCCTGCTGCTCGGCGTCGGCGCCGGGATCCTGCTGCCGAACATCTCCGGCGCGGCCGTCGCCTCGGCGCCCGGCGAGGGCTATGCGACCTCGACCGGCCTGAACTCCGTTTCGCGGCAGGTTGGTGCGGCACTCGGGGTGGCAGTGATCGTCGCGATCGTCACCGGCGTGACGCCGCTGGACGCACTCGCGACGTTCGACACGGCATGGAAGTTCGCGGCGGGCTGCATGTTCGTCGCTGCCGCCGGCTGCCTGCTCGTCGGGCGCGTGCAGAGCGAGGCCTCCCCGGATCTCGCGAGCGCGGCGCGCGCCGCCTTCTCGCCGACGCTGCTCGAGCAGCCCGCCGCAGCGGCGCCGCCACGCGCGCGACGCGGCGTCACGATCGCGGGCCCCGCGGCACCGGTGCGGCACGAGACACCGGTCGACTTTCTCGGCAGCGCACCGCTGTTCGCCGACCTCGACCTGGCGTTGCGCGCGCGGATCGCCGAAAGGCTTCGACTCGTGCGTGTCGATGCCGGCGCCTACCTGTTCCGCGAAGGCGACGCCGGCGACGCGATGTACCTCGTGCGGACCGGCCGGCTCGAGGTGCTCGACGAGCGCAGCGGTCGGCTGATTCGCGAGCTCGGCCGCGGTGACGTCCTCGGCGAGCTCGCGTTGATCAGCGACACACCGCGGTCGGCTTCACTGCGCGCGGCGCGGAGCAGTGAGCTGTACGCGATCGACAGGGAGCACTTCCACGCGCTGCTCGGCGAAGCTCCGGAGCTTTCGCTGGCCCTGAACCGCGTGCTCGCCGAGCGGCTGCGCAGCAGTCGCGCCGCCGTCGAGGCGCGTCGCCCGCGGCCGGCGACCGCGGCAGTGCTCTTCGTCGACGGCGAGCCGGCGGATGCATCGCTTGCGCGCGAGCTCGCCGATGCGATCGCCCCCCACGCCCGCTGCGAGTTGCTCGACGCCTCGCTTGCGGAGACCCATGGTGCTGAGGGCCATGCACCGTTGCTCGATCGAACCGAGGCCTCCAGCGACCTTGTCCTGCTCGACGCCGGGGCGCTCTCGGCGCCGACGGCCTGGACCGACTTCTGCCTGCGCCAGGCCGACCGCATACTCGCGGTGACCCGTGGAGGCGAGCCCGACCCGGCGCTGGCGGGCCGGGCCGACCTGCGTGGCTGTGACCTGGTGATCCGCTGCGCCGGCCGCGACTACTCCCCGGCCTGGGGCGAGTCGCTCGAGCCCGACGAGTCGCATGTCGTGCGCGAGGAGCGCTTCGACGAGGACGTTGCGAGGCTTGCCCGCCGCCTGACCGGCAACTCGCTGGGCATCGTGTTCTCGGGCGGCGGCGCGAGGGCCTTCTCGCACATCGGCGTGCTGGAAGAGCTGGAAGCGGCCGGAGTGGTGATCGACCGCGTCGCCGGCGTCAGCATGGGGGCCTTCATCGGCGCGCTGTACGCCTCGGAGAAGAGCGCCGAGGAGATCGACGCGATCTGCTTCGCCGAGTGGGTCCAGCGCCGGCCGCTTCGCGACTACACGATCCCGCGCCACGGCCTGATCCGCGGCCAGCGCGTGGAGGCGATGCTGCGCCGCGTGCTCGGCACCGAGTCGGTGGAGGCGCTGCCGCGGGCGTTCATCTGCGCCTCGACAGAGCTGCGCAGCGGGCGCCTCGTCGTGACCCGCCACGGAGCCCTGCCCGAGGCAGTCGGCTACAGCATGAACGTGCCGATCCTCGCGCCGCCGCGTGTTCACGGCCGTCAGATGTTCATTGACGGCTCGTTGATCGACAACCTGCCGGTTGACCTGCTCGCCGACCAGGGAGAGGGCCCGGTCATCGCGGTCGACGTCAAGGCGACCTTCGGCGACGGGAGTGGCGGGCCCAAGACTGGCGAGCCGCGCCGCGAGCGCGTCCCGCTGATCGGCGAGACGATCACTCGTGTGCTGCTGCTCGCCAGCGCCGACACGTCCGAGGCGGCGCGCCGCCACGCCGCCCTGGTAATCAAACCGCGCGCCGAGGGTGTTGGGCTACTCGAGTTCCACCAGCTCGACGCGGCCCGCGAGGCGGGCCGTGTCGCGGCCCGCGAAGCGCTCGAAGCACACTCTGCCGTCTAGAACAGTCCGAGCTCGCGAGCCGCGTCGGCCAGTTCGTCACGCGCGTCGGGGTGCGCGATCTGTCCGATGATCTGGCGCGTCTGCTCGCTCAGCGAGCTGCCGAAGATCTGCGCCGACCCGTGCTCGGTGACGAGCGCGGAATGCTGGAAGCTCGTGACCGGCGTCGGGATCTCCGGGACGATCGTCGAGTGGGCGCTCTTCTCGTGCCAGGATGCGAGCGCGATCACCGCGTGCCCGCCGTGCGAGTGAAGCGCGCCGGTCGTGAAGTCCGGCTGGCCGCCGAAACCTGAGTAGATCTGCGTGCCGACCCAACTGGCGTTGCTCTGCGCGTAAAGGTCAACCTGAAGTGCCGAGTTGATCGAGACCATTCCCGGCTGGCGCGCGATCATCGAAGGGTCGTTGGAGGTCTCGGTGCGCAGCATCTGCAGGCGCGGGTTGCCGTCGGCCCAGGCGTAGAGCTCGGGCGAACCGAACATGAACGATGTGAAGACCGGGCGCGAGGGGTCCATTGCGCCGGCGTGCTCGAGGTCGAGCACGCCGTCACTGATCATCTCCGACCAGATGGCCAGGCCCCGCCGGCCGCGAACCGCACCGACTGTCGCGTCGGGGACCGCGCCGATTCCGAGCTGCAGCGTCGCGCCGTCGCCGACGAACGTTGCGACGTTCTCGCCGATCTGCGCGGCGAGCTCGCTCGCCGGCCTCTTCGGCGCCGAGGGGAGATCCTCCTCGACCTCGATCGCGAAGTCGATCAGCTCGCAGTCGATCTCGCCGTCGCCGAAGGTGTACGGCATCTTGGGGTTGACCTGGGCGACGACCAGCCCGCCGCGGGCCCGGGCCTGCTCGATCGCCGCGACGATGATGTTCACCTCGATGCCCAGCGAGACCCTGCCCGAGCGGATCGGCGAAACGTGCACGACCACGACGTCCGGCGGGAGCGAACGGCGGAACAGGTGCGGGACCAGCGAAAGGCGCATCGGGACGTACGCGAGGTGCTCGCGCGCCCGGCGCATGCCCGGCCCGACGAAAGGGGTCTCGAGCACGACACCGTCGCGCTCGGGGACCGGCAGCGCAGCGTTGAGCATGAACAGCCGGTAACGCTCGAGCGAGTCGTCCAGCAGCGACAAGAGGTGCTGCGGTGTCGCGAAGTTCCCGCTCGCGACGACACGCGGTTCATCGACAGCGACGCTCGCAAGCCTGGAACGCAGTTCCTGTTCGGTGACGATCCGCATCGGCTGAGGCGTGGAGTATGAAGCTCGCGCCCCCGGGCCGCCGCCCGCCCGCGCGATCGTGTTTGATCTGAGCCGTGGAGAAGATCGTGATTCCCCGATGAACGCGGCCGCGAGCGGGAGTGGTTTGACCGGGCTCGCCGCCTGGGGTGCGCTGAAGGCCCACCACGCGGCGATCGGCCAGACGACGATCGCCGACCTTTTCGCGGCCGACCCCGAGCGCGGGGAACGGCTCGCGGCCGAGGCCGCGGGGCTGTACCTCGACTATTCGAAGAACCGCGTGACCGACGAGACGCTCTCGCTGCTCGTCGCGCTCGCCGAGCAGTCGGGTCTGCGCGCACGCACGGAGGCGATGTTCACCGGTCAGCCGATCAACACGACGGAGGGCCGCTCGGTGCTCCATGTCGCGCTGAGGATGCCGCGCGAGCGATCGCTGATCGTCGACGGTGTCGATGTCGTCGCCGAGGTGCATGCGGTCCTCGACCGGATGGCCGCCTTCGCCGACGACGTGCGCTCGGGAGCATGGCGCGGCTTCACCGGCCTGCCGATCCGCAACGTCGTCAACGTCGGGATCGGCGGCTCGGATCTCGGCCCGGTGATGGCCTACGAGGCGCTGCGCCACTACTCCCGCCGGGAGATGAACTTCCGCTTCGTCTCCAACGTCGACCCGACCGACTTCGCCGAGGCGACGCGCGACCTCGAGCCCGCCGAGACGCTGTTCGTCATCTCCTCGAAGACCTTCTCGACGCTGGAGACGATGGCCAACGCCCGCTCGGCCCGCGAATGGATCCTTGCCGCGCTCGGCGACGAGGCCGCGGTCGAGCGCCACTTCGTAGCGGTCTCGACGAACGCCGAGGCGGTCGCGAAGTTCGGCATCGACACGGCCAACATGTTCGGCTTCTGGGACTGGGTCGGCGGGCGCTACTCGATGGACTCGGCGATCGGGCTCTCGACGATGCTGGCCGTCGGGCCCGAGGCGTTCGGCGAGATGCTGGCCGGACTGCACGCGATCGACGAGCACTTCCGCAGCGCCCCGCCGGCGCGCAACCTGCCGGTGCTGCTCGGGCTGCTGGCAGTCTGGTACGGCGATTTCTTCGACGCCCAGACGGTCGGCGTGATGCCCTACGAGCAGTATCTCGCGCGCTTCCCGGCCTACCTGCAGCAGCTGACGATGGAGTCCAACGGCAAGCACGTGACGCTCGCCGGGAGGACCGTGGACTACCAGACAGGAGCCGTCTACTGGGGCGAGCCGGGAACCAACGGGCAGCACAGCTTCTACCAGCTGATCCACCAGGGGACCAAGCTGATCCCTGTCGACCTGATCGGCTTCGGCAAGACCCTGAACCCGATCCGCGACCAGCACGACCTGCTGATGTCCAACGTCTTTGCCCAGGCACAGGCGCTGGCCTTCGGCAGGAGCGCCGAGCAGGTTCGCGCCGAAGGCACCGATCCTGCGGTCGTGCCGCATCGCGTCTTCGAGGGCAACCGCCCGACGAACGTGATCCTCGCCGAGAAGCTGACCCCATATGCGCTCGGCACCCTCGTCGCGCTCTACGAGCACAGCGTTTTCACCCAGGGCACGATCTGGCAGATCAACTCGTTCGACCAGTGGGGCGTCGAGCTCGGCAAGGCCCTCGCGCAGCAGATCATCCCCGAGCTCGAGTCGGCCGACGAACCCGCGCTCGAGCACGACAGTTCGACCAACACGCTGATCCGGCGCTACCGGCGGCTGCGCGAATGAGCCCGCCGATCCGCCTGCTGCTCTCCGACGTCGACGGCACGCTCGTCGATGCGAACAAGCAGCTCACGGCCCGCTCGATCGAGGCCGTCGCGGCGCTGCGCGAGGCCGGCATCACGTTCGCGGTGACCAGCGGCCGCCCGCCGCGCGGGATGCGGATGCTGGTCGAGCCGCTCGCGATCGAGACCCCGATCGCGGCCTTCAACGGCGGCGCCTTCGTTGACGGCGCGATGGCGATCATCGAGCAGCACACGATCCCCGCGCCGCTGGTGCCGCGGATCATCGCCTCGCTCTCGGGCGCCGGTCTTTCCGTCTGGGTCTACCGCGGCGCCGACTGGCTCGTGACCGACCCCGACGGGCCGCACGTCGCGCGCGAGTCGTTCACCGTCCAGTTCGAGCCGACGGTCGTCGCCTCGTTCGACGGGATCGACGCGGGCGTCGCGAAGATCGTCGGCGTCAGCGACGACCACGCGCTCGTCGCGCGCGTCAACGGCGCCGTGGACGACGAGTTCGGCGACGACGTGGCCGCGTCGCGCTCCCAGCCCTACTACCTCGACGTCACGCACCCGCAGGCGAACAAGGGGTGCGTCGCGACCTACCTCGCCGAGCGCTACGGCATCGCCCCCGAGGAGATCGCCACGATCGGCGACATGCCGAACGATGTCCTGATGTTCGCGCGCTCGGGGCTGTCGATCGCGATGGGCCAGTCCGATCGCGAGGTGCAGCGCGCCGCGCGGCGCGTCACCCTGTCAAATGACGAAGACGGTTTCGCTGACGCCGTCGAACGGTTCATCCTGGCCGCGCAGTGAGAGCGATCCGCGCGTCCGTGCGAAAGGAGCAACGCGATGGCGACTGACAAACCGATGCAGCTCGGAATGGTCGGGCTGGGGCGGATGGGTGCCGGGCTCGTGCGCAGGCTGATGGCCGACGGGCACAGCTGCGTCGTCTACGACGTCGCGCCGGCGGCGGTCACGGCACTCGAGGCCGACGGCGCGACCGGCGCCGCGACGCTCGCCGACCTCGCCGGCAAGCTCGCGCCGCCGCGCTCTGTCTGGGTGATGGTCCCCGCCGGCGAGATCACCGACAAGACGATCGCCGAGCTCGCAGCTGTGCTGGAGCCCGGCGACACGATCATCGACGGCGGGAACACCTACTACCGCGACGACCTGCGTCACGCTGCGACGCTTCGCGAGAAGGGGATCCACCACATCGACTGCGGCACCAGCGGCGGCGTCTGGGGCCTGGAGCGTGGCTTCTGCCTGATGATCGGCGGGGAGGACGAGCAGGTCGAGCGGCTCAGCCCGATCTTCGCGACGATCGCCCCGGGGTTCGATTCCGCTTCGCGCACTCCCGGTCGCAGCGGCGACCCCGTTCCCGCCGAGCAGGGCTATTACCACTGCGGCCCGAACGGCGCGGGCCATTTCGTGAAGATGGTCCATAACGGCATCGAGTACGGGATCATGGCCGCCTACGCCGAGGGGCTGAGCATCATCCGCCACGCCGACGCCGGGCTGCACCAGCGTGAGGCCGACGCCGAGACAACGCCGCTCGAGAACCCCGAGTACTACCGCTATGAGATCGACACGACCGAAGTCGCCGAGGTCTGGCGGCGCGGCAGCGTGGTCGGCTCCTGGCTCCTGGACCTGACCGCCGAAGCGCTCCACGAGTCCCCCGACCTGAGCGGCTACGAGGGGCGCGTCTCGGACTCCGGCGAGGGCCGTTGGACCTCGATCGCCGCGATCGACGAGGGCGTCCCCGCACCCGTGCTGACGGGCGCGCTGTACGCCCGGTTCGCCTCCCGCGGGCTCGACGACTTCGCGGCCAAAGTCCAGTCGGCGATGCGCAAGGCCTTCGGGGGCCACGACGAGAAGGCCTCTTGAGCGGACTCTCGCCCGTCGAGCGGGAAAAGCAGCTCGCGGCGAGCGCCGCGGCCGAGCTGGTCGCGGACGGGATGACCGTCGGCCTCGGGACCGGCACGACGGTCGCACACCTGTTGACCGCGCTCGCCGGTCGAGGGCTCGACATCCGCTGCGTCGCGACCTCGCCGCGTACCGCGGCCGCCGCGCGCGAGCTCGGAATCCCAGTCGAGTCCTTCGCGGGACTCGACGCACCGGCGCACTTGGACATCGCGATCGACGGCGCCGACCAGGTCGATCCCGACGGCTGGCTGGTAAAGGGAGGCGGCGCCGCGCACACCCGCGAGAAGGCGGTCGCCGCCGCGGCCGCGCGGTTCGTCGTGATCGTCTCGGCCGACAAGCTGGTCGAGCGGATCACCGCACCGATCCCCCTCGAGCTCGCCGACTACGGACTCGCCGCGACGCTCGCGCGGCTCGGCGACGTGAGCTTGCGCGACGTGCCGCGCAGCCCCGACGGGGGCGTGATCGCCGACTACACCGGTCCGGTCGATGACCCCGCGCGGCTGGCGGCACGCCTTTCCCAGACGGTCGGCGTCGTCGACCACGGCCTGTTCCCGGCGGCGATGGTGAGTGATGTCGTGTTCGCCGACGGCGATGCGGTCGAGATCCGCAGCGTCGGGGCAGGATAGGAGCGTCGCAATGGCAACGAAACCGAAACCCAAACCGAAACCGGGAACCAAACCGCGGCGCCCGGGCCTGATCGCCGGCGTCGACCTCGGCGGAACGAAGATCCAGGTCGTCGCGATGCGCGGCGACTCGGTCGCAGGCAGTGCCCGGAGCCTCACGCCCCAGAGCGGCAAGGCCGGCGACGTGATCGAGGAGATCGAGCGCACGCTCGCCAAGGCGCTCTCCGAAGCGGGCATCGCGCCGGCACAGCTGAAGGCCGTGGGCGTCGGCTCGCCCGGCGAGATCGACCACGCCTCCGGGGCGGTCGTGCACGCCGCCAACGTTCCGGGGTTCGGCGAACGCGTCGAGCTCGGTGCGCTGCTCTCCGAGCACCTCGGCGGCGTGCGCGTCGCGGTCGACAACGATGTCAGCGTCGGTGTGCTCGGGGAGTACCGTCTCGGCGCCGGCCGGGCGTTCAAGGACGTGCTCGGCGTCTGGCTCGGCACCGGCGTCGGCGGCGGCCTGATCCTCGGGGGCGAGCTGCGCAGCGGCCGCGGCAGTGCCGGCGAGTTCGGCCACATCGTCGCCAAACCCGGCGGCCGGCGGTGCGGCTGCGGCAACCGCGGCTGCGTCGAGGCCTACGCGGGACGCGCGAGCATGGAACGCCGCGCGAGGGCACTCGTCTCCCGCGGCCACAAGACGAGCCTGTTCAAGATCATGGAGGAGCGGGGCAAGACGCGCTTGACGTCAGGGGTCTACGAGCACGCGCTCAAGGAGGGAGACCCCATGACCAGGATGCTGCTCGAAGATGCCGCACGGGCCGTCGGTATCGGCCTGGCGTCCGCCCAGAACCTCGTCGACTTCGAAGCGGTGATCGTCGGCGGCGGTCTCGGGGATCGCCTCGGCGACCCGTTCGTCCGCGACGTCGTGCATCACATGCGCCACCATCTCTTCGCGAAGGACAACCCGCCGCAGGCGCTCACGACGCAGCTCGGCGACCTCGGCGGTGCGGTCGGTGCGGCGCTCGCAGCAGGCGCCTAGCGCTGCAGGTGGCGCGCCGCGGGCTGCACTCAGGTACCCTCTGGCGATTTTGTTCATGCCGCATGTCATGCGGCTGGCCGAGGGAGACAGGGAAGATGACTAGGAGTTTGCTACGCAGCACGCTGTTGCTGGGCGCCGCACTACTGGCGCTCTGCGCCTTTGCGGCGAGCGCGTCGGCGCGTAACTTCTACGTCAACCAGCGCAGCGGTGAAAACAGCACCCTGTGCGGCTTCCTGCCCGCCCCGAACCTCGCCGGCGAAGGCCCGTGCCTGACGATCAAGCGGGGCATCGAACGCTCCGAAGGCTATAGCGGCCCGAACTCGATCCGGATCGCTGAAGGGACGTACGACGAATCGCTCACGCTGAGCAGCGTGCGCGACGCCGGCATCGCGATCGAAGCCGAGGAACTCGGCACCGTGACCCTGAACTCGTCGGGTTCAGATGCGGTCTCGATTGGCTCGGCAGCCGGCCAGGTGACGATCGGGGACATGAAGATCATCTCCGGAGGCGGAGCCCCCCAGACGATCTTCGACAACAATGCCGGGCTCACACTCACGCACGATCAGCTCGAAACGGATGGCGGCCTGGACGGCGTCTACGCGTCAACGACCCAGCAGGTCAGCATCCTGGACACGGAATTGATGACCGAAGAAGGAACGAGCGGCTCCGCGGTGCGGATCGTCAACGCTCCGCTGACGATGGAAAACGATCGCGTCCTGACCGGTCAGGCGAGCCAGTCCCAATCCGGGGGCGTGATCGCCCTCACCTCACCGGACGTGGTGGTCCGCAACACCCGAATCGCGGACGACTCGGAACTCTCCGCGACGTCATACGCGCTCGGGCTGCGCCTGGACCCGAAGACGCTCATCGAAAACGTGGCCATCCAGCAGGGCAGCGCCGTGTCCGGCGTCTACGCCCTCGAATCGAACCTCGACGCCAATGGGCTGCGGGTCGAAATGGCCGACTCCTCGAGCGGCGCGACTGCCCTGCTCGACGAAATGAGCACCGAAAGTACGTCGCTGGGCCACCTGGAAATCCTCGGAACATGGCGCGGACCGGGACTCAAGGCCGCGGGCACGACTACGTTGACCGACAGCCGGATCGTCACCGCAGGGACAAGCGTGCCGGCGATCGCCTACGCCGACTCCGGTTCCGGCCGCGGGCTGCTGGTGCAGCGCAGCGTGTTGCGGGCCAGCCCGGTCGCGACATCGGCGGTGGCGCTCGAAGACGGCAACGCGACATTCGACTCGGCGGCCGTGTTCGGCGGCCACGTCGGCGTCGAAGACGTCCTCGCGCCGAACGCGTCGGGCGCGACCCACTCCCTGCTGACGCTCTCCGCTTCGACGGTCGACGCCGGCGCCCCCGGCATCGCCGGCGACGGCGCGGGCGTGGACGCGGTGCGCGCCGTCGCCGAAAACGGCCCGGAAAACGACCTCAGCGTGAACGTGCAGGGCTCTATCCTGCTCGAGCCGCTGTCCGTCGTCCACGATGGCGGAAACACCGCCTCCGCCCGCTGCTCCTACTCGGCAGTTCCCTCACAGGTGCAGGGGGCCGGAGAATCGAACGGCACGATCGCCTGCCCCGACGGAGCCGACGGCAACACCGCTGTGTCCACGGGCCTCTTCGCAACGGGGCTCGCAAGCTTCGAACCGATCACCAACTACGAGCTCGCGCCTGGCACCTCGGCCGTGGACAGCGTGCCGCAGAGCGCGCTGTCGCTGCCGTTCGGCATCGGACGCTCGGGCACCGACCTTGTCGGCGCTCCGCGTGTCGTCGACGGCAGGCGAGACTGCCGTCCGGTCCAGGACAAGGGCGCGCTCGAGTTGCAGTCACAGACCGTGCCCTGCATCTCGTCGCTGCGTGTGCGCCCCCGGTCCCTGCGTCCGGCGACCCACGGCGCCAGCCTCATCCGCCGCGGCCGCGGCGTGCACCTGAGCTGGCACGACAGCGAAGCTGCGACCGTCACGTTCACCGTGCTGCGGCCCGTCGCGGGGCGGCTGAAGGGGCGCACCTGCGAGCGGCTGAGCCGCTCGAATGCCTCTCACCGCCATTGCCAGGACTACGTCGCTCTCGGCAGCTTCAAGCATCGTGACGGGGCGGGCGCCAACTCGGCGATCTTCACCGGCCGCGTCGGCGGCCACGCGCTGGCTCGCGGGCGCTACGAGTTGCAAGCACTCGCGCGCAACGGCCGCGGGCACGGCGTCAAGGTCCTGGTCGCAGTGACGATTCGCTAGGCGCGATCGACGAGGTGCCGCGTCAGGTGTCGCGGCGCACGACGCGCTCGAAGAGGACCTCCGCGCCGGAGTGGTCGTCCTCGAAGACGACGATGATCCGCGGCGGGCCGCCGAACCACGCCGACATGTCGGCCTCGCCGACGTACTCCGCCGCCCGCTGCGAGCCGTCCTCGCCGAGCACCCAGACGGGCTCGCCGCGCTCGAAGAGGTTGTTCTCCTCCTCGCTCATCAGCCTGCGACGATCGCCTTGAAGTCGGGCAGCTCGCGTAGCGAGCGCAGGTCGTCGTCGGTCTTCGCCCAGTTCGCGACGTCGGCGTCGAGGTCGACAGCTTCGCGCAGCGCCACGAGCGCATCGCCGTCGTGACCCTCGTGGGCCTCCAGACACGCCAGCTGGTAGAGGATCGCCGCGGATTCCGGGTGGGTGGTGCGCCCCTCCGCGAGGATCTGCCTGGCGGCCGCGGGATCTTCGTGGATCACCGGCGATGCGCGCCACGACCACTCCCATGCCGAGGGCGTGAAGTCCGACGGTCCGCCGAAGGAGAGCACGACGGTTCCCGCCTCCTTGGCGATCGCCTCACGACGGGAGCCGGGGTCGGGCACGAACACGTAGGTGCCCGCTTCGGCCTCGAAGGTCTCGTCATCGATCTTGAACGTCGCGGCGCCGCGAGCGACGAAGTAGAGCTCCTCGTGCTCGCTGCCGCCCTCCTCGGTATGGGGCTCGACAACGTCGTGGCCGGCCTCGTCGGCGCTGTAGGCGTTGCAGCCGAAGGCGCGGATCCCGAGTTCGAAGCGAATCGGTTTCCACATCAGCGAGCCGGGGCCCGGAATGCTCTCGACGTCGTCCAGGCGCAGCACGCGGAAGGGTTTGGCGTTCATGACCTGAGCCTACACGCGACGGCCACGGCGCGGGCGCGGCGCGGGGTCGCGGGGCGACTGCCGGGCCGGTGCGGTGCCGGATTCACGGCCCGACGGGCACAGCTTCACCTTCGCGGCGCCACGCGGTCACGGCCGTCGCGGCCGCGCTTGCGCTCTCCTCAAGCTTGGTGATGTCGTCCACATCGACTGCCTGCCCGTCGTCGCCGGCGGCGGCAGTTTCAATCTCCGCCGCCATCGCTGCGGCCGCATTTGCTCCGACCATCGCGCACGTCGACTTAAGTACGTGGGCGGTCGCGCGGAGCACGGCCCGGTCGCCGTCGGCGAAGGCCTCGTGTGCCGCCTGCAGGCGCACCGGAAGTTCGCGCAGCCAGGTTTCGGCGAGCCGCTCGACAGCTTCGCGTCCGCCGAGATCGGCGGCCAGGTAGTCCAGCTGCTCATGCACGTTGTCGCTGGCGCCGTCCGGGGTGGCAGCCGGCTCCGGGGTCTCGGCCTCCGGGCCGCCCTTGAGCCAGCGCGCGAGCGTCGCGGCCAATGTCTCGAGTAGCAGCGGCTTGGAGGCGAAGCCGTCCATGCCGGCCGCCAAGCTCGCCTCACGGTCGACCTCCATCGCGTTCGCGGTGACGGCCACGATCGGAACGTTCCCGGACCCGACCTCGCGCTCGCGGGCCCGGATGGCGCGTGTCGTTTCGAGCCCATCCATGCCCGGCATCCGCAGGTCCATCAGCACGGCATCGAACCTGCCGCGGTCGAGCTCGAGCAACGCCTCCTCGCCCGATGCCGCGGTCACGGCCTCGACGCCGAGGGCCTCGAGCTGACGGACCGCCAGCTCGCGGTTCACCTCGCTGTCCTCGACGACGAGCACACGCCCTTCGAGCCGCCGTGGCCTGGCGCTCGTCGTGCGCGCCGCGTCGATCTCCTGGGTTCCAAGCTTGAGGGGAACCGCCACCACCACCCGGGTTCCGGCACCCGCCTGGCTTTCGAGGCGGATCGTGCCGTGCATCAGCTCGACGAGCTGACGCGTGATCGCCAGGCCGAGCCCCGACCCCTCGTGCCTGCGGCGTGTCGAGGCATCGCTCTGGGTGAACGGTTCGAAGATCCGCTTCTGGTCCTCGGGGGCGATCCCCACGCCGCTGTCTTCGACCTCGAAGGTGGCGGTGGTCCTGCCGTCGGGGGCGTCGGCGACGTAGACGTCGACAGCGACGTGGCCGGCGTCGGTGAACTTGACCGCGTTGCCGACGAGGTTGAGAAGGATCTGCCTGATCCGCACGGGGTCGCCGACAAGGCTTGCCGGAACGCCGTGGAACATGCTGCGCAGCACGATTTCCTTCTCGTCCGCTCTCGCGCGGACCGTGTCGAGTACGTCGGCGACCAGGACCCGCGCGTCGAGGGGCTCCTCGACGAGCTCCATCTGCCCGGACTCTGCGCGCTGGAGGTCAAGCATGTCGTTGATCAGGTCCAACAGCGACGTCGCGGATCGCTTGACAATGCTTGTCAACGACTGCTGCTCGGGGTCCAGGGCGGTGCCCTGGAGGATGTCGATGGCCCCGAGCACACCGTGCATCGGTGTGCGGATCTCGTGGCTCACGACGGCCAGGAACTCGGACTTGGCTTCAGAGGCGGCGACAGCTTCGGCTCGCGCACGCTCGACGTCACGCTGGACCTCGGTGCGCTGGGTGACGTCGCGGTAGCTCCACATCTGTCCGTGGCTCGTGGAATCCAGGATCAGCGGGATGAAGTCGCGTTCGAAGACCCGGCCGTCGGCGAACTCGACTTCTTCTCCGAAGATCTCGACGCCGGCCGCGAGAATCTCGTCGACTCGTCCCATGAACCCCTCGGGATCCTTCGCCAGGTGCTTCGCGCGCGCTGCCGCCGTACTGCAGTCCGTTCCGATCAGGGCGTCGGGCGGCGCGTCGATGCCGAAGATCCCGCAGAACTCCGAGTTGGTGAGCACCACGCGTCGGTCGCCGTCCTCCACCATCACGCCGGCCTGGAGGTTCGAGACGAGTGTGCGCAGGCGCCCGCCGGCCTCCCGCAGCCGCTCGGCGGCCAGGCGGCTCTCGGTGACGTCGAGCATGTAGCCGAGGCGGTACAGCGGCGTTCCGTCGTCGTCGCGCACGATGCGGTCCGCGGCCTGGATCCAGACCCGCGCGCCGTCGCGGCGCACGAGCCGGAACTCGCCGCGGTACGGGGCGCCGCTACGCGCTGCGGCGACGTGTTCGTCATGAACGCGATCGACGTCCTCCGGATCGACGATGCCGAAGAAGAAGTTGGCCTGCGAACCCCACTCCTGCGCGGTGTACCCGGTCAGCTCGAAGACGTTCTCGCTCGTGAACTGCGTTGTCACCGTCTCGTCGATGCCGTCGATGTAGGTGACGAGCGGCTGGTGCTCGACGAGTTCGCGATAGCGCCGCTCCGCGTCGGTCAAAGCAGAGTTCGTCTCACGCAGGCGGTCCGCGGTCCTGGACAGCTCCGTGTTGAGCTGCGCGAGGTCGTGAAGGCTGCGCTCCTGGGCGGTCTTGAGGATCAGCACGTCCGGCGTCGGGTCCCACGCGGCAAAGTCGCTGTAGCGCAGCCCGAGCCGGCCGAGCTCGTCGTCGGTCGAGAGCGCCGGCGCGCCGAGGAAGACCATCAGCGTGCCTTCGTTCGCCCGGATCAGCTGGCAGCGCAGCGTCAGCCCCGCGCCGACCGACCGCAGCAGGAAGGTCGCGTTGGGGTGCGCGAGGAGCGACGCCACGGAGTCGACGCGCGGACGCTCGACGACGAACGCATCAAACAGGCCCAGGCCCGCAACGTCGCGGCCGAGCGCCTTCTCCAGGGACGGGCCGACGCGCGCGATCGTGAGGTCAGGCTCGCAGACGATCGCGAAAGGTGCGACCTGGTCGAGCTGGCCCGCTTCGAGCGCGATTTGCATCAGCCACCCCGGTCCACACGAAAGACGTCATGGTCCGCGCCGTCGCCGCGAACCGCCGTCTGCGTGATCGTCAGTGGCTCCTCGCAGACCTCGCCGAGTCCTTCGAGCAGGCCGACCATGAATGGAGTCAGGCCTTCACGCTCGGAGCGATAGTGGACGATCACGGTGCGCCGGTCGACCGTTTCGACCTCGATCGACGGCGGACGCAGGTCGGGGAACAGCGTCTGCAGGCGGCCGTGCATCTCGTCAAGCCCGGCGAGGATCGAGACGACGTCGCGGTCGGCAGATTCGAGGTAGCCCGCGTAGAGGTCCGGCGCGATGGTCGTGCTCCAATACCGGCCGAAGCTCGCGAGCAGTTCGTCGGCTGGAACATCGAGTTCCGCCGCCGCTGCGTCCACGAGCGAGTAGGTGACCTCGTCGGGGTAGTAGGACATCGCGGCGAACGCCGCGTAGCCGGTCCCGGAGCGATCGACGATTCGCTGCCACGCGTCCGCTCCCACCTGTTCGGTGACAAGGCCCCTGATCGACTCGTTGATCAACCCGTACATCGATGCTCCTAGGTGTGCAGCGACGGCGCGGCCCGCCCTGCGCGCGGCGGCACGCCGTCGACGAGTTCGGCGACCGGGACGACGGTCTCCGCGAGCATGCGCACGATCCCGACGGGCTCGAACGTGCCGGCGTCCTCGGGAATCGGCTCTCCCATCGCATCGGCAAGGGCGAGCAGCGGGAGGTCGACGCCCGAGGCGATAGTCAGGGCGACGGTTCCCGGGAAGCGGGGGTTGATCTCGAGCAGCTTCGGCGCCCCGGCGCGGTCCCGGCGCAGCTGGACGTTGGCGGGCCCGCGAAGTCCGACCTCGCGGGCGCATTCGCCGGCGGCGTCCTCGAGGAGCTCGTCGTGGAGCGAGCACGCGACGACCGCGACGCCCGAGTCGACACGCAGACGGTCGCGGGGAACCGCTGCAGCGACGTGCCCGTCGCTGCAGACCAGCACGTCGACCGAGTACTCGGCACCCGGCAGGTACTCCTGGACGAGCAGGCTGCCGTCGTGCGGCATGCGGTCGAGTCCGGCGGCGTCGTCCACGACGCAGAACCCGCGCCCGCCGCGGCCGGTCCGCGGCTTGACGGCGACAGGGAACTCCCAGGCGCCGGGCTCGAAGTGCTCGTCGAGCAGGGCCGACTGCGGTGCTACCGCGACATGGCTCAAGGTCTCCATCAGGGCGTGCTTGTCGAGGCATGTTTCGAGTGCCTGCGTACTTGGGCACAGCGCGATGATCCCGTGGCGCTCGAGCGCCTCGCGGGCCCGCGCGACCGCGATCAGCTCCTCGTCGACAGTGGGGATCACGACGTTGATGGCACGGTCGACGCAGATCGAGGCCAGATGCTCGGCGAACCACGGGTCGTCGCCGCGCGGAAGCAGGATGCGCCGGTCGGGCGCCACGAGATGCAGGCCCGTCGCGAGGCGGTCACAGTCACCGGCGTGCAGGTCGCCGACGACCTCGTCGAGCGCGCGGATGACCGCGATGCCGGCGGCGCCGCCGGCTCCGGTGACGAGGACGCGAGCGCGTGCCGCGAAATCGGTGTCGAGGCTGCTCATGCGGCTGCCCTCACTGCGGCTTCGCTGACTCCGGAGCCTGCGGAGCGGACGATCTCGAGGGCCTCGACGTAGCGGCCCTGTCCGAAGCGGCTCCAATAGCGGGCGGTCGCACGGATCATCTCGTCCTCGAGGTAGCCGCGGATCGCCCACTGGGAGTGGAAGGCATGGATCGCGTCGAGCTTGCGGTCGATCACCGACGTGATGTCCACGAACTGGGACGGCGCGAACGCGATGTCGGTCGACGGCGCCTGGTAGCAGCTGACGTTTGCGACACCGCGGGCCGCGACCAGCGTCGCACTGTGGACCGCCCGGTGGTCCTGGTGGTTGTCGTTACGCGAGTGGGTGTAGATGCGGGTCGGGTGAACTGTCGAGATCGCGCCTTCGATCGCCTCGATCGTGGGGCCGGACTCCGGGACGCGAGTGTCGGGCAGATCGTCGAGCAGCAGGCGCGCCCCGAGGATCTCGCACGCGGCGTGCGACTCCTCGATGCGCTTCGCCGCATCGCCCCCCTGCTCGCCCTGGGTCAGCGTCAGGACCCAGACACTGTCGCCTTCCTCGGCGTGGCGGATCAGGGTCCCGCCGCAGCCGATCTCGACGTCATCCGGGTGGGCACCGATCGCGAGGACGACGTTATGGGGCGTAGCGGCCCGCGCGGCGCGGTCAATCAGCGAAGTCACGGTCCCGACGAGTTCCGACGCGGACACCGGCTTGGTCAGGAACGCGTCGGCGCCGCAGTTGACCGCGTCCACGGCGTGCTCGAAGCTCTGGTGGCCGGTCATCACGACCAGCGGCGTCTGTGGCGAGACCGCCTTGTATGCCCGGGCCAGCTCGATGCCGTTGCCGTCCGGCAGCTCGACGTCGGTGACGACCGCATCGAATTCGCGTTCGGCGAAGCGCTCCGACGCGCTGCGCCCGTCGCCGGCGACCACGACGTCGTAGCCGCCCGATGCGGCGAGGGCCGCCCGGGTGAACTCGGCAATTGCCGGGTCGTCCTCGACGACGAGCACGACGGGGTGTGGGTTGCGCTGGGAGTTGTTCATGTCGGCCAAGGTACGGGGCCTTCGTGTGATGCCCGTCAGCCGGCCGTCAAGACTCGGTCAAGCTCGAGCCGACCGGATCCGATTGGGAAATTGACGGGTTCTTGATCTACGGAATACATCGGCAAGACTCGTCGCCGTCATGATCAACCCATGAGTTATCCGCCTGCCGCGCCAATCCGCCTCGACGAGGACTGGCACGTACATTCGACGTTCTCCGACGGCAAGGACACGATGGAGCGCGACGTGGAGGTCGCCGGCGAGCGCGGCCTGAGGCTCCTATGCCTGGTCGACCACGTGCGTGCCGAAACGGACTGGGTCGGCGACTTCGTCGCCGAGGCCCGCCGCGTCGGCGACGAGGCATCGCTCGCGGTGCTTTGCGGCGTGGAGACGAAGATGCTCGACACGCTCGGCGAACTCGACCTTCCGCGTGACTTTGGCCTGGCCGACCGGTTGCTGATCGCCGATCACCAGCTCCCGACGCCGACGGGACCGATGGACCCGGGCGAGGCACGCGGGCTGATCGAGCAGGGCGACCTGGCAGCGGGGACCGCTGTGCGCTGGCTGGTCGAAGCCTCGTCGAACGCGCTCGAGGCGCATCCGGGGGCGATCCTTGCGCATTCCCTGAGCATCCTTCCAAAGCTCGGGCTCGCGCCGTCGGCGTTCACCGCCGAACACGAAGAACGGCTCGTCGCGGCGCTCCAAGCGAGCGGCGGCTGCCTCGAGATCAGCGAGCGCTGGCGCTGTCCGGGCGTGAGCCTCGCGCGGCGCGCGATCGCCGCCGCCGTCCCGGTGATCGCATCGACCGACAGCCACAAGGCCACCGATATCGGCCTCTACGACTACTGTGGCGAAGTGGTCGCCGCACTCGAGCGAGACAGTGCGCGTGCGGGGGGCGGCGCGCCCGACTAGATGGGGATCCTGCTGGACGGGGTCTACGGCCTGCTCACCGCGTTCGTCCTCGTGGGAGTGGTTCCCCTTCTCGCGGCGCTCTACCAGTTCCTGATCATCGGGCTCCACGGGGTCCGCAACCACTACGACGGCGTCGCGGATGTGGCGCCCCGCTGTGCGATCGTCGTGCCGGCCTGGAACGAGGGTGCCGTGATCGGCGCGACGATCGACCGGCTGGTGTCGCTCGACTATCCGCCCGGTGCCGTTCGTGTCTACGTCGTCGACGACGCGAGCACCGACGAGACGCCAGACGTCGTGAAAGCGAAGATGGCCGAGTACCCGGGGATGGTCGTCCACGTCCGGCGCGAGCAGGGAGGTCAGGGCAAGGCCCACACGCTCAACGCGGGGCTCGAGCAGATCCTGGCTGAGGACTACGCCGAGGCGATCCTGATCATCGACGCCGACGTGATCTTCGAACGCGACGCGCTGCGCAAGATGGCCCGCCACCTCGCCGACCCCGACGTCGGGGCCGTAACGGCCTACATCAAGGAGGGCAGCACCCCACCGAACTGGATGAACCGCTTCATCGGGTTCGAGTACATCACCGCCCAGGCCGCCGCGCGGCGCTCACAGAACGTGATGGGCGCGATGGCGTGCCTCGCCGGCGGCGCGCAACTTCACAGTCGGGTGTCGCTCGAATCGATCGGCGGCCGGATCGACACGTCGTCGCTCGCCGAGGACACCTTCACGACGTTCATGACCCAGCGCAACGGACGCCGCGCCGTGTTCGAGGGCAACGCGATCGTCTGGGCCGAGGAGCCCGCAGACATCACCGGCCTCTGGAAGCAGCGCCTGCGCTGGGCACGGGGAAACGTGCAGGTCACAAAACGCTACCGCTGGGTCTGGTTTCGCCGCGACCGGGATCGGCGGCTGGGCGGGTTCGGGTTCGGCGTGCTGTGGTTCACGATCTTCCTGATGCCGATCTTCATGATCTGCGCGTCAACCGCGCTGGTGATCCTCTACTTCTCGAACTTCCCGCTCTCGTGGACGCTGTTCCACGTCCTCTGGATCACGAACGCGATCGTCTACCTGCTCGTCACGCTCTTCTCGCTCTCGATCGATCCCCAGACCGCGCGACGCACCTGGTTCGAGGGCTTCCTGTTCCCCGGGGTCGTTTCGCTCGCGATCATCATCTACACCTGCTTTCCGGCGGTCTTCACGGTCTATGTGCGGGGCGGCATGGAAGCGATCGGGCTCTCGCCCAGCCATTCCTTCGTGCACGTCACGATCCTCTTCGTCTACGTCTGGCTCGCGGCCAGCATGCTTTTCGCCTGGCTCGCGAAGGTGCTCGAGCATCGCGGGTACCTTGGGCTGCTCAGTCCCGCACTGATCTACTTCGGCGGCTACGGCCCGCTGCTGTGCGCGATCACCTTCGCCGCCTATGTGGCCGAGGCGCGCCACGCGGAGATGAAATGGGACAAGACCGAGAAGTCCGGCAAGGTCGCGGTCGCGTGAGCGGCGGGGCCCCGGCCCACACCGACGGTGGTGGCCCACACGGCTCCAGACGTGGTGGGGTGCTCGCGTTGCTCGCCGCGATCGGCGCCGTCGCGTTCGTGCTCGCGGCGCGCGCAATGCGCGCGCGGGACGCGCGGATGGTCGCCGCAGGGCACACGGGGCGAACGATCGCCGCGCCCCCGGAACCCGCGGCGCTCGCCGCCCGCGAAACGCCAACCGTGATCGCGGCGGCCAACACGGACTGGGACTTTGACGCCGAGCTTCGCAAGGACCGCCGTTTCGAGCGCAGCCTGCTGTACCGCGAGCTGGCCGTCGTCGCGATCATCGTCGCGCTGGTCGTGCTGCGGATCGCGTTCGTCCGATAGCTCCGCACGAGCGGACACGTTCGCCGAAGCGGTTACTCGACTGTGACCGTCTTTGCCAGGTTGCGCGGGCGGTCGACGTCGAGCCCGCGTGCGCTGGCGACGTGGTACGCGAGTTCCTGGAGCGGCACGATTGAGGTCACCGGCGCCAGCGCCGGACTCGTGGCCGGAACGTAGATGACGTCGTCGACGAGGTGCTGCAGGTCCTCGTTGCCCTCGCTCGCGATCGCAATCACATGCGCGCCGCGGGCGCGGATCTCGTGGATGTTCGAGATGAGCTTCTCGAGCACCGGCCCGTCCGTCGCGACGCAGACCACCGGTGTGCCCTGTTCGATCAGCGCAATCGGTCCGTGCTTCATCTCGCCGGCGGGGTAGCACTCGGCGGGGAGATAGGCGACCTCGCGCAGCTTGAGCGCGCCCTCCTGGCAGGTTGCAACGCCTGCGCCCCGACCGAGGTAGAGGAAGAACGGGGCGTCGACGAAGCGCGCCGCGATTTCCTGCACGGGGCTGTAGCCGCGCAGGGACCGGCGCAGCAGGCCGGGAAGCTCACGCAGCTCGTCCGCGATCGTGGCGAGCTCGGCGGGCGCCAGCTGCCCGCGGTCCTCGCCGAGCCGGAGCGCAAGGCATGCCAGGGCGACGAGCTGGGCGGTGAAGGTCTTCGTCGCCGCGACGCTCGACTCGTGCCCGGCGCGCGTCAGCAGCGTCGCCGACGCCTCGCGCGTGATCTGGCTGTGGTCCGCGTTGGTCACCGCAAGCGTGACTGCACCGCGGCGGTTCGCGAGGCGAAGCGCCCCAAGCGTGTCGGCGGTCTCACCCGACTGGGAGATCGCGATCACGAGTGTCTCGGGTCCGACGAACGGCTCCGCGTGGCGCCACTCACTCGCCGGCTCGACACTCGTTGGCAGGCCCGACCAACGCTCGAACATCGGCTTCGCGGCCAGCCCGGCATTGAGCGAGGTCCCGCAGCCGATGACGACCACCTGGCGGATCTCCTTGGAGGCCAGTGCGGCATTGCCCAGCTCGCCGAGCAGGGCACCCGGCTCCAGGCGGCCGCGGAGCGTCGCCTCCACGGCTGCCGGCTGTTCGTGGATCTCCTGCTGCATGTAGGTCGTGAAGCCCGCGAGCGGCGCGACGTCGAAGCCGAAGTCGATTGTGCTCGGCGCGCGCAGCACGCGCGTGCCGTCTTCGGCGGTGATCTGCGGTTCGCCGGCCGCGCGGATCGTGACCGTCTCGCCGTCTTCGAGGCTCAGGAAGCTCTCGACGTCGGCGCCGAACGCCGCCAGCGACGATCCGACGAACGACTCGCCTACGCCGCAGCCGACGAGCAGCGGCGCTCCCGACCGGGTCCCAACGAGCACGCCGGGGTGCTCGCGATGGACCGCGAGAATCGCGAACTGGCCCTCGAGGCAGGCCGCCGACGCGGTCAGGGCCGTCGCTAGGTCCCCGGCGTAATGCTCCTCGACGAGATGCGCGACGACCTCCGCGTCCGTTGTCGAACGCATCCGGTGCCCACGCTCCTTGAGCGCGCTGCGCAGCTCCTGGAAGTTCTCGACGATGCCGTTCAGGACGATTGAAAGCTCGCCCTCCGCGCAGCCACAGAACGGGTGCGCGTTCTCCTCGCACACGGCGCCGTGGGTCGCCCAGCGCGTGTGCCCGAGCCCACACGTCGCGTCGTTCGCGGGGACGGCCTGTGCGAGCGTTGCCGGTCCGCCCACCGCGCGTGTGCGCTGCAGTGACGCGCCGTCGTGCAGACAGACCCCGGCGGAGTCGTAGCCGCGCACTTCGAGCCGTTCCAGTCCGGCAAGCACCAACTCCCGCGCGCTGCGGCCTCCCGTGTATCCGATGATCCCGCACATGGTCTGCTCCCCCGTCGCTTGATTGACCTGCGCAAGGTACGTCGCGCGGCTCAGCGCGCAGTGTCGTGCGCGTATGGACCTGCTCAAGATCCGCGGCGCTCTGGCGACGGTGGTTGGGACTAGGCTTCGCCTGTGCGGAAGGCTCTCGTCGTTGAGGACGCTCCGGAGTACCGGACACTGCTCGCCGAGCTGCTGACGGCGAACGGTTTTTCGGTGACGGCCGTCGCCGACGGCGAGGCCGCGCTTGCGTCGGTGACCGACGCGCCGCCGGACGTCGTGCTGCTCGACGTCGAGCTGCCGGGCATCGACGGCGTGGAGACATGTCGCCGTCTGCGGACCTTCAGCGACGTTTACGTGATCATGCTGACGGCCCGGGCCGAGGAAGTCGACAGGCTCGTCGGGCTCACGATCGGAGCCGACGACTACGTGACCAAGCCGTTTTCCCCGCGCGAGCTTCTCGCGCGCGTGCAGGCCGTCCTGCGACGTCCCCGGTCCGCGGCGGCGCAGACGGACGACGAACACGTCCTGGTCGGCGACCTCGATGTCGACCTCGCCGCGCGTCTCGCGCACGTCGGTGGCCAGGAGCTCGATCTGACGCGGCTGGAGTTCGAACTCCTGCGCGTGCTCTGCGAAAACCGTCGCGCCACGCTCAGTCGTCAGACCTTGCTCGATCGGGTCTGGGGCGATTCGTGGTTCGGCGACCCGCATGTCGTAGACGTGCACATCTCGAACCTGCGCAAGAAGCTCGGCGACGATCCGGGTGAGCCGCGCTACGTGCGGACCGTGCGCGGCTTCGGTTACCGCCTCGGCGACGGCGCAGCGGCCGGCTGAGCCGGCAGTCCGCGCGGAGCGGTAGGTTCGGGCAATGAGCCCGAAGCTGCGCCGCGTCACCGCGCTGGGAGCCGTAGCCGGCGCGTGCTGTTTGCTGGCCGCGTGCGGCAGCGAAGCGCGCGAAAAGGAAAACCACCAGCTCGAAGGCGCGCAGTCCAAAGCCCAGGAAGCGGTCTCCAAATCGGAAATCGAAAAGAAGGCGGCCGAAGCCCAGTCGGCCGGCCCTGAAGGGGGCTAGCCGACCCGCTCGGCCGGCGGCGGCTCCGAAGCGAGCTCGCCTGCGACCCAGCGGTCCGCAGCGGCCCACGCGGCGTCCAGCCAGAGCACCCGGCCGCTCGCGTCGCTGGGGATCTGCTCGCGCGCGGTGCGATCGAAGCGCACCGCGATCGTGCGCCCGACAAGGGCTCCCTGCCAGATGTCCGAGATCAGGCGCAGTCCGTCGAGTCCGGCGTGTGCCATCACCACGACATCGGCGTCGGGCGCGCCATCGAGCAGCGCCAGGAAGCCGCCGACCTTCGGTGGGAGCAGGTGTTGGATCGACGCCATCCGCTCGGCGCGTTGCGGGTCGCGCTCGGCGATCCCCGCGAGCGCGCGGGCGCGCCGCTCGGCCGTGAAGCGCGTGCCCTCGGGATAGAGCAGGATCCCGTCGTCGACCGCGAGACCTTCGGCGAGCCGCCTGACGTTCTCGCGCTCGGCGCGCTCGCCCGTGCCGCGGCGCACGAAGTAGTTCGGCAGGCGCTTGCCCGCGACGTCCAGGCACGGGTCGCTGAGCAGCTCCCGCTTGAGGACGTAGCGCAGCCGAAGCTGGTGCCTGCGCGCCACGAGCGCCGAGGGCAACAGGTTGTCGAGGATGCTCGCGTGGCGGATCAGGACGATCACGGGGCCCGGCGTGATCGCCTCGTCACCCTCGATCTCGACGCGCAGGCCCATCAGCCGCGTGGCCGCGCCGAACAGCACGCCGGCCCACAGCTGCTGGACGCGCCAGGTTGTTCGCTGCAGCCACGCGCGGCGATGGCCGAGGCCGGCGCCGAGCCAGAGCACCAGGAGGGCGATCAGTCCGAACGTCTCGGCTGCGAGGTAGACCCAGAGGAAGGCCAGCAGACGCAGCGCCATCCACGGCGAGCGGCGGGCCACGAAACGGACCACGTCGACGACCAGTGCGATCACGGCAAACGGCACCAGCAGCACCGTCACGAGAAGGAAGGCGATCACGACGATCGGGATCGATTTCGCACGGCGGCGCAGCGTCTGCGACCGCGGCTCGTCGTCGCCTCGTCCGAGGCTCGTGGTTGGTCTCTCAGGCGTGGGGGGCGCGGTCGTCAACCTTGCGCCGGGATGCTAGTGCGCCCGCTTGAAGTCTCGGGCGTCCTCGCGGCATCTTGGGTGCCCGGCGCGAGGGTCCGTCCTCGCGCCGGGCCGCCCGTCAGCGGCAGAGGGCGTCGAGTGCTTCGAGTTTGCCGTTCTGCTGCCAGACGACGTGAAACGCGCGTTCGGCCTTCGCAGCATCGACTTCGGCGGTCCGCAGAGCCTGCATGTCGCGAGGCGTGCCCGGTTCGGCCTGGGTGATTTCCGAGAGCGACTGCTCGCTGGCGAGGAACTTCGCGTCGGCGCGCCCGAAGACGACCCGGCGCTGGGCCAGCCTTTCTTCGAGTGCGGGTTTCGTTGCGCACTTCGATGCGGTCGACGCCGACGCCACCGGGGCGGCGACAGTCGCGGCGCAGGCAACGGCGGAGAATGCCACTGCGGCGAGCGTGAGGGGCTTTTTCATCTTGCGAGTCCTTTCGCGTTCTGGGGTGGTTGAACCGCAAGCTAAGGGGCCAGGTTCAGCCACCCGTGTCGCGAAGGTCAAGAACTCGTCAAGTCGGTCCCGGCGGTGGCCGGCGTGAGGCCCGCGGCGAGCCGGTCCAGAAACCCGCACAGGAGCGCGTTCATCTCGCCATAGCGATTCGCGCGCAGCTGACCGGGCTGCTGGATGAAGGGGCGCTCGCGCAGCGAACGGAGATCGTCGGCGCAGTTTTCGATCAGGCCCTCGACGAGCGCGCTCGTGAACTCCATGTGGCATTGGAAGCCGTAGACCAGCGGCCCGTACTCGACGATCTGGCGGGGGCACCCGGCGCTCGTCGCGAGCACGCGCGCGCCCGACGTGAGGCCCGGCATGCCGCCGTGCCAATGCCCGGCTTCGAACGCTTCGGGGAAACCGGCGAGGATCGCGCTCTCGATCCCTGCGGCCGTGAGCATCACCGGGAAGCTGCCGATCTCCGGCTCGGGGCTCCGCTCGGCCGGCGCGCCGAGTGCCTGGCCGATCAGCTGTGCCCCGAGGCAAACGCCAAGGACTCCCCGTCCTGCCTGGACGCAGGCCGCGATCAGCCGCATCTCCGCGGGCCCGTCGAAGTGCGGGCATTCGCTCAGCGAGGTGCTGGGGTCCTGCGGGCCCCCCATCACCACGAGCAGGTCGAGCGTCCAGACGGCAGGCAGCGGCTCGCCGGCGTAGACGCGCGAATAGGTCGCCGCGTGGCCGTGCCGTGACGCCCAGGCCTCGATCACGCCGGGCGCCTCGTACTGCTCATGGACGATGAAGTGGACCCGCATCGCGCGGCCGCGGACGCTACAGGATCGCGGTGCCGGCGAACGCCGGTGCGCCGCCCTCCGTCGCGGGGACGGCCCTCGGGGGCCGTCCCCCTTTGCGTCAGATCGATCGCAGGTAGCGCTCGCGGTCCCAGTCGGTGACCTGGCTGAGGAACAGGTCCCACTCGTACTGGGCGAGCGTGGTGTAATCGTGGACCGCGTCCTCGCCGAGGATCTCGACGATCGCGGCGTCGGCGCGGGCTGCCTCGACGGCGGCCGCAAGGTTCGATGGCAGTGGATCGCCGACGCCGTAGAGGTTGCCCTGCCCCGGCTCGCCGGGATCGTCCGGGTCGCCCTCGATTCCTGCGACGATCGCCGCGAGCGTCGCAGCGATCGCCCAGTGCGGCTCGGCGTCTGCGCCGCCGGTGCGCAGCTCGACGCGCGTGGCGGCGGGCGACTCGACCAGCGAGCGGATAGCCACCGTGCGGTTGTCGTTGCCCCACGTGCGTGTCGAGGGGGCGAACGAGAGCGCCTCGAAGCGCTTGTAGGAATTGACGGTCGGCGCCCCGTAGAGCGTGATCCCGGGCAGGTGCTGCAACAGGCCGCCGATTACCCTTCTCTGGAGCTGGTTCTCCGTGTGGTCGGCGGTGGCAAACGCCGGCTCGCCGTCCTTCCAGAGCGAGACGTGGAAGTGCATCGAGTTGCCCGCCTGATCGCCGAACGGCTTGGCCATGAACGTCGCGAGGGCGCCCGAGTGCCGCGCGAGCTCACGGGCGCCGTACTTCAGGCGCGCGGCCTGCCCCGCGGACTCGAGCGTCCGCGCGTGCCGCAGGTTGACCTCGACCTGGCCCGGTCCATACTCGGTGTTGGCGCCCTCGAGGTCAACGAAGCCCTCGAGGCCCTGCATGATCGAGTCGAGGACCGGGTCGAGCTCGAGCGCCTTCTGGAGGGAGTAGGCGTGCACCCCCTCGGAGTAGGGCGTACCGTCCTGCTTGAGCAGGTGGAACTCGATCTCGACGCCGACCTCGGCCTCGTAGCCGAGTGCCGCGAGCCGGTCGATGACACGGCGCAGGACAGTGCGCGGCGCCGTGCGCACAAGCTCGTGGTCGGTGCCGTAGACGTCGCAGATCACCTGGCCGACGCCCTCGCGCCAGGGGACCCGCCGGTAGGTGTCGAGATCGGGAATCGCGACGAGGTCCGGGAAGCCGGTGTCCCAGCCCGAGAAGCGCAGGCCGTCCTTGACGTCGCCGGCGACGTCCCAGCACAGCACGGCATCGGCGAAGGCGAAGCCGTGCGCGTGGGCGCGCTCGAGAAAGCCGTCGGCGGAGATGCGCTTTCCGCGCGGGTGGCCCTGGTGGTCGTTCCAGAGAATCTCCACCTCGCGCAGCTCGCCGCGCGCCAACGCAGCCTCAAAGGCGGCCTGCCCGTGGCCGCCGGGGCCCGCGACGTTGTTCAGTGACGGGGATGCTGGGATGGTGCTCACTTGTTGTCTCCTCGAGGTTGAATTGATGGCGGCGGGGCCGCTCGCCGCCCCGCCATCCACTTGGCGCGGGTCAGGCGTCCTCGTGCACGAACCGCCCGACGGCCGCGTAGCGCTCGCCGTCGCGGGCCCTGTAGTAGAGGGCCGCCGCCACGCCGAGCAGGAAGATTCCGAGCATCACCCACGGGATCGCCTCGACGAACACGGAGTTCGTCGCCCCGGCGAGTGCGTCACGGTTCTTCAGCAGCAAGAAGCACGAGAAGACCATCAGCCCGCCACCGACCAATGGCGCGATCAGCGTCTTCCAAGGGTGGAAGTGGGTCCGGTCGACCGTCCAGAAGTAGCGCACGATCGCGAACGAGACGAGCGCTTGGATCGCGAGGATCCCGAACACGCCGAGCAGCGGCGACCACGTCGCGAGCTTTGTCAGCGCGGCCTCGGTCGACGAGTCCGAGAGCACGAATCCCCCGACGTAGATGAACATCGCGATCGCCAGCACGACCGCCGCGACGTGCGGTGTCTTGTGCTTGCCGTGCGTGCGCCCGAGCACCGAGGGGAGCAGGCGCTCGCGGCCGAGTGCGAACATGTACCGCGAGGCCGTGTTGAAGAAGGCGAGCTGGCAGGCGAACGAGCTCGTGATGATCAGCACCTTGAAAGCGTCGGTCAGCCAGACGCCGGCGTAGCGCGTGGTCAGCGGGTAGAACGCCGAGATCGTTTCGCCTTTGTACTGTGCGTTGACGGCTTGGGCGACGTGGTTCGTGCCCCAGCCGACCACGAACGCGTAGGTGACCAGGATGTAGACGACGCCGAGCACGAACAGCGTGGCGTAGGTCGCGCGGCCGAGGATGTGTTTCGGCTGGCGTGACTCCTCGCCATAGTTCGGCGCGGTCTCGTAGCCGACCCAGGACCAGAACGCGCCGAACAGCGCGATCCCCGGTGCCGCGGCGCCGAACACCGAGATCGCCGACGGGTTGTTGAACAGCTTGACCGGGTTCAGCGGTGCGGCCGTGAGGCCATTGGCCCCGCCGACCGCAAGGATCGCGACGGCGAGGATCAGCGCGCCGAGGACCTCGGCCGCGAAGAAGACGCCGAGGATGCGTGCGGTGATCTTGATGTCAAACCAGGCGAACAGCAGGTCGACCACGATCGCGCCGAACATCAGGATCCAGACCGGGACATCGATGTGCAGCCAGCTTTCGATCGTTGTATTCGCGAAGTAGCCGAACACGCCGATGATCGCGGCGGACAGGACCGCGTAGGAGACGGTCACGACCGCCGCGGTGCCGAGGCCCGCGATGCGCCCGAAACCGTGCGAGACGAACGAGTAGAACCCGCCGGCTGTCGTCACGCGGCGGCTCATCTCGATGTAGCCGACGGTGAAGATCAGCAGCATGATCGTCGCCAGGATGAACGCCGACGGCGCGGCCCAGCCGCCGCCGGAGACGATCACCGGCACGTTGAACAGCAGTGCGGTCATCGGCGCCGCCGCTGTCGCGATGCAGAAGAACAGCGCCGGCAGGCCGAGCGCATTCGATTTCAGGACGGTGCTTGTCCGCCCCTCGGGAGTGACAATCTCGAGCTCGTCGTCTTGGCCTGTGGGGCTGTCTGTTGTCGTGCTCATCGTGATCTCTCCGTTCGGCTTGAGGGCAAGAGATAGACTAATCCTCAGTGAGCTTATAGGCAATATCGAGAATACTGTCAAGCCGCACGGTTGAGCCATCTGTGGTTCTCCGCAGAGGCGATCCGTAGTTCGTACGGAGCCCGCTCTTCACTAACTTGGTGTAGATTGTCGGGATTAGCCTGACGGCTCGCAAACGGGCTTCGTCACTGACTTGGAAGGAGCAACATGCCTACCCAACTGCCCGACACCTGGGGAGTTCCCACGCAGGCATCGGACCCCGCCGCGCTGGCCGAGCTCGACCGCGCCGTGATCTCTCTTGTATCGATGCGCGGAGACCCGGAGGCCGAGGCCGCCCGCGCGGCCGCCGACGACGGCGAGCTGCTGTTGGCGACGATCGCCCAGGCCCACCTGGACCTGTACTCGACGTCCGACGAGGGCATCGCACGAGCGCGACGGCTGCTCGATTCGGTGGAGCCGCGGATCGCCTCGGCGCCGCCTCGCGAGCGGCTGCACTTCGACGCCGCCACGGCCTGGGCCGATGGCCGGTGGGAGCTGGCGGCGCGGACCCTCGACGAGGCGCTCGTGCGCCATCCGCGCGACCTGCTGGCCCTGCGGGTCGCGCAGGACCTCTACTACTTCCTCGGCGACGCGCGAGACCTACGCGACGTCACGGCACGCGTGATTGGCGCCTGGACCGAGGACCTGCCGGGCTGGTCATGGGTCCAGGGCATCTACGCCTTCGGCCTCGAGGAGGCCGGCGACTACCGCCGGGCTGAGGCCGCAGCCCGAGCCGCGCTCGCGGAGAACCCGCGCGACATCTGGGCTTCCCACGCGCTCGCCCACGTGTTCGAGATGGAGGGCCGCCAAGAGGAGGGACTCGCGTTCCTGGGCAGCACCGTCGCGGACTGGCAGGACAGCTACTTCGCCAACCACAACTGGATCCACAAAGCCCTCTACCACATCGAGCTCGGGGACTTCGACGCGCTCGTACCCTTGTACGACGACCAGATCCGCGGCGCGCGTCCGGTCAGCTGGGTCCCGCTCGTCGACGCCGCGGCGGCGCTCTGGCGGCTGTCGCTGTTCGGCGTGGATGTCCGCGACCGCGCGCAGTCGCTCGTCGACGCCGTGGTCGAGCTCGTCCGCACCCCGATCTACATCTTCAACGACTGGCACGCGCTGATGGTCTTCGCCCTGGCTGGTCGCGGGGACCTCGTCGAGTGGCTCCTCGCTTCGAACCGCGATGCCGCCCCCGGGACGACGAACTACGACGTGCTGCAGATCGTCGGCCTCGACCTGCTCGACGGATTCGCCGCCTTCAGCGCCGGCGACTATGAGGCCGCGGTCGACTACCTGACCGCGGCGCGGCCGAGGTCAAACCTGATCGGCGGGAGCCACGCCCAGCGGGACGCGATCGACATGACGCTGCTCGCCGCAGCCGCGCGCCTCGGTGACGAGGAGCTGGTACGCGCGCTCCTCAGCGAGCGGACCGAGCGTAAGCCCTCGACACGGCCCGCGGCCGAGGCATTGATAGGCGCGAACCTCGTCGCCGCGTGCTGACGGTCACGACGCAATCCGCGCTCGGCGCGGGCCACAGGGCCGGCCCGCGCCGAGCTCACGGCGGCAGGTGGAAGGGGACCGTCGCGATCACGATGCCCTCGTAGGGCAGCAACGCTCGGCGCAGGCGCGGGGCGAAGCGGCTGTGCAGCAACCGTTGCCACGGACGCGCGACGACGATCTCGGGCACGACGAGCGTAAGCGTCAGGTCTGCGCGCTGGCTGTGCAGCGCGGCAACGTAATGCGCGAGCGGCCCGACGGTTGCGCGGAAGGGTGAGACGACCAGTCCCAGCGGGAGGTGATCTCCCCACGTGTTCCAGTCGCGGCGGAACCGCTCGGCCTCCTCGTCGGTCGGGCTCACGTGCACCGCGAGCACCGGCTGCTCCAGCGAAGCCGCGTAGGCCAGGGCGCGCAGCGCCGCGCGGTCGAGCACCGCGATCGGCACGACGGCGAAGCTGTGCACTTCGGTCGGCGACTCCTGCGACTCGGCGTGACGCGGCGAAGCAACCGGCACCGGCGGCGGGGTGATCTTCAGCGCCGGCATGCTCTCGGGATCGACGGGTTGCGGGGCCAGCGCACGGCGGGCCATTTCGTAGTGCCCGTTGATCCGTGTGCAGACGACGACGATCAGCGGCAGCAGCACCAGGACGAGCCATGAGCCCTCGACGAACTTGGTCACCGCCGCGATCAGGACGACCGCTGCCGAGAGGACCGCGCCGACGAGATTCGTGGCGAGCGCCGCGCGCCAGCCGCGCTCGCGGTTGCGCAGCCAATGGGCGACCATGCCGGACTGCGCGAGGGTGAACGCGACGAACACGCCGATCGCGAACAGCGGGATCAGCGGCGCGGTGTTGCCCCCGAAAGCGGTGTAGACCACGGCCGCCGGCACTGCGAGGACGAAGATGCCGTTGTTGAACGCCAGCCGGTCGCCCATCCGCAGGAACAGCCGCGGCACGTAGCTGTCGCGCGCCATGAAGTAGAGCAGCCGCGGGAAGCCGTTGAAAGCGGAGTTCGCCGCGACCAGCAGCACGAGCGTGGTCGCGAGCTGCACGAAGCCGTACGCGAGACCGCTGCCGACGCTGTCGTGGGTGATGCGTGAGAGCAGAGTCTGGCCGCCGCCCGGTGTGGCGCCGTCGAAATGCGCGACGAGCACGACGCCGACGAACATCACAACCAGGAGCGAGACCATCACGGTCAGCGTCTGGCGCGCGTGACGCGCCTCGGGCGGGCGGAAGACAGGCACCGCGTTGGAGATCACCTCGATGCCCGTCATCGCGGTGGCGCCCGACGAGAAAGCCCGTAGAACGAGCAGCAGTCCCGCTGCCTCGACGGCGTGGACCGGCGCGGGCGTGGCCGGGTGAAAGCCGCCTTCAGCGGCCTTCACGAGCCCGGCGACGACGACCAGCGCGATCGCCGCGATGAACATGTAGGTCGGGACCGCGAACAGCGCGCCGGCGTCGCGCACGCCGCGCAGGTTGCCGGCCGCGAGGAGCACGATCACGAGCAGGCCGATCGGGACCCGGTCCGGGGACAGCGACGGGATCGCGGACGTCACGGCTTCGACGCCGGAGGCGACGGAGACGGCGACCGTGAGGATGTAGTCGAGGATCAAGCCGGCGCCGGCGATCAGCCCCCAGCGGGCGCCCAGGCTCCGGCTCGCGACGATGTAGGAGCCGCCGCCGCTGGGGAAGGCCTTGATCACCTGTCGGTAGCCGAGACCGACCGAGACCATCAGCACCACGAGTGCGGCGCCGATCCAGAGCGAAAGGTGCAGCGCCGTGGTGCCTGCGAGCAGCAGTACCGCGATCATCGCTTCGGGGCCGTAGGCCACCGACGAGAGTGCATCCGGCGAGAGGACGGCAAGCGCCTTGAGCCGCCCCATGCGCTCGAGTGCGAGTGCGGTACTGCGCAGCGGTGGGCCGATCAGCAGGCGGGCGAGCCGATACGGGAAGGACGGCAGCCCGCCGTCGGGTTCGTTCGCCCTGGCTGTCGCTTCGAGCTCGTCCAGCGGTCCCGAAGCACCGGGCGGCGCCGCGCTACTGATCGCGACGAACCGGTCGGCGCCGGAAAGGACCGGTTCGTCGAACTCGACGTGACGGTTGACCGGCAGTGCTCGCTCCCAGGCCTCGCGCGGGGGCACGCACCGGCCCCAGCTGCGGCCGACCGCCGCGAGGCCCGCCAGCGAGTCGGCTTCAAGCGCCGGAAGCGTCGCGCTGGGTGTAACAGCGTCGTCGTCGGGTGCGCTGGTCGGGGCGATTGGCTGACAGTAACGTGACGCTCAGCGACGATTCGAGAGGTCGATCGATTTCCGTATCCGCGGAGCCCACCCCGCCACGCCTCTTTTCGATGCAGACACCGCTCACGCCGGAGTTCAGAACATGGCTCGATCATGAACGCGCCTGGGCGAGATACGCGCTGCGGGCGATCACTGACCGCCGCGAGCTCAGCGCGGCCGAGGTCCATCCGATGGAACGCTTCGGGCTGCGAATGTCGGTCGTGAACCTCACCGGCGCGGTTGCCCATTGGGCACACGGGCTGTGCGCCGGACTCGAAAAGGTTGGCCACATGGACGGCCTCGAGGTGCTCGCAGCCGGCCCGCCGTTCTCGTCCGCCGACATCACGCAGGAGGACTTCGACCGCCTGGAAGCGTTTGTCGAGAGCGGCGTCTCGTTGATCGAGATTGTGCTCGCGCTGGACGCGCGGGATCGGCGGAGCGAGTGACGTACGTGCTCGGCGGTGAGCTGCCTGCCGTGCGCAGCGACACGTCACGGTTGCGCCGTTACGGACGGGGTAGCTTGCGTGCATCAAGTGCCGTGTAACGCAGGCCGACCTCAGGGAGACTCTTGATCGTGCAAGCACAGGACGATGGATCCAACGTGGCTAGCAACGCCTACGACGTCGTGTTGATCGGGGCAGGGCCGGCCGGTGAGCACTGCGCCGCCCGGCTTTCCGCCGGCGGCCTGCGGGTGGCGATCGTCGAGCGCGAGCTCGTCGCCGGAGAGTGCTCGTACTGGGCCTGCATCCCCTCCAAGACACTGCTGCGCCCCGGCGAAGCCGTCGCCGGCGCGCTCGCCGCCCCGGGAGCCCGCGAGGCGGTCACGGGCGCGATCGACGTCGACCAGGCGCTCGCCTGGCGCGACTTCATGGTCTCCGACTACGACGACTCGGCGCAGGCGCGCTGGCTCGCCGACAACGGCATCGACCTGTACCGCGGGTCCGGGGCGATCAGCGGGCCCGGCACCGTCTCGGTCGGCGACTCGACACTCAGGGCGAGCCAGATCATCCTCGCGACCGGCTCTGAACCCGTGATCCCGCCGATCGACGGCCTGCGTGACCTCGACGGCGTTTGGACCAACCGGGAGGCCACCGGCCTGAAGCAGGTGCCCGAGAGCATCGTCGTGCTCGGCGGCGGACCGGTCGGCGTCGAGATGGCCCAGGCGCTCCACCGCCTGGGCGCGAAGGCGACGATCGTCGAGGGCATGGACCATCTGCTGCCACGTGAGCCGCGGGCGCTCGGCGAGGCACTGGCCACCGCCCTGCGCGCCGACGGCATCGACCTGCGGCTCGGCAGCAGAGCGACGAACGTCGCCAAGCAGGACGGCTCGTACGTCGTGTCTTTCCCCGACGGCGAGCCGGTCAGCGCCGAGCGGCTGATGGTCGCGACGGGGCGTCGGCCACGCGTCGCCGACATCGGTCTCGAGACGGTCGGGATCGAGCCCGACCCGCACGGCCTGAAGGTCGACGCGCAGATGAAAGTCGCCGACGGCGTTTGGGCGATCGGCGACGTGACCGGAGTCTGGCCGCTCACGTACGTAGGGAAGTACCAGGGCCGGATCGCGGCTTCGAACATCCTCGGCGAGCCTCGCGAGGCCAACTACGAAGCCGTGCCGCGCGTCGTGTTCACCGACCCGTCGGCGGCCGCCGTCGGCGCAGCCGACGGGCCGCTGACGGCGACGGCGCCGATCAGCGAGGTGCCGCGCACGTCGACCTACACCCGCGATTACGCCGACCATCCCGGATTCTTGACGCTCGTCAGCGACGGGGAGCGTCTGACGGGTGCGTACGCGCTCGGGCCCGACGCGGGCGAGTGGATGCAGCAGGCGACACTGGCGATTCGCGCGCGGGTTCCGCTGGCGGTGCTGCGCGACACGATCCAGCCGTTCCCGACGTTCTCGGAGATCTTCTTCTTTGCGCTCGATCGCATGGGCACGGTTGCGTGAGCGCTCCTGTGGCGCCCGCCGCCGTGTAACGAAATCGCCGCTCGCGAGACAGTAGTTCAGAGGCCTGGCCGCCCCCCTCGGTCAGGCGTCGACCCCGAACGCAAGGAGAGCAGCATGATCTTCAAGAGCCGCAAGACGCCGGCCGGCCCCGCGCCCGGCGCCCCCGCCCCCGCGTTCGCCGGCGACGGCCCCGCCGGCGCCGAGCGCGCGACCTTCGCCGCTGGCTGCTTCTGGGGCATCGAGGCCGCCTTTCGCGAGATCGACGGCGTCCTGCAGACGGCTGCCGGCTACACGGGCGGCCACACGAGCGCGCCGACCTATGAGCAGGTCTGCGGGCACCGCACCGGGCACGCCGAGGCCGTCGAGGTGTGGTTCGACCCTGCGATCGTCAGCTACGGCGAGCTGCTCGACGCCTTCTGGTCGATGCACAACCCGACGACGCGCAACAGGCAGGGCCTGGACGTCGGCGACCAGTACCGCTCGGCGATCTTCTTCCACACCCCCGAGCAGCAGTCTGCGGCGCTCGCCTCCGAGTCCCGCGAGCAGGCCAGTCGCCGCCGGCCGATCGTGACGGAGATCACCCCGGCGACGGCCTTCTACCGCGCCGAGGAGTACCACCAGCGTTACTTCGAGAAGTCCGGCCGCGCAGCCTGCGCGGTCACCTTGACCCCCGCGTCCTGACCTACCGACGACCCCCCCGACGAGACGGAGCAATCATGGAGACGAAGATCACCAAGACCGAGGAGCAGTGGCGTCAGGAGTTGACGCCCGAGCAGTACGAGATCCTGCGTCGCAAAGGCACCGAGCAGCCGTTCAGCGGCGAGTACGCCTACTCCAAGCAGGACGGCAACTACCGCTGCGCCGCCTGCGGGAACGTTCTCTTCAGCGCCGACGCAAAGTTCGACTCCGGCACCGGCTGGCCAAGCTTTACCGAGCCCTCGGTCGCCGAGGCGGTCGAGCTGCGACCCGACAACAGCCTGTTCATGCGCCGCACCGAGGTTGTCTGCCGCCGCTGCGACTCGCACCTGGGCCACGTGTTCGACGACGGGCCGGGCCCTGACGGTCAGCGCTTCTGCATCAACTCGGCGGCGCTGAAGCTCGAGGAGTCCTAGCGGCGCCCCGAAGCCTGGATCGCGCGAGTCGACGAAGGTTGGCGACTCTGATGCCGGGGTATAAGCTCGCCAGGATGCGCACGCTCGGCGAACCGCTGCCGAACTGGCCCGAGTTCTTCAGCTCCACCGACGATGGCGGCGCGAATAAGCGCGTCGCCGTCGTCTATCAGAGCAGCAAGTCGGGCGCTGCAGCGCTGCGCGAGGCAGCGGAGCTCGTCGCCTCCGGCAGTGAATTGTGGGTTGCCACGCTCGCGCCGCAGGCCGAGCGTGCCAGGTGCTGCAAATCGCAGTGCGAAGGGCCCTACAACATTGCCGTCAAGGAGGAAGCCGCGCGAGAACTGGCCGAGGCCCGCGAGAAGCTGGGATCGCTGGCGGAGCGGGCCACGTTCACGGTGCTCTCCGGTTCTCCCCAGCCGCCGCTGGCCTCGTGGGTCGCCGAGCACGAGTTCGGGCTGGTGCTTCTGCCGCGCAGCAGGTTCACGCTCGGTGGCAACCCCTTCGCCCGGATCCTGCGCAAGAAGACCCGCGCTGAGGTGCGGCTCGTATAGAGCCAGATCGGCTCACGCGGCTGGACCGAGAAGCCGGCCGCACACGGCCGCTGACCGCCTGCGCGCCACGCGGGAACCGGTGGGCGCATGACCACTGATGCGGCCCATGAGTTCTTCCTTGGTTCGGCCGGCGTCGCGGGGGCGCTGATCGGCCTGCTGTTCGTCGCCTTCTCGGTCGCCGCTGACCGGATGCGCGAGCCCGAGGCCTCGGAGATTCACGCCGTCAGGGCCGGCGCCACGCTGACCGCGTTCACAAACGCACTTTCGGTCTCGCTGTTCGGGCTGGTCCCCGGGATGAACGTCGGAGACCCCGCACTGGCGGTCGCGCTGATCGGACTGCTGTACATCGTCGCGGCGACACTCCGGGTGTATCCGCAGTGGCGG
>Ga0182013_10000288_pt1 | contig 68481 bp, 67 predicted proteins | sample 612S2MmetaG_FD_120487 | JGI IMG/M metagenome (GOLD analysis project Ga0182013, IMG submission 120487) | Permafrost microbial communities from Stordalen Mire, Sweden - 612S2M metaG | ecosystem: Environmental > Terrestrial > Soil > Wetlands > Permafrost | place: Sweden: Stordalen | collected... | reverse complement strand
CGCCCTGGCCCTGCCCGCCAGCGCCGGTACGGCCAGGCCAAGTTACGACGTCCGCCAGATCCTGTCCGGGCAAAGCCTGCACCACTGGTACACCAAGAGCGGCCATCGCGGCTGGTACTGGGAGCGGCTGACCCAGCCGGACGACATCACCACGGCTGGCGGCTACCTGTTCACCGGATTCCAGAACGGGGTCGGCCCGCAGGGACAGGCCAGCACCGACGGGAACCGGGACAGCACGATCGTCGAGTTCAGCCGCGGCGGCCAGGTGATCAGGCAGTGGGACGTGCGGGGCAAGTGCGACGGCCTCACCGCTAACCCGGCTACCGGGGCGGTCATCGCCACGGTCAACGAGGACGCGTACTCCAGCCTGTACAGCATCGACCCCGGGAGCGGGCAGGTCGGGCACTACTACTACAACAAGCCACTGCCGCACCATGGCGGAACGGACGCCATCTCCTTCTACCGCGGCCAGATGCTGATCAGCGCCTCAGCGCCCGGTACCACCGGAGCGGCCGCGCCGAACCCGGCTTATCCGGCGGTGTACTCGGTGACGCTGAGCCCCTGGCACGTGGCATACATCCACGCCCTGTTCTACGACGAGTCCGTGGCCACCGCCGTCAACGGCTCGCACGCCTGGAAACGGGTCAAGCTGGGCCTTACCGACCCCGACTCGAACGAGGTGGTGCCGTGGTCCGCGCCCCGTTTCGCCGGTGACTTCATGCTGACCAGCCAGGGCGACAAGGAGCAGATCTACGTCCGCGGGGCCGGCACCTGGTCCCAGCACCTATCGGTCCTGAGCCTGTCCCAGTCAGTCGACGACACCGCCTGGGCGACGTCGTGGCACGGCGCCTTCTACGCCACCGACCACGACGGCGACACCGTGGACGTGGTGTCCGGGACGTTCTGGCCGGGCACCGCATTCGTGGCGGTGACCCCGTGCGACGCTAACGGGGCTCCCGCCACCTGCCCGGGTCCCGGGTACCCGGCGAACTACCTAGGCCGGCTGAACATGTACACCGGTCAGATCACCCACGTCTGGACCCACGGCGCCAGCTTGGAGCCCCAGGGAATGATCTTCGTCGCCAGCTGACCCGTCCTTCCCGGCGGTCATGCGGAACGCGACGGGGGAGTGGCCGGCCTGATCGTGGGATTCACTCTCCGCCGTGACGGTCCAGGTAGGCGCGCCAGCCGCGGTAGGCGGTGATGTCGGTCAGGTCGTCCATCGCGGGGCACGGACGGCGCAGCAGCATGCCGAGGGCGGCGCTGCCGTCGGCGAGCTCGATCACGCCGAGCTCGAGTTCGGGCGGCTCGGCCGGGAGCAGGCTGTCCCGCAGTACGTCCAGGGGCAGGTCGTACACCTCGCCGGCGATCGCGGCGCCGTCCGGGGACGGCTGCATGGCCGGATAGCGGTCCCCGGCGGAGTACAGCAGGTAACGCGGCGCGGTCCGGGTCTCGGCGACCAGAGGCGCTCCGGCCAGCAGGTGATGCAGCGCCCCGCCGCGCATCCCGCCTCCGTTCAGGAACATGTGCGGCAAATGATCACATCCTTGTGATGTGCTCGGGGCGCACGGGCACCCGGCGCAGGTCCAGGCCGGTGGCCGCGCGGATGGCGGCGACCACCGCGGGCGTGGAGGAGATCGTGGGCGGCTCGCCCACGCCGCGCAGGCCGTAAGGGGCATGCGGATCGGCCAGCTCGAGCACGTCGAGCCGCACCGGCGGCATGTCCAAGATGGTGGGGATCAGGTAGTCGGTGAACGAGGGGTTCCGGACCACACCGTCTGCGACCTGGATCTCCTCCATGATGGCCAGGCCCAGGCCCTGGGCGATGCCGCCGTGGATCTGGCCCTGCACCGCCTGCGGGTTCATCGCCTTGCCGACGTCCTGCGCGGTGGCGATCTCGACCACCTTCACCAGGCCCAGTTCGGTGTCCACGTCCACCACGGCGCGGTGCGCGGCGAAGGCGTACTGCACGTGCGCGGTGCCCTGACCGGTCTCGGGGTCCAGCGGATGCGTGAGCCGGTGCCGCCAGGTCACCGTCTCCTCGGCCGGCTGGCCGAGGAAATCGCCGAGCTCGGCGACGACGCTCCCGCCGGACAGGACCTTCCCGCCCGACAGCGCTAGCTCGTGCCCCGCGGCGGGGTGGTGCTCGGCGACCCGGCGGAAGATCTGCTCGCGCACCTGCTGGCAGGCGGCCCGCACCGCACCGCCGGTGACGTAGGTCTGCCGGGACGCGGAGGAGGAGCCTGCGCTGCCGATGGAGGTGTCGGCGGGCAGGACCACCACCTGCTCGACGCCGAGTTCGGTCCTGGCTATCTGCGCCAGGACGGTGACCAGGCCCTGGCCCACCTCCGCGGCGGCGGTCTGGATCTGCGCGGCCGGCTCGCTGCCGGCCAGCTCCAGCCGCACCCGGGCGGTCGAGTAGTCGTCGAAACCCTCGGAAAAGCAGACGTTCTTGATCCCGACCGCGTAGCCCACGCCGCGGACCACCCCCTCGCCGTGCGTGGCGTTGGACACACCTCCGGGCAGCGCCCGCAGATCCGGCCCAGCGGTAACTGGCGGCAGCGGCCGGGCCCGCACCAGCCGGAGGATCTCGGCCACCGGCGCCGCCGAATCCACCACCTGGCCGGTGGGCATCACCGAACCCTCTCGCATCGCGTTCTTGATGCGCAGGTCCACCGGATCCAGGCCGAGCGCCGCGGCCAGCTTGTCCATCTGCGACTCATACGCGAAGCACGCCTGGACGGCGCCGAACCCGCGCATCGCGCCGCACGGCGGGTTGTTGGTGTAGGCGGCGGCGCAGTCCATGACCACGTTGGGCACCTGGTAGGGGCCGACACCCAGGGTCGCCGCGTTCGCCACCACGGCGGGGGAGCTTGACGCGTACGCGCCGCCGTCCAGGACGATGTCGGCCTTGACGTAGACGAGCGTGCCGTCCGCGGTGCTGCCGTGCTCGTACCTGAGCGAGGCCGGGTGCCGGTGCACGTGGCCGAAGAAAGACTCCTCCCGCGAGTAGACCATCTTCACCGGCTTGCCTGTGCGCAGCGCCAGCAGGCAGGCGTGGATCTGCATGGACAGGTCTTCCCTGGCCCCGAACGCGCCGCCGACGCCGGACAGCGTCACGCGTACCTTGTCCTCGGGCAGGGCCAGGCTCGCGGCGACCTGGCCGCGGTCCACGTGCAGCCACTGGGTCGCCACGAACAGGTCGATGCCGCCGTCCTCGGCCGGTACCGCCAGGCCGGACTCCGGTCCGAGGAAGGCCTGATCCTGCATGCCGACCTGGTATTCGCCGCTGACCACCACGTCCGCGTGCGGGTCAGCGTCACCGGTGCGGATGCGGACCAGGCGGACGAGGTTGCCGCCCTCGTGCAGCGGCGGCGCGTCCGGCGCCAGCGCCGCCCGCGCGTCGGTCAGCGCAGGCAGCTCGCAGTACTCGGCCCTGATCCTGGCGACGGCCCGGCGGGCCGTTTCCGGATGGTCGGCCGCCACCAGGGCCACCGGCTCGCCCTGGTACCTGATCTGGTCGATGGCGAGCACCGGCTGGTCTTTGTGCTCGAGCCCGTAGGTCTTGAGCCCGGGCACGTCGTCGTGGGTCAGCACGGCGGCGACTCCGGGCAGTGCCAGCGCCGCGCTGATATCGAGGTGGGTGATCAGGGCCCGCGGGTGCGGGCTGCGCAAGGTGGCGCCCCACAACATCCCGTCCAGCCACAGGTCGGAGGAATAGGCGAACTCCCCGGTCACCTTCTGCCTGCCGTCCGGGCGGACCGGGCTGTCGCCCACCCGTCCGCCAAGGTCCTCCCGGGGCGGCGTCACGGTCCCTGGCCGCGTCAACGGTACGCTCCCAGTCGCTGCCGCGCGGCCCGCACGTCGCGGGCCGCCGCGGTTACGTCGGCGGTGCGCAGCTCGCCGCCTTCGACCACCGGCACACCGCCGACCAGCAGCAGCTCGAGCGGTGCGGGCGGCCCGAGCACGAACGCAGCGATCGGGTCGCCCCCGTCGGGCCCGGACGCGATCGCGTCGTGCGCGAGCGTGTCGACCCGCCACACGGCGAGGTCGGCCAGCATGCCCGGCCGCAGGGCACCGATCTCGTCCGCCCGGCCCAGGCAGCGGGCGCCGCCGCGGGTGCCGAGCCACAGTGCCTGCCGCGCCGTCAGCGCGGCCGGGCCGCAGGAGTCGCGGACCCGGGCGGCCAGCAGGGCCTGGCGCACCTCCCCGGCCAGCGAGGTGCCTTCGCTCGAGGCCGCGCCGTCCACCCCAAGGCCCACCGCGGCGCCGGCCCGCAGCAGCTGGCGGACCGGGGCGATGCCCGCGCCGAGCCGTGCGTTCGAACTCGGGCAGTGCGCGACCGAGGTGCCGGTGACGGCGAATCGCTCGACCGCGGCCTCGTCCAGGTGCACGCAGTGCGCCAGCCAGACATCCTCGCCCAGCCAGCCGAGATCCTCGGCGTACTCGGCGGGAGTGCGGCCCATCGTCTGCCGGCAGTACGCGTCTTCCTCGCGGGTCTCGGCCAGGTGCGTATGCAGCCGGACGTTCAGCTCGCGGGCCAGGCTGGCGGTCTCGCGCATGAGCCTGGAGCTGACCGAGAACGGGGAGCAGGGCGCCGCCGCCACCCGCACCATGGCGCCGGGGGAGGGATCGTGGAACCGGTGGACAGCGTCTGCGGTCGCGGCCAGGGCCGCGTCGGTATCCTCCACGATCTCGTCGGGCGGCAGCCCTCCGGCGGACCGGCCCAGGTCCATCGAGCCACGGCACGGATGGAAGCGCAAGCCCACCCGGCGGGCCGCGTCGATCTCCGCTGCCAGCACGTCGCTGCTCCCGCCGGCCCGCGGGAAAATGTAGTGGTGATCGGTGCTTGTGGTGCAGCCGGACAGGGCCAGCCAGGCCAGGCCAGCGGTGGCCGCGGCGTGCACCTGTTCGGCGTCGATGCGGGCCCAGATCGGGTAAAGCTCGGTGAGCCAGTCGAACAGGACGGACTGCTGGGCCCGCCCCTGAGTGAGCCACTGGTACAGGTGATGGTGCGTGTTGATCAGGCCCGGGGTGGCCAGGCACCCGCTGCCGTCCAGCCGCCGCGCACCGTCGGGCAGGTCCCCGGAAGGTCCCTCGCCCACCGCGGTGATCCGCCCGCCGGCCAGCACGATGTGGCCGCTGCGGTACTCGGTGCCGCTCTGATCGTCCTGCGGGCCATCCATGGTGGCGATGGCGCAGTTCTCGATCACCCACGCCCCGGACCCGGTCATGGCGCGTCCCCGGCCGTCCGCGTGGCGGCCAGCCGCACCGCGTCCAGGATCTTCTCGTAACCCGTGCACCGGCACAGGTTGCCGGCCAGTGCCTCCCGGATGTCCGGGTCCGCAGGCGGTCCGGCGGTCGGCGCGCTCTGCCGCAGGAAGCTGTAGGCCTGCACGATCAGCCCGGGTGTGCAGAAACCGCACTGCACGGCGCCTGCGTCGATGAAGGCCTGCTGGACCGGGTGCAGCTCGCCGAACCTGGCCAGGCCCTCGACCGTGACGACCTCGCGGCCCTCCGCCTGGCCGGCCGCCACCAGGCAGGCGCAGACGGGCACGTCGTCGAGCAGGACCGTGCACGATCCGCACTCGCCCTGCTCGCATGCGTTCTTCGAGCCCGGGAGGGCGAGCCGCTCCCGGAGCACGAACAGCAGGCTCTCGCCCTCCCACACGTCATCGGCGGTGGCCGGCTCGCCGTTGACCGTCATCGTCACTCGCACCGCAGCCCTCCCTGCCGGTACGCGCCCCAGGCCCACGCCAGCGTGCGCCGGGCCAGCACGGCCAGGGCGTGCCTGCGGTAGGCGGCGGTGCCGCGCACGTCGTCGATCGGCCGCGCCGCCTGCGCGACCAGTTCGCCGAACCGGACGGCGACCGAGGCGGGCAGCGGAGCGGCCGATGCCCACAGGCCCGATTCGGCCAGCGCCCCGGCCAGGTATTCCTCGGCGGCACGGGCCCGCAGCGGCGTCGGGCCCGCCGAGCCGATACCGGTCCCCACCCCGGTACCCGGCCGCAGGTCAAGCGCGAACGCGCAGACCGCGATGACCATCGCGTTCCTTGAGCCGATCTTGGCGAACTGCTGGGGCCCGCGGGCGATCGGGACAAGCACCGCGGTGATCAGCTCGTCCGCCGCCAGCGTGCTCCGCTTGGGGCCCAGGTAGAAATCCTCCGCCGGGATCAGCCGGGCGCCCCGGACGGACATGACCTGCACGGCGGCTCCGGTCGCCAGCAGGACCGGGTGGCAGTCCCCGGCCGGGGAGGCCGCGCCGAGGTTGCCGCCGATCGTGCCGCGGTTGCGGATCTGCTCCGATCCGATGGTCCGGGCGGCCATCGCCAGGCCGGGTAGCACAGTGCCGAGCTCGGCAATGAGCCGGGTGTAGGTCAGCCCGGCGCCGAGGCGGACCTGACCGCCGTCCAGCTCCCAGCAGGCCAGCTCGGGTACCCGGTTCAGGTCGAGCAGGGCGTCTGGCCGCCGCGTGTCGAAGTTGATCTCGACCATGACGTCGGTTCCGCCCGCGATAGGCAACGCCCCGGGGCGTTCGGCCTTGGCCGCGAGCGCCCCGGCGAGCGAGCCTGGCTGCAGGAAATCCATCGCCCCGTTACCAGGCTTTCCCGGCGGGCGGAGCATCGTCGCGGGTGACCGTGCCCTCGATGAGCCCGTAGGGCCGGTCCGAGACTGAGTACACCGCACCGGTGTTGGGCAGGCCGAACGGCGACATGTCGACGTCGAAGTGGTGCTTGTTCGGCAGCGCCAGCCTGATCTCGGCGATCTCGGGCCGGGCGGCGAGCACCCGCTGGCCCATGGCGAACAGCGTCTGCTGCAGCGAGTAGCTGTGCGTGCCGGCGAACGCCGCCAGCATCGCCTCCCGCGCCGCGCCGTAGGACTCCGCCCATCCGTGCTCTGCTGTCACCTCCGGCCGGGCGTGCCGCCACCGGGCCTGCACCGCGGTCGCCAGGATCCGGTCCGAGGTCGGCGTCAGCGTGGTGTAGCGGTCCCGGGCGAACCCCCAGAACTCCGACCCGGCCGACTTGAGCACGGTCAGGTCGCGCAGCCCGCTGACCACCCAGGAATCCGTGCCGTCATGGCTGACCGTCGCGGTCCTGATCTCCCGGCCTGACCGGACGAAGGCGTGGCCGTCGAGCCGCTCCCACGGGTACTGCTCCACGGTGACCCGGGCGAAGGAAATCGCCGCCTGCGACGCGACGAAATGCCGGGCCAGCCGCAGGGCGAAATCCTCGATCGCGCCGACGCCGTGCTCCTGGGCGAACGCGTACACGGTGTTCTTCTGCGCGTCGGTGGTCAGCACCGCCGAGTTGTCACCGGACAGGTGGGTCGCGGTCAGCTGGCCGGCCAGCGTGACGCTGACGTTCAGGTCGGTGATGGCATCAGGGGGACCGTCGCGGCGCACGTGCAGGAGGCGTATCTCCGCCTTCCCGTACTGGTTGGCGCCCAGCACGATGGCCATGGCTCAGCTCCCCCGGTAGGTGGAATAGGCGAATGGGCTCAGCAACAGCGGCACGTGATAGTGCTCGTCCGGCTCGGTCATCGCGACGGTGACCGAGACCTCCGGGTAGAACGTGGAGGTTCCGCACGCGGTGAAGTACGCTCCGGTGCCGAAAGTGAGGCGGTAGACCCCGGTCCCGGCGGCCAGCCGCAGCCGCCCGTCTGGACCGGTCTCTCCGGCCCCCGCCGGTACCCACCCGTCATCGCCGGCCCGCTCGAGCCGTACCTGCAGGCCGGCCGCGGGACGCCCGGTTGTGGCGTCGAGCACATGGGTGGACATGGTCATCGGCTCAGTAGCCTCGCCATCCGCAGCTGCGTTATCTTCAGCAGTTCGGCACGCACCACGGTCCGTTCCGTCTTGTCGTCATGATCAAGCCGGGTCCGCAGCCGGGCCAGCATGTCCGCCCCGGATAGGCCGGTGGCGCAGATCAAGAAGACGTGCCCGAAGCGTTTTTCGTAGGCGAGGTTGCCTGCCGCCAGGCCCTGCCGCACCGCCTCGCTGGCCGCCGCGGCGCCTGACTGCTCGGCCGCCGACGCGCCGGACAGGGCCCGGTCGCCGATCCGCGGATGCGCGCTCATGGCCTCGACGATATCGTCCCAGCTCAAGGTGGCGAACACAGCGTTAACGGCGGCGTCGAGGGCCGCTGCTTCACGGTAAGGGCGCCCGGCGGTGATCGCCTGGGCGAACGCTCGGCTGGCGCAGCAGCCGAGGAGATCCCGCTCGGCGACCTCGGCTGGAGCCACGTCGAAGGCGGCCAGCGTGGCCGCCCGCGGGCTGGTGTTGGCCATGCGAGCATCCAATCAGGGCGGGCCGAATCGCCGGTAGCCGCCTGGCCACGAACAGAGGTAACCTGACGCACGTCATTTTGTAGCTTTCGCTAAACAATGGCCAGCTAGGGTGCGCGGGAAACGCTTCGGCGTCTGGAGGTGATTCCTTGCGCGTACGGGATCTGCTTGACCTGCCGGGTCTTGGCCTGCGGCTGCTGACGGACGTCACCGGCCTGGACTGGACGCGATGTTCCGCCTGATAGGCCGCGAGCTCGGCGCCGAGTGCTGGCTGCTGACCCCGACGGGCCGGGTGGTGGGCGGGATCCGGGCGTCCCTGCCCAGGCCGGTCGCGCTCGGGCTGGCGTGTGAGTTCCTCAAGGCGGACCGGCTGCCGACCGAGGTGACCGGGCTGGCCGGCGGTACCGGAGAGTACTCACTGTTCGGCGTGGGCGGCGAGCCGCCCATTACCAGCTGGTTCCTGGCCTGCGCGGGACGCGAGCGAGACTGGCCGCACGAACTGCGTGAATCCGTCGCCGAACTCGCCGCGGACGTGGCGCTCGAGCGGGCCAGGCTCGATGCCAGCCGGACCGGGGACCGCAAGCTGGCCGAGGCGATCATCACCATGCTCGCGGCCGGGGGAGCGGAAGGGGCCGCCCCGGTCGAGATCGCCTCCCTGATGCGGGCGGTGGGACTGCCACCCGACGGTCGTTACCTCGTCGCCGCGATGTCCGTGCGGGCGGACCGGCCAATCGGCCCGGACACGGATCGCTGGCGGTTTGAGCTGGCCGAGGAGCTGGCCCTGCGTATTCGCTAGCGGTCCACCCGGCCTGCCGGGCGTCACATCCCGGCGGGCGGCCCGATCGCGGCTGACTCGGGACCGAACCGCTCCACGTAGCCGGGATAGACCTGTTCCCAGCGGCTGGCCGACGGCGGCGTCGTTTCGTCCAGGTACGCCTCGAGCGCTTCCAGGCACACGTGCCAGCCCGCGGCGTCGCGGGCGGACTTGCCCCGTTCGGCGAAGGTGTCGGTGAAGATCAGCTGGCAGCCGTCCCGGCTGGGCCGCAGCTCGCAGCGGAGCACATCGGTGCCCCAGTCGAAGGCGAAGACACGCTCAGGCTCGACCTCAAGCACCCGGCCCTCGAAGAACAAACCGTCTTCTTCCTGCTGACCCTTGGGGTAGCGGAAGCGCATCTTTCCCTCAGGTTGCAGGTCGACCTGGACGTCCTGGGGAAACCACTGGTTCAGCCCGTCGGCCTCGGTCAGCGCCTGCCAGACCTCATCGGCCGGAGTGGCCAGCGCCAGCTCGAAGCACACCACGAACGGACCCGTTCCCGCGGACTCGTCTTCCGCATGCAGCGTGCCGTAGGACTCCACGGCATCCACCCCTTACCAGCCCTATCACTCAGGTGCCCGCAGTTTCCCACAGGTATCGCCAATCGGCCAGTAAGAGCGTCGTGACCAGCCCGCCGTCCTCCCTCAGGCGCGGGCCCGCAGCGTCGTCACGCCGTCGCCGGTCAGGTCGTCGGCTGCTGTCTTGCGCCCGGTCATGGCCAGGACGATAGCGATGATGGGACCCGACACCTCGGGTCCGGTGCCGTGCGACCACGCGGCGTCAGTGGCCCGCAGGGTCAGGCCCTCGATGCGGCGCTTGGCCCCGATGAGCAGGTTCGAGCCCTGGTAGAAGTCGGCCACCTGAACCACTGCGGCGGTCGGGTACTGGTGCGTGATCCCCAGCGGCCGACGGATGTCCTCGCTGTGCACGATCACCTCGCCGAGCCAGGTGTTCCCAGGGCCTGGCGGATGTTTCACCGAGGTGAGCACCGCCTCGAAGCCGGCCAGCGTATCGGCGGGCGAGGTGCCCTGGTGTGCGGCGACGCCCTTTTCTTGCACCTTGTCGAAGCTGAATCCTGAGGCGATCAGCTGGCCGAAGAACGCGGGCGGCGTCAGCGTGCCAGCGGAGATCATGTGCGCGAGCACGTCACGGACCGTCCACTCGCCGCACAGCGATCTGGTGGCCCAGTCGTCGTCGCCCAGGGCCCGCAGGTCGGCCGCGAGGGCCTTGCGCTCCGCGTGGACGACCGGCCAGATATCCGTGCCCATGAACCCTCCCCAGGGCGGGCGGCAATAGCCGCCTGCTTGCTTATTTACCGATCCCGACTAATTAGGCAGGGACCGAATAAGTCGTCATCGTATAGTTGGTGGGCATCGGGAGGCAAGGTGCGGGATATCCAGAAGGTGCTGGCGGCGCTGAGTTCGCCGATCCGGCGTGAGATCTTGACCCTGATCTGGGACCGGGAGCTGTCGGCGGGGGACATCGCGGCCGCCTTCCCGGTGAGCAAGCCGACGATCTCCCAGCACCTGGCGGTCTTGCGCGAGGCGGGGCTGGCCGTGAGTACCGCGGTCGGCACCTCGCGCCGCTACCGTGCCTGCCAGGACACCCTGCGCGGCCTGCATGCCGCCGTGCAGAGCCCGAGCAAATGGATCAACGCCGATGACGCCCCGGAACGGGCCGCCTCCCGCGTCCGCACCAAACCCGTCGTGGTGGCCAGCACGGACGTCGGGACCAGCCAGCCGGTAACGTTCGCCGCCTTCACCGATCCCGTTGTCTACTCCCGCTGGCTCGGCGTGCCCGTCACCCTGGAAGACGGGCGTTTCGCCTGCACGATGGAGTGGGGAACGATCGTGCGCGGCCGGTACGAGCTCGTCGTCCCGCCCGAGCTCATCGTCATGCGCTGGGACTTCGAAGACGGTAACGTGCCCGTCCCCGGCGGCGAGCTGACCGGATACCTCCGGGTCACGCCCCATGACCAGGGTGCCCACGTCGAGGTTCACCAGCTGGTCCACACGGCCGGTCAGGCGGAATTCATGGAGGGGGCCTGGGCCATGGTCCTGGGCCGGCTGCAGGCCGGGGTGGCCCGGGCCTGCGACCCGGGCCTGCCCGTGGCACCCCGCCCGGACCGGCCGAAGCTGCGGGCCGACGGCCGGTAAACCGCCGGGGTCACCAGCCGCGTTCGCGCCACTCGCCGAGGTGAGGGCGCTCCGTGCCCAGGGTCGTGTCGTTGCCGTGGCCCGGGTAAACCCAGGTCGCGTCGGGCAGCGGGTCGAACAGGCGCTCGCTCACGTCGTTGAGCAGGGAGGTAAAGTCCGCGGCCGAGTTCGTCTTGCCTACCCCGCCAGGGAATAGTGAGTCCCCCGTGAACAGGTGCGGCTCAGCGGGCAGCCTGCCGCCCGCGTCGTAGCAGACCGCGATGCTGCCCGGCGTGTGCCCGCGCAGGTGGATGAAGGACACCACGGCGTCACCAAAGGTCAGCACGTCACCGTGCCTGACCAGGCGGCCAACCGGGACCGGCAGCCCGTCCGCGTCGTCCGGGTGCGCTACCACCTCCGCGCCTGTGTACTTCTGCACCTCGGCGAGCGCCTGCCAGTGATCGGCATGCTGGTGCGTGGTCACGATCACCCCGACCGGCGCATCGCCGATCAGCTCGATCAGCCGGCTGGCCTCGTTGGCCGCGTCGATCAAGATGGCCTGACCTGTGCTGGTGCAGCGGAGCAGGTAGGCGTTGTTGTCCATGGGACCCACGGCTATCTTGGTCACCGTCAGGCCGTCTATCTCACGGGTGTCGGGCGATCCGCCGACACGTACGTCTCCCGAGTAAGTCACTTCTAAAACCTATACCGAACGAGCCTTGGCACCAGCGCCCACGCCGGCGCCCAGCGCCTCGGGGCCGGCACCTCCGCCGACTTCTGACCCTCGGCGTCCGATCCGGACCGGCCACCGCGTCTTGGCATCCTTCGCTATCTTGGGAAGGGGAACGGGGACGGGCATAACGGCGGCTGATCCGGTGCTCCTGGATAGCGACGGTGTGGCCCGGCAGCGGCGGCTTCCCGAAAATGTCAGACCCCCCGGCTACCATCGCCAAGCACCCGTCCACCTAACTTCCTGAAGCCTAAGAGAGCAGAGGCGCAGTGGCTGACCGGCTTGTCGTTCGCGGCGCCCGCGAGCACAACCTGAAGGATGTCTCGCTTGACCTGCCGCGGGACGCCATGATCGTGTTTACGGGGCTGTCCGGTTCTGGCAAGTCAAGCCTGGCCTTCGACACTATCTTCGCCGAGGGCCAGCGCCGGTACGTGGAATCGCTGTCCGCCTACGCGCGGCAGTTCCTTGGCCAGATGGACAAGCCGGACGTCGACTTCATCGACGGGTTGTCGCCCGCGGTCTCGATCGACCAGAAGTCCGCCAGCCGGAACCCTCGTTCGACCGTCGGCACCATCACCGAGGTGTACGACTACCTGCGGCTGCTGTACGCCAGGATCGGCAAGCCGCACTGCCCGATCTGCGGCCGGCCGATCGCCAGGCAGACTCCGCAGCAGATCGTGGACCGGGTGCTCGAGCTCGAGGAAGGCACCAGGTTCCAGGTGCTCGCTCCGGTGATCCGCGGCCGCAAGGGGGAGTACGGCGAGCTGCTCAGGGAGCTGCAGACCAAGGGTTACTCGCGAGCCCGGGTGGACGGCACCATCGTGCGGCTGGACGAGGTCCTGTCCGGCCAGCTTCCGGCGCTGAAGAAGTCCGAGAAGCACGACATCGAGGTGATCGTCGACCGGCTCGCGGTCAAGGACACCGCGCGGCGCAGGCTGACCGACTCGGTGGAGACCGCGCTCGGACTGTCGGCCGGGGTCATCGTGCTGGACTTCATCGACCTGCCGGAGAACGACCCGCACCGGGAACGGATGTACTCCGAGCACCTGGCGTGCCTGTACGACGGCCTGTCCTTCGACGAGCTCGAGCCGCGCTCGTTCTCGTTCAACTCGCCCTGGGGTGCCTGTCCCGACTGCACCGGGCTGGGCACCAGGCTCGAGGTGGACCCGGAGCTGATCGTCCCTGACGGGTCCAAGTCCCTCGCCGACGGGGCGCTGGCGCCGTGGGGCAGCGGTCACAACAGCGACTACTTCGACCGGCTGATCGAGGCCCTCGGTGAAACCCTCGGGTTCCGGATGGACACGCCGTGGGCCAAGCTGCCCGCCAAGGCCCGCAACGCCCTGCTCCGCGGCTATGACCTGCAGGTGCACGTCCGGTACAAGAACCGTTACGGCAGGCAGCGCTCCTACTACACGAACTTCGAGGGGGTCATCCCCTGGGTCGAGCGGCGGCACTCCGAGGCGGAGTCAGACTCCAGCAGGGAGAAGTTCGCCGGCTACATGCGCGAAGTGCCGTGTCCGTCGTGCCACGGCGCCCGGCTGAAGCCGGTGTCCCTAGCGGTCAGCGTGGACGGCAAGTCCATCGCCGAGCTCTGCGCGCTGCCCATCGGGGAGCTGGCCAAGCTCCTGCTCACCCTCGAGCTTTCCGAGCGGGACCAGCAGATCGCGCAGCGGATCGTGAAGGAAGTCAACGCCAGGATGGGCTTCCTGCTCGACGTCGGGCTCGACTACCTGACCCTGGACCGGGCCTCGGCGACGCTGGCGGGCGGTGAGGCGCAGCGGATCAGGCTCGCCACCCAGATCGGTTCGGGCCTGGTCGGCGTGCTTTACGTGCTGGACGAGCCGTCCATCGGACTGCACCAGCGGGACAATCACCGGCTGCTCGAGACGCTGCTGCGGCTGCGCAACCTGGGCAACACCCTGATCGTCGTCGAGCACGACGAGGACACGATCAGGGCGGCCGACTGGGTGGTCGACATCGGGCCACGGGCCGGGGAGCACGGCGGGAACATCGTGGTGTCCGGCACCGTCGAGGAATTGCTGGCCAATCCAGAGTCGCTGACCGGCGCCTACCTGTCCGGCCGGGAATCCATCCCGGTCCCCGCCCACCGCAGGAAGCGGGACAGGAGCCGTGAGGTAGCGGTCAAGGGCGCCAGTGAGCACAACCTGCGCGGCGTGGACGTGGCGTTCCCGCTCGGCTGCCTGGTGGCCGTCACCGGGGTTTCCGGCTCGGGCAAGTCGACGCTGGTCAATGACATCCTGTACCGGGCACTGGCGCGTGAGCTCAACGGTGCGCGGACGGTTCCCGGCAAGCACACTCGGATCACCGGCGTCCAGCACCTGGACAAGGTCGTGCACGTCGACCAGGGTCCGATCGGCCGCACGCCGCGGTCCAACCCGGCCACCTACACCGGCGTGTTCGACCACGTGCGGAAGCTGTTCGCGCAGACCACGGAGGCGAAGATCCGCGGCTACCAGCCGGGCCGGTTCTCCTTCAACGTCAAGGGCGGCCGGTGCGAGGCCTGCTCGGGCGACGGCACGATCAAGATCGAGATGCAGTTCCTGCCCGATGTCTACGTGCCGTGCGAGGTCTGCCACGGAGCCAGGTACAACACCGACACCTTGCAGGTGCACTACAAGGGCAAGACCATCGCCGAGGTTCTCGACATGCCGATCGAGGAGGGGGCCGAGTTCTTCGCGCCGGTGCCCGCCATCCACCGCCACCTCAAGACGCTGGTCGACGTGGGCCTTGGCTACGTGCGCCTGGGCCAGCCGGCGCCCACCTTGTCCGGCGGCGAGGCCCAGCGGGTCAAGCTGGCCTCGGAACTGCAGCGCCGGGCCACCGGCCGCACCATCTACGTGCTCGACGAGCCGACCACCGGCCTGCACTTCGAGGACATCCGCAAGCTGCTCGGCGTGCTGACCCGGCTGGTGGAGACCGGCAACACGGTCATCGTGATCGAGCACAACCTGGACGTCATCAAGACCGCGGACTGGGTCATCGACCTGGGCCCCGAGGGGGGCGCCGGCGGCGGCCTCGTGGTCGCCTCTGGCCCGCCGGAGAAGATCGCCACCGTCGAGGAAAGCTATACCGGCCAGTTCCTCTCCAAGCTCATCGGCGGGTAAGCCCTCCTCCGGTGCAGATCACCACCGAGAGCGGGATCGCCCAGGCCGACATTGACGGGTCAGGGGCGCGGTTCCTGCTGGTGCTCACCCACGGCGCGGGCGGCAGCGTCGAGGCGCCCGACGTGCTGGCGGTGCGGGACGCCGGGCTGCTGCTTGGCGGAATGGTGGCGCGGGTCACCCAGCCTTACCGGGTGCGGGGCGCCCGCGCCCCCGGCCCGGTGGTCCGGCAGGATGCCGCCTGGATCGAGATCGTGACCGCGTTGGTTGACCTGACCCCCGGCGTGCCGCTCGTCCAGGGCGGCCGGAGCAATGGCGCCAGGGTGGCCTGCCGCACCGCCGCCGCGGTGGCTGCTCGCGCCGTGATCGCGCTGGCCTTTCCCCTGCACCCGCCGCAGCGCCGCCCGGCCGGAGCCGGCCAGACGCGGCCGACCCGGCTGGCGGAGCTGCACGCGGCGCGAGCCGGCGGAGCCGCCGTGCTTGTGGTGACCGGTGAGCGCGACCCGTTCGGGATCCCGGGCTCCGGCGACGCGGATCGGGTGGTGGTCATCCCGGCCGAGACGCACGGGCTGAAAGGCCACCGGGAGCACGTCATCAGCGCCGTCGCCGGATGGCTGCCAACCGTGCTTTGACCGGTGAGAAAAGGCGTCAAAAAGGGATCGCCAGACTAGCGCCCGGTGTCGACCCCGCAGGATGTTACCGTCGGCGGATTAAGCCGCCGGGGCCTGCCTGCCGTACTCCAGGGCCACACCGATGGGGCGGTCGAAGGCCGCGAGGTCAGTCGGCCGGTGCGGTGCGATGGCCGCGCCGTCCGGGAGAAGTTCCCCGGTGTCTTCGAAGATCACCACACCATTGCAGAGCAGGCTCCAGCCTTGCTCCGTGTGGTTGACTACGGTATGCGCCGCTTCGCGATCCGGTGCCGATGGTGCCGGACAGGGCGGTGAGTGCGGGCACATATCAGTGCCTCCTGGCAGTGTCATCGTGCGTACTCATGGTTGTTTTCTTCGTTCGTCTGCGTCGTTGATGTCAGTGTGCGCCCGCTGGCTCGGCAACGGGTATGGCCTGAGTTGAGCGTTTTCCTGCTGGCCATGTGTAGCTTCCCGCTAATTTTCCTCTGACACCGTGTGACTACTTTTTGTAACTACATCGTTGCCATGCCCCACGTCCGGGAAATTGGCCTAGACCAACTGTGCCGCTTCCCCATAGTACGCCGCAAGCGACACGCTCAACTGCTTACCATCGATTACTTGGGAAAAACCCGTCCCGAGTCTCGATCCGCAGTTGATTACCCCTACCACTGGAGACGTCGAGCTCCGCCGGATGGTTCACCTCAGCCCGCGAGAATCCGGCCCGCCGAGTCCGAGCTTCTCCCTCACCCATACAGAGCAGCGCCGCAGCCGTTCAGATACAGCGCCGCGACCAGCGACCAGCGAGCCGGGCCTGCGCTAGGCGCTGGTTACCGGGGAGGCCAGCGGGCTGTACTCGAACGGTACGTCCGGGATGTTGTTAAGACGGTGGGTCTCCCGCAGCGTGAGCAGGTGCTCGGCTTCGGCCGTGAGCGCATGCACCTTGGGCGTGGCCTTCGCCTTGCGCCGGTAAATGCGGTCGTCGTAGCCGAGGGGGCCGATGGCCGCCCGCTGCGCGGCGAAGGCGGCTTGCATCGCCTCGGTGAGCGCGACGTCAAGGGCCAGCGCGAGGTTATGCGATTCGCGCTCGGGCGCCAGCCGGGCCTGCGCCTTCCTGAACTGGCTTTCCGCGTCGCGGGCGGTCTCGACAAGCTCGCCGCGGCGCGCGGCCAGCGCACGATCGGCCTGATACCGCTGCTCTGCCTCGGCGCTTGGCTTCTGCCGTTTCATGACCCCCTAGCGTACGCGGGCCGTCGCCGGGACCCGTCGCCGGCGTCGTCCTGATCGCTCAGGCCAGGCTGGCGGCCCAGCTGGCGTGCAGGGCGGCGTATTCGCCGTCGCCGGACATCAGCTCCTGTGGCGAGCCGTCCTCGATGATCCGGCCCGCCTCAAGCACGAGCACCCGGTCGGCGATCGCCACCGTGGACAGCCGGTGCGCGATGATGACGGCGGTCCGGCCGGCCAGCACGGTGCGCAGCGCGCCTTGGACCAGCCGCTCGCTGGGAATGTCGAGCAGTGAGGTCGCCTCGTCCAGGACGAGCACGGCCGGGGCGGCCAGGAACGCCCGGCCGAAGGAGATGAGCTGGCGCTGCCCCGCCGACAGCCGTCCGCCGCGCTTGCCGACCGGGGTGTCGTACCCGGAAGGCAGCGCGGCGATGAAATCGTGCGCGCCGATCATCTGCGCCGCGGTCTGCACGTCCGTGGCGGACGCATCGGGCCTGCCGAGCCGGATGTTGTCCGCGACCGATCCTTCGAACAGGAAGTTCTCCTGGGTGATCACGATGATCTCGCTGCGGAGCACGGCGTCAGGCACCTGCCGCAGGTCGACTCCGTCCAGCGTGACCCGGCCCGACCGCGGGTCGTAGAACCGGCCGAGCAGCCGGGCGATCGTCGTCTTGCCCGCACCGGTCTCACCCACCATGGCCACCGTCTGCCCGGCCGGGATATCCAGGTCGAGTCCGGGCAGCACGAGGTGGTCGCGGTAGCCGAAGGTGACCGATTCGAACCGCACCCGGCGGCCGGCCGTGGCCGCGGCGCGGGCCGGCAGCGGCTGCGGGACGGCGGGTTCAGGGACCGCGGCGTCCTGGTCCAGGACGCCGGAGATCTTCTCCAGGCCAGAGGCCGCCGACTGGAACGTGTTGTAGAACTGCGACACGTCCTGCAGCGGGTCGAAGAAACGCTGCAGGTAGAGCAGGAAGGTGGCGAGGACGCCGACCTTGATGTTGCCCTCGATGACGAGCAGCCCGCCGTAGCCCAGGATCACGCCGGTGATGACGTTGCCGACCAGTGAGATGCACGGGCCGTAGATCGCGATGAGCCGGGAGGCGCGCGCGCTCGCCTGGGCGTAATCCTCACCGAGCCCGGAGAAGATGTCAGCGTTCCGGTCTTCCCTGCGGAAGGCCTGCACCGCCCTGATCCCGCCGAACGTCTCCACGAAGTGCACGATGACCAGCGCGATGGCCTCCCTGGTGCGGCGGTACGCCCGGGCCGACTCACCCCGGAACCAGGCCGTCAGCCAGGTCAGCGGGATGAAGCCGGCCAGCACCACCAGGCCGAGCTTCCAGTCGAGCAGCAGCATGCCGGTGCCGACGAGCAGCAGGGTCAAGATGGCCGCGATCAGCGAGTCAAGCCCCTCCTCGAACAGGTCGGAGATCGCATCGAGGTCGGAGGTCTGCCTGGAGATGACGCGGCCGGAGGTGTAGTCCTCGTGGAAGGCCACGTCCAGGCCGACGAAGTGCGCGAACAGGCGGCGACGCAGCTCGAGCACCACCTTCTGGCCGACCCGTCCGGTCATCGTGACGAACATCCGGGTGGTGATCGCCTGGACCACGACCGCGACCGCGAACGCGGCGGCGATGCCGAGCAGCGGCGCCGCGTCGTGCGCGTGCAGCAGTGGCGGGAGCCCGGTGTCGATGGCGACGCCCACCAGCCACGGCCCGGCCAGCGCGGCCAGGCTCTCCACCACGATCAGCGACACGGTGGCGATCACCGCGCGCCGGTGCGGCCGCAGCAGGTCCCCGAGCAGCGCGCTGCTCCGCTCGCGGAGCAGCGCGGCCAGGCCGGCGCTGACCTCCTCGGTCTTCTCCGCGGCGACCCCGCGCCACGCGCTGTTGCCCCCCGACGGCACGCTCACGCCCGTTCCTCCAGTCCTTCGGTGTCCATCAGCGCGGCGTACTCCGGGTTGGAGGCCAGCAGCTCCCGGTGACTGCCGGTGGCCGTGATCACTCCGCCGGACAGCAGCGCCACCGTGTCGGCCAGCGCCACCGTGGACGGCCGGTGCGCCACCACCAGGGCCGTCGCGCCGGCCAGGATCTCGTGCAGCGCGCTGGTCACCCGCTCTTCCGTATGTACGTCGAGCGCGGACAGCGGATCGTCGAGGATCAGCACGTCCGGCTGGGCCAAGATGGCCCGGGCCAGCGCGATCCGCTGCCGCTGGCCGCCGGAAAGCGCCATGCCCTGTTCGCCGATCCGGGTGTCCAGGCCCCAGGGCAGGTCGAACGCGAACCGTGCCTGCGCGGCCGTCAGCGCGGCTTCGACCGCGGCCTCGTCCGCGTCCGGCGCGCCGAACATGACGTTCTCCCTGACGCTGGCGGAGAACAGCGTCGCGTCCTCGAAGGCGCACCCGACCACGGCGCGGAGCCGGTCAAGCGGCAGGTCGCGGACATCGGTTCCGTCCAGCCGCACAGAGCCCGAGCTTGCGTCGGCCAGTCGCGGTACGAGCTGAAGCAATGTCGACTTGCCGGCCCCGGTGGCCCCGGTGAGTACGACCGTCTTGCCGGGCGGCAGGTCGAGCACGATGTCGCGCAGCACCGGGTCGGCCGCCCCTGGATAGCTGAAGCTCACGTGGTCGAACACCAGATGACCACGGCTGGTCGGCTCCCGCCGCGGACCCGGGATCCGCCCCGCGGCGGGCACGACCTGCCTGGCCGCGGGCACCACCGTCCGTTCGGCGGATTGATCGGTGATCTCCGGCTCGGTGTCGAAGATTTCCAGCACCCGCTGAGCCGCGGTGGCCGCTTCCTGCCCGGAGGCGATGATGTAGCCGAGGGCCTCGACCGGCCACACCAGCTGCAGCGCGAGTGTGATGAAGGCCACCAGGCCGCCGATGGTCAGCGATCGGTCGCTGACCGCGACGGCGCCGAGCACGAGGATGATCCCGATGACGCCGTTGGGGATCAGGTCAAGCAGCGCCCAGAACGACCCGAGCAGGCGCGCCTTCTCGACCTGCGTCCGGTAGACCTCGGTGGCCTGGGCGCCGTGCCTGGCGGCTGACTGCTGCCCCCGGCCGAGCGCCTTGAGCACGCGGATCCCGGTCGCTGACTCCTCGATCAGCGTGGCCAGGTCGCCTTGCTGATCCTGGACCCGGCGGGAGAGCACCCGGTAGCGCTTTTCGAACCTGAAGCAGACCGGCAGTACGGGCGCGAACACCACGCCGGTGATCAGGCCGAGCCACCAGTTGAGGCTGATCAGCAGCGTGACCACCGCGACGAACGTCATCACGTTGGTGACCAGGAAGATCAGCCCGAACCCGGCGAACCTGCGGATGGCCGACAGATCGGTCGTGGCCCGGGAAAGCAGCTGACCCGACTGCCACTCGTCATGGAACGCCGCCTGCAGTTTCTGCAGGTGCTCGTACAGGTCGTCCCTGATCGACTTCTCGATCGCCGCGACCGCGGTGGACTGAATCCAGCGCCGGATCATGTTCAGCAGCGCCACCGCCGCGCCGAGCCCGACCGCCGCCAGACCCAGCGGTATCAGCAGTCGCTTGTCGCCGTGCGCGATGGCGCCGTCGATCACGGACTTGGTGAGCAGCGGGATGGTGAGCTCGGCGGAGACGGCGCCGAGCGCGGCGCAGAGCATGACGATCATCTGCGCCCGGAACGGTTTGAGGTAGCCCCGTAGCCGCCACAGCGCCCCAACTGGCCGTACCCTGGCGGAGGCATGCGTGACCAGCAAAGGGGTAACAGAGGGCATCAGGCGTGAGGTTAACCGGGGAGCCGGCCCGTTGTCACCTGATTTTTTCTCCGAGGCCGGCTTGTCGGCAGGCTTTAACTCTGGCACGCTGGCTGGCCCGGGGTTGCCGGGGTCACCGGCAGGGAGAGGAACCGTGAAGCGCAACCGCACCAGTCGCCCTGGGCGTAGATGAGCCGCGTCTCCCGCGCGGGGACTCTGGCGGCCTACCGCGACGGTGTCACCGTCATCTGCGAGCTGGCCGGTCAGTTCACGGCTGCGACCTGGCTGTCCCCGACGCCGTGTTCCGAATGGCGGGCGGTCGACCTCGCGGGTCACCTGCGGTGCGTCGCCGACAACTACCACGAGTACCTGGATGACGCCCCGGCCAGCAGGCTGGCGCGGCTGATGGCCACCGGCGCGCCCGCGGACTCGCTCGGCCGCAAACTCGCCAGGCAGAACGCCGCGGAGCTCGCCGCGCTACCCGACGCGCCTGGGCCCGAGCACATCATGGCGTTCGCCGAGTCGGCCCGGTCCTACGGGCGCAGGCTGTCGCCGTACTGGGACCGGCTGCATCACAGGTACCGGGGGACGGACGTCACGGTGGGCGCGATGGCGGGCGTGGCGTGTGCCGAGTGGCACCTGCACGCCTGGGACCTGGCCAGGTCCCAGGGCAAGGACTACCGTCCCGCCCAGCCCGACCTGGTGCTGACCGCCTGGCGGGCGGGCATGCCTCAGCTCTGGCCGGTCCTGGACGCCGGGTGGGACGATGCGGATCCCTGGCCCTTCCTGCTGGCCGCGTCGGGCCGTGACCTGGGCTGGGCGCTGGTGTTAGCGCGCTCAGCCCGGCGGAGTAGAGTCCTTGGTTCGTGAGCTTTGACGTAACCCGGGTACGGGCGGCCTACCCGGCCCTGCGCGATGGCTATGCCTACCTGGACGGCGCCGCGGGCACGCAGGTTCCCACGGCGGTGATCGAGGCGATCGCGGATGCCTACCGAGCCGGCATCGGCAACGCCGGGGGCGCCTTCGGCGCCAGCAGGCGCTCCGACGCCATCGTGGCCGAGTGCCGCCGGGCGCTGGCCGACCTGACCGGGGCGGAACCGGACGGCGTGATCCTCGGCCCGAACATGACCACGCTGACCTACCGGCTCGCGGACACCTTGTCCCGGCAGTGGGGACCGGGGGACGAGGTGGTGGTGTCCAGGCTCGACCACGACGCCAACATACGGCCGTGGGTCCAGGCGGCCGCGCGGCGGGAGGCGGTGGTGCGCTGGGCCGACGTCGACGTGCCGACGGCCGAACTGCCCGCCAGCCAGTACGTCCACCTGATCAGCGAACGCACCCGGCTGGTCGCGGTGACCGCGGCGAGCAACATCGTCGGCACCAGGCCGGACGTGGCGGCTATCGCCGCGACGGCGCACGCGGCCGGCGCGCTGTGCTACGTGGACGGCGTGCACGCCACGCCGCACGTGCCGGTGGACATCGGCTCGCTCGGCGCGGACTTCTACGCCACCAGCGCCTACAAGTGGTCCGGGCCGCACATCGGCGTGGTGGTGGCCGATCCCGCCCTGCTGGAGACGCTCAGCCCGGACAAGCTCGTGCCCGCGTCCGACCGGGTGCCCAGCCGGTTCGAGCGGGGTACGCAGGCATTCGCCGACCTGGCCGGGGTGGTGGCGGCGGTAGAGCACCTCGCCTCCCTCAGCCCAGGCGCCGCCACCGGCCGCCGGGACCGGCTGCTCGCCTCGATGGCCGCCGTCGAGCGGTACGAGGCGGCGCTATTCGCCCGCCTGCTCGACGGCCTGAACGCGATGCGGCCCGTGACGCTGTACGGCCAGGCCGCCCGCCGCACCCCGACGGCGTTCTTCACCGTGGCCGGGTACTCGCCGCGCGAGGTGGCCGAACGGCTGGCCGCGCGCCAGGTCAACGTGTGGAACGGCGACAACTACGCGTGGGAGCTCACGGGCGCGTTCGGCCTGCGGGATTCCGGCGGCGCGGTACGGGCCGGCTTGGTCCACTACAACGACGAGGCCGACGTCGACCGGCTGCTCGACGCGGTCGCGGAGCTGGCCCCGCCCGGCGTACGCTGAGAGGACGGCGACTGGGGATGGTGGCGATGGGCAGCCTGCTGGCGGTGCTGGCCGGGTTGCTGCGCGACCTCACGCAGCTCGCCTTTAGCCCTTCTGGCTCCTGGGGCGTGACTGCGCTGGCCGCGACCGTCCTGGCCGGAGCCATGTTCGCGGCGGTGCTGGCCCTGCTGGCCTCGGTCGCAAGCGATTGCCGCGCGACCGCCGCCATGCCGATGATCCGCCGCGCCTCGGCGCTGCGAGAGAAGTCCCGGGGCGCGGCGTTCTTGCGCCAGCGCGATCCTGACGCGGCGGGCCGGGCGAGGCCCAGAGCACCCTCGGCGGCCTAGGCGGCCGCCGGCCCCCGCAAACCCCCACGGGCCTAACCGGCCGCCTCCAGCCATCATCCCGTCGTAGCTGGAAGGCCGTTCTGTCATGGTCAATATCTTTGGCGTCCCCACCGATGCCGCGTACCACCTCGTCTCCGGGTTCACCGGAATCCTCACGCCCGTTCTCGGCGGTGTCGCCGCCGTGGTCGCGATCATCGCGGTCACGATGGCGGTCCGGCTCATCGTGACGCCGCTCAGCTTCCGTGCCCTCCGCAGCCAGGCCGCTGCGGCCCGGCTGGCTCCGCAGCTGCTGGCCTTGCGCCAGCGGTACGCCAAGCAGCCGGAGCGGCTGCAAAAGGAAATGTCGGCGCTTTACCGCCGCGAGGGCACCAGCATGTTCGCCGGCCTCACGCCGATCCTGCTCCAGTGGCCGCTCCTGTCGGTTATGTACCTGCTGTTCCGGTCGCCGCGGGTGGCCGGTAAGCCCAATACGCTGCTGACCCGCGACCTGTTCGGCGTGCCGCTCGGCACGCACTGGCTGAGCGGCGCCGGGCCGGTAAGCGCGCAGGGCGCGGTGTTTCTCGGCGTGTTCGTCCTGCTGGCCGGGTTGTGCTGGCTCTCGAGCCGGCTAGCCAAGCTGATGTCGGGCCCGCCTGCCGCCGGGATCCCTGCCGCCGGGACTGGGGCGCTGGTCAGGGTGCTGCCGTACCTGACGGTGGTGATCGCCGCCTTCGCGCCGCTCGCGGCCGGGATCTACCTGCTCGCCTCCACCGGGTGGTCATTGGTCGAGCGGCGCTTGTTCCTGCGCCGGTCCGGAGCCGGCCACGGTGGTGATCAGGGTCCGCAGCAGCCGGACCGGCGGTGAGCCGTGGGCCAGCATGCGGTCGTGCACCTCCCGGTCACCCTGGCCGGGGGCGGCCGCCCGGAGCTCGCGGGCCAGGTCGGAGATCTCGGAGTACCCGACGTAGTACGTGGACAGCTGCGCCGAGGTGAGCAGCGCCCGCCGCCACTTGCCCGCCGCCTCGCCCTCCTCCTGGTGGCCGCGCTCGGTCATCAGGGTCATGGCGTCGGCCTCGGTCATGCCGTGGGCATGGATCCGGGCGTCCAGGATGGCGTTGATGATGGTGCGGAGCTGCATCTTGAGCTGCTGCATCCGGACCGCGCGAGGATCGCCTGCGCCGGGATATCCGTGCTCGGCCATGACCTCCTCGGTGTAGACCGCCCAGCCCTCGGTGAACGAGCCTGACCGCAATGCGGCCCGGATCGCGGTGTCCGAGCCCTTGAACCGGCGGGAATGCTGTAGCTGCAGGTAATGGCCGGGCATCGCCTCATGCACCATCAGGTTGTGCACCATGTGCCGGTTGTACTCGCGGTAAAACGACGCCACCCGCTGCGGCGGCCAGTCGGCTGGGGTTGGCGAGACGGCGATGAACGTGGGCAGCGGCAGCGGTTCGAGCGGACCGGGTGAGTCGCAGTACGCGACCGCGACCCCGCGGTCGATCTCCGGCATCACGATGAGCTCGACCGGATCGTCGTAGACGGAAACCAGCCGGTGATCGGTGACGAAAGCGGTCTGCGCGGTCAGCGCGTCCCGGCAAAGCGCCAGGATGTTCGTGTCGTCGGGCACGTCCTTGGCCAGCTGGTCGAGCACCTGCCGGACCACTCCCGGCTGCGCCGAGCCCGCCATCTGGGCGGCTAGCCCGGTGATTTCCTCGCTCACCCGGTCCAGGTCGGCCTGCGCCCGGGTGAGGATCGCGTCCGCGTCCGTGGCCGCGCTCAGCGCGAGCGACAGCTTGCGGGCGAACCGCCCGGGCCCGATCCTCGGGTCAGGGAAGCCGCCAGCGGCGACGCCCTCGGCCAGCCGCGCGGACAGCCAGTCACGGTGCTCGGTGAGGGCCTCGAGCGCGGCGGTCCGGGTCTGGCCGAGCTGCGGCGCGGATGAAGGCGCGTCTTTGAGCGCCTGGTCGACCCCGTCGCTGACCAGCGCGATCGTGCCAGCAAACTGCCCGATGGCGGTCTCCAGGTGCACCTGGGGCATGGGCCCGAGCTGCCTGCGGGCCTCGGCCAGCGCGGCCGGGACCTGTGCCAGCCGGCCGGCCAGCGCGGCGAGGCGCTCCGGCAGCGGGCCGAAATCGCGGGCCAGCAGCTGATAGATGGCCTGGCCTGGGTTGGCCTGCAGCGGATTCCAGGTGTGCTCCCGCAGCTCGTCGAGCTCGAACACCCGCCGGGCCACGCTGCCCGCCATCATCGCGGCATCCACCCGGTGCTCGGCCGACAGGGCGCTGTCGTCGATCGCTTCCAACCGGGCGGCGAAGCCGTCCAGAGCGCGGCGCTCATCGGCCCGGGCTTGCTCGGACGGATCAGCCAGCCGGTCGTCGTATCTGTGGTCGCCGAGATCGGTGGCGGCCGGCGGGTTACGTTCCGCCCGGTCGTCGAGGTACTCCTTCGCCAGCCTGGTGAACTCGCCATCGGCGTCGCCGCTCATCTAGCCCCCCGTTCCGCTCGGGTCAAATCCGTACCCCCTTTTTACCGAACGGCTCCGCCCTGCGCATCCACGATCATGGCGCGTGCACGGTGACCTGGGCCGAGGGGTAGCCGGAGGCGCCGTTGGGCGGTGGCTGGGCCTGGACGGCGGTCTGGGTGTAGCCGGTCGCGTCGGTGGCGCGGGCTTCGAGCATGTAGTTGCCCGGTGCGGCGGTCCAGTCCCAGACCCACTGCCGCCAGGTGTCGATACCGGGCACCGCGGCCAGCCGGGCCTCGTGCCAGGGGCCGCCGTTGACCCGCACCTCGACGGCGGCGATGCCCTTGTGCTGTGCCCAGGCCACTCCGGCCACAGCTATCTGGCCAGGGGCGAGCGACGCGCCCGCACCTGGTACGTCGATCCGGCACTCGGTCTTGATCGGCCCCTGCTGTGACCAGCCGCGCTGCGGCCAGTAGCCGTAGGCGTCGGCGAAGGTGGTGACCTCGATATCGGTCACCCACTTGGTCGCGGACACGTAGCCGTACAACCCGGGCACCACCAGGCGTGCCGGGAACCCGTGCACCACGGGTAGCGCGGTGCCGTTCATGGCCACGGCGAGCAGGGCATTCCTGCCGTCGAGGACGACCTGCAACGGGGTGCCTGAGGTGAACCCGTCGACCGAGGTGGACAGCAGCTGATTGGCGCCGGCCAGCGGGCGCGCCTGCCTGATCAGGGCGGCCAGGCTCGCCCCGAGCCAGCTGGCGTTTCCCGCGTAGGGCCCGCCGACCGGGTTCGAGACGCAGGTGAGCGTGACGTAGGCCTCGATGAGCGGGCGCCGGAGCAGTTCGGCGAAGGTGATGGTCACCTCGCGCTGCACCATCCCGTGGATTCGCAGTTGCCAGGTCGCCGGATCCACCTGCGGCACCAGCAGGGCGGTGTCGACCCGGTAGAAGCTGCTGTCCGGGGTAATGAACGAGCTGAGGCCGGGAATGTTCAGGTTGCTGCCCGCGGGCAGCGGCGGCGCGGGCACCGAGGGCCGGGGGAACCGGATGGCGGCCCGCGCCATGCTGATGTTGTGCTCGTCGGTCAGGTTTCTTCCGGCCACCGTCCCGAACGTGGCCACGACCGCGGCCACGCCGCCCGAGATCAGGAACCTTCGGCGCGCGGGCCAGCGGGATGGCTCCGGGTCAGCCGGATTGGGCAGGAACGTAAAGGAGTAAGCCGGCCCCGCGCGGACCACAGGCGGGGGGAGGTCGGGCGGAGTCAGCGCGTCCGGGGGAGGGTCCGGCCGGACGACGCGGGTCCCGAACGCCCGGGCGCGCCTGCTTGGCGGGCCGGGGCGGGTACCGAGCCCGGCCGCCGCCCGGGCCAGCCAGATTAGCGCGACCGCGCCGGCCGCGGCTCCGGCCAGGGTGGGCACCACGTATCCCACCGTGGCGCCCGGCCTCGTCAGGGCGGCGGCCAGGCCGATGCAGGCGAAGATCGCGAGCCCGGTCAGGCCGAGGGCCAGCCGCCGTACCGCGAGCATCCCGACCACCGCGGCGTACAGGGCGATGACGACCAGCATGCCGCCGAGCAGCACCGTCTTGTCGTGGGTGCCGAACCTGGAGATGGCGAAGTCCTTGACCGGCGGCGGGGTGAGATCGATCGCGGCCTGGCCCACCGCGAGCACCGGTGAGCTCCGCGGCACACCCAGGCCCGAGGCGAACTGGGCGGCGCCTATCGCGACGGCCGCCGCGAGCACGCCGACGACAGCGCCGGTGAGGGCGCCTGGGCGCCGAGACCGGGCGTCGGAGATCTGGGACGTTGCTGTCATGGCGGAAGCCGCGTGTGCACGCTGAATACACGCTACCTGGCCGGACACCGTTAGTTAGCGGCGCGAATGTTGCGCTCTGATTACCTGCTCGTCCCCATCCATCCCCTGGACCCGGATCCTGGACCCGGATCCTGGCCCCGGCGGGGACCCCGGGGGCCTCCAGTTGGACTAACGTTGGTCTTCGTGAAGGCATCACCGCAGAATCAGCTCCGCCTGCTCGAATTGGCCGACCTGGACGCCGAGCTTGTCCGCCTGGCCCGTCGCAGGCAAGGCCTGCCTGAAGTCGCCGAACTGGCCCGCCTTGAGGCCAGGGCGAGCGAGCTGAAGGACGCCATCGTCCAGACCGAGACCGAGCTCAGCGACTTGTCCAGGGAGCAGAGCCGGGCCGAGCGCGACGTCGAGCAGGTCCGGACCAGGATCGACAAGGACCGGGCCCGGCTGGACGCGGGCCAGGTCTCCGCCGCGCGCGAGCTCGCCAGCTTGCAGTCCGAGATCGAGTCGCTGCACCGCAGGCAGGGCGACCTCGAGGAGATCGTGCTCGAGCTGATGGAACGCTGGGAGACCCTCGTCAGCCGGCGCGACGAGGTGGCCGCGGAACGCGAGAGCCTGGGCAGCCAGATGGAGGCCCTGGCCGCCCAGCGGGACGCGGCCTTCGCCGACATCGACGCCCACGGCGCGAAGGCAACCGGCCAGCGCGGCGAGGTCGCCGCCGATCTGCCTGCCGACTTGCTGAAGCTCTATGACCAGATCCGGAGCACCCGCGGCGTCGGCGCGGCCATGCTGCGGGCCGGCCGCTGCGAGGGATGTCACCTGAACCTGAACACGGTGGATCTCAACGAGATCAGGGCGGCGGCCCCCGACGAGGTGTTCAGGTGTGAGGAATGCAGGCGGATCTTGGTCCGCACCGCCGAGTCTGGCCTTTAGGTGCGCGCGCGAACCAACTGGGTGCCTTCCCAGGCCGAGCCCACGGTCACCCTGCTGCTCAGGCACGGGCAGACGCCGATGTCGGTGCAGAAACGGTACGCGGGCCTGTCCGACGTCCCGCTCACCGGGACCGGGGTCGACCAGGCCGCCGCCGCCGCCAAGCGGCTGGCATCCGCCAGTATCGGCGCGATCGTGTCGTCACCGCTGCGGCGCGCGGTGCGGACCGCCGAGGAGGTAGTCGCGGTCACCGGCGTCCCGATGGTGACCGATGAGGGTTTCCGGGAGACTGACTTCGGTGCCTGGGATGGCCTGACCTTCGCCGAGGTACGGGAGCGCTGGCCGGCCGAGATGGCGAGCTGGCTGGCCAACCCGGCGGTCGCCCCGCCGGGGGGCGAGAGCTTCGCCGACGTGAGCATGAGGGTGACCGAGGCCCTGCAGCGGGTGCTGACCAGCCATGCGCGCCAGAACGTTCTCATCGTCAGCCACGTCACGCCGATCAAGACCCTGGTCGCGGCGGCCCTGCTCGCCCCGCCGGCCGCGCTGTACCGGATGCACCTGGACCTCGCCGCCCTGTGCGAGATCGACTGGTACGCCGACGGCCCCGCCGTGCTCCGCTCCTTCAACGACACCGCGCACCTGCACCAGTAAGCCGGCCCCGCTACAGGCCACTGGGCCAGGTGATCGCTATCGGGGCGACGAGCGGCGTGCCGACCTCTAGCTGGATCTGCGCGTGCGCGGTGAGCGGGATGTTGCGGGGATTTCCCCGGTACACCTGGCCGTCGTAGATCGCCGTGACCTTTCCCTTGGCCGGCCCGGCCTGATCCGGTCCGAGTGGCTGCCCCCACTCGTCGAAGAACTCACCGAGGGTGTAGCTGCGCTGGACGGGAGACTCGATGTGGATGATGCCGTCCGGGGCGTGCGTGTGCAGCCAGTAGAAACAGGTCCCGCTGGCGACGAAAGGACCTGCGGACGTCTGTTCCACCTGGGCCCCGGGTATCCCGATCGCCGCCGGGACCTGCCGGGGCGAGCCGTTCGCGAAGACGGTCAGGTGAGCGTGAATATGAAACAGCGTCTGCTCGCTCGTCTGGCAGCTGATGCCGTCGACCGGCTGGCCTGTGCTGGCCGTGCTGGCCAGCGGGGCCGCGTTCGGCACAGGGACACCCTCCGACCCGAGAGTGCCCGCCGAGGGTGCCGGACCGAGTTTTCCCAGCGTGGCGAGCGGGGCCAGCGTCAATGGCGGGGCGCTGGGCCTACCGCTATACGGCCACGGCCAGCCGCGAGGAGTACAGCGCGCGCCTGATGGCCGAAGCGCTGGCCGGCGGCCGGGACACCGAGGCGGTGCTGAGCCATTTCGTCGCGCAGATGGACGGTGCGGAGTCCAGCGCGTTGCGGGCCGTGGTGCGGCGGCTGGCGCGCCGGAGCCCGGAATGACGACCGCGCTGCTGCTGTGCGCCTATGCGCTGATCGTGGCCTGGTCGACGTCGGTGCTGCTGACCCCGCTGACCTCGCGCGGTATCAGCGCCCGGCTCGGGCTGACCGCCTGGCTGACCGCGATGGCCAGCGTGCTGGTCTGCCTGGGAACGGCGCTGGTGCTCGGAGTCACCGCGGCGGTGACGAGCTGGCCCGGATTCGCGGCCGACGTGTGCCACTCGGTCGCGGGCCAGGCCTGTACGCCCCTGGTGTACCGCGGCGTGTTCGAGTTCGGCCTGAGCGCCGTCGCGCTCGTCGCCACCGCGACCGCGACCGTGCTGGCCTGGCGGTACGGGCGGTACGTCCAGCGCGCCCAGCAGGGCACCCGGGCGCACGCGGAGGCCGCGCGGGTGACCGGCAGGCACCTGCCCGGGTTCCCGGCCGTCGTGCTCGATTCTCCGCAGCGGGTCGCGTACTGCGTCCCTGGCCATCCCGCGGCCATCGTGCTGTCCACCGGTGCACTGGCCATCCTGGACCCCGCCCAGCTGACGGCCGTGCTGGCCCACGAACGGGCGCACCTGGCCGGACGTCACCACCTGCTGATCGCGGCGACCCGCGGGCTCGGTGCCATCTTCCCGGCGGTGCCGCTGTTCACCCGGGGGCCCGCCGAGGTGGCCCGGCTGACCGAAATGCGCGCCGACGACGTCGCGGCCCGCAGCAGCGGCCGCAGTACCCTCCTCACCGCCCTGCTCGCGATGGGCACCGGCACCGCGGTGCCCGCCGTCGCCCTCGCCGCCAGCGCCTGCGCGGTGCAGGCACGGGTCCAGCGACTGCTTGAGCCGCCCCGCCGCGGCCGCCGGGCCCGCTACGGTCTCGCCCTGGCCAGTGTCACCCTAGCCCTGGTGTGCGGCATGTTCGCCGTGTTCGCCTCCGCCCTGTAGACGATGACAGCGGACTTGGAGCTGAGCCTGGAGCAGGCCCGGCGTCTCGCGGTCCGCGGCCAGCACCTGGCGGGGCCGCCGCCGGCCACCGGCCTGGACGGGATGCGGCAGGTGCTCCGCGGGCTGCGGGTCCTGCAGCTCGATCCGGTCAACGTCGTCGCGCGCAGTCACCTGCTCGTGCTGTGGAGCAGGCTGGGCGGGTTCGACCGCGATCACCTGGACACGCTGCTGTGGCGCGAGCGCTGGCTGTTCGAGTACTGGGCGCACGCCGCTTCGATCGTGCTGACCGAGGATTACCCGATCCACCGCGCCATGATGCGGAGCTATCCCGTCCTGGAGCGCAAACGGGAGTGGCTGGCGGCGAACGAGGAGTTCCGGCGGTACGTCCTTGATGTCCTGCGGGATTGCGGGCCGCTGCCAGGGAGCGACTTGGAGGATCGCTCCGCCGTCGGCTGGACGTCCGGCGGCTGGACGAACGGACGGAACGTCGAGCAGCTGCTCGACATCTTGTGGAAGCAAGGCGTCATCATGGTGGCCGGCCGGGACGGGCTGCGGCGGCTCTGGGCCCTGGCTGACCTCCCCGGCCTAGGGCCGCGGGAACTGCCCCAAGCCGAGGTGGCGCCGCAAGCGGCCGAGCACGCGCTGCGCGCACTCGGCGTGGCCCGGGCGCGTGACGTCGAGCGGCACTTCATCCCCGGCCGGTATGGCGGGTTTGACCTGGCCAGCGCGGGCTGGGCCCGGCCGGTACGGGTCGAGGGCGGAAACGAGCAGTGGTGGGTCCACCGCGACGTGCTTGAGCGGCTCGACCAGGAGTGGATGCCGCGGACCACGCTGCTCTCGCCGTTCGACAACCTCATCTGCGACCGGGACCGGACCGAACGGCTGTGGGGCTTCGTCTACCGCAGCGAGATGTACGTGCCCAAACTCAAGCGGCAGTTCGGTGCCTACGTGATGCCGGTGCTGTCGGGTGAACGGCTGACCGGCCGGGTCTCGTCGCGGGTGGACCGGCGGCGAAAAGAGCTCGTCGTCGAGGCTGTGTTCGCCGAAGCCGGGTCGGCTCCGGATCCGCTGCTCCCGGCGGCGCTGGAATCGCTGGCGTCGTTCGCGGGTGCCGATGCGGTCGTCTACTCCGGTGCGGCTATCGGCGTATCCTGAGCCGTGGGTGAGTCGGCCGGGCGGTCGCGCCGGGGCTAGCCCCGGTGAGGAAGGTCCGGGCTCCACAGGGCAGGGTGGTCGGTAACGCCGACCCGGGGTGACCCGCGGGATAGTGCCACAGAAAGCAGACCGCCCCCGCGCCCAGCGCGGGGGTAAGGGTGAAACGGTGGTGTAAGAGACCACCAGCGCCGCAGGTGACTGCGACGGCTAGGTAAACCCCACCCGGAGCAAGGCCAAGAGGGGAACCAGGTGGTTCCCTGCGCGAGCGTTTGAGGGCGGCTCCGCCCGATGCTCGCGGGTAGGCCGCACGAGGCTGCCGGCAACGGCAGTCCCAGATGGATGACCGTCGCCCCGCGCAAGCGGGGGCACAGAACCCGGCCTACAGGCCGACTCACCCACCCTTGTGCCTTTGAGCTGCCGAGGTCACTCGCCGATTTGCGCCAGGCTGTCGGTGGCCGGCGGGCTTCTCCCGGCCCTAGCGGACGGTGGTAATGAGGTTCGCGGCCTCCAGCACGCCGAGACCGCCGGAACACGGCATCGTCGTCACCTTGGGAGGGATCCACCGGTCATCGGTGGAGCGCCCCGCGGGTTCACGGCGGGGGCACTCATAAGGGCGGTCTTAGTGACTGATTGTGCCGAAAGTCACATCGGACGACCAGATTGTCTGCCAGATGATCCCGGTTGCGGGACTAGTCGCCGAGACCATGTTATTGCCGCCTTCGTAAACGGCGACGTGGTAGACGTAGCTGTTCGGGTTCGAGTTCTCATGGAAGAAAACGAGATCCCCGCCCCACGCCTTACTTTTGCTCTCGCGACGGAAATGCTGGAACTGCTCTTCGGCTGTCCGCGGGATCGACCGGCCGAAGTGGCCGTACACATACTTGGTGAGCCCGCTGCAGTCGAAGCCTGAGCTGGGCGAACTGCCGCCGTAGGCGTAGGGAACTCGCCCTATGAACGACTTCACGTAGGTGGCTGTTCGCTGGTTAAACGACTCGGTGTGAGCGCTAGCCGTTCCGGAGAAAAACACCAGAGAAAGTGCCATCGTTCCGGCGATGGTGCCTACCTTATGTCGTACCTGCATGCTGCTGCTCCTTAAGGTTTCCTGGGGTTTGGGCCGAGCGACGGGCTCTTGCAGCCTCGATGCCGCGGACCTCTTCGTGGTCGCCGCATGGGTGCGACTGGTCCGACCTGACGCAGGATCAGCATGCGGCATCGTGTCCAGAAAATCCGGTAAATCCGGAAAAGATCCCACCTTATGGAACATTCATAATGGACATTTGTGGCAGGGCTATCAGCTTTCACGTGAGGTATCGCAGGTATCACGAAGTGGTATCTGGGCCATCACGCGATGCTTTCAAGGTGACGATATAACGCGTCTGCGACCTCGCCGTGAATCGCTCATCATGCCTCTGAGCTGTGAAAACTCTCTTATAAGGGCAATCGGAAGAAGCAGTGAGCGGCATAGTGTTGACCTTCGCCGTGCTGGCCGCCAGCAGGCGTCCGGCCGGTCGCTCAAGGCGGTCCAGCCGAGGCACGTGGCCTCCCGGTGGCGCTAGGCGTGGCGCTGGTCCCGCGATGGTGCTGGTGTGGTTCTTAGTACGCCAGCGCTCCATGATGCACCGGACTCCGGGAAGATCTTGGAAAATCCCGCCTCCGCGGAGGCTTTGGCACCGTATAGGGCACCTTTTTCTCCACTAAAGCCGAATCTTCCATGATAATTTGTCGCTTATCGTACTGACGAGCGAGTAGCTCAGCCGGGATCGGTCTGTCAACGAGGAGGCGCGCACACCTTCAGATCCTTGAGAGCTTCGTCGAGGGTGTTCCCAGTCCCGGCCGGTCCTTAGCCGGGCTGACAGGACGGGCACCAGTAGGTGATCCGGTCCTGCTGTCCCGCGGAGCGGATGGGCGTGCCACAGCGGCGGCACGGGCGGCCCCGCCGTCCGTACACCCAGTGTTCCTCGCCGCGGCGCCAGTTCCCTGTCGTTATGTGGCCGTGCCGCTCCTTGTTCGCGTCGAGCAGCCGCCTGGCCAGGTCGGCTAGGGCGTCGAGGTCCGGCACGCCCCCGGTGGGACGCCAGGGATTGACCCCGCGCAGGAACAGCACCTCGGCCTTGTAGACATTGCCGATGCCGGCCAGGCTGTGCTGGTCGAGCAGCGCCTCGCCAATCGGCCGCTCAGGCTCGGCGTTCAGCCGTCGCACCGCTTCGGCGCGATCCCAGTCCGTGCCCAGAAGGTCCGGGCCCAGGTGTCCAATGACCTGCGACTCTTCGCTGGTGCGGATCAGTTCGACGACGCCAAGGGCGTACCCGATGGCCTGCCAGTCACCGTTCGCGAGCACCAGCCTGATCTGGTGACTGTCCCGCATCCGCTCGGCCGCGGGCCGGACCCGCCAGTTGCCGTCCATGCGCAAGTGGGTGTGAACGGTGAGGCCGTTCTGGGTGCGGGTGAGCAAATGCTTGCCGCGGGAGACGGTCTCGGTGACGACGTCACCGGTCAGGTCCGCGGTGGCCAGCCGGGGAACCCGGAAATCGCTGCGGGTCAGCGTCCGTCCCGCCAGCGCCTTATGCAGACGGCGGGCCGCCTGCCAGACCACGTCTCCTTCGGGCATGCATCCAGTGTGCTGGACGTCATGAGCGCTCGGTTGCTAACCGGCGGTAGCCATCCCGCGGATCACGCGGCCGGCGATGACCCTCGCCAGGTAGCGCCGGTCCCTGGTACCCAGGCCCAGGCCTCGGAGCCTGACCGCGCCGGGTGCCTGCGCCGTTCTGACGGCTCGGCTCACCGGCGGGAGCACTGCCGTAGGGGTCGCCCGCGGGCGTGCCGTTCGCCGGCGGCACCGCGACGGGGCCGGTGGCCGGCTCGCTACGCGCCTGGTTCCCTTGGTAAGGACGGCTCTCACCGTAGGGCCGCCGGTCGCCGGATGGCCGACCGGGGTACAGGTACGCCGAGGTACCACTGTAAGGATCGGCGCTCCCCTCGCGAGACCAGCTTGCGGTCGGGCGGTGAGCATCGGCCGTTCTGAAGGTCTGTGTTTCTGTTTCCTGCGAAACGGCCGCGTTGTACTGATCCCAGCTGGCCTCTTGTGGCCCGCTGGGAACCTGGTTCGACCGCCCGTCCACAGGTCCGCTGGCGCGTAGCGAGAAGGCCGTGCTGGTCAACGGATCCTCATCAGCCTCAGCATGGCGCCGGCCCTGGGCCCGTGTCTGGTTGGGCCCAGTAGCGGTCCGCATCGGCTGGCGCCCTGGCTCCGGCTGCTCGCCGCGCAGGCTCGGCACCGGCTGGGTGGCCTGAGGAAGAACCTGGGGGACTGGCGGCGCCTGGACGGGCTGGATGGCCTGGGCGGGCTGGACGGCCTGGGCGGGCGGGACCGAGCCACGGGAGCGCGGGTACCGGGGTGCGTTCCCGGCTTCAGGCGCGGTCCGCCTGCTGTGGCCGTCGGCTCGGTCGGCGGGCACCGGTGGCCGGTTCCTGGCCCCGGAGTCTTGGTGGGCGGTGCGCGCGGTCGTCGTGAGAGGCTTATCGGAGGCGAGGTCATCCCAGAACTGGTCGTCGCTCAAGCCGCCGAAGGCTTCCGTCGGCCACATTTCCTCGTCGATGTCGGTTCCCTTGCGCCAGCCCATCCGCCGACGGGATTTAGGCTCCTTCGCCGGACCGGCCCCCATGGCCCCCTCGGCTGCGGCGCCCGGATCGGCGGCAGCGAGACCGAAGGCAGCCAGCGGCGTGGGGGTAACCGGTGGCGCGGCGTCCGCCGATCGCGGGTCACCTGGCGCCTCGCCTGGGCGCCCGGCGGGGGGGCCGCTCACCAGGCCGCCGAAATCCACCGCGGTGTTTGGTCCGGTGTGAGCCTCGCCACGATAATTACCTGAGGCATGACTCCCGGCGCGCCCGGCATTCGCGGGCCGCCCAGCATTTGCGCCCCGTTTTGTATTGACGCTCCGGCTATTATCCGCCGCCCGGTGGTCATTGGCGGCCCAGTCGTCCGCGGCGGCGTTCCTCCGCCCTTCGGCTCGGCTCCGTCCGGCTCCGGAAAAACGCCGTGAGCTGCTCCTATAGCCACCATTACCCGTACGCATGCTGAAATAGAATGCTGCCGCGATGCCGACGAGCCCGGCAGCGGCGAGTCCCGCGACCAGAATCATGGTCTCCGTCCAGAACGCTGGGCCCGGTAGGGGAGCGCTAGTTAGGCACACGCGGCCAATGACGCGAGCCTACCCTTGGTGTCGCGAGCGCCGTGAAACCCGCTTGATCATCGATTGTTACGCACTGCCGGGGAGCGTGTCCCACGATTCAAAAAGTTCGGTTTTCTGCTGATCACGACACGTATCAGCGTGATCACGGGTTACCGGTGACCACTATTCGCCCGCGTCCGATGGTGGCGGCCTCGATCGAGCTCAGGACCGACGCCAGCGGAGCGCCGTTGGCCTGTTTCAGCACGGTACGCAACGCATAAACGGTGAATCGGTACGCGTGCGGATGACCCTTCGGGCACGGCGCGTCGTAGCTGGCGTTGCCCTGGCTGTTCTGGGCCTGGCGGGCCCCGGGAGGCAGCTTGGAGCCCTCCTGGATGTCCGCTGTTCCCGGGCCGATGTCGAACACGAGCCAGTAAATAAAGGGCGTGATCGGCGCCGAGGAATCGTCGACGAGGAGCGCGAGGCTCTTCGTCCCTGGCGGCGCGCCTGACCAGTTGAGCGGGGGGTTGATCTTGGCCCCGTGGCACGTATACGGCGCGGCCAGACCACCTTGGAGGAACGCCTCGCTGCTGACCGACATCGGAGCCGGGGCCACGGCCGCGCCCGAGCCTGCCGTGCCGCACCCGGTCATGGTCAGGACCGCGACCGCGACCAGCACGCGGCGGACCAGCGCGCGGCGGACCAGCACGCGGCGGACCAGCACAGCGCGTAGCGGGCGCCGCCGCCCGTCCTGGCCTGATGTCACCCTCGCCTCTTTCCTCCCGACGGTTGATAGTAGAACCTGCTAGGAAGCGTAGGGTGAGGCGACGCGTTGAATGGTCGAGGGGAATCCGCGCCGGCCCACGGATGACCGGAGAGGGCAGATGCCGAACGCGCTGCGTATCGGGCTACTTGGCCCGCTTCAGGTGCAGGACACAGCTGGGCGCGTGGTGGCTATCGGCGGTCGTCAGCTGCGCGTTTTGCTGACCTTGCTGGCGCTGAACGCCGGGCGTGTCGTGCCGACTGGGTCGTTGGCCGAGCAGATCTGGCCGGACGACCCGCCAGGAAATCCCGGTAACGCGCTGCAGACGCTGGTGTCCCGGCTGCGGGCCGAGCTGCGCCACGCCGGGCTCGGCACCGTGATCGAGTCGCATCCGGCCGGATACCGGCTGGCGGTGCGGCCGGACGCGGTCGACGTGACGGCCTTCGAAACGCTGGCCGGCCAGGGACGCCGCGCCCTCGCGGATGGCGATGCCCAAGCCGCCGCACTGGTTCTGCGGGACGCACTGCGCCTGTGGCGGGGACAAGCACTGGCGGACGCGGCCGGATGTGACTTCGCGGACCTAGCGGTGGCGAGGCTGACCGAACTGCGCTCCAGTGTCCTGGCGGACCGTATCGAGGCTGACCTGGCGCTGGGTGAGGGAGCGAGCCTGGTGGGCGAGCTCCGCGACCTGCTCGCCGCCGATCCGCTGGCCGAACGCCCCGCGGCCTGCTCATGCGCGCGCTGTGCGCGGCTGGCCGGCAGGCCGAGGCGCTCACGGTGTACGGGCAGGGCCGCGAGCTGCTTGCGGACCGGCTAGGCGTGGACCCCTCCGCCCACCTCGAGCAGGTTTACCTGCGCATCTTGCGGGGTGAAGAAGGGCTGGCCGCCGTAGCCCAGGCCCCATCCAGGGCCGAACGGCCTGTGCCGCGTGCGCCAAGTCAAGCTGACCGCGGGCCCCGGCGGCACAGCCCGCTGACCAGTTTTGTCGGCCGGGACGACGACTTGTCCGTGGTCCTGACAAACCTCCGCGCCGCCCGCCTGGTCACTCTCACCGGTCCGGGGGGAGTAGGCAAGACGCGGCTGGCGACCGAAGTGTCGGGACAACTGGACGCGCCGGCCTGGTTCGTGCCGCTGGCGCCGGTGACCGATCCGGCGGAGGTGGCGTACGCGGTCCTGGACACGTTCGGTGTCCGCGAGCCCGTGATCGCGCGCCGCGCACCCGAATCGGGGTCAGGCCCGCTGGAACGGCTGTCCGCCGCGCTCGCGGACCGGGACGAGGTGATGATCCTCGACAACTGCGAGCATGTGATCGAGGCGGCCGCCACGCTGGCGGGCCACATCCTGGCGGCCTGCCCGCGGATGAGGATCATGGTCACCAGCAGGCAGCCGCTCCGCATCGACGGCGAGGTCCTTTGCCCGGTACCTCCGCTGCCGGTGCCTCCGGCTGAGCCCGGCCCCTGCCGGGACTACGGGTCGGTCCGCCTGCTCCGGGACCGGGCCGTCGCCGTCCGGCCGGACTTCGAGCTCGATGAGGCCAACGCCCAGGCCGCCGCCCGGATCTGCCGTTCGCTTGACGGGATGCCGCTGGCGATCGAGCTGGCCGCGGTGTGGCTGCGTACGCTGACGCCAGCTCAGCTCGCCGAGCGCCTTGACGACAGGTTCGCGCTGCTCGTCGGGGGCAGCCGGACCGCGCTGCCGCGGCACAGGACGCTCCGGGCGGTGGTCGACTGGAGCTGGGACTTGCTCTCGCCGCCCGAGCAGGTGCTGGCCCGCAGGCTCGCCATTTTCCCCGGCGGGGCGACCCTGGCGGCGGCCGAGCAGGTCTGCGCCGACCGGCTGCTGCCGGCGGCCGCGGCCCTGGCCGACTTCGCGGCGTGGTCACCGGACGCCGCGATGACTCATCCGATCGCGGCGATGGGCGAGCCGATGCTGGCCCTGCTTGACCGCGATCTCGATCGCGCCTTCACCGTCTTCGACCAGCACGCGACCTCGCCGGACCCGTGGCTGCGGGCGGCGGTGCCGCTCATGCGGGGTCAGTTCGGCAGCATGCTCGGCCGGATGGAGTGGGCCGAGTCCCTGTGCCAGGAATCCCTCGCCGCCTTCCGCGTCCTGGACGAGCTGTGGGGCACCGCGGTCGTGCTGGTCCAGCTGGCTGAGTTCGCCGAAATGAGGGCGGACTACGAGACCGCGATCGCGGCCATCGACGAAGCGGCCTCGCTGGCCCGTGAGCTTGGCGCCTGGGGAGACCTGGCTCACATCAGCGGGAAGCACGCCGCGATCCGGCTGCGGACGGGTGACCTCGCCCAGGCCCGGGCCGACCTGCTCCGGGCCGAACACGAGGAATCTGAGCGCGGCGCAGGCCAGTCCGATTCGGCGGCGTGGCTCGGCCTGATCCGGGCCGAACTGGTCCACACGTCGGTCCGGCTGCGCGGGTCAAGCCCGGTCGTAGGCTCGTCCAGGTACAGCAGCCGGGGGTTGCCGACCAGGCTGGCGGCCAAGTCCAGCCGGCGCCGCATCCCGCCCGAGTACGTCTTGGCCGGCCGGGCGGCGGCGTCGGAGAGTTCGAAGCGGGCCAGTAGCTCACGCGCCCGCGCCCTGGCGTCCGGGCGCGGAATGCCGAGCAGGCGGCCGATCATGATGAGGTTGTTGGTGCCGGACAGCCCCTCGTCCACCGATGCGTACTGCCCGGTGAGGCCGATGAGCTGCCGGACCTGGTGGGCGTCGCGCAGCACGTCATAGCCGCGCTACCAGGTCCACGCCGTTCAGCGCCGTGGTCTTGCCGAACCGCTTGACGAGGCCGGTGGCCTCGACAGCGTTCCCCGTTGTCGCGTCATATCGCATGCAGTCATCCTCGGCCATCCCACTGTCAGAACACGCACAACCCCCTGTCAGGGGTGTGACGGCCAATGTGACGTTCCCCGAAGTCCCGGTAACGTCCCCCGGAGTCCCGGTGGCCGCTGTGGTCCCAGCAGTCCCGCCCTCCGCCCGTTCCCGGCCGCCGCACCACGGGCACGGCAGGTGCTGTCACGTCACACGGGGACCACGGGTCCCGGCGGAGCTGGCCCAGGACCCACGGACCACAGGACGACCTCGATGCGGAAGCCTCCAGTGGCGACACCGCAAGGTCAGCGACGGGGTCAGTCGCGTTGGCGGGCGTTACCGAACATGATCTCGTCCCAGGAAGGGACCGAGGCGCGCTTGTTTCTCGCCGCTTTGCGGACCTGCCGCCGCGCCTGCTCGCTGGCGGGTTCCGGCGCAGCGGCGGGCTCGTCCGCAGCAGGGTCCGACGTCGGCGTCCGGGCCGACTGAGCTGCCCGGGCTGCTTTGGTCACCTGTGCGGCGATGGCTGCCGGAGTGACCGGCGGAGGGGCTGCCGGGGGCTCGGGGGCCTCGACAGGCACCATAGCTGCCTCATCCGGGCGCTCGGAAGTGGCCGGGGCAGGCTCGGGCGGGGAGGCCGCCGAGTGCCGTCCAGCGGCGGGCAAACCGTCAGCGGCGGGTGGGCGGGGATCCTTGGCGTCAGTCGCCGCGTCAGGCGCCGCGTCAGGCGCCGCGTCAGGCGACGGCACGGTCGGAGACTCGGAGACTGACGGCCGTGACGGGGTGCCTGGCCGCTCGTGCCTGGGACGGCTACCTGGCGCACCATGCCCTGGGGCACCGTGCCCTGGGGCGCCGTGGCCCGGACCGGACGGACCGAACCCGGAGGTACCAGTCCCGGACTGGCCGAACCCGGATGCCGTGCTGAGCCTGGGCGCTAGCTGGGTGACCGTGGCCTCGCCCGGTGGCGACGCGGCGGGCTGCGGCAGCTCACCGCCGGGCAGGGACATCCGGGCGGCGTTGTCGTCGGCAGGCAGCGCATGCCTGCGGCGCGGATCGAAGACCCACTCGGCGCCGTGCAGGCGGCCTGCGGAGATGAAGCTAAGCTCTACCAGCCAGCTTCCGTCGCCGCGCTTCTTCGCATCCCACTGAGCGTCTTCCGGATCAGAGCCGAACGCCTTCAGCCGCTCGGCAACGATCTCACCAAGCTGGGGACCGGGGGTGGAAGGGGTGTCCCCCTGGCGTCTCACCGAAGCCTTCTGGGCCTGGTCCGCCACGTAGGCACGCTCGGCCAGGACCGGACCCTCGAACCAGCGCACGCGCTCGACCGCGATGCCGGCCGCGTCCGCAATCTCCTCCACTGTTTCCCCGGCCCGGATTCGTGCCTGGATCTCCTTGGGTCGCAACGGGCTCTCCACTTCGATCTCGTACTGCACGAGCCGGGAAGTCTGGCCGAGGGCAACCGCCCTGAGCCGCTCGTCTATCGGCAACGTGAAGCGTGCGCTACGCCCCGGCACCGCTAGGACAGCGTAACGGCCGTCCTCGCTCACCGCGACGAAGCGCAGTTCCTGCATCGTCGTCCCTTCCGCTCCGGCTAGTCCGCGTGCCGGTCGTGCCGCTACTGAGCGCCGTGCTCGCCGCGCTTCCCGGCGTACTCTAGCCCAGCGGCCCACCCGAAGGCCGGGAACCACTTCACCTCATGAGAGTCTGTCGGGTCCAGAACGCCAAGGCCAGCACCTCGCCCGGCATGTCCGGAGTTAATCCAGGTATCGGGTCGCCAAGATGTTCTCTCACAGAAGCATCTTGGCCCTGAACCTAGGGAACCCGGACAACTCGGGACGTGGATACGCTGAAGTGACGCAGGCGTTCCAGGAAGGCGGGCCCGGTGCAGATCGCTGAGGGAAACCTAGCTCAGGGGAGCACGGCTCAGGAGCAGGTTGGCCCGGAGATGGCCGACATCGTCTCCCGGCTGCGGCGAGCCATGCGCCGCGCCGCCCGTGCGGCCGACCCGGCTCTTGGCCTGTCCGTGGCGCAACTCGAGCTGCTTTCCTGCATGGCCGAACATCCCGGCGTCCGGCCGAGCCAGCTAGCCCGGATGCTGCGGTTGGCTCCCAGCTCGGTGGCGACCCTGCTCAACGGGCTGCAGTCGGCCGGCTGCGTGGTGAGGACGCCAGGAGGCGAGCACGGCAGCGCGGGCGACCGGCGCACCGTCAGCCTGCACCTGTCGGATGACGGCGCCGCGGCGGTCACGCGCTGGCACCGGGTGAACGAGGAGATCATTCAGGCCGCGCTGGCCTCGCTGCCGCCCCGCGACCGGGCCACCCTGCGCGATGCCGCTCCGGCGCTGCGCGACCTCACCATCTCCATCGACGCCCTCGCCGATTAGGTGAGGGGCTGGGCCGCGGGCTCGTTATCCCGCTCGGCGTCACCCGACTCCGGGCTCACCCGGCTGAGCTTGGCCGGCCACCAGTTCCACCGGCCGAGCAGGACCACCGTGCAGGGCACCAGGATGGTGCGGACGATGAAGGTATCCATCAGGATGCCGAGCGCCAGGCCGACGCCGACATCGCGGATCTGGCTGCCACCCGACCCGCGCCCGCCCACCAGCGCGAACACAGAGAACGTCCCGGCTAGCACCAGCCCGGCCGAGGTCACCGTGGTGCCGGTGGCACCCACTGCCCGGCTGACCGCTTCGCGCAGCGGAAGGTGGTGAGCCTCCTCCCGGATCCGGCTCATCACCAGGATGTTGTAGTCCTCTCCGAGCGCGAGCAGGAAGATGAACATCAGGAACGGGAGGATGAAGGTCAGGCCGCCGCTGCCGCCGAGCTTGATGAAGATGACGACGGACAGCCCGAGGGCGGCGGCGAAGGACAGGCCGACCGAGGCGATCAGGTAGAGCGGCGCGATCAGCGAGCGCATGACCAGGCAGAGCAGCAGGCCGATGACGACGATGGCCACCGGGAAGACGCGCAGCAGGTCGCTGTCCGAGATCGCGCTGATGTCGTAGAAGGCGGGCGCTTCGCCGCCGACACCGTACTGGCTGGCCCCCAGGGTCTTCGCGACGGCGGCGGCCTCGGCGCGGATGGACGGCACGGCGTTCATCGCGTTGGTGGTCGACGGATCGCCTGCCTTCAGGCCGGTCTCGAACTGGATCGTCTTGCCGTCCGGGCTGATGTACTGCGCGGTGGCCCGGTAGACCTCATACCCGGCCAGCGGGATGCTGCTGTGGCCGGCCGGAACGGGAGGCAGGGCCGCCGAGTTCCCCAGCATCGTGTGCAGCGCCTGGTACTGAGCCGGCGTCAGCGTGACCCCCGCCGGGTTCAGCGGGCCGGTGACACCGGTGAACAGCCCGCTCGCGGTGAGCTGGCTGGTCGCGGTGACCACCGGGCCGGTGTCGCTCCACACCGGCTGGGACAGCTTGTAGACCAGGTTGGTCGGATTGGCCGAACTGGCCGGGAAGTGCTTGTTGAGCAGGGTGGTGCCCGCCGCGGAGTCGGTGCCGGCCGGCGCGTTTATCGACCCGCCGAACCCGCCCGGCTGGTAGGCGGTCACCGCCACCGCGAGCGCGCCGAACACGACCACGCCGATGGTGAGCGGTACGGCCGGCTTGCGGACGATCCGTGTCGCGATCCGTCCCCACAGGCCGGCCTTGCCGGTACCCGCGCGGGTCTTGCTCGGCCAGAACGCCGCCCGGCCGAACACCGCGAGCAGCGCGGGCAGCAGGGTGAGACCGGCCAGCAGCATGGTGCCGATGCCGATGGCCAGCGGGATGCCGAGCTGGGAGTAGATCTGGAAGGTGGCCACGAGTAGGGACAGCAGGGCGGCGATCACGGTGGCGGCCGAGAAGGTGATGGTCTCACCCACCCGGATCAGCGCCGCGCGTACCGCGTCCTTGGGGTCAGATCCGGTCCGCAGCTCCTCACGGACCCGGAACACCAGGAACAGTCCGTAGTCGGTGCCGGCGCCGAGGACCAGCACGATGAGCAGCAGCTGAGCCAGCTGGGAGACCTTCAGGCCGGCGTGCGCGGCCTCGCCGACCAGCGGCCCGGAGATGGCCACGGCGAGGAACGCGGGAATCAGCGTGATCAGCGGGGCCAGCAGCGACCGGAAGATCAGCAACAGCAACACCAGGATGAACACCACGGACAGGAGTTCCACCTGGTTTCCCGTGCTGCCGGACTTCGTCTGCTGGTCCACGTTGATGGCGATGTCGCCGGCCAGGTGGACCTGCAGCCCGGCCGGGGGCGCGGCCTGGCTGATCTGCTTGCGCAGGTCGTCGACCAGGGTGGTCTGCCCGGCCGCGTCGCCGCCGCCCACGTTGGACAAGACCTGCAGCTGCTCCGCCTGCTGATCCGCCGACCGGCCGATATCGCGCACCGAGACCACCTTCGGCACCGAACGCAGGCTGTGCTGCAGGCTGGCCAGCCAGGTCTCGTCCGCGGCGGTGAGAGTGCCCTGGCTAGTCGCCGCGACCACCGGCACCGGAATCAGGTTCGTGGACCCGAACGGCGCCGCGAGCTGCGCCGCCTGTTCACTGGGCGCGCTGGCGGGCAGGAAGGCACTGTTGTTGCCCTGGGTGACGCTGTTCAGCGACGGCAGGAAGCGCGGCACGGCGAACGCCGCGATCAGCCAGACCGCGATAACGACCCAGCGGAATTTGACGGCGAACGCGCCGATTCCCCCGAAGATGGCGTGGATGCGCACCGCGTTAGCCTACCGTGCCCGCCGTGCCGGGCCGAAAGGGACTATCCCGATCGGATCAGGCCCTGGCCGGTAGGGTTCCTGGGCATGACCGTGATCAGCGTGGTTATCCCGGTCCACGGGGTCGAGGACTACCTGGATCGCTGCCTGGACTCGGTGCTCGGCGAGCCGGCCGTGGCCGGCCTGGAGGTCATCGCCGTCGACGACGCTTCTGAAGACCGTTGCGGCGCGATCCTGGCGGCCCGGCAAGATCCCCGGCTGCGGGTGATCACCGCCCCGGCCAGGCTAGGTCCCGGGCCCGCGCGGGACCTCGGCGCGAAGGAGGCGACGGGGGAGTACGTCTGGTTCGTCGACGGGGATGACGAACTAGCCGAAGGCGCCCTGCCAGCCGTGACCGAAGCGCTGACCCGGCTGCGGCCCGACGTGCTGATCGTCGACTTCGAGAGCCTTTATCCCGACGGCACCACCAGCCCGAGTGGTGGCGCGCCCTACCTGGGGCCGGCCGTCACCACGCTCGCGGATCATCCCGCGCTGATCCACCTGACCATGACGGCCTGGAGCAAGGTCTTCCGCCGGGATTTCCTGTCCGGCCTGGGCATCTCGTTCGCCGGTCCGGCTCCGCACGAGGACGTGCCGGTGACCGCCACGGCGCTGCTCGTCGCGGCCAGGATCGGCGTGCTCAACCGCGTCTGCTACCGCTACCGGCGCGCGCGGCCCGGGTCATTCCTGGCCGCTGTGAGCGCGGGTAACTTCAATATCTTCGGCGCTTACCAGCAGATCTTCAATCTTTTGGCCGAACGGTCCGTGGTGTCACCCGCACCCACCCCGCTCGTCCGCGCGGCGATTTTCGAACGGGCGATCTGGCACTACACCACGCTCTTGCCGCTGGTGCCCAGGCGCCGCCGACGGGAGTTCTTCGACCGGATGTCCGCCGACTTCCGGAGCTGGCGTCCGGCGGAGTTCCGGTTTCCGCCCGGCTGGCGCGGCGTCAAGTTCCGGCTGGTGGCCCGCGACGCCTACCGGACGTACTGCTTGCTTGATCCGCTGAACCGTTTGCGTGTCGCGCTGCGGCCTTCGCCGTAAGCTTCCATCTGGGCACCAGTAAGGGGACCATCTGGGCACCAGTAAGGGGATGAGAGAAATGCGCCACCTGGTGGGTGTCATGCTGGCCGTCGTCATGGCCGCCGTACTGTTCTTCGTAACCACGTGGGGCTACCTGAAGCTAGGCGGTGCCCGAACCGGTGCGTCCCTGTGGCATGACCGGGCCGCGGTTGAGGGGTTCGCCGCGCTCGCCGCCACCGGGCTGGTGGCCGGAATACTGATCGCCGCGCCGCGGATCTCCCCGCTAGCCGCCGGACTGCCCGGGCTGGTCCTGCTCGCCTGGACCGGCCTGTACCTGTCGAGCGCGCCGCGCGCGATCCGGTACATCCCGCTGAAGACACATCCCTACGGCACCGGCTTCGAGGACCTGCTTTTCGACGGTGTGCTCGCGCTGGCCGGCCTGGCGATGATCATCCCGCTGTTCGTACCGTCCCGCTGGCGGCGCAGGTACGTCGCGCCAAGCGCCCCGGTGACCGCCGAGAGCGAGACGACCTCGTACCCAGACGCCCAGGCGACGCAGACCATGGCAGGCGGCAGCGTTTTCGGCTCCGACTGGCCCGCCAGCGCCACCAGGCCGCAGCCGCAGATCGGCCCCAAGTCGCAAGCGCCCTGGGGCCCCGCCGAATACAGCTAACGAGCCAGCCGTCGCCCTGGCCCCAACCGGGCGATGCGCGTCTTTGCGGATCGCCCGGGGGCGGGGGGGTCAGGCCGAGTGGAACTGCTCGGTTTCTGTGGAGCCGGACAGGGCCACCGTCTCGGCGTTCGGGGAAATCGCGGAGGTCACCCGGTCGAAGTAGCCGGTGCCGACCTCCCGCTGGTGGCGGGTGGCGGTGTAGCCGGACTTCTCCGCGGCGAATTCCGCTTCCTGCAGCCTGACGTAGGCGGGCATGCCCTCCGCGGCGAAGCCGCTGGCCAGGTCGAACATGGAGTGGTTGAGGGCATGGAAGCCGGCCAGCGTGATGAACTGGAACCGGTAACCCATCGCGGCGAGTTCCTTGCTGAACTTCGCGATGGTGGAGTCGTCCAGGTGCGCCCGCCAGTTGAACGAGGGCGAGCAGTTGAAGGCGAGCATCTGATCCGGATAGACGCTCTTGATCCCCTCGGCGAACTCGCGGGCCACGTCGAGGTCGGGCTTGGAGGTCTCCATCCAGAGCAGGTCGGAGTACGGTGCGTAGGCCAGGCCCCTGGCGATGCACGGCTCGATCCCGTTCCGCACGTGGTAGAAACCCTCCGCGGACCGGGTGCCTGTGACGAACGGCTGGTCGCGCTCGTCCACGTCCGAGGTGATCAGCGTGGCCGCCTGCGCATCGGTGCGCGCGATCACCACCGTCGGCACGTCACACACGTCGGCGGCGAGCCGGGCTGCGTTCAGCGTGCGGATGTGCTGGCCGGTCGGGATGAGGACCTTCCCGCCGAGGTGGCCGCACTTCTTCTCCGAAGCCAGCTGGTCTTCCCAGTGCACGCCGGCGGCGCCGGCCGCGATCATGGACTTCATCAGCTCGAAAGCGTTGAGCACGCCGCCGAACCCCGCTTCGGCGTCGGCCACGATGGGCGCGAGCCAGTAGGGAGCGCCCTCCTGCCCTGGCAACGCTGCCACGTCACCGTCGGCGGATTCGGACCAGGTGATCTGGTCGGCGCGCTGCAGCGCGTTGTTGATCCGGCGGACCACCTGGGGCACCGAGTTGACTGGGTACAGGCTCTGGTCCGGGTAGGTCTGCCCGGCCAGGTTCGCGTCCGCCGCCACCTGCCAGCCAGACAGGTAGATAGCCTTGAGTCCGGCCCTGATCTGCTGGACCGCCTGGTTGCCTGTCAGCGCTCCCAGCGCCGTGACGGCATCTTCCTCGGCGAGCAGCTTGCGCAGGCGCTCGGCACCGTGCCGGGCGAGCGTGTACTCCTCTTGGATCGAGCCACGAAGGCGCACCACGTCTTCGGCGGTGTAGGTCCGCTTGGTGTCCTTCCAGCGCGGGTCGGTCTGCCATGCGTCACTTAGCTTGGCCGCCTGCTGGCTGATTCTCTCCACTGTGGTGCCTTCCTCGGGTGTGCCGGTCCGCGGGTCCTGGGGTACCGGAAGTCTGGTCCTAGGACCAGGGTGTATAGACAGGTTGCTAATTACCTAGAGACCAAAGTCCCGAAAATCTTCAATTCTTGACAGATTGAGAAGATACAATGACTTTCACTATGAAAGATCTTCAAAAATTGGTCCAGTCCGATGGTATAGACCTTCCTACATTCGGCCAGCGGCTCCGCCATCTGCGCCGGGCTCAAGGCCTGACCCTGAGCGAGCTCGGCGAGCGGGTGGGCCGGGCGCCCTCGGCCCTGTCGCTTTTTGAGAACGGCCGCAGGGAACCGAAGCTGTCGCTGATCGAACAGCTGGCCACGGCGCTGTCGGTGCCGGTGACCGAACTGCTGAGCCGTCAGCCGCCGAGCCGCCGGGCCCAGCTCGAGATCGCGGTGGCCGACGCGCAGCAGGATCCGTCCTACCGGCGCCTTGGCCTGCCGCCGCTGAAGGTCGGTACCCGGGTCCCGACCGACGTGCTCGAGCACCTGGTTGCGGTGGCGACGGAACTGCGCGCCCAGCGGTCCAAGCCAACCGCCACCCCGGAGGAAGCCCGGGTGGCGAACGCGGCGCTGCGGGAGGCGATGCGCGAGCGGGGCAACTACTTCGACGTCATCGAGCGCGAGGCGGCCAGCGCTCTGCAGGCAGGTGGCTACGCGGGCGGCGCGCTCTCCCAGGGCATGCTGGTCTCGGTGGTCAGCCATCACGGCTTCGCCATCCGTTACGTCCAGGACTTGCCGCGGTCGGTGCGGTCGCTGACTGACCTGCGGAACCGGCGCATCTACGTTAAGCAGGAGCCGGTCGGCGCGCACTCCCCGCGGGCGATCGTGCTGCAGGCCCTCGGACATTTCCGGCTCGATCACCAGGTGCCGCGTGACTTCGCCGACTTCCTGCGGCAGCGGGTCGAGGCGAACTACTTCGCCGCCGCGGTGCTGATGCCGGAACCAGCGACGGTGCCTGTGCTGGCCGGCGCGAAGCAGTCACGTGACCTCGCGGTCGAGGACCTGGTGGACCTGTTCTCCGTGTCCTACGAGATGGCCGCGCACCGGTTCACCAACCTCGCCACCCACCACCTGGACCTGCCCTGTCATTTCGTGAAGAACGACGCAAGCGGCATCATCTACAAGGCGTACGAGAACGACGGGGTGGTGTTCCCCGCCGACCCGTCCGGGGCGATCGAAGGACAGCGGCTATGCCGCCAGTGGTCCGGCCGGCAGGTGTTCGGGGCGGCTGACCGCTATTCCCCGTACTGCCAGTACTCCGACACCCCGTCGGGCACCTACTTCTGCGTGGCCCAGGTAGATCCGCGAGCTGAGCTCGGGTTCGCGATCACGCTCGGCGTGCCGTACGAGCACTCCCGCTGGTTCCGCGGCCGTGAGGCGACCACCAGGACGCGCTCGGCCTGCCCGGACGGTGAGTGCTGCAGCCGTCCGCCCGTCGCGCTGGCCGAACGGTGGGAGGGTCAGGCCTGGCCATCAGCCCGGGCGCACTCGCACATCCTGTCCGCCCTGCCGGCCGGAAGCTTCCCCGGCGTCGATGACGCCGACATCTACGAGTTCCTGGACCGCCAGGCCCATAGCTAGCGATCGGGGCCAGCGGCCTAGGCGGATGATTCCCGGATGTCACTACGGGCTTCGTCCGCGATCTGGTGAATCTTCTGTTCGGTCTCCACGAGCGTGGCCTCGGCCTTCGCGGTCCGCTCAGCGGCCTTGCGCTCGCGCAGGGTCGGTTTCGCGTGGGTGCGCGCGGCCGGCTTCGATCTCCGGAACAGACCCATGAGTTCGTCCTCTCCTTCACACTGCCAAACGGCAGACACACGCGTGTTACCCACCTGCGGGCCGTCCATGTCAGTAGCTGGGTGTGATCCGTGAACTCTACGAGTCCTTGGGCTCACCCGGCGGGCCGGATATGCCGCAGCTGACGTAGTAGCCGAGCCCGGGTACCCGGTAGATCAGGCCCTCGTCGGCCAGGACGCGCATGGCCTTGCCTGCCGTCTGGCGGGAGTGACCCTGCTCACGGCGCAACGCCGCGATCGAGGGAAGCCGGCCGCCAGGAGCCAGCTTCCCGTCGGTGATCTGCTCGCGAAGGAGCGCGGCCAGCCGCATGTAGGCTCGCGGATCTGGCTGCCCGGGTGCCGTCATGCCACGAATAGTACACGAAGAGTGTCGAAAGTAGTCGACTATGCTAAGGGAGGCGACAAATGCACGTTTGACTTTGTATGGTGGCACCTTTCCCTGCCGGGACGATGATGTTACTCTTCAGTAACTTAACCGGTGGAGGGCAGTATGAGCGATGCGGACCAGGGCGGGGCGGTGTTCTCCCTCGATCTCGGAGACGATGTGGTCCAGATGCGGGACTGGCTGCATGAGTTCGCCGCATCGGTGATCCGCCCGGCCGCGGCGGAGTGGGACGAGCGCGAGGAAACGCCGTGGCCGGTGCTCGAGGAAGCGGCCAAGGTCGGGCTGTACTCGCTGGACTTCTACGCCCAGCAGTACTTCGAGGAATCCGGGCTCGGCATCCCGGTCGCGTTCGAGGAACTGTTCTGGGGGGACGCGGGCATCGGGCTTGCCCTGGTGGGCAGCTCGCTCGCCGCCGTCGCGGTGGTGGCCAACGGTACGCCCGAGCAGATCGGAGAATGGTGCCCGCAGATGTTCGGCGGGCCGGGGGACGTCAAGCTAGGCGCGTTCTGCTCCTCCGAGCCGGAGGCGGGCAGTGACGTCGGGGCGATCAGGACCCGTGCGGTCTACGACGTGGCGGCGGACGAATGGGTGCTGAACGGGGTGAAGACCTGGGCCACCAACGGCGGCATCGCCAACGTGCACGTGGTCGTCGCCTCGGTGGACCCGTCGCTCGGATCGCGTGGCCAGGCGAGCTTTATCGTGCCGCCCGGCACGGCCGGCCTTTCCATGGGGCAGAAGTTCCGTAAGCACGGCATCAGGGCCTCGCACACCGCCGAGGTCGTGCTGTCCGATGTCCGGGTGCCAGGCCGGTGCGTGGTCGGCGGCCGGGACCGGCTCGAGGAGCGGCTGGCGCGAGTCCGGGAGGGCAGTCGCGGCGGCGAGCAGGCCGCGATGAAGACGTTCGAGGCGTCCCGGCCCGGCGTGGCCGCCATGGCGGTGGGGGTGGCGCGGGCCGCGGTCGAGTACGCGACGGAGTACTCGCGCACCCGGGTCCAGTTCGGCCGGCCCATCGGGCAGAACCAGGCCGTGGCGTTTACGCTCGCGGACATGCGGGCCTCGGTCGACGCCGCTCGCCTGCTGACCTGGCGCGCGGCCTGGATGGCCCGGCAGGGCAAGCCGTTCACCTGCGCGGAGGGATCGATGTCCAAGCTGGTCGCGGGGGAGACCGCGGTCCGGGTCACCGAGCAGGCCATCCAGATCCTCGGCGGGAACGGCTACACCCGGGACTACCCGGTGGAGCGCTGGCACCGGGACGCGAAGATCTTCACCATCTTCGAGGGGACGTCGGAGATCCAGCGGATGATCATCGGGCGGGCCGTGACTGGACTGGACGTTCGGTAGCCCTGACCTGCGGATATAGATATTGTGTACCCGGGAGGCGGCTCGCCCGGCTCGGGAGTGGGTCGTCCTATCTTGTGTCCCCATTGTCTGAAACGTGCCGGTTATTTCCCGTCGTTTCCGGACCGCGTGCTGAATCCGTGCTGATACCTGAACCCTATGGTCTAGACCAATCGTAAGATTGGTCTAGACCAATTGCTTTAATGCGGACCGCGGGCGGTGATCGCCGCGGTGGCCGTGGCGAGGACGGCGAGCAGCAGCGGCCCGCGCAGGACCTGGAGCCAGAGGGCGAGCGGGTAGTCGCCGAACGGCGTCGGTACCAGCGGTCCGTTGTAGTCGAGCGGCGGCCGGGTGGCTGTCCGGTAGGCCGCTGCGGTGAGCCCGGCCGTGATCAGGGCGGCTAGCACGATCCCGCCGCCCAGGCCCGGCGCGACGATCGCCGCCCAGGTGGCCGTGGCAAGCAGGCACGCGGCGAGCGAGGCGAGAGACAGCCAGCGGTCACGGGGGGCGAACTGCGCGCGCAGTCCCGGGTTCGCCGCCAGCTGCCGGAGCGTCCCCGCGACCGGCAGGACCAGGCAGTAGCCGGCGATCACCGCGACCGCGGCGAGGGCGGGGCCGTGCAGCACCGGCCGGCAGCCCCACCAGACGACCGCCGCCGCCGCGGCACGCACGGCGAGGTAGGGGCGGCGGCGCAGCCGCGCCCACTCCGACCGCGCGACCGCGCCGGCGAACCCAGCTCCCATCCGCGTCGGCCGCACCCGTACGACCTGCCGGGCGCGCTGGTCGGCGAGGAACTCGGTCAGCATGAAGACGTCCATGGAAGCGGCTGCCACATGGCCAGCCGTCCACAGTCCCCGGCCTCGGCGCAGCACGCTGACGTCGATCTGGTCCAGCGCCCGGTAGCCCAGCACGCAGCAGGCGACCGCGATCACCGCCAGCACGGCCAGCATGATCACCGCCGAGTCAGGCGGCGCGTGCAGCACGGAGTTGAGGCCCGCCCGTCCGACGCCGGTGGCGAGCGAGCCGAACGCAAGAACGCCCGCCGCGCGCATCGCCTGGCCGACGGCCTGCCCGGCGTGGCCGGCGATCTCCCAGGCTTGGCCGCAGACCGCGCCGCCGGCCAAGGCGAACGCGGCGAGCGCCGCTGCCGCCACGACAGGCAGCACAGGCACTGAACCGGTGTACGCGACCAGGGCGGCGAGGACGCACACCAGCACGGCGGTCGCTGCGAGGAGCACGAGATAGCGTCGGCGCAGCAGGTCCCGGCGCCGCACCGGCGCGGACAGCAGCCAGAACCAGAACGCTGAGCTGGCCGTGACCGGCCCCGCCGAGCGCAGCAGCTGCGCCAGGCCCCCCAGGAGCAGCAGCGCCGCCACGGCGAACAGGTGCCCCGGCGCGCCAGGGACCGCCCAGCCCGCTTCGGTGAGCAGACGGCCCAGCGGGCGGACCGCGCCGATGGCGAGCGCGACACCGACCGCCGCGGGCACCGCCCACGGGGCGATATCCATCAGCAGGCCGCGCCTGGTGCGGCGGGGCCGTGAGCCTGCGCGCAGCCGCCGCAGCGGCACGCGGGCGGGAACCGCGACCAGCCCGGGGCCGGTCACGACGCCGCGCCCAGGTCGAGGACCCGGTCCGCGACGGCCTTCACCAGGCTGCGGTCGTGGCTGGCGAACAGCACGCCGTGGCCCGCCTGTTTCTCGGCGAGCAGCCTGCCCGTCAGCCAGCGGCGGCCGCCGGAGTCGAGGCGCTGCTCCGGCTCGTCGAGCAGCACCAGCAGCCGGGGCCGGGCGAAACACGTCGCCAGCGCCAGCCGCCGCCGCTGCCCGCTGGACAGCCCGGCGGGCAGCTGGTCCGCCGCGCCCGCGAGGCCGGACTCGCCGAGCAGGCTGGCGGCGTGCTCGTCCGGCGCGGCGTCGCCGTGCGCGGACATCAGCAGCGCCAGGTGCTCCGCGACGGCGAGGTCGGCGAAGAAATCCACGTCGTCGAGCACCGCCGCGACGCTCCGCCGCGTCTGCGGGTCGCGTTCCCGTATCGGCCGCCCGCACAGCCGGATGGACCCCGCCGAGGGCCGGTCCATCCCGGCGACGCACCGCAGCAGCGTGCTCTTGCCCGAGCCATTGGGGCCGACCACCGCGACCGCCTCACCCGGGCCGACCTCCGCATCAACGCCGCAGAGGACATCGACCTCGCCGAACGAGCGGCGCAGCCCCGTGACCGCAAGGAGCGGCAACGTCCGTTCGGACGATGGAGGGGTCTGCACGGCAATCAGCCTAGACCGTCCACAGCGCAGGATCATTACTCTCGTCCCCGCCGCCGAAGGCGGCCGCGGGGACGACAGCAGCACGATCAGGCTGGCGACTACCCCCGTCGGCGACACGCCCGGCCCGCGAGGCTGGACCGCCCTCATCGTCGGCGGCTTCGCCGGGTTCCTGCTCGTCGCCGTCTACGGCATCGCGCTGCTGATGTCCGGACGGGTCCCCAGGAAGCATCAGATCCATAGTCGCCTGGCACTTACATTCGTAGTTCGCAGAACGACTGCGGGTGTCACTCCGCAGTGGCCGCGTGGCGGAAGCCATCAGGCGGCGCGGCGGTGGACCAGCCAGACGGTCGTGGCGATGAGCAACGCTGACGACGCGAGCAGCCAGCCGCCCTCGATCAGCTGGAAGGGCCAGAACCGGCTGGCAGGCTGGTAGCTGGTCCACATCGTGTAGCCGGCCTTGGCCAGGCACTGGGGGACTGTCTCGGTCGTACCGCCGCCGCCCTTGACGACGGCTCCCGATGTATCGGACGAGCAGTACTGGAACAGGTTGGCGGTGGGCGGGCCGGAGAAGGCGAACCGGCCGTCCTTGGTCCACCACTGGCCGATGATCCAGCCGGTGCCTGGGGGGGTGAGGCTGTGGGTGGTCAGCGGCGTCAGGTAGTGCTCGCGCAGTACTGCGCCGGTCGCGATGGCGAGCGGCGCGTAGATGGCGAAGGTGGCGACGATCGCGGGGACGACCCGGCGGATGAGCATCCCGGCCAGGGCGGCGATCGTGAAGGCGGCCAGCGTCCAGGCGGGGAACGTGACCTCGCGCAGGGCGAACAGGGTATCGAGCGGGGTGCTCTGGTAGAGGCCCGCCGCCTGGTCGCCGGTGCTGAACAACGGCTGGTAATACCAGGACACGACCGCGCCGAACGCGGCTGTCGCGGCGGCCAGCATGCCCCCGAGTAGCACCAGCTTGGCTAGTGCCCAGCGCCACCGGCCGAATCCCTGCGTCCAGGCGTACCGGAAGGTGCCGGACTCCAGCTCCCTGGCCAGCACCGGCGCCCCGACGAACGCCCCGATCAGCGCGGGTAGCAGCTGCAGCAAAACGCCGCCCGGGCCCTTATTCGACATGAAGCGGCTACTGGCGCTGGTGCTGAACGTGTTGCTGATCAGGTTCTGGCAGACGGCTGAGCTTGCCGGGTGGCAGGCGAGAGCGGCGGTGTAGGTGTTGTGCAGCGATGTGCCATTGATCCACAGCCATACTGCCAGCAGGCCGAGCACCGCGGCCACGCCGGCCGTCGCGCCGCGATGCTGACGCCAGGTGATCCCGATCATCCGCCGCCACGGCACCGGCCGCGGAGCGGCGTCTGGCCGGGCGGGCAGGGTCGCGGTCATCGCGTCACCTCCGGGGTGCTCTCGCGCAGGTAGGCCATGGCGAGGTCCTCCATGCTGGCCTGGCCGTGGCTGGCGAGCAGGCTGGTGACCTCTCCGGTGAGTCGCACCCGGCCGCGTGCCAGCAGGATGAGGTAGCTGGCGACCCGTTCGAGTTCGGTGAGCACATGCGAGGACAGCAGCACCGACACGCCCTCGGTGGTCGCGGCGGCCAGGACGGTGGCCATGAAGTCGTGCCTGGCGACCGGGTCGAGCGCCGCCACCGGCTCGTCGAGTACCAGCAGCCGTGGCCGACGGGCCAGGGCCAGGGTGAGCGCGAGCTGGGCCTGCTGGCCGCCGGACAGCTTGCCCGTCTTGCGCTTGAGCGGGATGCCGAGCTCGTCGAGCCGGGCCATGGCATAGGGCTGGTCGAAGCGGCGGTTGAGTCCGCGGGTCACGTAGATCATGTTCGCGACCGACAGGGTCGTGTACAGCGGGGTGTCCTGGGCGACGAACGCGATCCCGTCAAGCGCGGCCGGCGATCCCGCCCGGGTGCCGCCCAGCACGGTGACCGCGCCCGCCGACGGCGCTGACAGGCCCACCGCCAGGTTCAGCAGGGTGGTCTTGCCGGCTCCGTTCGGCCCGACCAGGGCCGTCACGCGCCCGGCGGGTACCTCCAGCGTGCAGTCGCGCAGCGCCCAGGTCCGGCCGTAGCGCTTGCCCAGGCCGCTGGCCTCGACAACGTTCATCGGTCTCCTCTCGTGGTGTGTACGCCGCCCACTGTCCCTTGATGCCGGGCCGTTTGTCTGCGCTCGCGGGATCGAACCGGTTCAATCGCGAGATTGAATCCAGGTCACCGCACGGATGATGCGCAGGGCCTGGCCAGCGGATACCGTCGGTGGCATGCGGGCAGGCGAGAGGTTGACGGGTGGTGACCCGGGAGCCATCGTCGATGCCGGAATAGGGATCGCCGCGGCTGTACTGATCGCCGTCGCCGCGTGGGGCTCCCCCCGGCTGATCGGCAGTGAGGCGATCGACGGGCCTTCGTGGCTGCTGGGGCTGCTGCCCGTGCTCGTGGGCGTGCCGCTGGTGCTGCGCCGCCGCGCGCCGCTGCTGATGTGGCTGGCGATCTGGGCGAGCATAGCGCTGCTGTCCCTGCTGGCGGTCAACTCGCTGGAGGGCCTGGCGTGGGTCTTTGTGCTGTTCAGCGCCGCCTTTGCACTGGGCGCGCACGCCAGCCTGCGCCGCGCGATCGCTGGGCTGGTCCTCGCCGCTCCGGTCGTGGTCGCGATCAGTCACCGGGGTGCGCTGGGGCTGGGCTTGTCGCAAGACGGCGCGCCGGCCGTGGTCTCGTCGTCGCTGCAGCTGATGGCGTTCTGGCTGGCCGGCGTGTTCGTCCACGTCCGCAGGCGGGCCGCCTGGCTGGCCGCGCGGAGCGCCGCCTCGCAGCGCCAGGCCGAGCAGGCCGCGGCGGCTGAGCGGGCACGGATCGCCAGGGAGCTGCACGACATCGTCGCCCATCACCTCAGCGTGGTCGTGCTGCAGGCGGCCGGTGCCCAGGTGTCGGGAAAGCCGGCCGGCCCGACCCTGCGGAAGATCGAGAACAGCGCCCGGCAGGCACTGGACGAGACCAGCCGCCTGCTGAACGTCCTGCGCGACCCGGACGAGGAAGCCGGGCTCGCCCCGCAGCCGGGCACTGGCGACCTGGACGCGCTGGCCGCCAGCGTCCGGGCGGCCGGCCTGCCGGTGGACCTGGTCATCGACGGCGATCTCGCCGCGCTGCCCGCGCTCGTGGACGTGTCGGTGTACCGGATCGTGCAGGAGGCGCTGACCAATGCCCTCAAGCACGCCGGCGCGGCCCGTGCCGAGGTGACGATCGGATGCGAGGCCGGCGCGCTCACGATCGAGGTCGGTGACAACGGAACCGGGCAGCCAGGTAACGGGTCACCGGGCGGCGGGCACGGGCTGGCCGGGATGCGCGAGCGGGCCGCCGTACTCGGCGGTGAGCTGGCCGCCGGGCCGCAGCCCGGCGGCGGGTTTGCCGTGCGCGCCCGGCTGCCGCTCGGCGGCGCAGTGCCGCCTGGCGAGCCGTCGTGATCAGCGTCCTGATCGCCGACGACCAGGATCTCGTCCGTGAGGGCCTGCGTATGCTGCTGGAAGCCGAGCCGGACCTTGCCGTTGCGGGGGAGGCCGCCGACGGCAGCGAGGCACTGGCTCAGGCCCGGCTCCTGGACCCCGACGTGATCTTGATGGACATCCGCATGCCCGGCATGAACGGCATCGAGGCGACCACCCGGCTCGTGCAGGCCGGGTCCCGGGCCCGGATCCTGATGCTGACCACCTTCAACCTGGACGAGTACGTCTACCACGCCCTGAAGGCAGGCGCGAGCGGCTTCCTGCTCAAGCACGCCAGCCGTGACCAGCTGACCGGCGGCGTCCGCACGGTAGCAGCCGGCGAGACCATCCTCGCCCCGGCCATCACCCGGCGGCTGATCGAGGACTTCTGCAACGGCCCCGTCCCCGGCACCCCAGTCGCTGGTGCTGCCGGTGGCCTCAGCGAACGGGAACTCGGCGTCGTGCGGCTCGTGGCCCAGGGACTGTCGAACGCCGAGATCGCCGCCACGCTCTACCTCAGCGAGGCCACCGTCAAGAGCCACATCGTCCGCATCCTCGCCAAGCTCGGCCTGCGGGACCGGGTGCAGGTCGCCGTCTACGCATACGAACACGGCATCGTCCGGCCAGGCCACCGCACCCCACCAGCCGACCGGAAGACAAGACCCTAGCGCGAGCCTGGCGCCAGAGCCGGAACCGGCTCGCATCGCTGACCCAGATCCCTCCTTTCATAGTGATCGCTGCAGGCCGTCACGACACGCCCGGGCTGCAGCTTTCCCGAAAATTCCTCTGGCCGCCTTGAACAGCCGAACCAGATAGCCGGGCGTCAGTGGTGGAGTTCCTCCGCGAGCTCGGTGAGCGTCCAGGGCCGCGCGAGGCTGGCCTCCAGCAGGCGCATCGCGCGGCCGAAGGCCGGGTGGAGCGGGCCGCCCTGCGCCCCCGACGCGGCCCCCCGTCCAGAGCAGGTAGCCGAGCAGCGGGTCCTCGCGCGTCCAGGACAGTTCCCGGCTGAAGCAGCAGTTCTACAGCTCCAGGCGCCGGCAGCCCTCATAACCGTGCCAGACACCTGGCCGCAGCAGGACGACGTCGCCGCGGCTCAGCTCCCGCCGCCCGGAGACGCTGTGGTGGTTACCCGAACCGCCGACGACGAAGGCGATCTCCACGAAGCTGTGCGTGTGCGACGGGTTGTCCTCCGCCTGCAGGTAATGGGCCGCGTAGGCCAGGGTGCCCTCGGTGAAGTAGAACACGTCCCGGCTGGTGTCCATCGGCAGATCGTCATCGCGCGTCCCCGGGACGATACGTCGCTAGGTGCGTTTTGTGCTATTCCCGGTTCATTACGGGCTTACGTCAGGGGCCGAGTTCGGCCCGCAGGATCTCTTCTGGCCTCTCCGCCAGATCCGGATCAGACTCGAAGGACGCGAAGAACGGAAGGTCGCGTGCGTCGTGAGTGGCGTCAGCCCATCTCCTGATCAGCTCAAGAACCGGCCGGACTTCCGCTTCGGGAAGCTCGTCCACTAGGTGATGCAGTTCCTCACGCATCTCGCTCATGCAGCCAGTTGAGCAGCACCGGCTGGAGAAGGACACGTGCCTTAGGGCAGCATTACCCCATCCGCAGGGGCCGATCGGGGGCCGCGCGGGTATGCCGATGACCCTTCCCGTGCCTTCCAAAATCTTCACGATCTTCGAGGGCACGTCGGAGATCCAGCGGATGCTGATCGGGCGGGCCGTGACTGGACTGGACGTACGGTAGGGCTGACCTGCGGATATACCTATCGTTGACCCGAGAAGTCGGGCCGTTCCACCCAGGAGTGGGGCGGCCCTTCTCGTGTGGCGTTTGTCCGAATCGTCCCGATTGTTTCCCGTCGTTTCCGGGCCGCGTGCTGAATCGGTGCTGATACCTGGACCCCCATGGTCTAGACCACTGACAATATAGGTCTAGACCAATTGATATTGTACGGGCCGGTTGCCCGGAACTTATGTTGGAGGGATGGGTGTAGTCGGGCATGTGCGACTAGGGGTGCGCGGGAGCTTTCGGGTGGCCCGGCAGGGGTGGTCGTTGGCTTGACGCGGCGGGCGGAGTTGAGGGTTCATCCGTCCTGCGTCCGTCGTTGTTCCCGGCCCGTCCGGGCCGGGGCGGGCCAGGGAGGATCGGTGTCCTTGATGTCCGCGGCAGAGTTCCGCCAGAGCGTGACGATCCCGGCGGTGCCCGAGCAGGTCCGGGCTGTCCGCGTCTTCGTGGCCAGGGTACTCGGGAAGTCCCGCGTCGACTCGGATGTGGTTCTCTTGCTGGCCAGTGAGCTGGTGACCAATTCGGTGCTGCATAGTGGCTCGGCGGTCCCCAGCGGCGTGGTGACGATGACCGTGGCGGTCGGGGACGAGGTCATCCGGGTCGAGGTGACCGACCGCTGCGGGGGCAGCGTCCCGGTCCTGCCGGCCGCCGCGCCCGCTGACGATGAGGCGGAGGGCAGCAGGGGACTGTGGCTGGTGGACGCGCTGTCGGCGCGATGGGGCTACGAGCGGGACGGCGGGCTCGCGACGACGTGGTTCGAGCTCGGGCAGGGCTGAGCCCGGATTGACCTGGCGTGTACCTGCGATGGACCTCGGATGGACCTGGCGTTGAGCTTGGGAGCCGTCGCCTGTCAGGACTGCGGGTAACGGTTTTAGGCCGGCTCAGCCATACGAGGGTCGAGGTGCCCGGCTTGCTGGCTGTGCCAGGCGCCGCTGGACAGTCGCGCATGTTCGCGGATGGCGGCTGAGAGCCGTTCTGGTCCCGCAGCGGCCAGGTCTGCCAGGGCGGATACCCGGCGGGTGTCTTCGGGGGGAAGGCTGGCCAGGTGCTGCGGCGGGGTGAACATCGCAACGGAGAGTCCCTGGGCGGCGAAGGGGGCCTGGTCGAGGTAGCGGCTGCCTCCCGTTCCGCACAGGTACGCGGATGCCCCGACGGCACGCGTGAGGTCGGCCAGCCGTTCGGAGCGGCCTGCGCGGGCCAGGATGCCGCTGCTGCGGCACATGGCGCCGGGCCAGTTCAGGAGGCGGAGCAGGGCGATCGTGGCGTGCTCGCTTACGTCGGCGAGCCGTCCGGTGCCCGTGATCGTTTCCTCGATGCCGGGGATCAGGTTCAGGATTTCGGATCGATACGCTGCGTGCCGATAATAGTGCCGCAGGATGCTTGAGGTCCGCTTCGCGGTGCGGGCGGGCTCGGCGAGCCGGGCGTCCCTGATCAGGGTTTCCCGGCCGCCGGGCAGGTGGACGGGAAGCGTCAGCCACCGGCCGGGGAGGCGGGCGTCAGGGATTGGGGCGAGGTAGCAGCGATGCTGGTAGTCGCGGCGGGTGAACTGGACGTCGTCGAGGATGATCCAGGTGTCGGCGGCGTAGAGCTTGGCGAGGGTGGACAGGCGGGGCAGGAAGTTGGGCTGGTGGATGGCGCACAGCAGTCCTGCCATGGCTGATTACTCCTTCATGAGGCGGCTGTCGTACCCGGCGGCGATCAGCCGCTGGTAGGCCCCCGTGACGTCGTCGGGGACGTCCTGGGCGACGGCGAACCCGCGCGCGGGGTAGGTAATGATCCGCTGGAGGTCGCCGACGAGCATGTCGATGACGAGCTTGTCGTCGCCGATGGTCTTCAGGTACTCGTCGAAGGTAATGTCCTCCGATGCGCACACCGGCTCGGCTTCGGGCCATGCCTTGCGGATGGTGGCGTAGGCGCGGCGCTGCATGTAGGGCTTGGAGATCAGCATCACCGAGGTGACGGGTATCCTCGCGTCCGCGAGCGCCTGGCGGGAGTAGTCGATGTTCTGCCCGGTGTTGGCGGCGCGCGGCTCGATGATGATGGCGTCGGCGGGAACGCCGAGGGAGATGGCGTGATCCGCGTAGTGAACGGCCTCCCCGCGTGGGAAGACGTCCGCTGTGGTCGGGCTGTTGCCGCCGGAGAACACCAGCACCGGGAACAGCCCGGCCCGGTACAGGCCGGCGGCGAGCGTCGCGACTCCCAGGTCGTGGCTGCCCAGCCCGATCCCGGCTGAGCACGGCCGTAGCTGGTGCCCGAGCTGGTGGTAGTCCCAGATCAGCTTCGCGTCGGAGTAATGCTGGCTGGTGGCGGCGTGTGCGGTGCTCAATAGGTTCCTCTCTGCCAGGGGCATCACCGGGCCTCGGCGAGCGCATCCGTGCGGATGGACTCGATGGACCGCAGCTGGTGTGACAGGCCGTTGTCCAGCGCGAGCCGGGCGGTCTCGTCGAGCAGAGTCAGTCCCTGGGCGCTGGTGCCGGTGTCGGAGAGCAGGATATGGGCCTGGGCGGTGGAAAGGCGGACCTTCTGCATCGGCGTCCCGGTGGTGCCGCTGGCGCCGGCGATGGTGATGAGCCGCTGGGCCTCGGTGAGGTTTCCGGCGCCGCGGTAGGCGAGGGCGAGCTTCTGGTGGGCGACTGACCAGTCCTCGGCTTCGCCGAGGTCCTCGAACTCGCGTGCCGCTGCGGTCATCACGGATGCGGCGTGCGCGTGCTCGCCGTCCTTGCTCAGCGCGGTCCCGATCCACAGCCGGGAGCGGGCGCGGTCCCGGTCGCTGAGCCGCTCGTCGCCGGCGAGCCGCACGTAGGCGCGAGCCGCGGCCTGGAGTTCTCCGCCCATCTCGGACACGACGGTCAGGGACAGCTCGACCTGTGCGGCCCGGCGCGGGATGTCCAGCTCGCCGTAGAGCGACAGCGCGCGGCGGTAGGAGCTCATGGCGGACTGGGGGCCTCGCAGCTTGCCTTGGTCGCGGTGCGCGTCGCCGAGCAGGACCAGGGACCGGGCGTGCAGGTACAAGCCCCTGGCATCCAGCTGTCCGGCCGGGAACCGGGCCAGCCACCGCCCGGTGAGCATGGCCGTGGTGGCGAAGTCCTGCCTGGACAGCGCGATGACGGCCCGCTCGAGGTCGTCCGCCCATGTCTCGAAGTCCCAGGCAGACGGGGCTTGCCTTGACAGTGGCGGGGCGTACGGCGTGCCGGCCAGCAGGACCTGGAACCGTGCCTGCGCCTCTGCGGTCGTCTGTTGCAGCGCGGTGTCCAGGATGGCCTGCGTGTCAGGGTAGGGCCGGGTCGCCTCGCCGAGGCGCTCCCATTTCGACACCGTGCGCGGGGCGACGCCCAGGTGCTCGGCGAACACGCGGACGCTCATCCGCAGCGCCCCGCGCAGGGCGCGGGTCTCGCGCCCGGTCCACAGTTGCACGGTGCTCACCGGCTACCGCCTCCCTTCTGCTTTCCATGCAAGCACGATCCTCCCGGGCACTGCACCGAAAGTGCGACGGAAGTACTACACGTGGTCATTGGCCGCGCCTGTGCCAACCCGGATGCTCAATGGCAGAGACCTTGCCAGGCGGGAGGGAAGCACATGGGGCCCATCACCGAGCGGTGGCAGGTGCCGGGGCCGGTTGTCTACGGCTACCTGCTCCTGACGGCAGCATGCCGAACCCGTCGCGCCGCGCTCAGCAGGGCACTGGCCGGATACTGCGAGCAGCACGAGCTAATACTCGCGGCGGTCTTCACCGACACCGGCGACGACACCGTGCAGGCACCCGGCTTCACGGGTCTGCTCGACGTGCTCACCACGGAGCCCAGCTACGGGGTCGTCATTCCCACACGGGCGCACCTCGGCCACGGCCGGGCAGCCGGGACCCGCCTCGCCGTCATCGCGGGTACCGGCAGGCGCCTGATGCTCATCCGGGAGAAGACCTCCGCAACCGACGCTAGGAGGGCGCGGTGAGCGACCAGGCTGCGGCGTGGCTGGCGTCGAGCGTCCTGCCGCCGCTGGGCGCCCTGCGGACCGCGCCGGCCACTGCGCGCGGCCACGTGCGGGGCACTCTCGCCTCATGGCGGCTGAGCGAGCTGTCGGACACCGTCGAGCTCGTGGTCAGCGAGCTCGCCGCCAACGCGGTCAATGCGTCCACTGGCCCGGACGGGCACCCGGCCCATTTCGACGGGCGGATACCCGTGATCCGGGTCAGGCTGTTCGCCGGCGAGGCGGTCCTGGTCGCCGAGGTCTGGGATGAGGCCGGCGGCGTGCCCGCCCGCAAGAACGCCGGCGCTGCCGACGAGAGCGGCCGGGGCCTTGACCTGGTCCATGAGCTCACAGACGCCCGATGGGGCTGGTATCACGCCCCTTCGGGGCCAGGGAAGTGCGTCTGGGCGGAGTTCCCCATCCCCAGCCATTCCGGCCGACGGCGAACCGCCGCTGGGCGGATCCCCCCGGTGAGCGGCATGCCAAACGGCACGGAATCCGGTCGCTTGCGGCCGGGCCGCGGCCACGAGCGACCCGACCTTAACCCAATCAGGAGGTGACATGGAAAGGGCACTGATTACCGGCGCGGCCGGGTTCATTGGCTCGCACCTCGCGGCCGAGCTGCTGCGCCGTGGCTGGGCCGTGACCGGCCTTGACGCCAGGTCCCCGGCCAGCGACCCGGTGGCGGCCGAGAACCTGGCGGAGCTGACCGGCGATCCCCGCTTCCAGTTCGTAGCGGGTGACGTCACGGGCGGGGACCTGGCGATGGTGTGCGAGGGCGTCCGGGCAGTGTTCCACCTGGCGGGTCTGCCGGGCGTGCGGAGGTCGTGGGGCGACAGGTTCGGTGACTACCTGGCCTGCAACGTCCTGGGTACCCAGCGGCTGCTGGAGGCGTGCGCCGCGACCGACGTGCCCCGGTTGGTGTTCGCCTCGTCGTCCAGCGTCTACGGGCCGGGCACTGGGAAGCCCTCGCAGGAGGGCGACCTGCCGTTGCCGCTGTCGCCGTACGGGGTGTCGAAGCTGGCGGCCGAGCGGCTGTGCCTGGCCTATGCGAGCCAGCGGGGCTCGGCCACCAGCGTGGTCGCGCTGCGGTACTTCACCGTGTACGGCCCCCGGCAGCGCCCGGACATGGCGTTCAGCCGGACCATGCGGGCCGCGCTGGCAGGCCGGGCGATGTCGCTGTACGGGACGGGCGCCCAGCGCCGCGACTTCACCTACGTCTCCGACGCGGTCGCCGCGACGATCGCCGCCGCCACCGTCGAGGCCCGGGCCGAGGTCGTCAACGTCGCGTCCGGGCGCAGCGTGCCGCTGTCGGAGGCCCGCAAGGTGATCGCCCGGCTCGCGGGCGCCGAGGTGCCCGCGCAGCGGCGGGTCGCCCAGCCCGGCGACGTCGACGCGACCGCCGCCGACCTTGGCAAGGCCGAAGACCTGCTCGGCTACCAACCGGCGGTGGAACTGGAGGAGGGGCTGCGCAGGCAGTGGGAATGGCTGGCCGTCCGGGAGGACCCGGCGGCCGTGACGATGGCGACGGCGGAGGCGGCCCGATGACGCTCACCCTGACCGCTGGCTCGGCCAGCGAGCTGTTCGCCCAGGCGTGCCAGGCCGTGCTGGCTGCGGGGAGGCCGGCTGCCCCGCGCGGGCTGGCGACCACCGAGGTACTCGGCGCGGTCCTGACCCTGACCGATCCGCGCCGCCGGCTGGTCGACCTGCCCCCGGCGCGGGTGATCAACCCGGCGTTCGCCGTCGCCGAGGCGATGTGGATCCTGTCCGGATCGGACGACCCGTGGATCTACCTGTTCAACGAGAAGCTCGCCGACTACGCCGACGACGGCCGCCTGATGGGCGCCTACGGTCCCCGGCTGCGCCGCTGGCACGGCACGACCGACCAGCTCGCCCAGGTCCGGCAGGCCCTCACCGCCGACCCGGGCACCCGGCGGGCCGTCATCCAGCTCTATGACCCGGAAGCCGACGCGCTCGGCCACAAGGACGTCCCGTGCACGCTCGGGTACCGGTTCTTCCTGCGCGACGGGCTGCTCCACATGCACACCACGATGCGGAGCCAGGACCTGTGGCTCGGGTTCTGCTACGACATCTTCGCCACCACCATCCTGCAGGAACTCCTCGCCGGCTGGCTCGGCGCGGGCCTCGGCTCCTACCGGCTCAGCATCGACTCCCTGCACCTGTACGACCACGACATCCCCAGCGCCAATCGAGTGCCCGCGAATCCAGGCCCCGGCCCGCAGATGGCACCACTGATCACACCGTGGGGAACGCTCGACGACGTGCTCGCCGCCGTCATCGCGGGCACGCCCCTGCGCGAGCCGGGCCTGGCAGAACTGTCCTGCGTGCTCGCCAGCTACAGGTCGCGCAAGGCCGGGGACCTTGAGGCAGCCGCCGCGGCCGCAGCCAGCCACGACGGGCCGGTCGCCAGCGCACTGCGCCGCTGGTACCAGCGCGCCGACGCCAGCCACCAGACCCGCCAGCCCGCCGGGGAGGCCAGCCGGTGAAGACCAGCGACCGCCATCCGAATGTACTGGGCTTGTGCTCCTTCACCCACGACTCGGCTGCCGCGCTCATCACCGGCGGGCGGCTCACCGGGATGGCCGAGGAGGAACGGCTGTCCGGCGTCAAGCACACCCGCGAGTACCCCGCCGCAGCCGTCGAGTGGCTCCTGCGCGAGGCGCGCCTGACCGCGGCCGACATCGGCACCGTCGCCTACAACTTCGCCGGGCACCGGTACCTGGCTGGACTCGCCGGCACCCCCGGTCACCTGCTGCAGCCCGCAACACGTCGGCGGGCACTGCCCCGCGCGGCCAGCCTCGCCGTCATCCACCACCGCTACCAGCAGCGGATGAGCATCCTGCGCGGACTGTTCCCCAACGCGCGGGTCCAGGCCGTGCCGCACCACACGGCACACGGCCTGTACGCCTTCGCCGCGTCCGGGTTCACCGACGCGGCGGTGCTCACCATCGACAGCCTCGGCGAGACCTGCACCACTTCCATCGGCTCCGGCCAGGTGCTCGGCGGCGGCGGCATCCGGTACCGGATCACGGAATCGCTCAGCGACCCGGCGTCCCTCGGCTACGCCTACGGAGCCGTCACCATGCACCTGGGCTGGCGTCGCGGTGACGAGGAAGGCACCGTCATGGCCCTGGCCGCCGCCGGCGACCCGGCCCGCTTCCGCGGCCTGCTCGCCCGCGCGATCCCGCTGACCCCGGCCGGGTTCACGCTCGACCCCGGCCTGTTCCCGCTGCGGGTGCTGCGACACGGGTGGCCCCGCGTCAGCCCCGCGTTCACCGTCGCCACCTGCCCGCCGCGCACGACAGATGAGGACGTGACCCAGGTCCACGCGGATCTCGCGGCGGCTTTGCAAGAGCGAGCCGAGCTGGTTATGGTCCACCTCGCCCGCCGGGCGCGGGCGGTCACCGGGGCACGGCGGCTGTGCCTGGGCGGCGGGGTCGCGATGAACTGCGTCGGGGTCGGCAAGATCCTCGAAACCGGCCAGTGGGACGAGGTTTACGTGCCTCCTGCACCCGGCGACTCCGGTACCCCGATCGGTGCCGCGCTAGCCGCCAGCCGGGATGCCACCGGCACCGTGACCGGCGATCTCGTCCAGTCGTGCTACCTCGGCCCCGCTTACCCGGACTTCACGCCCGCGCCGGAGCCGGCCCCAGGCCTGACCGCGCGGCAGGTTGACGATGCGGCCCGGTTTCTGGCGGAGCAGCTGGCAGCCGGGAGGATCGCGGGCCTGTTCCAGGGGCGGCTGGAGGCCGGGCCGCGGGCGCTGGGCAACAGGTCGATCCTCGCCTCGCCGCTCATCCCGGATGTCACCGCGCGGCTGAACGCGGCGGTGAAGTTCCGCGAGCCGTTCCGCCCCTTCGCCCCGGTCATCCTCGCCGAGCACGCTCCCGGCTACTTCCGGCTGGGCCAGCCCAGCCCGTTCATGGCGATCGCCGTGGCCGCCACCGATCTGGCCAGGGAGAAGGTCCCCGCCGTCGTGCACGCCAACGGGACCGCCCGCGTGCAGACCCTGGCCAGGGCGGACAACCCGTTCCTGGCTGGCGTGCTCGACCGGTTCACGGAGCTGACCGGGGTCCCGGTGCTGATTAATACTTCGCTCAACGTCAAGGGCAAGCCGATCAGCGGCACCCCGCAGATGGCCATCGACTGCCTGGCCTCCAGCGGGCTGGACGGGCTGATGCTCGACGGTGGCTGGTGGGTGGCCAAGTGAAGATCGGCTACAGCTTCTGGGGCTTCCTCGGCACTGGTATTACCGACACCCCGGACGGCGGCAGAAGCCATCGCCGCCCCCTCATCGATGGCCTGATCTCGGCCGGGCACGAGGTCGTGTTCCTCCAGCGCAACCGTGACTTGCACGAGGCCGGCTACGACCTGCGCCACCTGTATGCCTGGGACGACGGGTTGCCCGCGATCGACGCGCTGTTCCTGGAATGGCGCTGGCCGGTCCCCGGGCGCTCCACCACGCCGTGCGGTAGCCCCGGGCACGCCTGCGACCTGCACCGTCAGGACGAGGTCGTCGGGTACTACACCGCCCGGCGCAGGCTCCCTACCATCGTGTGGGACAAGGACCTGCAACTTGAGACCGGTTCGCCGCTGCGGGCCGCGCCGAACGTGACCGTCTGCGAGGCGGGCTTGCAGCCCGCCGCAGGGGCGGAGAGCCTGTTGTTCCCCGTCCCTGACAGCGCGCTGGACGAGGCCGACCCAGTCGCCCTGGCGGTTCTGCCCCGGCATCTCCCGCTCGTGTACGCCGGGAACCAGTACGACCGCGATGAGGCGTTCACCGAGTTCTTCGCGCCCGCCGCCCGTCAGTACCCGCACCGGGTGGCCGGGAAATGGACCCGCACGGAGGCCTGGCCGCACGTGAACTTCACCGGCCGCTGCGCGTTCCCCGAAGTCCGCGAACTGCACCTGTCAGCGCTCGCTACCGTCCTGCTGCTGCCCGGCCGGTACGCACACGCGGGACAGATGACCCAGCGCCTGCCAGAGGCCGTCCTCGCAGGATGCCTTCCCGTCACCCCCGCCAGCCTCCCGTGCGCGCCCGCGTTCACGCCCCCGCTGCTCCACGCGGCGACTGGGGACGAGGTAGCCGGCATCATCAGCGGGCTCCAGCGCATCGCCGAGACCTCCGCCCACGCAGACCTCATCGCCAGGTGCATCGCGATGCTCGGCATCTTCCGCCTGTCCCGCCAGATTGCCACGATCGACCGCATCATCAGGAGGCTCACCGATGCTAGTTCCGTGTGTCCGCAGCCGTGTCGCGCCCCGGCTCGCTAGGGTCGGGGACTGTGGACCGGATCGCCATCATGGGCTGCGGGGGCAGCGGCAAGTCCCACCTGGCCCGCGAGCTCGGCGCCAGGCTGGGCATCACGCCCGTGCACCTCGACGCCCGGTACTACGACCAGGACTGGAAGCCCCTCGACCAGGAGGCGTTCGCCGCCCTGCAGCACGGCCTGGTCGCTGTGCCCCGGTGGATCATCGACGGGAACTACGCCTCCACCCTGCCCATCAGGCTCCAGGCCGCCGACACCGTGATCTTCCTCGACCTGCCGGGCTGGGCCTGCCTGCTGGGCATCCTCCAGCGTCAGGTGAGGCACGGCGGCGGCCAGCACCAGGCCAACGGCGAGTACAACCGGATCACCTGGGGCTTCGCCCGCTACATTATCGGCTACCGCAAGACGATGGCCCCCCGCGTCCGGGCCCTGATCGCCGAGCACGCCGACGGTGCCCAGGTCATCATCCTGCGCAGCCGCCGGGCCGCAAGCCGCTACCTGGCCAGAGTGCCCGCCGCGTCCCCGGCCGGAACGGCCGCCAGCCATGAGGAGTCCCGCTAACCCCTTCACCGATCCCGGCCAGGTCCGCGGGCACCTGTACGTTTCGGCCGGCCGGCTGGCCCGCCGCTCCAGCGCGCTGCACCGCGCGCGCGTCCGCGGACGCTACGCTGCCGAGGTCATCGCTGACCTCGCGGCTGGGGCTGCCGTGACCAGCGCGCCCGTGATCGCGGACATCGGATGCGGGCGGGGCACGACCACCTGCCTGCTCGCCGGAAGGCTCCCGCAGGCCCGGATCATCGCGATCGACCTGTCCGCCGCACTG
>Ga0182013_10000287_pt1 | contig 68574 bp, 64 predicted proteins | sample 612S2MmetaG_FD_120487 | JGI IMG/M metagenome (GOLD analysis project Ga0182013, IMG submission 120487) | Permafrost microbial communities from Stordalen Mire, Sweden - 612S2M metaG | ecosystem: Environmental > Terrestrial > Soil > Wetlands > Permafrost | place: Sweden: Stordalen | collected... | reverse complement strand
TAGGACACTCGCCACCTTCCGCCAAACGGCTTGCGCTCGCGCTAGCGGCCCGTTATAGTACGCGCAACATGAGCGCCACGAGAAAGCCTCGGCGGCGGGACGGGACGATGCGTATCGGCTCGTTCTGGCCATATTCGCGAACGTTGATTCCGTCGGCCGAGATCGCGCGGCGCAATCCCGACGTGCTCGAGCTCGACAACCACATCGCGTTCGCGCAAGCGCTCGAAGCCGCGGGCGTCGATTTCGCGTTGATCGCCGACGGATACGCGCCGGCATCCGCTGCGAACTCGGAAATCGGCTTTCAGGATCCCTCGACCAACGCGGTGATTCTCGCCGTTCCGCTCATGCTCGCGACGAAGCACTTGGGCATCGTCTCGACGCTGCACACCACGTTCATCCATCCCGTCGTGATCGCGCGGCTCGGCGCCCACCTCGACTGGGTCAGCGGCGGCCGTTGGGGCTGGAACATCGTGAACGGTTTTCGCGAACACGAAGCGCGGCTGTTCGGCCTCGAGGGCGAACTCGATCGCGACGGCGGGTACGAACGCTCGCAAGAAGCCGTCGACGTCATCAAAGCGCTCTGGGCGAACCCGCCGGAAGGCATCGACCATCGCGGCAAATCGTTCTCGGTCAAAGGCAAGATCCGGCGGCCGGTTCCCGACGAACTGCCGCTGCTGGTAAGCGCCGCGGCGTCGCCCCTCGGTCGTTCGTTTGCCGCCACCAACTGCGATTATTTGTTCACGTCGGCGCAAACGGCGGATGCCGTCGTTGAACTGTCCGCCGATTTGCAACGCGACGCCGCGGCTGCCGGAAAGGACGATGTGCCCGCGATTCTGATGCTCTCCGACATCCTCATCCGCGATCGGCCCGGTGAAGCTCAGCAACTCTATGCGGAGCTGATGGGCACGACCGATCCCGAAGCGCAAGCCGCCTGGACCTCGCACCTCGCGAAGATGCGCAACGAGAAGCGGAAACCGGGCGAGATCATGACGTTCTTGGGAACGGCGAACGAAGTCGCGGAGCAGATCGTCGAGCTGCATCGCGCGTGCGCTCTGACCGGACTGATCCTGCGCATGCCGCTGTGGTCGGCGCACGAAGCCGCGCGCCTCGCGCCCGTGCTCGCACAACTGCAAAAGGCCGGCGTCTGGGTGCCGCCGGGCGAACGCGGATACTGCTGGTGAGCGAAATGGAAAACAGGTTCGACGGCGACGTCGTCGCGATCACCGGCGCGGGCGGCGGCTTCGGCCGGCGTTTCGTCGAGGAGTTCATCGCGCGTGGTGCGCGGGTGTTCGGATGCGACATCGATCCCGACGGCGTGGAACGCGCGCGCGCGGCAGGCGCGATCGTGGACGTTGTCGACGCAGGCGATCGCGACGCGGTCGTTCGCTGGGTGGCCGGCATCGAAGCTGCCGCCGGCAGTGCGATCGGCGTGCTGATCAACAATGCGGGCGGACACCTCGGCACGCCGCCGCGTTCGATCGAAAACGTCAGCGACGGCGAATGGGATGCGATCGTCGCCGCAAATCTCGGCGCCACGTTCGCGGTCTGCCGCGCAGCCGTGCCGGCGATGAAGCGCGCCGGACGCGGGCGCATCATCAACATCAGTTCCGGCGCCGGCATCGCCGCGTCGCGCACGAGCCCGCATCCGTACACGGCAGCAAAGCACGCGATCGTTGGTCTGACGCGCCAGATGGCCTACGAGCTCGGCGCGTTCGGCATCACCGTGAACGCCGTCGCGCCCGGACTTGTCATCTCGTCGGCCAACACGCGCAAACTTTGGGAAGGCATGTCGCCCGACGCGAAGAGCGCGTACCTGCAGACGACGTTCATGCGTCGGGTCGGGGAAATCGACGACGTGGTAAACGCTGTCCTCTTCTTCGCGTCGGCACGCACTTCGTGGATCAGCGGTCAGATACTGTCGGTTGACGGCGGCACGCGATAGACTCGCGCGGTGACGGCACGATCTTGCCGCTCATGCGAATACCTCGGCTAGCGCGGGATAAAGCTTGGTTGCTAGCCGGTTCAGGAATACTTCAAGCATGCAGCGACTTCTTGACTGCGAATGATGCGGGATGAACTTGTCGCGACTTCGACTCCCATCGCAACGCGCACGCGTACCCTTGGCGGGAGGGCTGCTCTTCGTGGCCGCGTACAGCATTCTGTTCATTGCGATCGGCCGTTCGCAGGTCGCGACTGAAACGTTGTTCCAATCCACGGGCACGGAGCAGCCTCTCTATCTGTTTGCAGAAGTGACGGCCGTAAATGCGGCACGTGGTACCGTGCAGATCAAGGTTTCATTCGCAAACGATCGTGGCGAACGCGGGACACGCTTCTCGGGCATCCCGGATCGCGATCTCCTAATCGATGTAAGCGACGGCGATACCGAGCGGCGCACGTTGTATCGTGCGGGTGAACCGATGCCGGCCTTGGATTTCGCCGCCGACGCCGATGGTTCGATCGAAACGTATCCCGTTGACCTCTACAAGACGGTCCTGTATGTGCGTGCGTATGAAGGGCAGAAGCCCGGCGCTTCGCATATGATCCCATTGAACCTGACCGTATCGGAGAGCCTCGACGATTGGGATGCGAGCGTGGTCGAACGAGCAGAAGCGAACGGGATGAGACTGACGCTGCGCCTCCATCGCTCCTCCCCGATCGTATTCTTCGGCATCGTCGTCTACCTGGCAATGGCGTTGATCGCGGCAGCATCACTCACGATTGGAACGCTCGTCTTTATGCGGAGACGAAGACTTGAGGCCACGTTTACGGGCGCGCTCGCAGGAATGCTGTTTGCATTACCGGCGATGCGCGCTGCTTTGCCCGGTGCGCCTCCGCTCGGCGTTGCAGCCGACGTACTGATCTTTCTGTGGGCGGAAATAGCTGTAGCGGCGGGATTGGGCCTATTCGTGTGGCGCTGGGCACGAGGCGAGAGTCCGTCATAGCTGGTCTCGTCGTCCCCGGATAACGATGCGGCCATGCGCTGCCTCTTCCTCGCTAGGTCGCTTGTTAAATAGGTCCATTGCGTGGGTACGAACACAATCCTCACCACCGGACTGGAGAACTCAAGCATGCATAGCGATGAAAAATTCAAACAAGGCGAGATCGTAACGGACGGTGATGAGCTCTTCATCGTCGACAAAGTGCCGACGCTGACCGACGACACCTACGAAGTCAGTTCGTTCGAGAATACGGACGACTTAGTCGACGATTCCACTGCGACGGAAGAACATCTCACCGGAACGCGGGCAATGGGTGGCGCGATCGGAACGACGCACAAAGGCGACTACGTCTAGTCCCATCGTAGACGGAGTTCTCGACTATTTGGCAGACGTCCCAACGTCGTGTAACACGGTGAAGTCAACGATCTGGCTTGCCGGCACGACGGTAGTGACCAGGCCTCGTCCATGCCAGAACTCTTCCTGCCGCGTAATCGATGCTAAATTGATCTGGCCGTCGCCAGGATTCGCAGGTCCGGGAATGCTGCGAATCGTCGCCTCCGGCAGCTGCGAATATTTGGCTACCGCCGCGACGAATTCGGGCGTCCAGCGGCCGTTCGCGGCTCTCACCTCGTCCGCCGCACGCAGCAGGGCGCGCATGAAACGAACGGTCGCATCGTGGTGGTCGCGCGCAAACGGGACCGATGCCGCGATAAACGTCTCGTTAAACCACGGCGCGATGTCGGAAATGCCGAGCCATTTGTGGGCCAGGTGCTGCTGCTCGAGCGCCGTTGCGAAGGGTTCCGGAGCGCCCAACACATCGACGGCCTTGTTCGTCATCGCTCCGACCCAGGAAGGGGCGTCGCGAAATTTGTTGCTGTAGGTGACGTCGTTCGTCGTCAGGCCGCCGGCGGCAATCGTCGCCAACGCGAGGAAATCGATCGGCGACCCCGGCGCTACGCCATCGACGATCTTCCCGCGCAAATCTTTGGGAACGCGGATCGTCTTCGCATCCCAGTCGTCTTGCCGGACGAGGAGCCAGGTCGTGTCGTTCCAGCCTTTTTTCGTCGCCGAGAGCGCGCCGATCAACTTCACGTTGAAGCCTTCGGCGAATTGGTTGAAGAACGGCGGCCCGATCGCCAACGGCATGATATCGACATCGCCTCGCGCTAGGCGCGGGATTTGAGCCGTCGACGATCCGTTGAACGGCTCGAAATCCACGTCGAGCCCGGCGTTGCGGAAATAGCCTTTGTCCTGCGCGAGGAAGAACGGCAGGTTGTTATACGTCACGAGGCTCAGCGGGACACGGACCTTCTCGAGTTGCTGCGCCCGAGCAGGCGGAACCGGCGCGAGCAGCACGAGCGCGAGCGCCAAAGCAATGAAAAGACGCATAGGAGCATCCCCTTTACGCAGTGAGTCGCATGATTTGCGGTGTAGCGACGATCTCCCGGCCGAGGAGCCGCCATCAAACCACAATGGTATCGTAACTATCTAGCAGTAGACGGTCTCGTAAGCACCGCGCCGCGCGCGTGATCGGGAGACATGTTTCAGGCTTCCTTCACTTCCCCAGTATTCTATGGCGGCAGCGTTGCAAGTGGCTGGCCGACCCCGACCGACGGCTATCTTGTTGAAGAGGCCGAACGCTCGATGTCCAATTCGCTGGCGCAGTTCAAACTGGCGGACGAGCTGGGCTACGATTGGGTCGGCCTCACGGAGCATCATTTTGGGCCATTTGCTCTGACCCCGAATCCGACGGTGTTCGCCGGCGCGATGACACAAGTGGTGAAGCGCGCGAAGATCGCGCTCCTCGGCTCGCTCGTTCCGATGCTAAATCCGGTCCGCGTCGCCGAGGAAGTTGCAATGCTCGACACCATGAGCAACGGCCGCATCGTCGCCGGCATGCTGCGCGGCACTCCCAACGAAAACGTAACCTACAATACCAATCCGGCGGAATCGCGGGCGCGGTTCGAGGAGGCGTTGCTCCTCATCCGCGAGTGCTGGACCCAACCGCGGCCGTTCGGCTGGCAGGGCCGGTTCTTCGAGTTCCGTGCAATCTCGATCTGGCCGCGTCCGGTTCAGCAGCCGCATCCGCCAATCTTCATGTCGGGCTCGAGCCCGGAATCCGCCGCTTTCGCCGGGCGCAATAACGTCTCGCTGGGACTTGCGGTGACGACGATGCCGCTCGCGACTGAGGCCGCAATTCGCTATCGCGCCGCGGCAAGTGAAGCCGGCTGGACCGCGACGCCCGAGAACGTCCTGTATCGCCTCGGATTTCATGTCGCCGACAGCGACGAACAGGCCGCCGCCGACTTCAAAGCGAGCCACGCCCGTCGCCAGCGCGGTAGTCCGGTACTCGCGAACCAAGCGCTCGAGGCGACGATTGCCGGCACCGGCTATTATGGTACCGACCACGCCCGGCAGGGCGACCGCGTGCGAGGCCGCTTCGAACTCGCAGACCGACTCGAACTCGGTCAGATCATGCTCGGCAGTCCCGCCACCGTGCTGGCGCAAGCAGAGCGGATTCGCCGCCAACTGGGTGCCGGCATCTTCGACCTCATCCCCGCGTTCGAACTCGGCGATCGGACCCTCCACTCGATCGAACTGTTCGCAAGTAAGGTCCTGCCCCAGCTGCGAGATTCCGCGTGACGGATGTCTGCACGGGCGTGGCCGCCCTCTGGCTGCTTCCCGACGACGCTGCGGACGTTTCGCCACTCGCCGTGCGTCTTGCTCAGGATCACCGCGTGGTTACCCTTGCGGCGTCGTCGACGGATGTGCGCGCGGTGGCAGCGGTGTCGCCCCAGCTCGGTCAGTTCGTGCTGATCGGCCAATCCAGCGGTGCCGAGGCCGCGCTTGCTCTCGCCCGCGCCATGGGTGAGGCGTGCGCGGCGCTAATTTTGATCGCCCCCGTGCTCGCGCCCCTGCCACCGGCAGAGGGCGCACCGGATATGCCGATTCTGCTGCTCCTCGGCACGGAGGATACGCGCGTACCGCCAAGTGCCGCGGCCGCGCTTTGCGCTGCGTTGCCGCGTGCGCATCCCATCTTCATCTACGGCGCCGGCCACGCACTCGATCGCGAGCGGGTCGAGGCCGTGGCTGCGGTGGTCCGCGACTTCATAGCGCGGCGCGACAAATTCATCGTCCGTGATGCAAGCGATCTCCTGTACCCGTAAACGCAGACGTCCGCCACGCATAATCGCACGGTAGGTGGCGCGTCTCCAATCATCGAGGCGATGGCGGTGGGGATGATTTTTGAATCCGGACAGGCCTACACCGGCCGCGCATACCGCGATGCTATGGTGGCCGCGCGTTTGCATGGCGTACTAGTCGTGCTCGACATCCTAGCTCCATCGATGCCGTTTCTTGCCGGCACTCGCTACGCATCCACTCCGGGTTTTGGTGCTGGTGTCCATCCGCAGGTCGCGATCATTTCGGTCGGACGCGCCCACGGGTCATCGGAGGATGCCCCTCGCAAAGCAGGGTAAGGGCGAACACGGTACCCGGCAGATAGTTTGCGAGGCCGATAGGAGCATCGATGAGATTCTTAGCCCCTATTCTGTACAGCATTTTTCTCGTATGTACGCTCGCCGCGAGCGGCAGCGCGCAAGTTGCGCGCGAACCCTACGCAATAAACGCGCTCGTGCCGCTGACCGGCGGCGGCGCATTCCTCGGAAGCGCTTACAAAGAAGCTCTCGCGGCTGTCGAAACCATCGTCAACCGAACTGGGGGCATCCAAGGCCGGCCCCTGAAGTTCGTTCTGAGCGATACCCAAACCAATCCGCAAGTCGCGCTGCAACTCGTCAACGGGCTCATCGCAAAGCGCGTCGCCGTCTTCATCGATGGTGGCCCTGCCGGTGTTTGCAGTGCATCGATTCCGGTTGTTCTCAACTCCGGACCTCTCGATTATTGCCTTTCCCCGGGCGTTCATCCGCCTGCGGGGAGCTACGTGCTTTCCTCGAGCGTATCGACGGAGGATCTAGCGAAGACACTTGGTCGATTCTTTCGAACCCGCGGTTGGACGCATCTGGGTTTGATCACCTCAACCGATACAACGGGGCAAGACCTCGATCGACAAATCGGCACCGTTCTCGCGCTTCCCGAAAATCAGGGCATGCGTCTCATCGCACAAGAGCACTTCAATACGACCGATTTGAGCGTGGTCGCGCAAATGACGCGTATCAAGGCATCCGCCCCGGACGTACTTATCACGTGGTCCACCGGGACGCCGTTCGGCACGCTACTGCACGGCATCAACGACGTCGGAATCGACGTTCCGGTGTCATCGACGAATGCGAATCAGACATATGCGCAAATGAAAGCGTACGCTGCTTTTCTTCCAAAGGAGCTGTATTTCCCGACGACCTTGTCGGTAGTGCCAAGTTCGGAAGCACCCGCGCCCGTTCGAAGAGCGCAGGACGTCTACTTTTCGACTTTTCGCCAAAGCGGAGTGCGTCCAGACTTGGCTCATAACTTGGCCTGGGATCCGGCGCTGATCATCGTCGATGCTCTTAAACATCTTGGGCCCTCGGCGACTGCACAGCAGCTTCGCGACTATATTCTGAAGCAACGATCCTGGATTGGAGTAAACGGGCGGTATGACTTCACGACCGGCGATCAGCGAGGTCTCGGACAGGACGGATCGGCCGTCGATCTTTGGGACCCGGCGAAAGGCACTTGGGTGCAGGTTAGCCGGCCCGGCGGTGCCCCCATCGCGACGAGATAGCGGGTCTCCATCTGGGGCGAATCGCGGTGATTGCGGTCGGCCGCCACAACACGTTCGGCCATCAAGCACCGGCGACGATCGAGGCGTGGCAAACAGACCGAAGACGAATCTCAGGTCGTTTGCCCCGCCCTACCCCTCATTTCATGCCGGAGATCGCCGCCATGATCGCAGCGACGGTCGCCTCCGGATGCTCGACCATGCTCGGATGCGATCCATGCACGTGTGTGATATGCGATTTTGCACGCTCTGCCATTTTGAGCTGCGCAGCCGGTGGAATCATGTTGTCGAGATCGCCGATTACGTACCAGGACGGGATCGTCTTCCAACCTTCGGCCGCAGGGGCTTTCTCGTTGAGCGAACTCGCCGTAATCGGACGCTGCGTGACGGCCATCAACGATGAAAGCGCCGGCGGAACATCCGATGCGAAGACGGGCCCATAGTATTTCAGCGTAAGGTAAAGATCGGCGTCGCCGCCGGTGGCGGTCGCAAACGGCACCGGCGTGAACAGGTCTTTCGGCGGAGGCGGTCCTCCCGCGAGGAGGCTTAAGCAACTCTCGCCGCCGTCCGGCACAAACGCGTCGACAAAGACGAGCGCTTTGACGTTGGCATCGCTCGCCGACGCGACGCTCGTCACGGCTCCGCCGTACGAGTGGCCGACGAGAATCACTGGGCCGGGAATCGTTTTGAGGAACGCTTCGAGCGAGGCGGCGTCGGACGCGAGACCGCGAAGCGGATTCGGCGGCGCGTACACGGTGAAGCCGGCTTTGAGGAGCGGCGCGATCACGCCGTTCCAGCTCGAGCCATCTGCCCACGCACCGTGCACGAGCACGATCGTCGGTTTTGCGGTCTGAGCGGACGCGCGTTGTGGCGCGATAAGGGCGATGGTGCCGAGCGCGATTGCCATCACGACGGCGAACAAACGTGCGCGGATCCTCGCGCCACCGCCGCGGTTTGTGAGTGGCGGTGCGGCAACCGTGCCGGCCCGCGAGAAGCTTTTCGACATGAGACCTCCGAAACAATGAGTGGATGAGCCCACGCTAACCGAACGTGGCTCATGTCTCCACCCACTACTCGGACAGTTTGCCGGACAGTTAAAGAAACAGAACGTCGACGACGGCATACCGCATGTCCGAAAGATCGTCGTTGGCTCCGACCTGCTCGCTAGCTATAGAGTTGAGCCCATGAGCTTCGAACCGTCCATCAATTCCGGCCAGACGACCGGCAGCGCCCGTCCGCCGGTCCCTCCATTTACACCTGATAGCGCCGCTCGAAAAGTCCGCCTCGCGGAGGACGCCTGGAATACGCGGAACCCGGAGCGCGTGTCGCTCGCGTACACCGTCGATAGCCGGTGGCGCAACCGGCATGAATTCATCCACGGCCGCGCCGAGATCGTCGAATTTCTGACGCGTAAGTGGCAGCGCGAATCGGACTATCGCCTGATCAAGGAACTGTGGGCATTCACGGGCGACCGCATCGCCGTTCGCTTTGCCTATGAATGGCACGACGCCGAGGGCAACTGGTTCCGGTCTTACGGAAACGAGAACTGGAAATTTGATGAAGCGGGGCTGATGCTCGCCCGTCATGCCAGCATCAACGATTTAGCGATCCGCGAAAATGAACGGTTGTTCCATTGGGATATCAGCAACCGCCGACCGGACGGCCACGCGAGCCTTAGCGAGCTCGGACTCTGACCGCTGCGCGAAAACGGCCCGGCGTCACGCCGACATGCCGAACGAATTGACGCGAGAAGTAAGCAAGATCGGTAAAGCCGGCGGCTTCGCACGCCGACGCGACGTTGATATTGCCGTTCTCCAGGAGTTCTTGCGCGGCGGTGATGCGGCGCTTGATGATCCAAGCGGTTACCGGCGTGCCGGTTACCCGGCGGAACGTCGTCGTAAGGTGGCAGGCGGAGTATCCGACGGCCTGGGCGACATCGCGCAGGCTGATGTGATGAAGATAGTTTTGCTCGACGAACGCGTAGACGCGATCGGGGAGCGTCGCATCGGCATGGTCCGGGGCGGTGTCGTCAGCGCCGGCGGGGGCTGCAAGCATGATCGGGTGCCTCCCTCATCAGGTGTCGCGTTGTAACGATCCTATGTGAGGGGACGATTGACGGACACAGACACGTCGTACAGAGACCCGGACAGTTCGCCTGTCAAAGGCTCTCTAACGAATGGTTGCTGGATTCCAAGTCGCGCTCCGATGCGACCGACTCGAGCTGCAACGCAGCCTGCGCCTCGGCGATTGCCGCATCGGAAGTCCAGCGCGAGCCCGTTGCCAATTCGGCGGCCAACGTCTTCTCGTCGAGTTGTCGCGCCAGCCGCGCGCGCAGAGCCTCGTACGTCCTCTGCCGCATGTTCATGCGGCGGAAGCGGACGCGTTCTTCGACCGCGCCGATAAATCCAAGAAGGCGCGCCGCTATATGCGCATGGCCACGCATTGCCGCGACCGAGGCGGCGTACTCGCAGGCGGGGTACGAAGAACTCATGGTGGGGCGCATCCGGCCGAGGAGGTCATGCGTCGACGCTGCGGCGGCGGCGACATCGCCGAGAAGGAGTTGCAGGTTGACGGCACCGCTGACGGCCTGCAGCGCGACCTCGTGAACCCAACCGAACTCGCTGCTCAGCATCCGTTGCGTAATCTCAAGCGCCCGGAAGAGATTTCCGCGCTCGAATTCGATCTGCACGACGCGTGGGTCGCATCGGCACAGCACGAAGTACCTATCGTCGAAGTAGGTCAACGCAACACGTTCTGCCTCCGCAACGTCGGCAAGCGCCTCGTCAAAACGCCCTTGCAGAATGCGCGAGAGACAGCGGTTCACCATGAGGGCGGCACGGAGCATCGAGGATTCGAGACGCTCGGCGCTCATCAGCGTCAAAGCCACCTCGGCCGATCGTTCCGCTTCCGCAAACTTGCCGTGCTCGGCAAACGCGCACGACAAGACGATATGAAGCCGAAGTAACGCGTGCGGATCTCCATTGCGCTCAAAAAGTGGGATCGCGCGATCAATGACATCGAGCGCGACGCCCTCAAGATGCGCCCGCATAATGAACGCGAGCAGGAGGTTCGCCACCACGATCGGATGCTCCGACTCATCGATACGTTCTAAGGCCGTTTCGATCAAATGCCGGTGCTCGCGCCGGCCGCCTGTGACGTCCGACAAGGTGTAGAGTCCGGGCAGGATGCGGCCCGCAAAGCCGCGGTCAGCCGAGAGCGGCGCCTTCAGCGACCAAACGACCGCCGCGCGTACATTATCAACTTCCGGCACCAAAGCAGCCGACACCTCGATGGGCATCTCAGCGGGATACTTCTCGTACATCTCGTCGGCAAGAGTTGCGAGCCATGCCGCGTGCCTCCTCAACGCGGATTCCTCGCCGTCGGCCTCGCGAAGACGTTCGCGCGCGAAGGACCGAACGGAATCCAGCAACTGATAACGCACGGCATCGCGGAGGTACTCGACGTCGACGAGCGATTTGTTGACGAGCGACGAGACAAGCGGGGCTATCGACGAACGATTGAACGCTTCGCCGGAGCACACGATCTCAACCGCTTCGAGCGTAAATCCGCCGGAAAACACCGATGCTGTGCAGAGCACATCGCGTTCGTCGGCGCTCAGGAGATCGTAGCTCCACGCGATCGTCGCGTGTACCGTTTGCTGACGAGACGGCAGGTCGCGTCGGCCGGGCGAGATATCGAGATGCCGATCGAGACGCTCCTCGAGCGCGCGTAATCCGATGGTCGGGAGCTGAGCGGCAGCGAGCTCGATCGCGAGGGGAATCCCGTCCAGGCGCCGCGCGATACGCACGATTGTATCGAGGTTCTCCGCCGAAAATGAGATGCGCGTGTCAGCCAGCTCCGCTCGCTGGACGAACAAGTCGACGGCAGAGTACGCCTGAGCGTCTTCGAGGCCAACGGGCAAAGCGTCCGGGAGCGAAAGCGGCGGCAAACGGTAGACGAACTCGCCGCTGATGTTCAGCGGCTCTCGACTGGTGGCGAGAATGGCGAGTTGAGGGCAGCCGTCTAGCAGAACGGCGGCTGCATTGGCCGCTGCAACGACGATATGCTCACAATTGTCGAAGATCAGCAACATCCGGCGGTTCGCGAGCGCGGATGCGAGCCCCGAGAGGGTATCAGCCTGATCCGTCAGGAGAGGCTGAATCGTCATCGCGATCTTGGCCGCGATGGCTGCTCCTTCGGTAAGCGGCGCAAGATCTACGAACCAAATCTCGTCCCACGAATCGCTTCCAATCCGCCGAGCGGACTCGATGGCGGCACGCGTTTTCCCGACGCCGCCGGAGCCGGTAAGCGTCAAAAGGCGAGATCGGCCGAGAATCTGGACGATGTTCGCGATATCGCCCTCGCGGCCGACAAACGACGTCCGCTCCACCGGCAAATGCGAAGCTGCGTTGTTGCGCACGGGTTGGCGCCGCGCGCCTCGCCGAGCTAGTTCGAGGGCTTCGCTGTCCTGCACATCGAGGTCGAGCGCCTTCGAAAGGAGAGCGACGGTGCTCCGATACGGTGAACGCCGAGTCCCGCGCTCGAGGGAGCTTACGGCATCAGCGCTGATCTGCGCACGCTCGGCCAACAACTCTTGCGAAAGCCGTGCTCGGACGCGATAGGCGCGAAGTAACTCGCCGAACGTCGCCGCCTTGGAAGCGTCATTGGAAGCCGGCGACGGGTGGCCTGAGTCAAAACGCATTGATCGCTCCCGGGCTCTAGTACCGGATGCCGACGATTATAGACAAATTCCAAAGATGCGACCAAGCCATTTTGTGGCATATGACATTATGCAATAAATGCATGATGCTTTTTACTGCGAAGACGCGAGCTCGATGCTAGTACGGCGCAAACGGGGAATCCGATGCGAGAAAGTTTTCGGCTTGACGCGTGAACGACTCGGAAAATTGAAAGAGCGAGCCGTGACCGGAGTCCGGATAGGTCAGCAGCACGGCGTTGGGAAGGTGCTCGCCGAGCCGGTATGAGTTTGCGACGGGAATCATCTCGTCGTGCACGCCGTTTACCACGAGCGTCGGATGATGGATTTTTCGGAGATCTGCGAAGCGTTCTCCATCGAGCTGCTCCCACTCGCGGAACGCTGCAATTTGCGCTTCGGCGACCGAGGCCCCTGAACTGGGTTCCCGATCGTCCTTTCGTTGCATGAGCCGATCGATAAAGGCCGCGCCGGCGGCCTGGCTCGATTCCGTCGGTGCAAAGAATATCTTCTGAAGGATGGCGTACCCCTGGAGCTGCGGGTCGTCGAAATATTTTGCCAAGCTGGGCTTCTCGAGATGCATGATGTCCTCGCCGCCTCGAGGCGCCGTTCCGACAAGAATCAACCGTCGAAGCACGGCAGGGCGCACGAGAGCCATCTGCTGCGCGACCATTCCGCCGAGAGAGTAGCCGAGCACGTCGCACCGCTCGATGCCGAGGGCATCGAGGAACGCGAATGCGTGGACGGCCATCCCGGAAATTTTTTTGGGTACGGAGCCGCTGGAGCGTCCAACTCCGGCGCTTTCGAAAAGGATCACGTCGTGTTCGAGCGCCAGAGAATCAACAACCGCAGGATCCCAGTTGTCGAGCGTCCCGGTAAAGTGCTGCAGAAACACGAGCGGCAGTGCGCCGGTCTTTCCGAAGCGCCGGTATGCGTACCGCTCGCCTTTTGCCTCGACGAACTGCGTCGGCGCGTCGACCGCGCTTTGCGGTACTCCGGAAGGGCTGCTTTCTAAGTCGAGTTGTTTGCTACTCATTTTTCCTTCGTCTTTTCGGCGCGCTTACTGTGCCGAAGAGATAAACGCGAGAAGATCGCTGTTTACGCGGTCTTTCAATGTCGAGCACATCCCGTGGGGCGCCCCCGAATACACCTTGAGTTCCGCGCCCTTGACGAGCTTCGCCGACAGAACTGCGGAGGCATCGATCGGTACGATCTGGTCGTCAGCGCCGTGCAGAATGAGCGTCGGCACGTCGAACTTCTTGAGGTCTTCCGTGAAATCGGTCTCGGAAAATGCTTTGACGCATTCGTAGAGAGACTTGAAGCCGCCGGACATGCCCTGGAGCCAGAACGATTGCTGTAGACCATGCGAGACGGTCGACCCGGCACGGTTCGCTCCATAGAAAAGTGCGCTGAGATCGCTGAAGAACTGCGATCGATCGGCGAGCAAGCCGGCTCGGATTCCGTCGAACGCTTGGATCGGCAACCCCCCGGGGTTCGCATTCGTTTTCAGCATGAGCGGCGCAACCGCACCGATCAGTACCGCCTTCGATACGCGCGCAGTTCCATGGCGGCCGATGTATCGCGCCACTTCACCGCCGCCGGTCGAGTGTCCGATGAGGACGGCATCTTTGAGATCGAGCTCCTCGACGAGCGCCGCCAGGTCGTCGGCGTAGGTGTCCATGTCGTTGCCGTTCCATGGCTGGCTCGAGCGGCCGTGTCCGCGACGGTCGTGCGCGATGCACCGATAGCCGTGCGAACCGAGGAAGGCCATTTGATCTTCGAAAGCATCGGCCGTCAAGGGCCAACCATGACTGAAGACGATAGGCGTGCCGGTGCCCCAGTCCTTATAGTAGATCTGCGTTCCGTCTTTGACCGAAATGTAATTCATATCTGCCCCCTTTTGATTGTGCCCGCGGCACGAATTGGATCGTGCCAAACTAACAATAGGGGAGGGGGGTAGCCGGCTCCACCGACGACTCGTACGCTAAGTCGTACAGTTCAGCTTCGCTGAGCATCAGGAATGGGGCACACGAAGAGCGCATACAATGACATGAAAGTTCCGGCAAATGGCCTTACCTTCAACGTTCAGATCGACGGACCGGAAGGCGCTCCGTGGCTCGTCTTTAGTAACTCGCTGTGCACGAATCTCCACATGTGGGACGCGCAAGCAGAGTACTTTCAATCCCGTTTTCGCGTGCTGCGCTACGATCAACGCGGCCATGGCGAGACCGATGCACCGCCGGGGCACTATACGTTCGATCTGCTCGTCTCCGACGTCATCGCGCTCTTCGACACGCTCGGTGTCGATCGAGCGCACTTCGCCGGCTGCTCGATGGGTGGAATGACGACGCTCGGCCTCGTCGAGCAGCACCCGAACCGCGTTATCACCGCCGCGCCGTGCGACACGGCGGCACATTCGACGCCGGAAATGAAGACGGCGTGGGAAGAACGCATCGCAGCCGCACAGCAAAATGGCGTGCCGAGCATGCTTGACTCGACGATCAACCGCTGGTTTCCGCCCGAAACGGTCGCACGTGCGCCCTTCATTCCGAAAATTAAAGAGATGATCGTCAACACGCCGCTCAACGGCTACGTCGGCTGCAGCAGCGCGCTTTCGAATTTTAGCTATCAGGCCGGGCTCGCATCGATCACGTTGCCGCTGCTGGTGATCGTCGGCACGAAAGACCAGATGCTCGAGGGCTCGCGCGCGATCCATCGCGACGTGCCCGGGTCCGAACTCGTCGAACTCGAGGGTGCAGGCCATCTCTCCAGCGTCGATGCGGCTGACGGATACAATCGCGCGCTGGACGCGCATATCAGCAACGCGTCGTAACGACGGCATCGTTCCTGGCCCGGTCGGCTTATCCGACGAGGTTACGTGGGCCGGGGCTAATCGACCGGATCACAATCAGTGACGCGATGACCGAATGATCTTCGATTCGGGCCGGCGGTAGAACTCGCCGCACGACGCGCCTTTCGATTGAGCCTACGCTTTACCGGGTAGATAGGGCCGACGGTTTCGCCTAAAATCACCCGGCCTATTGGTATTGGCGTCGGTTGGTCGAGAAACTCGCCGTTCTGAAGGTGTGAATGTCCTCGACTATCTGGAATTCCCATTCGTGCACGTTCACCGGATGGCTGAGCGCGTTTGCGCCTCGAACCATGACGGTGATTGCTGATGTTGCCGATAGAGGTCGTCACATCATCAGCGACGTTCGCTCCTCGTTACGTGCATCGGCGTGAAAGCAGCACCGTCGCTCGAAACGACCGTGCCCGAACCCGCCGTACCACGAGTTCTCGTCGTCGAAGACAGTCCGACGCAAGCCACCAAGCTCCAAGCCATCCTCGAGGATGCGGGTTTGGAGGTCGTGCTTGCGGGCGCCAGCGAGCAGGCGTTGACCATGCTCGAGGCACTGGCCATCGACCTGGTGATCTGCGATATCGTCATGCCGGGAATGTCAGGCTACGATCTATGCCGTCACATCAAGTCGTCACCCGCACATTCATCGTTGCCCGTCGTGCTGCTCTCGGCGCACAACGAGCCGATGGATATCATTCGAGGGCTCGAGTGTGGTGCCGACGGTTTCCTGCCTAAGCCGTACCAGCCTGCCCAGATCGTCGACCGCGTCCGCACGATCTTCGAGAATCGGGAACTCCGATCTGCCGCCTGCGATGGCGTCCAGATCGTCTTTCTCGGCCAACGCTTCACCATCACCTCACGGACCGAGCAAATCCTAGATTTGCTCATATCGACGTTCGAGGACGCGGTCTGGGCCACTCGCGAGCTCCAGCGCCATGAAGCCGAACTGGCGGTGGCAAAAAGCACTCTCGAGAAATATACTCACTCGCTGGAGAGCCGCGTCCAGGTCTCCGCGGACGAAGCACTCACCGAACTCGCCCGCACCAACGCGGAGCTCAAGCAGCAGCTGGCTCAACGCACGATCGAGCGCGACGACGTTGCCCGAGACGAAGCTCTCACCGAACTCGACCGTACCAACGCAGAGCTCAACCAGCAGCTGGCTCAACGCACGATCGAGCGCGACGACGTTGCCCGACACGAAGCTCTCGCCGAACTTGCCCGCACGAATATGGTCGAGAAAGACTCGGAGGAGAAGTTCCGGGGTTTCCTGACCGCAAGTCCCGATCCGATGCTCGTAGTCGATGAAGCAGGTTGCATCGTGATCGCGAGTCGACGCAGCGAGAGGTTATTCGGCTATTTGCAGGATCAACTCGTCGGGCAGCCGGCTAGCCTGCTCATTCCGGAGCGGTTCAGAGCGTTGCACGACCGGAACGTGCGCGTGCTTTTAGGTAACCCGGCCGACGTTGGGATGGGTGTCGGCTCGAAGCAATATGAGTTGCAGGAGCTGTTTGGACTCCGCCAGGACGGGAGCGAGTTTCCGCTCGAGATGAGCCTGAGCCCGCACCGAACGTCCACGGGTTCGGTTTTGATTGTGGCGATGCGCGACGTGTCCATGCGCAAGCAGACCGAAGCGGCCTTGCAGCAAGCACAGAAGATGGAGGCCGTCGGGCATCTTACGAGCGGGGTCGCGCACGATTTCAACAACGTTCTCGGCGCGGTAATCGGCAATTTGGATCTCCTCGCCGAGGTGATCGTCGATAACCCCAAGGCGGTTCACCATGCAGAGCAGTCACTGGCGGCCGCACTTTCGGGAGCGGAACTGGTAAAGCGGATGCTCGCGTTTTCTCGTCGTCAGCCGCTGCATCTCAAGCCGCTCGACCTCCGAGCAACGATGGCTTCGGTCGTCCCGCTCATTCGACGCACCTTGAGCGAGCAGATCGTGATCGTCGAAACCCTGGTGGACGATCTTTGGCTAGCCATAGCGGATTCATCGCAAATCGAGAACGCTGTCCTCAACCTCGCGATCAACTCGCGCGATGCCATGCCCGACGGCGGCACGTTAACCATCGATTGCCGGAACGCGACTGTGGATGAGACGTACGCCCCGGCCTACGGCACGGAGTTTCAGCCGGGCGACTACATCGTCATCTCCGTCACCGACACCGGCAACGGTATGGCCGCGGATGTCGTAGCCCGGGCATTCGACCCGTTCTTCACGACCAAGGAGCAGGGCGTGGGTACCGGTTTGGGTCTGAGCATGGTGTTCGGAACGATGAAGCAGTCGGGCGGAACGGCGCGGATCTACAGCGAGCCCGGACAGGGTACGACCGTGCAGCTCTACTTACCACGCACGACGATTCCGGTGAAGTCTGAAAACGGTCATGCGATCGACGCTGTCGTGCCGTCCCGCGGCAACGAGCGCGTGCTAGTGGTGGAGGACAACGAACGGATCCGCGACGTGAGCTGCACGATACTAGCGGATCTCGGGTATCGGATCGAGGCAGTCGATAGCGCCGATGAGGCGCTGGCTCGCATCGCCAGCGGGAGCCGGTTCGAGCTCGTCTTCAGCGATGTCGTCATGCCGGGGACTCATACCGGACTCACGCTAGCGCGAGCGCTTCGTACGCTCGATCAGCACCTTAAGATCGTCCTCACTTCCGGCTATACAAGCCCGGGCAAGTTCCAAGACGAGCTCACGGATCTCGGCATCGAACTCATTTCTAAACCTTTTCGAAAGGCTGAGCTCGCTACTCTGATCCGCAGGGTTCTCGACGAGCCGGAGTCGCCCTAGAAATGCATCTGCTCGTTCTCGATGACGAAGTACAGCTCGGCACCTTCGTTGCAGACGTCGCGACCGGTGCGGGCTGGACCGCCGAGACCGCAGCGCATAAGGCGGATTTCCGGTCGCAGTTGTTTCGCCGGCTCCCCGATGCAGTAATCCTCGATCTCCACCTGGGCGAGACCGACGGCATCTCCGAAATGCGCTTTCTGGCGCAATGTCAATTTCGGGGACCGATCGGCCTCATGAGTGGTTTCGATCAGCGCGTGCTCTCGTCGGCTAAACAAATAGGCGGCTCGCTGGGTCTCGATGTCGTCGAAGTTCTTGAAAAGCCGATCCGTGTTGCCACCTTGCGTGGCGTCCTCGCGGTATTCGAGCAACTGCTGGCAGGCAAGCCCGCCGCCGGCCCGCTGCAGGTTGGCGCTCCCGGCAAACCGGCCGCTAATCTTACGTCTGCTGAGTTGGACGGTGCCCTACGTTCGAATGAAATGGAGCTTTATTATCAGCCGATCGTTGCCGCAGATACGCTAAAGGTGAGTCACGTCGAGGCGCTCATCCGTTGGAACCATCCACGCTGCGGTCTGATTTTTCCCGGAGCGTTCATGCCGCTTGCAGAGGCGAATCAAAAGATCATCGATCGCTTGACCGACTGGGTGCTCTCCGCCGCCGCCGCGCATGTCCGAACGCTTCGTCAATTACGCGTGCCGGTTCCAGTTGCGGTGAACATCTCTGCTGCGAACCTTCGTTCGGTCGAATATCCGGACCACATCGAGTCGATACTCGGCCCCGGGCTCGAACCGGGTTCAATCTTGTTCGAGGTAACTGAGAGCGTCGCTACCCGCAATCCGCTTGCCGCGGACATCTTAACCCGCCTGCGCCTGAAAGGCTTCGAATTATCGATTGACGACTTCGGAACGGGCTACTCCTCGCTCGAGGCGTTGCGGCGCATCCCGTTCTCCAACATCAAGGTCGACCAGACATTCGTCGCCGATCTCGCGTGGTCGAAGGACAGTCTCGCGATTGTGAATTCGGTGGTGGCATTGGCGCGCAGCATGCAACTTGCGAGCATTGCCGAGGGCGTGGAAACCTTGGACGTCGCAAGGCAGCTCATCGATCTCGGGATCGATCATCTGCAGGGCTACCACTACAGTCGCCCGATCCCGTTCGGGCAACTCGTCCCATGGCTGCAGGAGCGCTCGACGGCGCCTTGAGGGATTCGATTGTGCAGCACGTTGTGATCGTAGACGACGATCGTCTGAACCTGGAGCTCGTGCGGGAGATCGTAGAGAGCATGCGCGACACGGCCGCGCATGCGTTCCTATCGTCGGCTGCGGCCTTGACCTGGTGCGAGCACCACGATGTCGATTGTTTCATCCTGGATCATCATATGCCGGCGCCGGACGGAATCGAGATGATCCGGATCATTCGCAACATCGCACGCTTCTCACTCATCCCGATCGTAATCGTGACGGGAACGCACGAGCGCGAGGTGCGCCGGCGCGCGCTGCGAGCCGGAGCAGACGATTTCATCGAAAAGCCGCTCGACTATCAGGAGCTTGTATCGCGCATCTCCACCTTACTTGCGCTGCAGGACGCTCGCCGGCGCTTAGAGATGAATGTCGAGAGTCTCGAAGGATCGCTGGTTGAGGCGGAAGCGCGTTCCCGCGATCATGCGGAGCGGCTTGAGGCGCTCTGGCGCATCGTTAGCAATCCGGGTCTTCGAGAAGAAGAAATGTTACACGCGATGTTGCGTCAGGGCGCTTCTGCGATTCGCCCCGGGCACATCTTTCACGGGCTGCTTTCGAGGATCGATGGTTCGGAGATCGTCGTAGAGGCCAGTTATAGCGACGAACGCGACGAGCAACGGCTCAACGCTGTGCTCGCCGTAGGCCGGCGAACACCCGTCGAAGACAGCGCCTTGAACGACGTGCTGCCGACGGAAGCGATACGCTCTTGGGATGACGTCCGTACGGACGAACAAATTCCCGCGCGCTCGCCAGTCCGCGCTCTTGGCTGGCGAAGCCTAGTATTGGTGCCCTTCAAGGCCGGCTCGGTGACCTTTGTCCTCACGTTTGCATCGTTTCGTCCGACGGAGAAAGCCTTCGGCTCTCAGGACCATGCCTACGCCGAAATCATCGCGTCCCTCTTCTCAATGCACATGCAACAGCGTTGGCAGGCGGAGCGGATCACATTCCAACTCCACCACGATTCGCTGACCGGTCTGCTCAATCGGGTGCAGATCCGGAACGCCGGGCGTGCGGCGTTCCGGACGTCGCCGACGGTCGGGATCGCGATCGTCGATGTCGATCGGCTTCGGGATGTAAACCAAACGCACGGTCATATCATCGGCGACGCCATCATCGTCGAAGTTGCGGCCGCGCTGGCAAAGCAGGCGCGCGACGGCGAAGTCGTCGCGCGCGTGGGCGGCGATTCCTTTGCCATGCTTTTCCCGGCGGTAACATCGCGTCAGTGGCTGGCGGATCGGCTTTCCGCGTACAAGGCCGTCTTCGAACAGCCCTTTTCGACAGGCGACCGCGAGGGCAAAGAGACGGTCGCGGTTTCGGCGACGATCGGGCTGGCCGTGGCGCCCGACGACGGGGGCTCGTTCGACGAGTTGCTGCTTCGAGCCGAGGCCGTCTGCATCGACGCGAAGCGGGCCGCCCCGGAGCGCATCGTTCTTGCCGGGGCGAGGTGAGCGCGATGGATTTCGTGATTGTCGAGTTGGAAGGACAGCGTTACGGGCTGCGCGCCGACGCAGTCCGTGAGGTCGTGCGTGCGGGGACGATCACGCACTTGCCCAACGCGCCGGCTGCGGTTGAGGGCGTCATCAACGTTCGTGGAGCACTCGTCGCCGTCTTAGATCTACGCGGGCGTTTTGGTTTGGCCGAACGACCGCTCGACCCATCTGAGTACTTCGTGCTCGCTCGTGCGGGCGATCGTGACGTGGCGCTGCGCGTCGATGGTGCCATCGGTTTGGTCGCAGTCGAATCGGCCGCCGTCGACCGCGCCGAACCGATCCTGCGCCGGAGCCGGTACATCGCCGGCGTCGTCAAGATCGACGGCGGCCTCGTCTTGATCCACGATCTCGAATCATTTCTCTCCGAAGCCGAAGCAGCGACGGTAGACGAGGCTCTTGCCGCGCACGCAGTTGCCGGGGCAGTGGCGTGATCGAACTGCCGTGGTCCGATACGGAATTTGCCGCGGTGGCAGGGGTCGTGGCCGAGCGCACGGGGCTCGTCTTCCCGCATGCACGCCGGACCGCCGTAGAGCGGGGCGTACGCGAGGCCATGGCGCGGTCTGCGACGGTCGACCTTCGCGCCTACGGCGCACTGCTCGCACGGGACAGCGCGCTGCTTGACGACCTGGTCACCGAATTGACCATCGGTGAAACGTACTTCTTTCGCGAGCCGAAGCATTTCGCGTTCGTTCGGGAGTCGTTGCTTCCCGATGTCGTGCAGCGCCGCGGTCCCGGGCACGCGGTGCGGGCGTGGAGTGCCGGCTGTTCGACCGGCGAAGAAGCGTACTCGCTAGCGATCCTGCTCGACGAGGCGCACCTGCCCGAGCGGCCGTACGTCCTGGCGACGGACCTCTCGCGGAAGTCGCTGCAGACGGCTCGGTCCGCGAGTTACCGGGTGTGGTCGCTGCGCGGCGTCCCTGCGACGACGATCGCGCGCTACTTCCGACACGAGCCTGGTGCGGACGGCTCGCGAAACTCGGGCCGCTACGATCTCGACGCGCGCTTTCGCAATCGGGTGACGTTTGAGTATCTCAACTTCGCACTCGATTCGTATCCCGCACTGGACACGGGCACGTGGGGCATGGATCTCATCTTCTGCCGAAACGTGCTGATCTACCTCGATCGCCGGACGACTGCATACGTGGCGGAACGTCTCCGGCGATGTCTCGCGACCGATGGCTGGATCGTGACGGCTTCGTCGGACCCGATGCTCTCGGAATTCACCGATCTGGAGCCCACGCGAACGGATTGGGGCGTGTTTTACCGGCGCACGAAAAGAACGTCCCTCGCGCCCGCAATGAACCGGGAAAGCGCAACCGTTCCGGTCGTGCTTCGGCCGGCGATCGCAGAGCGCGCCGCACCGCTCGCGATCGCCGCGGAGTCGGAAGAGCACGCTATCACGAGCGACTGCCTCGTGCTCACGCGGGCCGAAGCTGCCATGGCAGCCGGCGCGTACCGGCAAGCGGCTGAAGGGTTGCGAGATCTGCTTGCTGATGCGAGCGCGAGCGCGCTACACGTGCGAGCACTTGCCAACGTCGAAGTTGCCGAGGCGGAGCGCGCATGCACCGCAGCGCTCGGACGGCATCCCTTGTCGGTCGAACATCACTATCTCCGTGCGGTCCTGCTCGTCGCGCTCGTGCGCTTCGATGAAGCGATTCGGGTTGCTCGACGGATCGTGTATCTCGACGGCAACTCGGCAATCGGCTACTTCATACTAGGTGGCTTGCTGCGGCGAACCGACGATCTCGCCGGCGCCCGTCGCGCGTACCGCAACGCGCACGACCTGCTGCTCGCGCAGCCCGCCGATGCATTGGTGCCGCTTTCCGACGGCGAGCGTGCGGGCCGTTTGGCCGAACTTGCATCGATCGAGTTGGAAATGCTGAGCGATACGCCGATCCGGATGCCGCAGTGATCGATAAGCGAACGATCCTCGACGAACGGGCGCGCCGTCTGGCGGTCGTCATCGGCGACGCCTCGACCGCACCGAGCGCAGTCGTGCTCGAAGTCGCCACGTTTACTCTTTCCGGCGAGCAATACGCGATCGAAACGCGCTACATCCGGGAAATCATTCCACTCGCCGACTTCACGCCGGTGCCTCACAGTCCGAGTATCCTCTTCGGCGTCGCTAACTTGAATGGTGACGTCTTGGCGGTCTTCGATCTCCGTCCGTTGCTCGGGCTTGGGCTGGGCAGCATTTCGGATTTGTGCCGCGTGATCGTGTTGGGAACCGAGCGCGCGGAGTTCGGCGTGCTGGCGGACGCGGTTCACGAGGTGACGACGTTCCCGGCGGCTACCTTGTTCGACCTCGCCGGAGGCACTGACCAGCATCGATACGTGCGCGGCGTAACGACGGATGCGTTGGCAGTGCTCGACGGTCAGCTCATGTTGAACGACACCCGGTTTTCCATCGACGATGGACGGTAGCACGAGTTTGGAAAGGACAACGGTATGAGCACGATCGCAGCAGCGATAAAGGGCTGGTTCACAGGGGAAGAAATCGTTCGAAACCTCGTGGTCGCTATAGCAATCGGCCCGATTGCGCTATTCATCGTCGGAGCGGTCTCGGTCGCTAACACGAAGGCGTTGATCGAAGCCGAGAGCGCCGTCGATCATCAGATCGACATCCGTGGCTCGATCTATGGCACCATCAAAGGAATACTTGGCGCGGAGAGCGCGCAGCGCGGCTACCTTCTCGTGGGTAATGTCTCCTATCTCGCGCCATTCGCCGCGGCGGCAACGACGACGACCCAAAACGCCGATGCGTTCGTACGCCTGACCGTGAATGATCCGGCACTGCAAGCTCGGTCCGTCGCGTTGCGTTCGCTCGTGAGCGACAAACTCGGCGAATTGAGACAGACGATCTCGCTTGGCCAGACACACGGTATCGGTACTGCTTTGGCGATCGTACGGACCAATCGCGGCAAGGTCGTCATGGATCGGATCGAAGCACAGGTTGCCTTCGACTTAGCCGAGGTCGATCGCGTTCGCGCGATCGCGCGTGCTGCCGACGAAAGGTCGGCGTCTCAGAGCATCAATGTCATCATATTCGGCACGCTCGTTGCGATCGTGCTTCTGGCCGTCTTCGGCGCCGTACTCCTCCGTGGAGTACGACAGAGCATCGCACGCATCGCCGGTGTAGCAGAACGTGCGCAGATCATCCAGACGATCCGCGAAGTGGTCAATCGGCTCACGTCGGCGATCTCGCAGATTCTCGCATCTTCGATCCAGCAGTCTACGGCCGTACAAGAGCAGGCCGCATCCGTCGCTGAGACCATGAGTACGGTCGATGAAATCACGCAGATGGCGCAGCAGTCAGCCGAACGCACGCGCGACGTGGCCGAGAGTGCCAAGAAAGCGACCGAAGTCGGGCTGGGCGGCCAACAGGTGGTGGCGCAGTCGATCAAGGGCATGACAACGGTAACCGAGTCGGCGGGTGTCGCGGCTCGGAGTGTCACGGCATTGGCCGAGCGGGCGCAGGCGATTGGCGAGATCATCGCAAGCGTGAACGAGATCGCGGATCAGACGAACCTGCTTGCACTGAATGCCGCCATCGAAGCATCGCGCGCGGGCGAGCATGGCCGCGGCTTTTCGGTCGTCGCTACGGAGGTCAAAGCCCTGGCCGATCAGTCAAAAAAAGCGACGGCGGAAGTGCGGAAGATCCTGGGTGAGATTCAGCGCGCGATGGTTGGGGCCGTGTCATCGACGACTGAGGTCGGTAAGGGGATCACGAGCACGTTAGAAGTCGTGAGCCAAGCAGGCGTGGCAATCGACAAACTGGCGAACCTCCTTACGGACGCTTCGACTGCGGCGGCGTACGCTTCCGCGTCGAATAGCCAGCAAGCCACCGGCATCGCGCAGATCAACCAGGCGATGCAAGACATCAATCTGGGAGCGGCACAGGTCGCCTCGGCGGCGAGCCAGTCGAAAGGGGCGGCCGAAGAGTTAGCCGATCTGGCGAACAAGCTCAACGACCTGCTGCTTCGCTATGATGCGTAGCACGATCGATCAGGAAGCGCTCCAGCGTCGCCTGATGGTCGTATTCCTCGGGGAACTCGAGGAACACACGCGGGTGATCAACGACGGACTTCTGGCCCTGGAGAAGGAGCCCAGCGCCGCCGGACGGGCGGACCACCTGCAGGGGCTCTTTCGCGCGGCGCACAGTCTCAAAGGCGCGGCGGGTGCAGTCGGCGTGAAGCCGATCGAAGCCGTCTGTCACAGCCTCGAAGAGATCTTGGTAGCGGCGAGAGACGGAAGCATCACGCTCGGGCCTGACCACTTCGAGGTGATTTACGCCGCCGCCGACGCGGTCGCCGATGCAGGGGCACGCCTACGTGAGCAGCGGGATCTCGCTGATGCGCCGATCGTTGCCATCGTTCCGCGCCTCGTTGCAGCGGCGCGGGCGACGGCCCACGTAAGCACGCCCGCTCCGCAAAAACCGGCCGAAGCCTTAGCGGTGCCGGACCTCGAACGGCCTGCGATCGGCCGAGTCGTCGATGCCGGCATGGTGCGCGTACCGGTCTCGAAGATCGATCAGATTTTGGCGCGCGCCGGCGAATTGCTGCTCGCTCGACACCGGCTCGACTTGCGCGCGCGTGCGGTCGACACGCTCTATCGGTTCGTCGACGAGTGGTTGGAAGAGTGGAATGCGGTCGACCGTTTCAGCGATACGGGCGACAACCTGCGCCGGCTCGAACGGGAACTGAAGCGTCTGAGTGCGCTACTTGCGCAAGACTCGCGAGCGCTCGATGCCGTGGCGGGTGGACTCGACGCTGAGGTCGGCAACGTCAGGATGCTTCCGCTCAGCGAGGCCTGCGGCGGGCTCGAGCGGCTGGCGCGTGACCTTGCGCGCGCCGGCGGCAAGAACGTCGGCTTGACGGTCGACAGTGGCCAAATCGAGCTGGATCGCACCGTTCTCGAAGCGATCAAGGACCCGCTCGTCCATCTGGTGCGCAACGCCGTCGATCACGGAATCGAAATGCCCGAAGAGCGTCTGGCGGCGAGGAAGCCGCATGATGGCCAGGTCACCGTTTCGGCAGCGCTCCACGGCTCTCACGTCGAGGTCGTGATATTCGACGACGGCCGCGGCCTCGATCTGGACGCGATCCGGGCGAAAGCGCGAAAGAACAACATCGTTGTCCCTGATGACGACGCGGCCGTTGCGCAACTCATCTTCCTTCCCGGCTTCTCGACCGCGCGGCTGATCACCGAGATCTCCGGCCGCGGAATCGGCCTCGACGTCGTTTGGTCGCAGGTGGCGCGACTCAACGGTTCGGTGAACGTATCGTTCGAGCCGGGCCGCGGAACGCGCTTCACGCTCGCTCTGCCGCTCACGTTGACGAGGCTGCGCGCACTCTTGGTGCGGGACGGTGGGCGCGTGTATGCCTTCGACGCCGCCGCCGTCGCGCGAGTTGTTTCGGTCGGCCAGGCCGACATTCGGATGATCGAAGGGCGCGAAGTCATCCTCACGCGCACGGCACCCGTGCCCATCGTCTCCCTGGCTCGGGCGCTGGGGCTGCCGGATCGCCGTTCATCGACCGGAAAGATCTCAGTCGTCATCCTCGCGAGCGGCGAACAAGAGGCGGCGTTCGCGGTTGAGGAATTGATCGCCGAAGGGGAGATCTTCGTCAAGAACCTCGGCGTGCGCCTGGGGCGGGTCGGCCACACCACCGGCGCAACGATCATGCCGGATGGATCGATAGCGCTGATTCTGAGCGCGCCGGGGTTACTCAAGGACGCTCTCGGGCAGACTGGTCTCGGGACGCTCGCTGCGAGCCTCGGCGAACCCGGCCCGCCCGCGCGCAAGCGTCTCCTCGTGATCGACGACTCGATCACGACCCGAACCTTGATGCAAAGCGTGTTGGACGCCGCGGGTTACGATGTCACGGTGATGGTCGATGGTGCCGATGCCTGGGCCGCGCTCCAGCAGCGAGGCGCCGAGTTGGATCTCGTGGTGTCGGACATCGAGATGCCGCGCATGGATGGGTTCGCCCTCACGCAGGCGATCCGATCCTCCAGTCACGTTGCGGACCTTCCGGTAGTGCTAGTCACAGCCCGGTCGAGCGATGAGGACAAAGCCCGTGGGATGGAAGTTGGTGCGAACGCCTATCTCGTGAAAAGCACGTTCGATCAAACTGCGCTGCTCGACACCATCGCGCAACTACTGTAGGAGCAGTCGAGAAAAATGGCAGCCGTCCGCGTCCTCATCGTCGAGGACTCATCCACAGTGCGCGAGCTTCTGAGAGCGGTCATCGGAGCCGATGCGCGGTTCGAGGTCGTCGGCACGGCTACGAACGGTGTGGAAGCCGTGCAGATGACCAAGGCATTGAAACCGGATGTGATCGCCATGGACATCCAGATGCCGTTGATGGACGGCTTCGAAGCGAGTAGGGAAATCATGATCGACGTGCCCACGCCGATCGTGATCGTCTCGAGCCATTATGACGTTCGTCAAGTCGCAGTGTCGATGCAAGCCCTAAGCGTCGGCGCGCTGGCCGTTCATGCGAAGCCGCTTGGTCCCGGTGATCCGAACTTCGCCTCGCAGACCAGAGACTTTCTGCGCACCTTGTCGACGATGTCGCAGGTCCCCGTGATCCGCCATGCGCGCAAACGTGACCCGATCCCGCAGCAATCCCGGATCCGTCCGGCTTCCGGGAAGTGTCGGGCCGTCGCGATCACAATCTCAACGGGCGGCCCCGCGGCACTGCGCGAAATGTTCCAAACGCTGCCCGTCGACCATTCCGTCCCGGTGCTCGTAGTGCAACATATCTCGCATGGATTCGTGGAAGGGCTTGCCACCTGGTTGAATGCGTTCTCCGCCGTCCACGTCAAGGTGGCCGTACAGGGAGAGCGGCTCAAGCCGCGGACAGTCTATCTCGCCCCGGACAATCGGCATCTGGGCGTCACGGCGGACGGCGAGCAGGTGCATTTAGCGGATGATCCTCCGATCAAGGGCTTTCGACCCTCGGGTACCTACCTGTTTACGTCCGTAGCCAAAGCGTTTGGCGCAAGCGTGGTCGGCGTGATCATGACCGGGATGGGCGATGACGGTGTCGCCGGGCTAAAGGCACTCCGTGCGGCCGGTGGGCCGATCATCGCCCAAGATGAAGAGAGTTCCGTCGTCTTCGGTATGCCGGCGAGGGCCATTGAAGCTGGTCTGGCTGACGTCGTACTACCGCTCACCGCGATCGTAGCTCAACTGACGAAACAGATCGCGAACGGCGGCGCGTGAAGCTCACGACCGCTGCGGCGCATGCGCACGCCATCGATCCGAGCCAGAGCCAGTAGGCGAGGCCGAGCGAGACGATCGGCATGTGTTGATCCTCGCCCGCATAGTCGGTAACGAACTGGAAGTCGGAGACGTGCGCGAACGGAAACACGAGCGCTAAGAGCAACGCAATGACGCCGCAAACCAGCGCCGTCCCGGGCCGGCGAAGATTCAGCACGATAATGCACAACGTCAGAAGGGCGAACGGGTTAGCGCACCAGCACCAGTTTCCTGGCTCGAACGTCAACAAGCCGAAAAGGCCCGTGAACACAAGCTCGCGGCCAACGTAGCAATGCAGGCCGCCATAGGTTGCGCAAAACGCGTTCCACGGCAGCGAGAGTAGGAAGATCAGAATGCTGATCCCGGCCAGGATCAGCGCCGGATCCCGCGCGGTCCATTTCCGTCCGGCCGGCGTCGCTATTTCTTTTTGCTCTTGGGCGCTGCTTTTGCTGTAGTCGATTTGGGGGCGTTTTTCTTTAGGCTGGTTTGGTTATAGTCGATGGCGGCGCGGACCAGGGTTTTTAGAGCGCGCTCGTTTACTTTATCGCCCTCGAAGAAATCGATCGCGCGCCGGGTGTTGCCGCCGTAGCCTGAATTGAAGAGCTTGTCGGGGTCGGGGAGCTTTGCGCCGTAGGCGAACGTGACGTTCACCTTTCCTTTGAAGGCGTTCGCGACCGCGATCATGCCGTCGCGGGACCATAGCGGGGTTCCCATCCACTTGAATTCCTCCACGATCTCCGGGTCGGCCGCGAGGATGGTCTTGCGAACGGTGGCAAACGTTTTGCCGCGCCAGTCAGGGATTTCGGCGATCAGCTCGTCGATTTGCTTTGATGGGTTCATTGAATGGTTTTTCCCCGCACCAAAATCCTAAGCCGGCACGCTCATTACCGAAGAACTCGAAACGATCATGAACCGGTCGAAAAACGCGGCGAGCTCGGAGGTGCCATCCAACGGCAGGATGTTCGCTACGAATTGATCCGGCCGCACGACGACGATGCAGCCATCCGCGCGATCGATGCCGCGCTGCTCGAAGATATCGGCCTCGCCGTTCAACTCGGTGCAAAACAGCTTCTCGTAATCTCGCAGTCCGTAGCGGCCCTTTTGCGGGACGAGCAACGGTGGGATCAGCTCAGCGGCGAGCTCTCGATGATCCCGCTGGACGATGGCCCGCACGTCGATCACCGCGTCGATATCCGTATCCGGGGATGTGTATTTCCGAATCGGCGAATCCGGCGACTCGGCGAGAAACTCGCAGAGCCGGCCGAGGCGCGAGCGCGACGAACCGGGATCGTCCGCGCCGGCGAAGGCGAGCAGCCTCCATCGGCCGTCCGCTTTGATCGTGTGCCCGAGGTGGACGCGCTTGGCATCCCAGTAACGAATGACCGGCGCCGAGTGAAAGCGCGTCCCGAGTTCGAAGCCGCGCGCGAGGTGCTGGTGCGTCGGCTCGGCGGTGATGAGAGAAGGGCCGTAGTGAACCGCCATACCCGCCGTGAAGCGTCCCGCTTGGACGAAGGCCTGCTGGAATTCCGCAGGATCGATGCCGCCCGCATCCGGATTCGCCGGATCCTTCGGCGGGGTGCTGATCAACTTGGCAAACGCGCGATCGAATTCGATGAGTTCCTTCGCGATGGTTTGACGCTCATCCGAATAGGAGTGAAGGAGCCCCGGCGAGGACGTCCCGCGCAATACGGCGGCGAGCTTCCAGCCAAGATTGAAAGCGTCGGCGATCGAGACGTTCATTCCCTGGCCCGCCTTCGGACTGTGGGTATGGCAAGCGTCGCCGGCGATAAAAACGCGCGGCCGGCGCCGGCCGACCTCCGCTTCCGGTACGTCGTCGAACTTGTCGCACAGGCGCTGGCCGATCTCGTAAACCGACCACCACGCGACCTCTTTGACGTCGAACGCGTACGGCCTGAAGATACGTTGCGCCGCTGCGATGAGGCGCTCGATCGTGATGTTCCGCTCGGAAACGCGCTCGCTCTCTTTGAGCTTGTCGAGCTCGATGTAGAGCCGTACGAGATAGCCGCCTTCGCGCGGAATGATCAGTACGTTGCCTTCGTTGGAATAGATCGCCGACTTGAAGCGAATGTCGGGGAAATCCGTGACGACCAAGACGTCCATCACGCCCCAAGCCTGATTCGCCGAGTCACCCGACAACGAGCGCCCGATCGACCCTCGCACGGTGCTACGCGCACCGTCGGTTCCGACGACGTATCGCGCACGAACCGTTTCGATTTCGCCTTCGTGACCGGGATCGATCCGTTCCAGCTTCGCGGTGACCGGATGTGCGTCGCTGTCCTCGGCGATGGAAACGTCGACCGTCAAGTCCAGGAGGCGACGTGAATAATACGGTTCCAACCGGGACGAACCGCGACGCATCGCTTCGAGGAGGAAGTCGTGCACGCGGGCTTGGTTGAGAATCACGTGCGGGAACTCCGAGAGGCCGTCCTCGACGTCCTGAATCCGGCCGCTACGAACGATGTGCTCGCGGTTGGCGTCGTCGGGCTTCCAAAACGTCGTCTCGTTGACCCAATACGCTTCCTTAAGGATCTGTTCGCTGAAGCCGAGGGCCTCGTACATCTCAACGCTGCGGCAGGCGATGCCGTCGGCCTGACCGAGCTGCAGAGGACCGGCCTTTTGTTCGACGATCGCGGTCGTGATGTCGGGAAAGGCTGCCATTTGCGTGGCCAGGGTTAGCCCCGCCGGCCCGCAGCCGACGATCAGAACGTCGACTTCGCTCCCTGGACGCTCTGCCCGAGCCTGCTGCCCTTCGGCCGGCTCACTGATAGCGGGGTCGCCGGTCCGGAACCCGTTGAGATGGAACTGCATGCGGTCCATTTCGATGGCGGCGCCCCGGCTCCGGTTGACGCTTCCGGCCGACGTCTCGGAAGGCTCAGAACAACTGGCAGTCGTTCCCGCTGTATAACTGCATCGCCGGCTGCAGATGCGCGAACACGAAGCATGCAACGAAAAAGAGCATCGAGAGAGCGCCTGCCAGCAGCCACTGCCGCACGTGGCCGAAGTCATACTGCGATAGCAGCCATCTAAAGGCGAAGTAGACGACGGCTACTCCCGGCACGGCGTACGGTAAGAAGCTGAGGACACAATACGTGAACCAGTGCGAGCCACATTGCAACGCATAGTAATCGCCGATGAGGCCCATTGCCGTCGCGTAGATGACGACCGCGGCAACCGTCGCCTTCAAATTGACATCGGAAGAGACGTCTTTCATCCCGACCTCGAGGTTCGCATCACGTCGGAGATTTCCGGCAATGTTACTGACGCCGAGTCCAAAAATCCGCCGACGTTTGCACTGCTCGAATTTCGAAGTCCGCTAAATCGCTCCAATGCGTGGTCCACTGCGTGACGAGTTCAACTTTCGGCGATTCCATTAGCTGATAGCACAACGTGGTGTCGTCAGCGATCCAGCTTTCGATGTAGACGACTCCCTCCGGTAGCATGCGTCCCATCTTGACGAACCGGTCGTGGATCAGGTCGATGGCATTTTCGCGAAAACGCTCGATAACCATGAAGAGCACTGCTTTGCTTCTCCGCGGAAGGGCTAACGGTGTGATCCCGCGGTAGTACCGGAAAACCCAAGCGTATTCATTTATGGGGATGCTCATATGCGATTCGGCGCCTGCGCGGCCACCTTCGTTGGACTCTGTCTTCTGCTCTCAGCTCAAAGCTATTCCCAAGCTCAGGAACCGGCCGCGACGGTCGCGTTGAAACTGGTGGACATCGGCCCGACGGGAATTGCTATCAAGCGGCCCGTCTTCGCCGGCGCTTGCAAGACGTGCCCGTGGGGCGTGCTGGCACTGGTCACGCAAGCGGCCATGAAATCGTCCGGCTACGATGTGAAGATTTGCTTTGTCTGCTGGTCTGAATACGGACCGCGTGAAATCGCCGATCGCCTTAAGCCGATCTTCCCTTCGATCGACGCCGATGATCCGATTCGCTCGTACATCGAGGATCCGCCCGACGCAGTTCCCGATATCAGTGCGACGAGCCAAGACAATTTGATAGCGGCTTGGAACGGGACGGGGCCTTACGCCAAAGATCATAAGCAACGGCGAAACTATCGCCTCATTGCCGTCGTGCATCAGCCGAATTTCCTGATGATGGCAGCGAGCAAGAAATCCGGAATTACGGATCTCTCGCAAATAAAGGACCGAACACAGCCGACCTGGATCGCGTTCACGCCCCGCGATGCGGGAATACAATCCATCCTTGATTACTACGGGATCACGGAGGAGGCGTTAAAGGCCCACGGAGGCGGCTTTTTGCGGACCGGGGATCGGCTGCGTCGCGCGGCCGCCGACGTCTTCATCGGCGGCGGCATCCTCGCAGACACGCCGGAGCAGCGCGTGTGGTACGAAGCGAGCCAGCTCAACGACCTCGTCTTCTTCGATATGCCGGAGCAGCTTCGAGCGACGATTGCCGGGCAAGGCAGTTACCATCGCGCCACCGCACCAATCGCACTGATTCGCGGCGCGGAACGGCTGATTCCGACCGTCATGCGTTCGGCCAACGTCATTTACGTGCGCGACGACGCACCGGACGCGTTCACCTATGCCGTCGCCAAGGCGTTGGACGAACATCAGGAATTATTTCGCGAGTACGGCGACCCGTGGTATTACGACATCCGGTCGGTAGCGAGCAGTTCCGTGATTCCAATAGCTCCCGGAGCGATGAAATATTACCGCGAACGAGGCTACGCGCACTGAAGTTTTAGCCGGCGGCTTCCATGCCGAGCTTTTGTTTTTTCGCTTGCGTCTCGGGCGAAACCAGATGCGTCACGTACGAGCGCGCGCCGTCAGGATGCGCAGCTCGCGTGCTGATGCCGGCGGTGAAGACCGTTATCGTTTGAATTTCCGCCGGCAGCGGACCGACGATATCGATGCCCTCGACATCGATAAATTCGCTCAGCTGTTGGAAACCGAGATCGGCATCTCCGCGAGCCAAAAGTTGGCCGACGGGAATACCGGGCTTCGCTTCGACCGTGCGATCGGCGATGAGTTCAGCGATGTTCCATCGTTCGAAAAGCCGCTTCAGATGATCTCCGGAGGGCCCGGTAGAGTAAGAGATCTTTCTCGCTCCGAGAACCGCTTGCTTCACGTCCTCTTCGCTCGCAATAGCGGGTCGCGGCAGGCCCGCGCGTACGGCGATGGCAACGCCGGAGCGAGCAACGTCGGAACGCGTGCCCGGAACGATCCAGCCTTCGCTCTCCAGTTTCTCCATCACGTTCGAGGCGAGGACGATAACGTCAATGACCTTGCCTTCTCGGACGATGCGCGCCGCGTCCACACCGCCCATCGATTCGATCTCGACGTTCCACTGTGCGGTCTCGAACGAACGAGAAAGGTCGGCCAGCAACTGGCGCGTGGCCATCGATGAAATTCCCGTTATCGTCGTCATGCGCAGTGAACTATTGGATGAAGTTCCAGACGAACCTCGCCTGACAGAATGGCTCCGGATGTCATGCCGTCATTTCTTTCCGTCGATGCTTGCCGTTGCATGGGCCCGGTGATAGCTTACATTCATGATCAGTTGTCAGCCGTTCACGTTTCCCGGCACGTCGTTCACCGTCAATCGTATGGGCTACGGCGCGATGCAACTCGCCGGCCCCGGCGTCTGGGGACCGCCCAAGGACCGCGACGCTGCAATCGCCGTCCTCCGCGAGGCGGTCGCGGCCGGCGTCAACCACATCGACACGTCGGACTTTTACGGTCCGCACGTCACGAACCAGATCATTCGGGAAGCGCTCTCGCCCTTTCCGGCCGGCCTCGTGATCGTCACGAAACTCGGCGGCCGGCGTCCGCCCGATCGATCGTGGCAGCCGGCCAGCTCGCCGGCCGAACTGACCGCCGCCGTGCACGATAACCTCCGCAACCTCGGCCTCGAGGCACTCGATATCGCCAATTACCGCTTCATGGGTCGGGACCACGGCCTCGAAGAGGGTTCCATCGCCGAGCAAGTCTCGGTACTGGCCGACCTCAAGCGTCAGGGTCTTATCCGCCACATCGGAGTCAGCAACGTCACGGCGACGCAAGTAGCCGAGGCGCAAACGATTACCGACGTCGTCTGCGTGCAGAACAACTACAATCTGGCCCATCGCGGCGACGACGCGCTGATCGACGACTTGGCCCGCCAAGGCATTGCATACGTGCCGTTCTTCCCGCTGGGCGGCTTCTCGCCGCTGCAGTCCTCGACGCTCTCGGCCGTCGCCGAACGGCTCGGAGCGACGCCCCTGCAAGTCGCGCTGGCATGGCTGCTGCATCGCTCGCCCAACATCTTGCTGATCCCCGGCACGTCGTCGGTCGCTCACCTGCGCGAGAACCTGGCCGCCGCGGAACTCACGCTCACGCCCGACGTCTTGGCGCAATTGGACGGGATCGCGGCCGCAGCGGCCGGTTAGGTCTTCGCCGGTTTCCAGATCAGGGCACTCGCGTCGATCGTGCTGGGCAGCATACCGTAGGCCACCATCACGTCGACCGCCGGCTGAATAGCTGAGGCTTCGAGCGTGGTAGCATATTGCGTGCGCGCCATCGTCGCAACGAGCGCCGGATCGAGCTTAGTCAGCGTCGCGACCATCTGCCCCGATTCTTTCTTATGCGCATTGGCCCAAACCGCCGCGCGATGTATCGCAGCGGCGTACTTTTTCGCGGCGTCGGCGTTGGCCGTGAGCCACGCTTCGGTAGCGAAGTAGCCGTAAGAGAGAAACGGCCCGGGCATCGCGGAAAAAACGCCGGCGAGGACGCGCGTCGGCCCGTGGCTCAGCGTTGCGAACGGCTCCGATGCCATGCAAGCGTCGATGCGCCCTGCCTGCAAAGCCGTCGCCATTTCGGCATACGGTAACTCGGTAAATTTCAGCGTCTTGGAATCGCCGCCGTGCTTGTCCACCCATAACAGCATGCACGCGTGTTCGAGCGTCTTGACCGCAACGGTTCCGACGGTTTTGCCGTTGAGGTCGGCGCCCGAGTGAATCAGTGCGTCGCTGCGCACCAGGATCGCGTTGGCGAGGGACGACGGTGGCGTGGTCGCGGCGGGAGCGAAATATAACAGTGGCAAGCCGCGTTCGTGCGCGCCGGCGAGTGAACCGGAGTTCATTGCGCCGACGCTGAGCGAACCGCCGATGACCGCCGGAGCGATTGCCGGACCGCTTTGCATGATCTCGATTTCGACATTGAGACCGGCATCACGGAAGTAGCCGAGTTCGCGAGCGAATTCGGCAGCGGCACCGATGTCGGCGGGAATCAACCCGGTCCTGACGACGAGGTCATCCGCACGCGCCGGACCGGCGAGCGCGGGCAGTGCGGCGAGAGCCGCGGCTCCGGCGAGAAAGGATGCGCGCTTGGTGCTCATCTTAGAACGTTTCTCCTAATGGGTTTGCCGATCCGGCTGCGTCGTCGCGCCGGCGACCTACTAGCACGACAATTCCTCCAAAGTAAGAGCCGGCCGGTCGCGAAGAGACAAACCTTCGTGGCGGTTTCGCAGTTAGGGGAATGGCGGTTACCGCTGCGGGGTTGGCAGCGCGATGCGTTCGACACATGGTCGGGCGAACGTCCTGCCGACGCATTGATCGTCGCGACGCCGGGCGCCGGTAAGACGCAACTTGCCGCACGGGTCGTTCACGCGGCGCTCGGCGCGCGCGAAATCAGACGCGTCTTGATCGTCGTCCCGCGCGAACACCTCAAAGCGCAGGTGGCACGCGTGTTCGCACAAAGCGATATTCAGCTCGACCACGCTTTCGCGAACGCCACGCGCACGCTGGCCTCCGACGTGCACGGCGCAGTCGTCACCTACCAGCAAGTCACCGCCGCGCCGCGACTGTTTCGCGATCTCACTCGCGTCCCATCGATCGTCGTGCTCGATGAGATCCACCATGCCGGCGAAGAAGCAACGTGGGGTCAGGCACTCCGTGATGCCTTCGGGGGCGCGCGCTTCCGGCTGTCGATGTCGGGCACGCCCTTCCGTTCCGACGGCGCTGCAATTCCGTTCGTCCGCTATGAAGCGGGCCTTTCCGTCGCCGACTTCTCCTACGATTACGCGAGCGCGCTGCAGGATGGCGTGTGCCGCGCACTCATCTTTCCGCTGCATGGCGGCGAAGCCGAGTGGATCAGCCGCGACGGGCGGGCGATGCATGCCTCGTTCGATGCGAAACTCGAACGGCGCCACGAAAGCGAACGCTTGCGCACCGCGCTCACGCAACCGGCGTGGGTCGGCGACGTGCTGGTCAAGGCGCATCTGCGGCTGTCGGCAATGCGGATGGCCGGACATCCCGATGCCGGCGCACTCGTCGCAGCGATGAATCAAGACCATGCCCGGTTTATCGCCGATCTGCTGCAAAAGCGCGTCGGGGTGACGCCGGAAATCGTCGTATCGGACATCGACGGAGCATCGCGGCGCATCAGCGCGTTCGCGAAATCACGCGACCCGTGGATCGTTGCGGTGCACATGATTTCGGAGGGAGTCGACATCCCTCGCTTGCGCGTCGGCGTGTTCGCGAGCAACGTCGTGACCGAGATGTATTTCCGGCAGTTCTGCGGGCGCTTTGTCCGCACCACGAGCGACCGCGCCGACCGTGAAGCCTACGTGTATGTCCCCGACGATCATCGCATTCGGCGGCTCGCCGCAGAGATCACGGTCGACGTGCGTTCGGCCCTGAGAAGCCGTCTCGAGACCGACGATCCGGGAGCGCTGCTGGCGGCGGCGCAACGCAGCGATCGCGCTTCCGACGAGGGCGGATACGCGTCGATCAATGCCATCGCAACGGAATCCCAAACCCTCAACTTCGGTCCGCTCTTCAACCCCGACGAACTCTATGACGACGCCGGTCCGGCCGCGCATCGCGGACGGGCGGGCGCCGTGGCAACGGCCGAGCAACCGACGAACGTCGAGCGTAAAGAGGGTCTACGGCGTCAGTTGCGCGCGCTCGTCGCGAGCGTCAGTACGACGTTCGGCATCGATCACAAGTGGATTCACGCAACGCTGAACCAGCGCTGCGGCAACAGCGTTGCCACGGCGACGTTGTCGGAACTCGAAGCGCGCCGGCGTATCGCGGTCGCCTGGTTGTCACGCCGTCAATACGACGGGATCAAGCCATAGCGCCATGAATAATGGTGACCATGTCGGGATATGCTGGTTTTCCGGGATGCGATGTTCGCGCCAAGCTCGATCATCCGGTGGTCGACGCCGACGCGCACGTCGTCGAGCCGCTCTTCGCGCTCGAAGGCTACATGCGCGAGGTAGCCGGCGCCCAGGTCACCGAGAAATGGCTCAAGCGCAGCGACTCTCGCATCGGGACCAAGGGCATCTGGTGGGGGGCACCATCGGGCGCGCACACCGCCGACCGGGCGATGGCGATGCTGCCGAAATTCTTCAAGTCGCGGATGGACGAATGCGGCATCGACTTCGCGCACATGCTCACCACCTACGGTATCGGCGACCTCTACCTTCAAGACGAGGATCTGCGCATCGCGTTCGCGCGCTCGGTGAACACGATGTACGCAGACATTTTTCGCGACGTCAAAGATCGCATCCGCCCGGTGGCGATCGTGCCGACGAACACGCCCGAAGAAGCAATTCGGGAACTCGAGTTCGCAGTGCTCGAACTCGGCCACAAGGCCGTGATGATCGGCACCGAGATTCGCGCGCCGTGGCCCGAGGTTACGCGCGATGCGCCCCATCTCGGCCTCTACGCGCCGAACTGGCGCTCGATCGCCTACGACGCGCCGCACGATTACGATCCGTTCTGGAAGCGGTGCGTGGAACTCGGCATCGCCCCGATCTGTCACACCGACGGCCGCGGCATGGGCTACCGCCGGTCGCCCTCGAACTACATGTTCAACCACATCGGCGGCTTTGCCACGGGTTCGGAGTACTTCTGCCGCGCGCTATTTTTCGGCGGCGTCACCAAACGCTTTCCGACACTCAACTTCGCGTTTCTCGAGGGGGGAGCGGCATGGGCGCAGACGCTGATCAACGATATCGTCGAACATTGGGAAAAGCGCAATCGCGAAAATCTCGAACGCGATCTCGACCCGGCACTCCTCGATGTCGAGTTGATGGCGGAACTTTTCGATCGCTATGGCGACGCGAAACACTTCACCGGTAAGAACATCGCCGCCCATCCGCATGGCGGGCTTTCCAGGCCCGGCCGCCCCGAACTGTTCGATGAATTCGCGCAGAGCGGGATGGACGAGATCCGCGATCTGCGTGAACTCTTCTGCGACAACTTCTATTTCGGATGCGAAGCCGACGACCGCATGACGTCGGTCGCGTTCAATCGCAAGCTCAATCCGGTCGGCGCAGCGCTCAAGGCGATGTTCGGCTCCGATATCGGCCATTGGGACGTGATGGATGCCTCGACAATTTTGTCGGAAGCCTGGAGTCTCGTGGAGGCCGAGCTGATCACGCCGGCCGATTTCCGCGCGCTGACTTTCACGAACCCGGTAACGCTGCACACGCGCACGAACCCGGAGTATTTCGCCGGAACCGCGGTCGAGGCGGCCGTTGCGAAACTCTCTAGGTAATCGCCGTTACGCGTGTACCGCGCAAGTACTACCGGTTTATTACGCCTTTCGGTGCAATTTGCCAGACCTCGTCCTGGAGATGTCCGCCCCGAAGAAGCATCACTTGGCGCACGCTGATCGAGCCCTTCGCTCCCGTGTAGACGACATCAGCGACGATCGTTTGACCGTTTGGATTTGCCGCAACGCTCACGTCGGTTACATCGGCCTTGAGGGGACCTTGGGAGGTGGAGAATTTTGCCCACACGGCGTTGATTGCGGTCGCGCCACCGTACGTGCCGTCGAGCGGACCGCCAACCCACCAAAGAAAGGCGTCTGGACGGTAATCAGCGGCGAGTGCGGACGCGTTCCCGGCCGCCACATTGGCGACGTGCGCCTGAGCAAACGACGACGGATCGCTTTGAGCGTAGGCCGGGCCGGCGGCGGAAATGGTGGCGGCGAGAGCTGCCGCGGCTGCCACGAGGCGGAGGTTCATGATAAATCCTTCGGAGCGAGTGGGATATGCGGACAATACGCGATCGGAGACTACCCGGATCACCCCACAAGCCGAATGATCCAACCGCCGGTCGAATCCGTACTACTTGTATGATGCTGCGCGCGGTCTCCGAGATCGACGACGTCACCCTGATGATCGGCGTCCAACGCCGCGACGAGGCAGCATTCGAAATGCTCTATCGACGGCACGCGCGTGCGGTCCACGCGGTGATCTATCGATCCGTTCACGATCTGGTCCTAGCCGACGACATCACGCAGACGGCTTTTTTCCGACTGTGGGAACGTAGCAAAACCATCAACGTCGTTGGCTTGCGGCTGCGTCCATGGCTCGTGAGCGTCGCACTCAACGCAATCGTTGATCATACACGACGTAGCCGGCCGACGGTCGCGCTCGACGATGTTCCACACCCGGCTTCGCCCGAGCGAGCGGAGCAACGCGCGGTCGAGATGGAACGTCGCGACGTTTTGCATGCCGCACTGAGTGGATTGCCGGAGGATCAGCGCCAGGCAATCAACCTCGCCTATTTCGGGGGCCTCACTCAAGCCGAAATCGCTGAAGTTCTCAATCAGCCGTTGGGTACGATTAAAGGCCGCATTCGGTTGGCGATGCAAAAACTGCGCAACGTCCTCGGGCCGCTCGGAGAAAGCTACATATGAGTTCGGATTCGGAACACGACGACGTAGAAGCGTACGCATTAGGCGCTCTGTCGGCGGAAGAGGCCAAAGTCTTCGAACGCCACCTTTCCGGGTGCAGCGCGTGTACGGCTGACGTTGCATCTTATATCAACGTGGTTAACGGTCTCCGGTCCGTGCAGATTCCGGACCCGAGCGCTTTTCCGATACGACGGCTATCTTCATGGCAAGTGCGCTTTGCGCGTCCGCTTGCCATTGCCGCCGCTGCAGTTTTGGCGCTCGGGCTTTCGTATGCCGGCGGCCTCTCTCAACAACCCGCGAACGCCGCTGAGTCCGAGGCGGTATTGCGCATGGTTGCAAACGCGAGCACGGACCTGCACGCAGATCGGGGCGAGCGCCACGTGCGTGTTCTTGTCGGGGCCCAAGAGAAGGAAACGGCAATCATCGTTGCCGGACTGTCGCCCGTCGGTCCGGGGCACGCCTATCAGGTATGGGTCGACGGACTTTCTCCGGGGCTGCTTCGACGGATGCGCGACGGCGTTGAAGTGTTGATCGTGCAGGGCGACATCGTGCGCGGCGCTCACAGAATCGGCGTATCGAAGGAGCCTGCCGGCGGTTCGGAGCGGCGTACGAACGCACCATTGATCGGGTTGGATGTGCAACAGAGCTAGAAAATGATCCGCCCGGCCACTGCCTGCGTAGCATATTCACGATGACTGTATTTCGCGCATTCCTCGCGGCACTCACGTTCGCCGGTATGATCGCCTTAGCGTCGAGCGGCACATCGGCCGCCGCGACCACGTTTGGGAGCGAAATGCGCATCGCCATGGACAAGATGATGGCGGCGATGGACGTGAGACCGTCGGGACGCGTCGACGAAGATTTCGTCGCCATGATGGTGCCGCATCACCAAGGCGCGATCGACATGTCGCAGGCAGAGCTGCAATTCGGCCGCAACCCGTTGCTGCAACGCATCGCACAAGAAATCATCATCGATCAGCAGCAAGAGATCGCCGCGATGCACCTCGCTCTCGGGCAGACGCTTCCGGCGTCAAAGCCGTCGCCCGACCGGCTACGCGCGAACGTCTCTTTTCCTACACCAAGCTCGCCCAAGTAAGCGGCCAGGAGCCTACCGTGTTACATCTTCTCAAGTTGGGCGCTATGATCGGAGTCATTGCACTCTGCGCGCAGCCGGCGAATGCGGGGCAAGTCCCGAATGAATCTTCCGCAAGCGACATTCCGATTACTCATCGCGATCGCGTGTACTCAGCGGAGCAGTTTTCCAACACAATATCCGTCATCGACCCCGTCGACAACAAGAATTTGGGGCTCATCCGGCTCGGTGACCCGTCGCCGGGCAACTTTAGCCCCCTCTATCGCGGACAGGTTCTCGTGCACGGTATGGGCTTTTCGCCGGACCACCGGACGCTAGCGGTCGTGTCGATCGGCAGCAACTCGGTGACGTTCATCGATACGGCAACGAACACCGTCAAGCACACGACGTATGTTGGACGCGCTCCTCACGAAGCGTTCTTCACACCCGACGGCAAGGAGCTATGGGTGACCGTGCGCGGTGAAAATTACGTGTCGGTAATCGACGCCGCGACCTTCGCGGAAAAGACGCGAATTGTCGTGCCAAACGGACCGGGCATGCAAATTTTCTCACCCGATGGCAAGTATGGATACGTTTGTTCGTCGTTCAACCCTGAAACTGACATCGTATCCGTTGCCAACCACAAGATCATAGCGCGCATCAAACAAGACAGCCCCTTCTGCCCGAACATCGCAGCGACGCCGGACGGCGATCAGGTCTGGTTTACCCTCAAGGACATCGGACGCGTCGAAGTCTTCAACGCACATCCGCCGTTCAACATTATCAAGTCGTTTGATACCGGCCCAATTACCAATCACGTGAACATCGTTCGCAACGCAAAAGGCTCGTTCGCGTACGTTACCGTCGGCGGCCTGAACGAGGTGCTGGTATTTCGCACGAGCGATTTCGCGAACGTCGCCAAGATCGCCGTCGGCAAATTGCCGCATGGGCTTTGGCCGTCGGGCGACGGAACGCGGCTCTACGTCGGATTGGAGAACGCCGACGCCTTCGACGTGATCGATACGCTCACCAACAAAGTCATCGCAACGATCCCGACCGGGCAGGCGCCGCAGGCCGTCGCCTACGTTCCGGACGCCGTTCCATCGGGTGACGGCTTGCAGAACTTGCAGCCACTGGGAATCGCGGGCCAAGCAACGCATCTGGATCTCGTCTCGGCGGAGAGGGGTGCGGACGGCGCGCCGGTTACGAGCGTTTCGCTCTTCGATCAAGGTCTTTTGCAAGTGCTGCAGGCGTCCGTCAGCGGACTCGCCCCGAAACAACCCTACGTTCTGGCCCTCTCGGATCAAGTGGACGGCGCGGGGGATCTGGAAAAATTAGCCGCATTTGTGACGAACCCGGCCGGCTCTGCGATCGTCAATGCGATCGGTCGCTTTCGCCAAGTCGATCACCTGGACGCGACCGATCAGCGCCGATATCTTGTGATCGTTCCAGGCGGCGCTGATCGGAACGTAAAGGCCGTGCAAGTTCAAATGCAGCCCTAAAGGGAACGCAGCCCGTCTGAAAATGATTTCCGCGCTCGACGCATAAGCGTGAATATCCCCTTCAAAGACTCGAGGTGTGTTCATGAAAACGTCACGAGCTGAATTTCTGGCAAGTACGGCAGTCGTTGCCGCCGTCGCACCGTCGCTGGCCGTTTCAGCGGACGCCGCCGGCGTCGCGCGGGCGGTGAACGGCCTCACGCTCACCATGCTGCGGGACCACGGCGTCGATCACATCGGCGTACGCACCGCCGCCGGTATCATCGACGTCGCCGCCGCCGCGGCGGCGCTCAACCTCACCGGGCTTCCGCGCACAACCGACGACGTGATCGCCGGGCGCGGCAATCTTTCGGCGCTCCGGCGAATCGTCGCTCACCCGCCCGCCAAAGCGGTCCGCGCGGTGTCATCGGTCGAATTCGCTCCGGTCGTCACCGCCCCCGGAAAAATCATCTGCGTCGGATTGAACTATCAGGCGCATCTCACCGAAACCAACGCGTCCAGAACCGCCAACCCAGAGTTGTTCAACAAATTCAACAGCGCGCTCAATCGTCACAACGGGACAATTCCCGTATCCACGCTAGACGCCAAAAAATTCGACTACGAGTCCGAACTCGTCGTCGTCATGGGCAAACGTGCCAAAGACGTTTCCGAAGCCTCGGCACTCTCGTATACCTTCGGCTACGCCGCGGGCAACGACTTTACGGCGCGCGACGTGCAGAACCGCGTCACCCAATGGATGACCGGCAAGACGCCGGATCATTTCGCCCCGATCGGGCCGTGGCTCGTCACCGCCGATCAGATCCCCGATCCGCAAACGCTTCAAGTCAAAACGTGGGTGAACGATGAGACCACCCCGCGCCAGGACATGAACACCGCACAGATGATTTTCCCCATCGCGACGATCATCAGCTATACATCGAAGTACATCACGCTCGAGCCGGGCGATATCATCTTCACCGGCACGCCGAGCGGCGTCATCCTCGGTTATCCGCCGGACAAACAAGTGTGGCTCAAACCCGGCGACCGCGTCCGCACTTCAATCGATAAAGTCGGAGATCTCCTCGTAACTCTCACCTAACGGTGATGCGATGCCCAAACGACGCAAAGCGGAAAAACGGTGAATGCCGCATTGCCGATTTTGGTACGCTAACGCGAACGCTACGTCGCGACGGTGCGCGGCGTTATGACGAACTCCTCGATGTCCGGAGATGCGACGGAATCTTTGAACAAGCCGATCGTTGCGGGCCAATGACTGAACACCGCACCCGTGCCGCCGTCGGCCCGGTACCAACTCGTGCAGCCGCCGCGCAGCAACACGCTTTCCGCAAAGCGCGCTTGCAAGTCGCGGTTGAAGTCATCGTGGACGTGCGGCTTGACTTCGATGCTGCCCACGTCGTGCGCGTCGACATACTCGATGCACGCCGCGATGTATTTTGTCTGCGCTTCGACGATCTCGGTAACGGCCGGTGCACCGAGATTGGGCCCATTCACGAGAAAGAGATTCGGGAAGCCTTTGACGAGCGTTCCGAGATACGCTTCGGGGTAGGCCTTCCACGCTTGGGCGAGATCGTGCCCATCGCGGCCGCTGACGTGAAACCGCCCGAGCATGCCGGCCGCATCGTAACCCGTGGCCAAAATCACGACGTCCACTTCGAACGTGCGACCGTCCTCCGCAACCGCCGCGTCCCGGGTCAGCGCCGCTAAGCCGGACCCGATTGCGGTAACGTTGGACTGATTGAACGCCGGATAGTACGCGTTGCTCACGAGCGGGCGGCGGCAGCTGAACCGGTACTGCGGCGTTAAGATCTGGCGGACTTGCGGGTCGGTAACGGCCGATTCGATGAATGCGCGCCACTTCGTTTCGATCGATTCGATAAACGATTCGTTCATCGGAAAGCGCGCGCGTGCGATGTCTTCCATTTCGTCGGAAAGCTTGGCGCGAATGGCCAGCTGTGCGCTCGAATCCGACACGAAGCGGCGCCGGTCTTCCTCGCCAAACGTGCGTTCCGGTCGCGGGAAGACGTGCGACGGCGTGCGGATGAATGCGTAGACGTGCTTCGCGTGTTCCGCGGCATACGGGAGCACCTGAATCGAGGACGCGCCGCCGCCCACAACGGCGACGTTCTTGCCGCGCAGGTCCAGGTCGTCTCGCCAGCGCGCGGTGTGCACGACCGGCCCCGCGAACGCGTCCGCTCCCGGCAACACCGGAAAGCGTGGCTGACTCAAAAGTCCGCCGGCCCAGATAACGAACCGCGACGTCCACGCGCGGCCGTCGGCGGAGCGAACCGTCCAACGCTGCTCGTCCTCGTCCCACTGCGCCGAGGCGACGTCCGTCTCGAGAACGATCCTCCGCTCGAGATCGTAACGCTGCGCGATCTCCTCGAGGTAGGCGAGGATCTCGCCACCCGCGGCAAAATTTTGCGACCAGTTCGTGCCCTGGAAAAAACTGAAGGCGTAGAGTTCGATCGGCGTGTCGCACGCGAGGTTCGGATAGTGGTTCTCGCGCCAAACGCCGCCGACGCGATTCCCTCGATCCAAGATGACGAAGTCATCGATACCGCGCTCGCGCAGTTCGTGACCCGCTGCAAGTCCGCCGAGCCCCGCGCCGATGATCACAACCTCCGTTCGCTGGGTCGTTGGAAGCTGCATCGTCCGGCCTACTTCAGATAGCCGGCGGGCCGGCTGACGCCCGTGAAGCTTTCTTTGTCTTTGTCCCAGCGCAGCATGATGAGGGCGCGTTGGCCGACGCCGCGCTGGCTGCCGTCTTTAAAATCGTAGATGCCGGAAATCCCGGCCCAGCTTTGTTGCGAGAGGATCCAGTCGCGGACTTGCTGCGCGCTCGCGTTCGTGCCGAGATGGCGCAACGCATCGATCAGCAGCATCGTCGGATCCCAGGCTTGCGTGTACGTGAGGTCCGGCTTGAGGCCGGCTTTCTTGAGCGAAGCAAAAAACACGGTTTGCGCATCGCGAATCGGACCTTTGCCGATCGACCCTTCCGCAACGGCCGGCGGTCCGGCAAAATACAAGTCTTTCGGCAAAAATTTCGTGTACTGGTCGAGTTGCGAGATCGTCGCGTTACCGTTGCCGCCGATGATCGGCACGCTGAGCCCAACGTCGGCGGCGCCTCGCATCATCGTGCCCCACGGAGTGCCGGTCCCCAAGACGAGCACGGCATCCGGTTGCGCGGTCTTGATGCGCACCATCTGCGCGGTAGCGGAAAGGTCGCCGGGGTTCATGTGCTCGGCCGCCACCAGCGTTACGTCTTTGTTTTCCGGTTGTACCATCGCGAATTGCACGCCGTGATCGAAAGCTTGCCCGCTGGCATCGGTCGTCGTAATGACGGCCACGCGCTTCCATCCCTTGAGCCGTAACCAGCGCACCATCATCACCGTCGTTTGGTCGCCGTCAGGGCCGGATGAAAAAACGTAACTGTTGGCCGGCGGTCGAATTCCCGGCGCGAAGCAATACGAAACGGGCCCGTTCTGCGCGAGGAACCCCATGCTCGACAAACACGTCGCAACGAAGCCGGGACCAACGATCAACGGCGGCTTGCCCGCGGCGATCTTCGTGACCAACTGCGCGGACACGAGCGGGTTCGATTGGTCGTCGGCGACGTCGAACTTGATCGGCTGCCCGTGAAGGCCGCCTTGCCCGTTGACGATTTCCTCGATCAACATGAGCGCCTTCGTCTCATTGGTGCCGAGAAACGCGGCTGCTCCCGTTTGCGAGAGAACGGCGGGGATCACGTACGGAGCTCGATCCGCAGCGGCGCTCGAAAGCGGCAAAAGCGAAAGCGCGGCGATGAGCGCGAGCGAGAGAGAACGCGGCATGATGAACCTGACTTTGCCCAACAAGGCAAGCATCTCGGTTACCGGGGTTCCGGACGGATCGAAATTACGATAGAATTATCGTAATGTCAAGCACGCTGCCGAGGGCGCTCATTCCGCGTAAGCGTCAGGAACGCGGCGCACGCCGGGTCGAGTCGATCGTTGCCTGCGCCGCGGCGTTGTTTGCCTCGCACGGATTCGACGGCACCAGCATGAACGCGATCGCCAAGGAATCCGGTCTCACGATCGGCTCGCTCTATCAGTATTTTCCGAGTCGCGATGCGATCATCGATGCGGTCGCGGAACAGTACCTCCGAACCTGGCGCGACCAGAAGGCGGAATTCGTCGTGCGCGTCGCCTCGGCGACGTTGCTCGAGTACTTCCGCGTGGGCGTTACGGGGATGTTCGATCTCTTCTCGCGCTACGAGGGCGTCAAAGCGTTTCTCGACGCCGACCCGCGGCGTGCGCCGTCGGTGCGCGCCGTGCAGGACGAGGTCTCTCAGTTCGTTCCGCTCCTCGCGCGATATTTTCCTGACGCAGCATACGAAGATCTCGCGCGCACAACGTTTATCGCGTCGTCGATGGCGCGCGGCGCTGCCGTGATGCTGGCTACGACCGATCGCGCCGCCGAGCGCGAAGCCTTCATCGACGAGATTGTTTTCGCGTGCTTCGGCTATGTCACGGCGCGGTTCGGAGAGCCCCGCTGGCCACGGCGGGCATAGCCGGATATAACGGGAGAAAGAATCGTTTCGCTAAATGCCCTTGGCCAACGGCGCCGCTTTTCTCCGGCCCGTCTATAGAGAGGGCTTATGACGATGCTCCGGTCCCGGTTTCTGGCAGGTGCAGCTGCAGGCTCGGCGATGGCCGCCTTGCCCCATCAGGCGCGAGCGCAAAGCAGCGCCCCACTGCGGGTCGGAACGGTTCTGGTGCAGCTCTACGGCGCGCCGTATTTTGCAACCGATGCGGGTGCGTTCGCGAAGGCCGGATTCGACACGGCCGTCACGTCTGTCAACAACGGCCCGGAGGTCGCTGCGGCGCTCGCCGGCGGTTCGGTCGATCTCGGTGTGATCGATCTGATCTCCGCCGCAAGCGCCATAACCAAAGGGGTCCCGCTGCAACTCATCGCCGGCAGCGGCCTATATCGCTCGAGCCAGCCGTGGCAAGTGATCACCGTCGCCAAGGATTCCCCGTTTCGCACCGCGCGCGACTTAGAAGGCCGCACGATCGCGATGGTCTCGATTGCGGGGCTAGCGCTCGCATCGACGCGCGGCTGGCTGCGCCAAAACGGTGCCGATCCGGCCAAAGTGAATTTCGTCGAATTTCAGCAACCCGCGATGGCGGCGGCGCTCACGCGGAAGACATTCGATGCCGCCTTCATCGGTGAACCGTTCGTCACGTTCGACAAGAACGGGGCAAATGAGATGCGCGTCATCGGACATCCACTCGACTGCATCGGGGACGGCTATCTCGTGAGCTGCTGGTTTTCGACGCGCAGTTGGCTCGAGCAAAATCGCGCCCGCAAGGACCGCATCGTTTCGGCGATCTACGACACGGCACGCTGGGCGAACGCACACCAAGCGCAGACGTTGGCGATCTTGGCGCGAACCGCTTCGATCAATCCCGATCTGCTGCGCGGTATGGTCCGAGTGGACTACGCGACGGCGACCACGCCGGCCACGCTCCAGCCGATGCTCAACATCGGATTTACCGAAAAGCTGATCCCGGCGATCGACGCGGGCACGCTGCTACGGGCCTGACGGTCCGCTACGCGCGCGCTAGCTTCCGGCCGGCAATGTCGTCGTGCATGTATTTCCAGTCGACGAGATCGTTGATTAGGATCGTGCTGCGCGTCTGGAGATCAGCGGCTCCCGCTTCGGCAAGGTTGGGCTGCGCGCGGTCTTCCGGCTGTTGCATCGCGGCGATCTTTTCCGACCACTCCGCTTTCTTGGCATCGGATACCGGGCCCACTTGCCGTTCGAACCAACGCTCGAACGTCAAATAATCCGGTAACTCCGCGTTGATGTAGGCGATCGCTGCGGCCAAGTCTAAACCGGTGAGTTTCGCGAGTTGATTGTCGAAACCGCACTCGAGGCCGCTCTTCCAATCCTTCGGCAAAGCTCCCGTCGCCCGCGAGAGCGCCTTCATCCATAACCGCGGAAGATGCGGCACGCCGAGCAGACCGGTTTGCGCGGAACTCACCATCGGCACGAGCGGCGCAAGTCCGTCGTTCTTGTGCGCGGTCAGTTCTTTGTGAATCGCATACCAATCATCGAGATTGATCAGCATTGCACTGTTGTTCACGCTCGCGTCGTCGAGTCCGACGGCCGCCCGCACCTTCGCGGCATTCTCTTCCGGGCGCGGCAGCGACGCAACCTCGGCATTGACCGCCGCGATGGAGGCTGCGTCGAGCTTGGCCGCATGATCTTTCACATACTGCTCGGCCTGCAAATAGGTCGGCAGTGTTTTGAGAAACGCGAACCACGGTTCCGGATCAAGCCCCAGTCCGTCGACGACTCTCTTGTTGAACCCCTTGTAGTCGTCGAAGTACGTGTCAGGCAGCACATGCGCGTCGGACAAAATTCCCTTGAGCCACATGCGCGGCAAATGGGAAACGCCGAGCGGTCCGACGACCAGCGGGCCAATGAGCGGAACTAACGGTTCGATCTGATACATGCCTGACGTCCTCCGGGGATCGCGAACTTCAGCAGAGTGTTGTTCAACCCGCCCCGACTTGCCCTGCCGGGATGCCTATCCTAGTATTAGAGAACGCCGAAGCGATAGATCGTGCTCGACGTGAACGTTTCGCCTGGCCGCAGCACCGTGCTCGGAAAATTCGCGCGATTCGGCGCGTCGGCGAAGTGTTGCGTCTCCAGCGCTATCGCGCCGGGCTTGCCGGTGAAAAGCTGCAGTCCGGGTTGCGTCGTTTCGACGACGAGCGTTCTCCCGGACTCCGGATCGCACAGCGTCCCGGCGTAACGCAATGAGCCGTCCCACTCGTCGAGTACGAAGTTACAATCATAGGTCGCCGTTCCGACGGTGCGTGCCGTGCGAAAATCCCGTGCCGGGTTAACCCGAGCGATCTCCCCGGTTGGGATCGACTCACCGTCGACCGGTGTGTATGCCGAGGCGGCGAGTTGCAGACGATGCTCGGAGATCGATTGGCTGGAATCGCCGCTCAAGTTAAAATAGACGTGATTAGTAAGGTTGACGACGGTCGGCTTGTCGGTCGTCGCGGTGTAATCGAGCCGTAACGCGTCGTCGTCCGACCACGCGTAGCGCACCCGGCATTCCAGCGTGCCCGGGAAGCCCTGATCGCCATCGGGACTGCGTATGACGAACGTCACACTCGCGTCGGATTGGCCGCCAACCTCCCACTGACGCTTCGAAAACCCGTCCGGGCCGCCGTGCAGCGTATTCCGTCCTTCGTTCGCGGCGAGAGTGAAGATCGTGCCGTCGAGGGTGAACGATCCGCGGGCGATGCGGTTCGCGTACCGGCCGATCGTTTTGCCCGCGCTGCCACCCGCGTCGACGCATACGGACGCGCTGCGGCCGGCGCGATCCGGAACGAAGATAGCGCTCATCGAAGCCCCCAGCGGGTCGAGCGATACGCGATTTCCCGAGCGGTTGGTCAGCATCAACGCAGCCATGCGCAGCCGGTTTCATGGGCGGCGCCGCTTGACCCTCGTAAAGGCCTTGAAGCGCACGTTGACTACGGACGAGTGGCAGAAAAGACGTGCGCGCGTAACGGAAATTGCACGGGGTCGCCGCCCAGGCGCGCCGTGTAGTTTCGCGCCACCGCGGCCACTATTTCGTCAAGCAATTCCGGAAAGCGGCTCATGATTTCGGTGTGCAATGGACTTCCTAGAACCTGCCCGGTTGCGGCGTGCTTCGCCGACGGGCTCGTGCCGATCTTCGATAGCGTGCGCCACTCGATATTCGCGAAACCCGCAGCAGTCAGCCAGTCTCGGATCGGCTCGGGCTCGTGAAGGCTGAATGGTGTCCCTAAGAACGGCAACGGAAGATCGCCGAAATAGGGTGCGATCGTCTCGGCAGCGATCCCCGGACCAGGATTCGCGCCGATCGTATCCCAGACGTTAAACAGGTAGGATCCGCCCGGCTTCAGCACGCGGAACGCCTCGCGCACGCCGGCGGCTTTATCCGGAAAAAACATCAGACCAAACTGGCACACGATCGCATCGAAGGAAGCATCCGCAAACGGCAACTTGCCGCCGTCGGCTTGGCGCCACTCCAAGCCCGGCTGGGGCCCGATGCGCTGCTGCGCGAGTTGGAACATCGCTTCGTTCAGGTCGGTCGCGACCAGCGTACCGTTTGCGCCCAATCGTCCGAGAAGCCGTTCGGTCAGAATCCCGGTACCGCAAGCGATTTCGAGGACGCGGATTTCCGGCATGGCCGGCAACCGAGCCGCGAGGTCGTCGGCGAAACCGTGAAAGAGCATCGGGCCGAGATACGTGTGGTATGTGGCTGGAATCGTGCCGACGAAGGCGCTGTCGCGATTAACCATACGCAACGGTCGTTCACATAGCCGGCAAACCGGTCCTTGAAGCTGGCAAAGGCGAGACGCTCGGCATATGGAACAGCTCTTACGGATTGACGAGCTCCACCGATACCGCGATCGATCGCGTGTCGTGCCCGGTCTGTAACGATGCGCGTCAGAACGCGACGTTCGTCGCTCGCGAGCGGATGTATGGAATGCCGGGCCAGTTCAGCTACGCTGAATGCGCGGGATGCGGCTCCCTCTACCTGCGGAACGTTCCCGCGTTGCGCTCCTATTATCCCGAGCAGTATCACGGGTTTCCCGGCCATCGCGCCGGACTTTTGCAGCAACTGACGGCCGAGCTGCGGAGGCTCCGGCTGTACGGCGCGTGGTCTCGACTCGTCGGCGGCGTACAGCCCCCGCTTTCGCTCGACGCCTCAATTCTCGACGTCGGGGCCGGCTCGGGTAGACTCTTGCTTGCCCTCAGTCGTCACGGTTACAAGAACGTCCTCGGGGTCGATCCGTTCATCGATCACGATATGGCCCGATCGAACGTCCGAATTCTGAAGCAAACGATTGAAGCTACTCCCGGTCCGCGCGATCTCATCATGTTCAATCACTCCCTCGAGCACGTCGTCGATCCGAGAAAGAACCTGGAAGTGGCGATCTCGCTTCTGCGTGCGCCCGAAAGCCTTCTTCTGATACGCATTCCCGTCGTTAACGATGCGTGGCGCCGCTACGGCGTCGACTGGGTTCAGCTTGATGCTCCACGCCATACATTCGTTCCGAGCGAGATGGGGCTGCGGCGGATGGCGGAAGACTTCGGGGCGTCGGTCGAACGCGTCGTCTATGATTCGGGGCCATTTCAATTCTGGGCGAGCGAATGCTATCGGACGGGCCGCACGCTCGATGATGTGTGGCGTTCCAAGCTGGCAACGCTCACCCAAGAAATCACCGGCGAGCTTCGCTATGGAGCGCGAGCGCGCGCTTTGAATCGCGCGCTGAAAGGCGATCAGGCCGCCTTTTTCATCCGGCGCTCAGCGTAAGGGAATCCTCGACAAGCCAGGGGCACGCGCGAGCGGGAAACGAAGCACTCGCGTATGGGCCTCGAGACTGGGGATGAGAAGCCGCCGGCGGACAACGCGCGCCGCCGCGTGCGGACTCCCTATGCAGATCTTCCCGCCTATCAAATTTGGCGACGCAGCGTCGGCGGTTCGCGTGCCGACGTCGACCCGCAGCATGGCGCACGCTTCTCGATCGATCGGCGAACTCGGATCGCGTCGGCCGGCAGCTGCTTTGCCGCCGAGATTGCCTCGCGGCTGCGCAGCGCTTCGTATGCATATCATGTGACCGAACCCGGGCCGATGTGGGAATCGCGAGAGGCGCGCGCAGCGCGTCATTACGGTCACTATTCGGCGCGCTACAGCGACCTCTACACCGCACTGCACCTCTTGCAGCTCGCCCAGCGCTGCGTTGGCCGTTTTTCTCCGGAGGAGCCGGCCTGGCATGGAGCGGGCGTTTACCGCGACCCCTTCCGGCCGCGCATCGAACCGAACGGCTTTCCCACGCTCGCGGCACTCGAAGCCGATCGCGCAACGCACCTCGCGGCCGTACGCCGGCTGTTTTCCGAAACCGACGTTTTCATTTTCACGCTCGGCCTCACCGAAACGTGGCGCTCGCGTCTCGACGGCGCCGCGTTTCCGGTCTGCCCTGGAACGCAGTTCGGAACGTTCGACGAGGACCGGTACTACTTCGAAAATCTCAGCGTGGAACAGACCGTGGCAGCGCTGGAAGAATTCCTGGCCATCGCGCACGAGCTCAATCCGAAGCTGCGCGTCATCCTCACGGTATCCCCGGTACCGCTCGCCGCCACGATGGAACCTCGGCACGTTCTGCAAAGCACCGTTTATTCGAAGTCCGTGTTGCGCATCGCTGCGGAACGCATCCGCGCCACCCACGCGAACGTCGACTATTTCGCATCGTACGAGATCGTCACGATGCTCGGCAATCTCGCGGACTCGTTCGAACCCGACGGGAGAACCGTCAAACAAGAAGCCGTCGACCGCGTCATGGCTTCATTTTTTCGCGCGTATGCAGCCGATGAAGGGGTTCCGATCGCGACCCTCAACGAAACGCCCCACGCCGCGACCGTCGCGGACCCGTGTGATGATGAATTCTTTCTCAACTACATCGCAGAGCAGCGGAAAAGCAACACGTGAATGCGCGACGCGTTCCGGAGCTATTGATCATCGGCGATAGTCACGCCGACGGCCTGCGATCGGTCGTCGTCGAGCGTGACGGCCGCGCCGTTGCCGCGAGTGCCGTACACTACGTGCAAGGTCTATCTGCCATGAATGCTATCGACGAGCGGGGCCGCGTGCAGCCGCCGATCGTCGTAGAACTCGTAAGCATGCGGATAATCGGCGTGGAAACCGGTACCGGAAGCTCCGCGATCGACCCGGCGCTCATCGGTTACGCCGACGGAACGACGTTCGCGTCGGCAGATGTATCTCTTCCGCTGATGTTTTCGATTGGGGAAGTGGATGCGCGGCATATTCTCAGCCGCATACCCGCGCATGCGCAACCCATCGGCGCGCCGACCGGCATGTTTTCCGACGTTCCGGTACCGCCGTTACAGGCCTCATTCCAATACGATGATCTGGTCGGGCTCATTAGCGATCATTTCCAACCACTCTTCGAGATGCTCCGGCGGTTGCAAGCAATCGGCCTTCGCACACTTGCGCTTCACTCGCTGCCCCCGCCGACGCCCGATGACGCTCGGGCCGCCGAATTGGGCTGCCTTGCTCCCTATATTACGCGCGTTGTCGTTCACTGGACCATCAACGAACTGTACCGGACGTTTTGCGCGGCGAACGGGCTGCACTATATCGATCGTTGGGACGACTTCACCAGCGGCGGTGTCGCTCGCGAAAATATCCTGCTTGCTGACGGGTGTCACGTACGCCACGATGACATGCGCGAGAGCGTCTCGCGGTTCTACGACTGCTGGACGAAGTAGCGAAACGATGGCGGGTATAATGGCCGAGCCGGCAACCGACGCAGCGGCCATCCGCATCGCTCTCTTCGGCCAGCCGCGCGTCCTCTCGAACGATGGAACGCACGAATACTTGCTGCCGCGCAAGACGCTCAACGTCTTGGCGTACCTGATCTTGAACCGCCGGCGCGCTCCCACCCGCGACACCATCGCCTTCGCCCTCTTTCCCGACGACGACGAAGAGACGGCGCGCGGCGCGCTCCGGCGCAATCTCTCCTACCTGCTGCAGACGCTTCCCGACGGCAGGCGCTTCATCGACGCTGATACCGAGCGCATCGCCTGGAAATTGGACGCGCCGGCCCACGTCGATGTGCTCGCCTTCGAGCAGGCCGTCGGGGAAGGGCGCGATGCGGACGCGATCGCCGAATATGCCGGAGGGTTGCTGCCGACGATCTACGACGAATGGACGACCCCCGATCGGGAGCGCTTGCGCGACGCGTTCCACAACGCTTTGAGCCGCACGATCGCCCTCGATCGCTCCCGCCGCAATTACGACGCGGCGACGGCAACGGCACGGCGTTTGCTCGACGACGATCCGTGGCGCGAGGACATCGTCCGGCAATTGATGGCCGTCCGCTATGAGGGCGGCGACCGGGCCGGTGCGCTCTCGGCATTCGAACGCTTCGCCGCGCTGCTGCGCAGCGAAATGCAGACGGAGCCCATGCCCGAGACGTTTGCGCTGCGGGACACGGTGCTGCGCAGCGCGCGGCTTCCGACAAGCGAACCGCCGCGATCGGTGCGTGCCGAGCCGGCTGCCGCCGAACCGGGACTGCCGTTCGTCGGTCGCGATGCCGCAATGAAACGAGCCCACGCAGCTTGGCAAACCGCGGCCGACGGCCGGGCCGGCCTGCTGTTCGTTTCCGGCGAGGCCGGCGTCGGCAAGAGCCGATTCACCACCGAACTCGTTCGTCTCGCCGAACGCGAAGGCGGCTTCATCGCGCGCGGTTACACCTCGGCCGGCGGCGAGCAGCAGCCGTACGAAGCGTTCATCGAAGCGTTGCACGGAACGCCGTCCCTCTTGGAACAGCAGGCCGGCACGGTACTCACCGACGACCGAGCGGCGCGTCTACGGTTCTTCGATTCGGTGCGCCATCGCCTGAGCGAATTGTCGCGAGCGCGCCCGGTCGTACTCGTTCTCGAAGACCTGCACTGGGCCGGCGCATCGACGATCGAGCTGCTCGATTTTGTCGCGCGCCGCCTCGAGCGCACCCCGGTGCTGATCGTCGCCACCGCGCGCAGCGACGAACTGGCGCGTGCCCATCCGCTTCGGCCGGTGCGCCGCGAACTTCTGCGCCACGGTCCGGCGACGGAGATCGCGCTGGACCGGCTCGGCATCGACGATGCGACGCGTGCTGCGCGCGCCGCGCTGCCCGAGACCGTTGATGAAGTCGCCCTGCAGCGCGTCATTTCGTGGGTCGACGGCGTTCCGCTGTTACTGGCGGAAGCCGTGCGCGACCTCGCCGCAGGCCGCACATCGACGGCATCGTCGATGACGACGCTCGTCGCAGAGCGTTTCGAGCGGCTCTCTTCTTCGGCCGAGACGGCCTTGATTTTCGGCGCCCTGCTCGGCGAGCGATTCGACTTGGGTACGCTCGTTGCCGCTACGGCCTGGCGTGACGATCAGATCCTCGACGCGCTCGGTGAGTCGATCGAATGCGGCTTCGTGCGCGCGGCGCCGCACTCGCCGGACCTCGCCTTTGAATTTACGCACGATCTCGTTCGCGTCGCCGCAATGGCGCGCATCTCCGAATCCGACCTTACCCGAACGCACGGTTTGATCGCGCGCGCCATTCGTGCGCAGGACCCCGAGAGCGGCCCGCGCGCGCGCCAGATCGCGCGCCACTTTGCAGCAGCCGGCGAACCCGTACGGGCGGCGGAACATCTCCGCAACGCCGCCCGTTACGCATTGCACGTATTCGCCAACGAAGACGCGCGCGAGGCCGCAGCGGCCGCACTCGCCCTGTGCGACGAGAACGAACCCGCGCAGCGCGCGTTACGCTACGACCTCGTCGATCTGCGCGAACAAAGCCTGGCGCGCATCGGCGCGACGGAGCAACGCCGCGCTGATGCGGAACTCCTCGTGACGCTCGCCGCCGGCGAAGAGGAAACGGCGGTCGCGCTCGGGCGGCTCTTCGAGGCACACGCGACCGATGCAGCAGGCCGCAGGGAAGCGTTGCAGCGTCTTGCGGCGTTCGCCGGTGCCTCGGACTTGGCGGCGCGCACGCATGCCGGCGCCGTCGCCCGGCACGCGTATCTCGAAGGCGAGTACGCGTTCGCGCGAGAGGCGGCGCTGCAAGCCGCAGAAGCCTTCGAGCAGGCGGGCGATCCGCGCGCGGCGCTCAAGGCGCGCTTCATCGGGATCACGTGTCTCACGCGAATCGGCTCGTTCGCGCAAGGCGAGGCCGAGGTCGAAGTATTGCGCCCGATCGTGGCTGCGAGCGACGACGATGTCTTACGCTGCGAGTTTCACTTGATCGCCTCGGCCGCACTCGGCGAGACGCGGCGCGAAGCAGCGCTCGAAGACGCGCGCCGTTCCCTCGCGCTCGCGCTGCGCATCGGCGATCGCTATGGCGAAGCGCGCGCGCGCCACAACGTCGCCGTCATCGCCGGCAAGCTGCGCCTCTATGAGGAAGCACTCGACGGGCACGAACGGGCGCTAGCGGCGTACCGCGATGTCGGCGATGCGCCGGGCGTACGCGACACCTTGCTCAACATCGCCGGCGTACGCATCTGGTGCGGCGATTACGAACGGCCGCAGCAATTGCTCGACGAGGTCGGCGTGGAAGAGGAGGCGACGCCGTGGCTGGCGCTGCGTTGCCAATTCATCCGCGGTGCGCTCGCCGAACGTACCGAACGGACCGCCGACGCGGAGCGCTATCTGATCGATGCGCATCGGCGTGCCGAAGAACTCGGCACGGCCCTTTATCGAGCGCGCAGCGAGTTCGAGCTTGCGAAATTGCTGGCGTCGCACGGCCGTCCCGACGCGGCGGCCGGCTACGTACGCTCGGCGCTCGAGACATACGCAACGATGGGGCAGCCCGATCTCGAGATCGAGGCGCTGGCCCTCGGAGCCCGGCTTCTCGCATCGCTCGGCGATGCGTCAGGGGCTTGCGAACGCGCCGAGCGCGCCGCCGCGCGGTGCAAAGAGAAGCGCTTACAGTCGTACAGCGAGATCGCGTGGAACCTCGCCGCGGCGTACGCGTTGATCGGCGACGAGCCGGCGGCGCAAGCGTACGCGCGCGATGCCGCAGCTGCCGCCGTCGACGATGCGCTTCGAATGCCGGCCGATTTGGCGGAGACGTATTTACAACTCCCCTGGCATCAGCAAACCGTGGCCTATCTGTCGGGCCGCGCCGTGCCGTTGCGCTTCGAGTAGATCCGAGCTGTGAACGGAAGCGCGCCGCCGGTGTACACCTCGATCCAGCGCGTCAACGTCGCTACCAGTTCTTCGACGTCGCCGCGCTCTTCGAGCAGGTGGGCCCGGGCAGCCATCGCGGAACCGAAGATCTTCCGGTCGCTCGTGGGAACGAGGCCGAAAAGGCGTTCGGCCTCGGTCTCGTTGCCTACGTTCAGTGTCGCCAAGGCGCGGCTGTAAGCAGCGGCTCCGTGCTGCGGGTCGAGCGCCACGGCGCGTTCGGCTGCGGCCGCCGCCTCCGCGTATCGGCCCGCTTCGAGCAGCTGATTCGAGCGGCGGAAAAATTCATCGGCCGACCGTTCCGGCGTGGTTCGGGACGCTTTAGCCACGTGAATCGTCCTCTAGGCTCGGTTTTGCGGTGTACGACGTGAGGAACGTGACCAGGTCGACGATGTCCGTGAAGTAGCGTCGCTGCTGGGTCATCAGGTGTTCGACGCTGCCGCGCCACTCGGTCGACTGCGCCTGGCCTTGACCGCGCGATTCAAACCACAGATTGACTAGGAACGCGTCTTTATGCCGTGCCACCCCCGCATGCTAAGCGGTGGGCGTTCCGGGAGCATTCCGGCGGTGAACGACCCTCTCGCTGCCGAGCGCACGGGACGCCATGCAGGGCGGCCCGGCGGCCTGGTACCAAACTACCGCATAAGCCGGCATGTCCGAGAAAGCGAGCCTCCGTGAAACGCTCCAGGATGATTATGACGACCCTTGCGCTTACCGCTGCCGCGACGCCGGGGACCCTGCGCGCGCAGGCCAAGAGCAAGATCAACATCGCCTTTCCAATCGTCGATCCGACCGCCGAGGTACTCTTCGCCTATGACATGGGATTTTTCGACCGGGCGGGACTCGACGTTACCCTGACGCCGCTTTCCAACGGGGCCGCAATTGCAGCGGGCGTTGTCTCGGGCGCCATCGATATCGGGATCGGAAACGTGCTGACGATTGAGGCTGCGTTCAAGAAGGGCATTCCGCTGACGATCGTCGCACCGGCGGCGATCAACGTCGACAGCGCGCCCTCGAACGTGCTGATGGTGGCGAAGACGTCTCCGCTGAAGACCGCGCGCGACCTCAACGGTAAAGTGGTGTCGATCAATCCGCTGCGCGGAATCGGCGAGCTGATGGCATCCGCCTGGATCGACAAAAACGGCGGCGACTCAACGACCGTGCACTTTATAGAACTGCCCTTTCAGCAGTCGGAAGCTGCGCTCGCGCAAGGGCGCGCCGACGCAGCGACCGGGGTCGAGCCGTTCATCACCCAGTCGAGAACGACGACGCGCGTTTTTGCGAACACCTACGCGGTCCTCGGTGAGAACTACCTCATCACCGCATTTTTCGCCGCTTCGGCGTGGGCGCAAGCGCATCCGGATGTGGTGAGCCGTTTTGCGGCCGCCATTCGGGAGACGGCTCTCTGGGCCAATAAGAACACGGATAAATCTGCCGAGATCCTCGCGAAGTATTCGAAGCTCGACCTTGACCTCGTGAAGCAGACGGTGCGCGCTGTGTACGCAACGACGCTAACCCCGGCCCAACTTCAGCCGACTATCGACGGCGCCGTTCGATACAAACTCATCGACAGCTCGTTCCGGGCGCAGGACATCATCTACCAACCCAAATGAGCGGCTGGGACGCGGATGTCATCGTTGTCGGCGCGGGAGCTGCGGGGCTGGCTGCTGCGCTCCAACTCGCCACGCGATCCGTCCGCGTCATCGCGCTCGAAAGCCGCGACCACATCGGCGGACGCGTGATGTGGCAATCCGTCGGCACGGTCAGCGTGCCGGCCGAGTTGGGCGCAGAATTCATCCACGGAGCGGCGCCCGAAACATCGGCGTTACTGCGTGAAGCGGGCTTGGCTAAAGTCGAGACCGGTGACGCGTCGTGGACTTGCACCATCGCCGGCGGTCTCCAGCCTACCGACGACGACTTCCGATCCGTCTCCATCTTCGAGCGCGTGGAATCGCTCGCCGGCGATGAAAGCGTCGAAGCGTTCTTACGCCGTTTTGAGCACGATCCACACCTGCGCGTAGAGGCGCAGCGCGCCCGTACGTTCGTCGAAGGCTTCGAGGCCGCCGACCCTGCGATCGCGAGCGCCCGTTCGATCGCCGACGAACTGCGGAGCGGCGTCGATTCGACGAGTTCGCGGCCGGCCGGCGGCTACGCGCCGCTCTTCGAGCATCTGGCGACGCAATGCGCGCGGGCCGGCGTCGACCTTCGCCTCAGCACGGCGGTCGAGCACATCGGGTGGGCGCCCGGCGAGGTAACGATCGTCGCGCGGGCTGCGAACGGCGCCGCATCCACACTCCGCGCCAAGTGCGCCGTCATTACGATTCCGGTCGGCGTGTTGCGTCAACGCGGCGACGCGACGCCGTTTTCGTTCGCGCCGCCGCTGCCCGCAGAGAAGCTCGCCGCGCTCGCCGGCCTCGAGATGGGTCATGCCGTCCGGGTTACGTTAGCGTTTCGCGAGCCGTTCTGGGAAGAGCTCGCCGCCGGCCGTTACCGCGACGCGGCATTTTTCCGCTGCGAAGGCAGCGCATTCAACGCCTTCTGGACGCAGGCCCCGTTGCGCGGCCGGACCGTCGTGGCGTGGGCCGGCGGACCGCGCGCAACGGCGATGCGCAGTACGTCAGCCCAAGACCGGATCGCGCGCGCGTGCGATGAGTTCGGCGCCATGTTCGGCGAACGCGATCTCGCGCGCCGAGAATATGAAGGCGGCGTTACCCACGATTGGACGGCCGATCCGTTTGCCTGCGGGGCCTACAGCTACGTCGTTGCCGGAGCCGGCGCCGCGCGCGCCGCGCTCGGAGTTCCCATCGGCGATACATTGTTCTTTGCCGGAGAAGCGACGGCGACCGACGGTCAAGGCGGCACGGTCAGCGGCGCATTTGAGACCGGAACGCGAGCCGCGCGCGAGGTTGCCGGCGCGCTCGAAACCGCCGGCGTGTCCTCAAAGATCGCACCATAGCATGCGCGATGCCGGCGAGCTGCTCAGCGCATGGAACGGCTTTTATGTCATGATCGGCTCTGCGTCCGCCGCGCTCACCGGCTTGATGTTCGTCGTGATCACGCTAGTCACGGGCAATAAGCGCGGTACGTCGGAAGCCGGCGTTTCGGCGTTCAGCACGCCGACGGTCGTCCACTTTTCCTGTGCGCTCCTCGTCGCGGCACTGATGTCAGCGCCATTTCGATCGCTCGCTCCGGTCGCGATCAGCTTAGGGCTCATTGGAGCCGGCGGCATGCTTCACGTCGCGCGCGTTGCGCTGAGAACATCGCGCTTGGATACCTATCGCCCCGATGCAGAGGATTGGACGTGGAACGTCCTCCTGCCGCTCCTCGCGTACGCGGCGATCGCGGCCGGCGGGATAGCGATGCACGCAGACGCTGCGCGGGCGCTCTATGCGCCCGCCGCCGCGGTGACGCTACTGATTTTTGTCGGCATCCATAACGCGTGGGACGTCGTGACCTATCTCGCGACGGGCAAAGCCGATTAGGGTCGACCGTTCCAGCGCAGTGCTTCCACGTCGTCGAACAGCTTGATATCGGTGCGTAGCGTGGCGAGCGTTCGAAACAGCAGCGCGAGTTCGTAGTCACGGCGCAATATCTCAGCCAACTTCGCGGGACTCGCAACGCTGACGTTCCAGTCGCGCGAATTGGCTGGAATCGCTTCGATATGGCCATACCGGGCGAGCACGGCGGCGGTGGATTTTGCGCCCCAGCCCGGCAATCCCGGAAACCCATCGGCCGCATCGCCGACGAGCGCCAGGTAGTCGGGAATGCTCGCCGGCGGCACGCCGAATTTCGCGACGATGCCGGCTTCGTCAAAGTATGTGCGCGTGCGACGGTTCAATTGCACGATACGCGTTCCGCGCACGCACTGCGCCAGGTCTTTGTCCGGCGTACAAATGATGACGCGTTCGACGCGCGGATCGCCGGCTGCGGCCGTCGCCGCTGCGGCTAACGCGTCATCGGCCTCGAATTCGACCATGGGCCACACGACGAACCCGTCCGCCACGAGCGCTTCTTCGAGCAGCGGGAACTGCGCAAAAAGGTCCGGATCGATTCCCTCGCCCGTCTTGTAGCCGGGCCACAAGCCGTTGCGGAACGACTCGATAACGTGATCCGTGGCGACTCCGATATGCGTTGCGCCCTCACGGACCATGCTGCGGATCGACGCGAGCACGCCGCGTACCGCCGCAACTTCCCGGCCATCCGCATCACGAGCGGACGGCAACGCGTAATAGTGGCGAAACAGCTCGTAGGTACCGTCGACAACGTGAACGTTCACGATCGCCATCGTTTCGTCGAACGCCCGTGCTTGCCTAGTCCCCACGAGAACGTTAGACTAGATTCATGCTGAGGATCTTTTGTCTGTTTGCAGCTGCAACGCTGTCGCTGAGCATCGTTTGTGTTGCGAATGTGCCGGCCGAGGCGGCCGCTCCGGGCGGTGCTTGCGAACTCACGACCGCGGTTGCGGTCTCCGCGGCCGTCGGCCAAGCGGTCATGCAGACGACGACGGCGGCCTCGCCGAAGTCGCTCTGCTCGTTCAATCATTTTGCGGCCGATGGACGGGTCGTAAAAATCGGCCTCTTTAACGCGGCGACGATGACCGATCCGAAGATCGGCGGGGTCTTGAGCCAATTCGGATGCCGTACGACGATCGCGGAGTGCCAGAAGGCGCTCGCCGATCGCTCGCCGGGCGAACTGTATGCGCTCCAACCGCCGGGATCGGCGCCCTGTACGCAAACGCCAAAGTGTCTCATTACGAGCAACGGGGTGGTTTGGGCAATGCAAGGTGCCGACGTCGTTGCAATCTTCGTGGTGGTGGCCGGAACCCCACCGGATCAAACGATGGCACTCGCCGTGCTCAAGACGCTCGGAAGCAGCTTCTAGCGAGCTACTGGGAACTTCCAAGCGTGACGGGTACGCGGTAGACTCGCCCGCGATCGTCGGCAAACGCAAACGTGGCCGGATCGCAGCGTAGGAGCGCATCGGTGAGCGCGAAGCGGTAGCGCAGTTGGCCGCGCCAGCGATACGTCGGCGTCGTGCCGTTCACGTACACGTCGCGAATCGGCGTGCTTCGCTGCACCTCCGACGCGATGTTTGCGCCGTCCGGACACGTGAGCGTGCCGGCCCCGAACGCCGCGATGAACTCGCGATCGATTTCGCTGCGGCTGTGCACGTACACGACGAAGTCGACGTGCGTGCGCGCTTCCACGACGAAGGCGGCGATCATCGGCGGCGTCATCGGCGAACGCTCAAAGCCCGAAAGAAAGGCGCGATAGCGCAGCGCTTCGTACGGCGTGGCAAGTTCCACCGCCTCGACCCCTTCGCCGTCCTGGATTTGCACGGCATCTGCGACGCCGAAGAGCAAATAGGGCGCGACGACGAAGCCCCGGTGCTCGCTTGCGAACCCACGGCCTTGCGCAATCGCGCGATCGATCGTTCCCGGCGCGAGCGTCGTGTCGATCGCGAGCGCCCGCGTGCCGATCGTCGCGACCAAGAGCGCTGCCATCAGCCACGGCCACGATCGCATGCTTAGAGCGAGAACACGTACACGGTCGGCGCGCCGAATCCGGTAAATGCGGTGCGCGATTGATTGCCCGAAACCGCCGCCACATACTGCTTGCCGTCGACCGCATACGTCGCGACGCCGCCCGCAACCTGACCGCCGGTGTAGAACGAATAGAGCAGCTTGCCCGTAGCCGAATCGAACGCTTCGAAGTCGCCGCCGATCTCGCCGCTGAAGACCACCCCGCCCGCCGTCGGCGTTACGGCCGCCACCATCGGCGTCTTGGCGTGGAACTTCCACACCGCTTTGCCGCTGACCGGATCGAACGCGATCAGCCAGCCGCTATTCTCTTTGTCCGGTTCGCCGAAGCCGTTGCCGCCGCCGAGGAACAGATGGCCGCGAATGTAGCGCACCGTATTTGCCCCGAGCTTGAGCGTGCTGCACCAATCGACCGTGTCGACGAAGAGCAGCTTGTCGCGCTCGCTGTAGGCGGGACCGTTCCACTCCGAGCCGCCGGTGTACGGACAATAGTGCACGCCTTCGAGGGTGAGCGGCAAGTCTTGATTGAGCACGGTCGTGTCGGGGACTTTGTATACGAGTTTGTGCGTCGCGTTGTCGACCGTATAGAGATTTCCGTCTTTGGGCGAGAAACTCACGAGCGTGCGCCCGTTCGGGGCTTTGAAGACGACGGGTGCCGCCGCGACGTCCCAATCGTGATAGTCGTGCGGAATTGCTTGATACCACCAGCGCAATTTGCCGGTGAGCGCGTCGAGCGCGACGATCGACGACGTGAAAAGATTTGCGCCCGGGCGATAGTCCGGATAGAAATCGGGCGCCGGATTCGCGACGGGAATATAGAGCGTGCCCGTATTCGGGTCGAGCGTGAACGACGACCACGTGCCGCCGCCGCCGGTGAGCGTCGAATCGGGATTCTTCCAGGTATCGGCGCCCGTCTGTTTGCCGGTCGGAATCGTGTCGAACGTCCAGACTTTGTGGCCGTCGTTCGCGTCCAGCGCATACATCTGACCCTTGACGCCTTGTTCGCTGCCCGCGAGGCCCATGAAGACGAGGTTTTTCCAAACGATCGGCGCTGCGCTCGTCGAACTGCCGTCGGAAGAGTCGCGCACGAGCACGTCCCAGAGCGTCTTTCCCGTCTCTTCATCCATCGCGAGCAAATGCGCGTCCGGCGTGCCGCGATAGACTTTTCCGTTCGCGATCGCAACGCCGCGGTTCGTTATGCCCGACGGCGGACCGCTGGTCGCGTAGGCGTTCTTCCACTTCACGCGGCACGTCTTGGCGTCGAGCGCGTACGTCGACTTCTGACTCGTCACGAAGAGCACGCCGTTATGAATCACGGGGCCGCTCTGCATCGTTCCGACTTCGCCGAACTGAAACGTACAGACCGCGTGCATCGAGCCGGCGTTCTGCGGCGTGATTTGCGTGAGCGGCGAGAAACGGTCGGCGAGATAGTTGCCGTTGTACATCATCCAATCGACGTTGCCGTCATCGGCCGACGCGGCCGCGATGGGAAAGAGCAACAGCAACGCCAACGCAGCAAACGATTGCAAAGAGAGCAGGCGCATGGCGGAGTCTATCCGTAGGCGCGCGCGGAATCCCTCTCAGACGTCATCGATGTCCGCGTTCGTCAACGCTTGGCCCCCGATGCCCCCAGCCGCCGTCGACGGTGTTCACGACCGAGATCCAAGTGCGATCGGCGGTGTGGGAAGATTCGGAGAGCTCTGCCGTTATTGCCGTCGCCTCTGCGATGAAACCGCGCCGGCGTTCGAGTGTCGAGAGCACTACCTCGGGTAGCGTAACGGAGATTCTCACCACCACGTCCGGTTCGCCGTCGCAGGTAACGTGCGCCGGCGGCAACGCGTGGAAGTATGCCCCCGCGTTACGCCGCACGAACGGAATCTCCGTAGCATCGGTCCATCGCAGCAACGACTCGGTAACGCGCCGCAGCAATGCCGCCGTATGTTCTTCCGTGAAGGTGCCGTGCGGCGCATAGATATCGATCATGGTTGATATGCCCCCCTCCGTCCGTGACGCCCTGACTTCGATGTCGCGGGAACCAGCCTACTACCCACTATCTTCTAATATTAGAATATGCTAATGATATAGCATGTACGAGTCCAAGGCGGCGTTTTTCCGCGTTTTGGCGAGCTATTGGCGACTACGCATTCTCGACGAATTACGCGCCGGGCCGGTCAGCGTTCGGGACCTGCGCTTACACCTTGGAGTCGAGCAAGCGACACTCTCTCAGCATCTCGCGATTCTGCGGGCGCACGATCTGGTTCAAACCGAGCGCCGCGGGACGGTCGTCATGTACGAAATTAGCCACCCGGCCGTGTGGGAAATCCTCGACGCGGCTCGGCTTCTCTTTGACAGCCAGCTCGGGGCGTTGCAAACGGCGCTTAAGACCCTCGGTACGCGAGCGTGAGGCTGTTCTCGGGTCTGACAACCGCCGCCATCGGGATCGCTTGCCTCCTAACCGCGTGGCTCGCCTCGACCGGAGACCGCGCACTCGGTCATCTCGGATCCGTGTTCCCGGGCTTCGCCCTGGATTGGGGACTCAACCCAATCGCCTTCCCGTTCTTTGCACTGCTCGGTTTTCTCACGATCGCCGTCGCGATCTGGAGTGCCGAGGACGGGCGTTATGCGTGGAGCATCGCGGCGTTCGCAGCGACGATGGCCGCCGTTCTGATGGCCCGTTCGGTCGCGGCCTTCATGCTCACGTGGGAAGCGATGGCGTTGGTCTCGTTCGCGCTTGTCGCCGCGCATGTCGAGGTGCGGATGGTGCGCCGCGCGGCTTTCTCCTACCTGATCGTCAGTCAAGCCGGCGCGCTCGGAATTCTCGGCTGCCTCGCAATTCTTGCCGTCCACGCCGGCGACACCTCATTCGCTGCGATCGCAAGAGCCGCACCGCAACTGCCGGATACCTGGCGTAACGTCGCCCTGGGGCTTGCGTTATTCGGATTCGGTTCCAAGGCCGGACTGTTTCCGCTGCACTTCTGGTTGCCGCGCGCGCACCCGGTTGCACCGCCGAACGGTTCCGCGATGCTCTCCGGCGCAATGTTGAAAATTGCCATTTACGGCCTCATTCTCGTCTTTCTCAATCTCGCGGCGCCGGTTAGTGCAACGTGGGGCGCCATCATCATTGCCGTCGGGGCGGTGAGCGCGGTCGGGGGAATTCTCTACGCGGCAATCGACACCGACTTGAAGCGATTGCTTGCATACAGCTCGATCGAACATATCGGCATCATTTGCATCGGCATCGGCGCTGCACTCCTGTTCGCGAGGATCAACGTCGTCCTCAGCGCCGCGGCCCTAACGGCTGCGCTCTTTCACGCAGTCAATCATGCGCTCTTTAAAGGTACGCTGTTCTTAGCCGCGGGCAAAGTTGCCAAAACGACGGGAACCGTCGATCTCGATCGAATGGGCGGTCTTGCCGCGGCGCTGCCCTGGACGTCGGGCGCGGTCTTTGTCGCCATGCTAGCGATTGCGGCACTGCCGCCGCTGAACGGTTTTGCCTCGGAATGGTTGCTGTTGCGCACGCTCGCGTCGGGAATGGATGTCGCCGATCCGCCCACACGGGCAGTCGCCGCCGGAGCACTCTTTGCACTCGTGCTCACCGGTGGCATCGCGGCAGCGTGCTTCGCGAAAGTCTACGGCATCGCGTTTCTCGGCAGGCCACGCGAGCCGCACACGACAGCACGAGAGACGTTCGGTTGGCAAACGGCGGGTACGGCTCTGCTTGCAATGACCTGCATTGCGTTAGGTGCGGTGCCGTTATTGGCCGTCGCACCGTTAAGCCGGCTCGCTGAAGCGCTCGCCGGCGCACCTGCAGGCAGCCTTCCTGCGCTCGGCATCACCCCCGCAATGTCGGCCATCCCGCTCGTCGCGGTCTTACCGATAGCCGGCGTTATCGCGGTCGCGATTCTTATGCGCCGGCGCCGCGTCCGCTATGCTCCGACCTGGGTCTGCGGTTCAACGCCGACGGTCGCGACGCAATACACGGCGACTGCCTTCTCGAAGCCCTTGCGACGGATCTTCGCGTTCGTACTTTTCCCGGAGCATGAAAAACGCATCGAGATCGGTTCGTCACCGTGGCTACCTAGCCTCATCCGCTATCGGACGAGCACGAAATACATTCTCGATAACGTTTGGCGCGGCATGACGGCGCGGCTCTTGAACCTTTCACGGCAAGGTCGCCGCGTGCAAAGCGGCCATCTGCGGCTTTATCTTGCCTACGCCGCGGCGATCTTCATATTCATCGTCGTGGTCGCACGATGACGTTCGTGCAAGTCTTGCTCATCGTGCTCTGCGCGCCGTTCGTACACGGGGCGATGAAACAGCTTCGAGCGCGACTCCAGAAGCGGCCGGGTCCGTCGGTCTGGCAGCCCTATCGCGATCTGCGAAAGCTCTGGAGCAAAGAGGCCGTTCTTCCGACCGGAGCGAGTTGGATCACGGCGTGCACGCCCGGCGCTTCTCTTGGCGTCGCACTTACACTCGCGGCCGCCGTGCCGCTACTGGCGCAGCCGCCCGCATATCTGGACGTCGTAGCCCTGATGCTTTTGCTCGGTCTCGGCCGTTGGCTCATTGCCGTTTCGGCAATCGACACGCGCAGCGGATTTGCGGGGATGGCCGCGAGCCGCGAGATGACGCTCTCCGCCCTGACGGAACCCGCCTTACTGCTCGCGCTACTCGGCGCTCGCGTTTCCGGCGGTCCGTTCCTTATACCCCACGGGAACGTTTCGGTCGCCGGCGTGGTCGCACTCTTGGCGTTCGGCATCGTGACGGTTGCGGAAACCGCGCGTATTCCCGTCGACAACCAAGAGACGCACTACGAACTAACGATGATTCATGAGGGCCAGACGCTTGAGTATTCAGGCTGGCATCTGGCGCTGCTGCATCTGGCAAGTTACGTTCGGCAATTTGCCTTTCTTACAATTGCTGCCGGCCTCGTCGCGCCGAGCCCGATCGCCGCACTGATCGGCGCAGCGATCCTGGCGGTCCTCATCACGTTTATCGAAAACGCGTTCGCGCGTTTGCGGCTATTCGAAATCCCCCAGCTCCTTGTAACCGGTATTCTGCTCGCGGCCGCGAGCGTGGCAGCGAGAGTTATATGACGGTCAACGCTATGTACGCGATACTCGCGGTCTTATCGGGCATCATGATCGTCGACACACGCGCGAAGCGCGTCCTCGCGGGTTACGTTGCAATCGCGATCGTGACGACCATCATGACGTTCTCGGGCGCAGCCGAGACGCTTGGCGGACTCATGTTGTTCTGCGTGGCAACGGTCCTCAAGGTTGTTGTCGCGCCGATCGGGATTCTCTGGTTCGTCCGCCTGAACCCTGAAGCCGAAGACCTGCGCGCCAGCGCGCCACTCCCCGTACGCGTGCTCGTCGTCATTGCCCTAATCGAGCTTTCGCGCGCCGTCCATCGCCTGCCCGGAGTAGCCGGTCTCCCCCTGCAGCCGATCGTCGCGTTCGTGATCCTGTGCGGCATCGCAATGTTGATCATGCACCGCAACGTGCTCGCGGATCTCCTAGGATTGCTGTTGTTTGGTGCCGGGATAACCCTCGAAGCCGCGCTTGTCTCCCCGCAGCTGCCGGCAGTCGTCGAATTAGGGGCGGCCTTTGACGTCCTCGTTACTACGTTTATCGGTTTGGCGCTGTTGCGAACGCTGCACGAGCGTGGTCTTCTCGATGTCGATGCTCTCCGGAACCTACGCGGATGATTGCCATCGCCGTTATCTTTCCGTTTCTCGGGTCGCTCATTTCAGCGTTAATTCCGCACCGGGATACGCGCCGCACCACGCGGATCATTCTCGCCGGCGCAGCCACCTGCGTGCCGTTCGCGATAGCGACTAGCGTGGATCAGCTTTCATTGCTGTTCTCGGTCATAGTGTCGATCTTGTGCTTCCTGGCGACCGTTTATTCAACTGACCTATTCTCAATCAATTGGACCGGCGGAGAGGTTTTTTGGTCCCGCAAGTCCGTGTACTTCATCCTGCT